>Ga0187855_10004225_pt1 | contig 10395 bp, 10 predicted proteins | sample June2016WEW_8_10_2_FD_132969 | JGI IMG/M metagenome (GOLD analysis project Ga0187855, IMG submission 132969) | Peatland microbial communities from SPRUCE experiment site at the Marcell Experimental Forest, Minnesota, USA - June2016WEW_8_10 | ecosystem: Environmental > Terrestrial > Soil >... | reverse complement strand
TGGCGGCGGGTGAGTACGAGGGCTTTATCGAGATTCAAGGGACCAACTCGGGAACCGTGGCGCGCGTCCCATACTGGTATGGCGTGGGTCCATCCACGCCGGCGCACCTCACGATTTTGGATACTCCTCCTACGCCGCCCGCCGCTAGCGCCGTAGTGGACTACGCCATTTGGTTCCGCATCACGGATGCCTCCGGCATCATCGTCACCAGCATCACGCCCACGGTCACCGTAGTGTCCGGCGGCGGCAGCGTGGTGGCGGTGCAGTCGCAGGATTCCTCCTTTCCGGGCGTATGGACCGCCAACCTCCGCATGGGATCCGCATCGGGCGCCAATAACGTCTTCGACGTGGCGGCCGGCGGCCTCACTCAGACTGTGACGATCGTCACCCAATAGCGTTACCGGGCCGCCACCCTAAGAGGTGGTTGCCCCGCGCGGCGATTGGCCTATAATTGTCCTGTGGGAGCGAACGAAGTAAAAAAGAAGCTGCAAGACGAAATCACCTTGCTGGAGTACGAACTGCGCAACGAATTGCCCAGGGAGATCCTCAAGGCCCGCCTGCACGGCGACCTGAGCGAGAACGCCGAATATCACGCGGCCAAGGATCGTCAGGGGTTCGTCAATGCGCGTCTGAACCAGTTGAAGCACCGGCTGGCCGAGATGTCCATGGTGGACTTCACCAAGATTCCGCACGGCAAAGTCGGCCTGGGGTCCACCGTGGTGGTGCTGGACACCACCAAGGAAGAAGAGATCACCTATTTCCTGGTAACCACCGAGGAGGCCGACGCGGTGGCCGGCAAGATCTCCACCAGTTCTCCGATTGGCCGCGCGCTGTTGGGCAAGGAGGTGGGCGATGCGGTGCGCGTGCAACTGCCCGGCGGGTTCAGGGAACTGGAGATACTGAAGCTGACTACGATTCACGAAGCGGCGGACTGAACCATGACTTACACGCGCGCCATCGGCATCGTCTTTGGAGCCGCCATCGCCCGGATTGTGCGGTGGCTGGCGCTTTCCCGGATTCACCCCAACGTGCTTACATTTCTGGGGCTGGTGATCAACATCGTGGCGGCCTACTTGTTTGCGGCGGGCAGCTTCCGCTGGGCTGGCGCGGTGGTCATCGGCGCCGGCCTATTCGACATGGTGGATGGGCGCGTGGCGCGCGAGACCAATCGTGTCACTCGCTTCGGCGGCTTCTTCGACTCGGTGCTGGACCGCTATTCGGACCTGGCGTTGTTAATGGGCCTGCTGGTTTACTACGCTTCCATCGATCGCTTCTTTTACGTGGTGCTGACTGCCATTGTGATGACCGGATCGGTGATGGTGAGTTACACCCGTGCGCGCGCGGAGAACACCATTCCAAGATGCAAAGTGGGCTTTCTGGAGCGGCCCGAGCGCGTAGTGTTGCTGATCATCGGGGCGCTGGCCGATAGGATGGCGCCGGTGTTGTGGGTGATCGCCGTGTTATCGAACCTGACGGTGATTCACCGCATGATCTACACCTGGCAGGAGACCAAGCGGCTGGAAGAAGCCCAATTGCGGTCTGTGCCTAGCTCTCCAAAATCACGTGCGCCATCCCCAGCTCCGCCGTATGCGTGAGCGACAGGGCGATGGACCTCACGCCTAAGGCCTCGGCGAAATGGGCTGCCTGCCCATGGAACCGGAGCGTGGGCTTGCCCGACGGCAGGTTGGCCACTTCGAAATCCTGCCAGCGGACGCCCCGCCGCCAACCCGTGCCGATGGCTTTCATGCCCGCTTCCTTGGCTGCGAACCGGGCGGCAAAACGCTCGTAGCGGTTGGCCTTCCGCTCCACGTAGGCGATCTCGGCGGGTGTGTAAATGCGTTCGATGAAACGCCGGCCGTAGCGTTCAATGGCCGCGCGAATTCGCGGAACTTCCGCCAGATCCACTCCCGTACCTACTATCATGCCTACTATTGTGACAGGTATTCCGGTAGGCCAGGATACCTGTCACCCACCAGGCGGGCCGCTATGCGTTACCCGCGGCCAGTTTCTTGCGATGTTCCGCCCAGCGCTTCTTCTGCGCCGCGGCAATGCGCTTGCGCGCCGCCGCGCTAAGTACTCGCTTCTTAGGCGCAGCTTCGCTCTTCGCCGCCGCTGCTGCCTTGCCGGCTCCTAATAACGATTGGATTTCGCGTATCTTGCCCGCGATGCGCTCTTTCTCGATTTCATACCCTACGAGTGCCATCTGGAGGGTTGTGTGGTCCGGTTTCGGTAATGGTTTGCCTCTAGGCATTGGTTTCTCCCTCGGACACTATATCATAGGTTGTCAAGAATGCAATTAACTGAATAGCTATAATATTCTGTCAGCCATCATGCGGGTTGTAATCCAACGCGTCAAACAGGCGCGCGTCGAAGTGGACGGCCAGGTAATTGGCTCTATCGGACCTGGTCTGCTGGTGCTGTTGGGAATCGCCAAGACAGACTCCGAGAAGGATGCGGAGTACCTTGTCCAAAAAGTACTGGACCTCAGGATCTTTCCCGATACGGACGGCAAGATGAACCGGAACATCCGGGAAGCCGGCGGTAGTCTGCTGGTGGTATCGCAGTTTACGTTGTACGGCGATTGTCGCAAGGGCCGGCGGCCCAGCTTCGACTTAGCGGCGCACCCCCAGGAAGCCGCCCGGCTGTACGAATATTTCGTAAACTCGGCCCGCAAAGGTAACGTTCGTGTGGAAACCGGCGTCTTTCAAGCGTCGATGCAGGTGCACTTGGTGAACGACGGTCCGGTGACTATTGTCTGCGACTCCCCGTGATCTCTCGTGGCGCACGCCCTCGGCGTGCTGTGGCGGCACTCATGCCGCCACAGGCGAGCAAAGCTCGCCCATTGACAGGCCGGAGGCCTGTCCTACCGCGCGAGATACTTTTCGTAGAGCCGGTGGTGCTTGTTCTCCAGATCTACCGGCGCTCCCTTGATAAACATCTGCTTGATCTGCGTGCGCGTCTCCAGCGGGTCTCCATCGGTGACAATCAGGTCGGCCCACTTACCCTTTTCGATGGAGCCGATCTCGTCGCCGGCGCCCCAGATTTGCGCCGCATAGAGCGTGACGGCTTTCAGAGCTTCTTCTTGAGGCAGTCCGAAGCCCACCGCTGCCGCCGCCTCATAAGGCAGGTTGCGGGGATTATCGTCGGCTCCCGGTCCGAAGCTCGCAAAGGCGAATTTGACTCCCGCCTTGGATAACTCACCCGGGATGCTGAATGGCTTGTCGTAGGGCTGGTCTTCTTCATCCGGCAAACGCAGTGTGGGTGGCAGCACCACGGGGATGTTATGCGCCTTCAACTGCGCGGCTACCTTCCAGGCTTCCTCGCCCCGTTCCAGAATCATATGTACCTGCTGCTTATCCGCGAAGGCAATGGCTTCCTTGATGGCCTTTTCCTTCTCCGCGCGAATCAATATGGGCAGCTTGCCGTCTAAGACCGGAATCATAGCTTCCAGCTTCAAGTCGGTCTCGAACCCTGGACCGGCGGCCATTTTGGCTTGCCGGTAGCGCCGTGCCGACTCCATGAAGTCGTTCAACTCCTGTAACTGCTGTTCGTATCTTTTCTTGGCCTCCGCATAAGCCGACCCGCGGCCGGGCGTCTCGCCGCCCCCGCCAAAACGGCCTGGCACACGGATGTTTGGAAACTCCAGGCGCATGGCCGCGGGTGCGCGCACAGCCATGTCCTCCATGGTCCAGCCGTTGAGGTGCATCAGGACGCTCTGGCCCGCCACGATCCCGCCCCCGGGACTCGTAACTACCGCAGTGATGCCGTTGGCGCGTGTGACCGGAATATGTTCGCTCGCGGGATTCACTGCGGTGGCGGCCCGCAACTGCGGTTTGAACAGGCCGATGTCGGAGATGTCGCTCATCTCCCGCACGGCGCCGATCTCGGTCAGGCCGATCTCGGTGTCCGAGTCGATCATGCCGGGATAGATGTGCAGACCCTTCAGTTCGATCACGCGCACACCCTTGGGCGCCGCGATGTGCGCGCCGACCTCGACGATCTTACCGTCGCGCACCAGCACGGAGCCGTCGGAAATATCTGGTCCGGACACGGGATGCACAGTCGCCCCCCGCAACAAAAAGCTATCGGGGCCGGCGGCGCGCAGAGACACCACAGTGAGCAAAACAGCCAACAAAGCCGCGCCGGTTTTCATTGCGCACCTCCAGGTTCTTCGCTCTTCTTGTCTTCGGCCGGCTCCGGTTTCTTGCGTTCCTTCTTCTCCTGCGCCTTCAGCTTGTCGATCAAGGCTTTCTTGCGCGCTTCCTTACCCGGACGTTCCTCCAGATCCTTCTCGCGGTCGAAATAGAGTTCGCCGTCGATGAACACCTTCTCGACCTTGGCGTAATTGGAAAGCGGATGCTTGTCGTAAATCGTCAAATCGGCGTCTTTGCCCGGCTCGATGGAACCCACGCGGTTTTCGACGCCCAGTTGTTTGGCCGGGTTGATCGTAACCAGCGACAGCGCCTCCGTCTCGTTCAGGCCGCCGTACTTCATGGCCTTTGCCGCTTCCGTGTTCAGGTGCCGCATCAACTCGGCGGAATCGGAATTGAGCGAAACCAACACGCCCTTGCGCACCATGATGGCGGCATTGTATGGAATGGCATCGAAAGCCTCCGCCTTGTAAGCCCACCAATCGCTGAAGGTCGAAGCGCCCGTGCCGTGATCGGCGATCTCTTTGGCCACTTTATAGCCTTCCAGCACATGCTGCAGCGTGCGGATCCTGAATCCGAAGTCGTCGGCCACATGCAGCAGCATCAGGATCTCGTCGGCGCGGTAACAATGCGCGTGTACGTAACGCTTGCCTTCCAGCACTTCCACCAGCGGCTCCAGCTTCAGGTCGCGGCGCGGCGGAACGGCTTGCTCGTGGCGGTCCACCTTGGCTTGGTAATCGCGCCATTCCTTTTGGTAGGCGCGCGCCTCGGTGAAGGCCTCGCGAATGACGTCTTCCACGCCCATGCGGGTGGCGGGATAGCGCAAGCCGGGAGACGCTCCGAAGCCGTTCCCGGGCGATCCCGAGCGCTTGACGTTTTCGCCCAGCGCGAACTTGATGCCGGGCATGGCGCCTTCGAATTTCAGTCCTTCGGCGTCTTTGCCCCAGCGCATCTTCATCACCTGGCACTTGCCGCCGATGGGGTTGGCGCTCCCGTGCAATATGTTGGCCGTGGTCACTCCGCCGGCCAGCGCGCGATAGATATCCGGGTCGTCCGGGTTGATCACGTCCTCGATGCCCACCATGGAAGACACCGCCACCGCGCCTTCATTGATGCTGTCGGCTGCAATGTGCGAGTGACAGTCGATGATACCGGGCATCACGAATTGGCCGCCGGCGTCGATTACCCGCGCGCCATCCGGCACCAGCACCTTCTCGCCGGCCTCCACGATCTTGCCGTCGCGAATCAGAATAGAGCCCTGAAAGGTCCCCTTCGTCACGGTAAGTACCGTGGCGTTGCGGATGACAGTGGTCTGGCTGGCCGCCATCAACGGCAAGGCCATCAAAAACAGCGCGAAGCGGTTCATTCGACACCTCCCGGCGCGGAGCGCCCTTCTCTGTCTCCCGCCGGCGGCGTCTCCGGAGCGGGTTCGTATTTCACCCCATCGATGAAGACATATTGGATCTTGGCTTTCTCGTCGAACAAGCTGCCTTTCACCACCAGCAGATTGGCTATCTTGCCCGGCTCGATGGAGCCGACGCGGTCGGCCACGCCGTAGATTTCAGCGGCGCTGAGAGTCAGCGCGCGCACGGCGGCGGCTTCGGTGAGGCCCGCGTCCACGGCGCGCTTCAGCGCCTTCCGCACGTCCTTGGCGGACGTACCGCCCGAGTAGAAGGCGAAGTGCGCGCCCGCCTTTTCCAGAGCGGCCGGCGAGGAGGGCGCGCGGTCGCGCAATTCCAGCGTGCGATAGCTCTCCTCCTGGTCCGGATCGGCATCTTTGGCTTTCTCGGGCCACTTCAGGTTGACCAGCAGCGGAACGCCCGACTTGGCCACGCGGTCGGCAATCTGGTACGCCTGATGGCCGCCGTACAACACCGCCGGGCGCTTCAGTTCCGCGGCGAAGCGGATCATACGGTCGAGTTGTTTGGCATCGTCGGCGGGCAGCAGCAGCCGCGGCGATTCCTGCAGGCCTTCCACGGCGCGATCGTAATTCGGCCGCTTTTGACCCACAGGATGGCTGGCGTAGGCCTGCATCTCCAGCTTGTAATGATCGGCATCGAAAGACACCTGGCGGATGTAGGCGATCACGCCCATCAGCGAGCCGGGATATGTGCCGAAGCCGTGGCTGGCCAGGGTGACGTACTGTCCGGTGGGCGAAGCCACCACCATGCGGCCTTCCTTTTCGCCCGAAAGATTGAGGAAAGCGCCTTCACCCGCGAAGATACCGGTGGACGGATATGCCACCACGGAAGTGAAGCCCGCGCTGCGCGTCTCCTCGATACGCCGGTCGGCCGGATTCAGCAGATCGGCCGCGCGCACCCAAGTCGTGGTGAAGGGCCGGAACTGCGGACCTTGCTCCACCGGCACAGGAAGATCTTGTCCGCCGAATCTGGGCGTGGCGGGCGCCGCGCCCGCTTCGGCGCGGGGCGTAGTGGCGGGTGTCTCGGGCAAGCCTACGGTGCTCAGGGCATCGATGAGGCCTGGATAAACCGTGATGCCTTGGGCATCCACCACCCAGGCATCTTTCGGTACATCGATGTTTTCGCCGACGGCCTCGATAAGGCCATTGCGCAGCAGCACGGTGCCTTTTTCCAGCACCGGACCGCTAACGGTAACGACGCGCGCGCCGCGAAGCGCGATGGGGCCGGGCGCTTGGGCGTAGATTAAAGATGCCGCGGCCAGCAGCATCGTGGTGACGTGTTTCATGGCTTTTTGATAAAGAGGCATGATAGCAGACTCTACCGCGCGTCGATCTTCACCACGAAGTAGGTGATCTGTTTGCCGCTCTCCAACAGCATCTGGTGCGGTATCTTGACCGGAATGTGTACCACGTCGCCGGCGCCCAGCGCCACTTTCTCGCCGCCGCGGATGGACGGCCCGCGAATCTCGTGCGGCGCGGTGGTCCGCGCATCCACCACCGTTCCTCCCACCACCAGCGTAGCTTCGCCGCTCTCCACCACCATCACGTCGTTCTGTGTTTCGTGCAACTCCGCTTCGCCGCTCCCTTCCCGATGCGCCATCAAGAAGTTGTGGTTGCCGTAGCTGCCCAATGGCTGTGTAGCGATCTTCTGCGCGTTGATTTTCGGCCCAAGCTTCCTTTCAAAGCCCTGTAACTCGGCGCTGGTCCAATGCTCGAAGCCTTTCGGCGCATCGGCAGTCAGCGCGGCCGCCGCCATCAGTAACACGATGACTAATCCTCTCATTGCTCCTCCTGTCCGAAACCTATCCCGCTGATGCAAATCACGCTCATCGCCGTCCGATCGAACTTCAGCCGCACGGCTGTTACTTTGGCCGGATCGATGCCCTGAAACGCGGCCAACGGTGCGCGCACCGTCTGTAACACCGGCTCCCAATCCTTCTCATACGCCGCGGTCTCGAGCGCATCGAGCTTGGTGAACTTCTCCTTCAGTGGTGGCGGGATCGCGGCGAAGCGGCTCACCGGCGCGCTGGCCGTCGTGCCATCGCTGGTCACCAACTCGATGGTGAAGTCCGGCGATTCGCGCTCCTTTTTCTTTTGTTCCGGTTTCTTGGCTTTGTCGTCTTTCTTCTTGCCGGGCAAAGGCGCGTCTTCATCCAGCGCCGCCATCGACAGCTCGACTGTGGACGCCTTTCCCAACCCCCACTTCGCCGCCGCGCCCTCGGGAAGCGTAATTGTATACGCCGCCGCGGGCGCGTTCTTGGCCCGGTTCCATCCCAGAAAAACGCCGTTATAGTCGCGGTCGCTGCCCCGCCCGCCGCGCCACGGAATGCGCCCCTCACGCCAGATAGACAGCCTCTCGCCGGCGATACGCCCGCCCGGCGCGCTGGCCGTCGTGATATCGGCGTCCTCCTGGAAAGCAGCCAGCGGCACGTACGAAGCGTCCTGGAACCGATTGATGTAGATTGTATCCGGCAGCCACGCGCGCCCCACCCGCCAATCCTCGAACAGGGGAAGATACTCGCGCCGCCCTTTCAGCGTGGCCTCCAGAAACGCCGCGATGTAAGTCTTCGAGATGCGGCGTTGCTCCGTACCCGGCATCAACGGCTTCAGATTCAGGAACCAGCTCAGCGGCTCGCCCACGTCGGTGCGGCCCCAAACCGTGTTGAATTGCCCGTGATTGGCGCGGTACGCGTAGATCTCCGCCTTGAACCACGGACCGGGTCCGGTGTATCGCAGGTGATCCCACTGGCGGCTGCCCATGAATGACGAGACATCTGCGTCGTGCGCTCCCTGCAGCGTCAAGTAGCTCACGTCCTCGATCCAGCGATGCTGTCCGGCGGGCTTGTATTGGCCGTCGGCGGGCGCGATCGCCACCACCGCTTGAATCGCGAAACCATAATTGAAGCGTATATTGGCGTTGTCCGGATAATACTGCAGCCGATTGAACAGCGCCGCCGTGGCCGCGGCCTCGCCGCCCCGCGAATGCCCCATCAGCGCGATGTGGGCCATATCCACTTTGCCGCGAAACGGATTGCCCGCCGCCTGGTTCCATTCGCGCCAAAGCTTCAGGTGCTCCAACAACATCCAACCGCGCACTTGCTGCTGTTTGGGCGGATCGTGAAACAGGCCGCTGTTCAGGAAGTTCTCGTCGATGGATGCCAGGATGAATCCACGGCTGGCCAGCAACTCACCCAGGTATTCGTATCCCGGATCGGAAAACTCCGTCATCTCGTGATTGCCGTGGACGATCAGCGCCAGCGGGAACGGCCCGTCTCCGTCCGGATACCAAACCCGCGCGTTCAGCGGCAGTTTGTCCACATCGAATCCCCAGTACTTCCGTCGCGCCCATTTCTTCCAGCCCTTGAAGTCTTCGAAGAAGTCCGATGCATCCACAGTGCGCGTTTTGATGGCCACCGAGCGGCCATATTCGGGACGCCGGATGTCGTTGCCTACGCCATAGAACAGCTTGTTCACGCGGTAAGGGCCGCTGTCCGCCGGATTCGCCAAATCCAGCTTGGCGGGCATGGAGGCGGCCGGGGGCTTCCAAGTTATGATCTTCTCCATCGATCCCTCGTGCACGAAGAGCCACACCAGCCCGATATTGAATGCCAGCGCCAGCAGGAAAAGCGTTACGGTGACGATCTTCTTGCTCAGCGCTGCCGCGCCAAAATGCCCGACCGCGAACGTGGCGATGGTGGCGCCCAGAAACCCCTCCGCGAGGCCGATGGCGATAGCCATGGGTAGCCCCAGTTGCGGCGGCATCCAGACCATCATGACGATCGCGCACGATCCCACGATCATGCCGGTCGCCATGCGTGGCAGCCTGCGCGCGATCGTCAACAGCAGCGCCACCGCTAGCATCATCAGAGGAATGAGAACCGCGGCAAATAAGATGGCAAACGCGAAGTCGAATGCGTAGCCGAATCCGCTTCGCAAATACAGTCCCGCAATGGCCACGCATATCGCCGCGGCGGCAAGCGTTCCCCACACCGCGCCGCGGCGCGCTTCCGGGCCAGGGCGGATCTGCCGCCATTGCCTTGCGCCCCAATCAAGCCCCTTGCGCCTCCAACCCTTCACTCGGGCGCGCAGCGTTGGGCGCGGTGGGACGGGGTCGGGAGTAGTGACATCCGCCATGATCGCTCATCTTAAACCACGGCGCGTTAGGCTGCCGACGCGGTGCGTGACGGCGAAACGGGCGTTTCCTCACTAATTAACGTTAGATAAGAAACGTTACAAGCCACAACATTATCGTGGTGTATACTGGTGAGGATTGCGGGGGGGAACCCCACACATCTTTTCGAAAATCGGAGGATACACATGATCGCGAAACGACTTGGAATCTTAGGAGCAATCGCCATATTACCTGCATTCGCGCAGGTTTCGACTGACCAGGCGCCACAAGTAACGCCCCGTCAGCACCGGCCCATCAAGGACCGCGTAGAGCACGGAGACGGCACCAGCACGAGCACCAACTGGAGCGGTTTCGCAGTTACCGGATCTTCTTTTACCGCAGCTAAAGCTTCTTGGATTGTTCCCACGGCCACCTGCAGTTCGGGAGAGCAATATGCGGCGTTTTGGGTGGGCCTGGATGGATACAGTTCCGAAACCGTCGAGCAGACTGGCACCGACTCCGATTGCGTGGGGAAGAATCCGAGTTATTACGCCTGGTATGAGTTTTACCCGGCGGGTTCGGTGTTGATCAACCTGACGATCAAGCCTGGCGACCACATGGTGGCAAGTGTGGTTTATAACGGCTCGGAATTTACGATCAAGATCGAGGATGTGACTACCGGCAAGAGTTACACCAAGAGTTCGACGGTGTCG
>Ga0187855_10004224_pt1 | contig 10396 bp, 8 predicted proteins | sample June2016WEW_8_10_2_FD_132969 | JGI IMG/M metagenome (GOLD analysis project Ga0187855, IMG submission 132969) | Peatland microbial communities from SPRUCE experiment site at the Marcell Experimental Forest, Minnesota, USA - June2016WEW_8_10 | ecosystem: Environmental > Terrestrial > Soil >... | reverse complement strand
TTCAAAACCTTGCAGTTAATTAATTCGCCAACAGGTGAAATAGGATCGCGCATGGCTTCATCCCCCGATACTGGGAGCCGAGCCGCCCTCGCCAGGCTTCGTCGGCTCCATCCGCAGCGCGTTGTTAAAGCGGTTGAAGTAGTTAAATAGGCCGATCGCGCAAAGAAGCTCGACGATCTCGCCTTCGGAGTAGAAACTGCGCAGCTCGGAGAACTGCTGGTCGCTGACGCTGTTGGCATCGCGGGTGACGGTTTCAGCCAGGCGGAGCGCGGCTTTTTCGGCGGGCGTGAAGTCGGGGCGCGCAGGCCAGTCGGCGAGATGCGCGAGCTGATCGTCGGACCAGCCAAGGTTGCGGGCCAGGACGGTGTGGCTGGCAAGGCAGTAGGGCGTTTGGTTCACCTGGCTGGTGCGGACGATGATCAGCTCTTTGAGCCTGGTCGAAACCGTGCCGGTGTTGAGAACAGCGGCAAAGTGGGCCTGCATGGTGGCAAAAATCTCGGGCCGGTGCGCCATCACTCGGAACATGTTGGGAACGTTGCCGCGGACGGCGAAGATCTTGTCGTATAGCGATGCGATTTCAGGGGCGACTTCGCTGCGATCAAGCCGTGAGATTCGGGACATACGGCCTCCTATGGGTCTGATCCCATGGTATCGTTTCCGCATTTGGGTCTGCGATTCTGAGAAGCCGATGGGAGGGGTGAAACCGGGGTCGGCCATTTTGACGCACGATCAAGGCTCTGCTAACTTAATTAAGGACAATACCCTGCCACACACTCCTCAGTAGCTCAATGGCAGAGCATTCGGCTGTTAACCGAAGGGTTGTAGGTTCGAGTCCTACCTGAGGAGCCAATAAATCAATAACTTAGCTCTCATCGCGCTCTGCTTGCGCTCCGTTTCCCTGAAACGCAAGCCGCGCAACTTTGATTCCCGCAGTAGTCATCTCATCCGTTACAACATCCCCGTAAATGTTCATTGTGGTCCTGATATCCGCGTGACCCATCATCTTTTGCTGGACAGCAACAGAAGTCCCCACAGCGTCAAGCCATGAGCGGTGAGTGTGCCGAAAAGAGTGCGTCCCGAGATGCCCGATTTTCGCGGCTTCCGTCGCCCGCACAAGTTCCCGCCACACACCCGTGTATGAATACGGGAATCTGCCGAGTTTGAGTGGACTTGCGAAAATCCAGCCCTCACCGCCCGAAAAATCGGAACGCTGTTTACAGAACTTTAGGCGTTCCAACATCTCGCCTGTGAGACTGAAGGTCCATGCGGAGCCTTCCGTCTTCACGTCCGCTACGACCTGCTCCACGACGCCTCGCCGGACGTTCAGCGTTGAGCCTAGCCAATCCACGTCGGCCCATCGCAGGCAATGCTCCGAGTCGTCACAGACTTGTCTATGGAAAAATAACTGATGTAGTATATTGACATGTCTAGTAGACAACAAACACACAAATATCAGCTTCCTCCAGATACCCTTGATTCCACAAGCGTTAACGTTAGATCATCATTTTGTACGTTGATTCCGCGGCGAGGGACAATCGAAGAATTTGGAATCAAGATGGCAGGCCGAGGCAAAGCCAAAGTGAGCGAACAGTTCCTGATCGATAACGTGTTGATCCGACCCGACTCATCAGGGTTAGCCAAGGGGACAACACTGAACCACCCAAGTCGACATTCCCAATCGACCACGCTCGGGATGGATCTTGGCATCTCGAAAATCCCGGTGTACCTTTCCCGGCGACTAATCACATTCTCGCCCGGGGCGTTCTAGCATGGAGCCTAAAGTGGATATTGTGCACGATCTCGATGCGTCGTCAGAGGCGCAGCCAAAATATAAGCAAATTGCCGACGTGTTACGCGCGAAAATCTCTTCTTTGGCATATCCACCGGGAGACAAACTTCCCAGTGACTCCGAGTTGAGCAAGCAGTTTAGCAGTTCGCGACTGACGGTAATTCGTGCTCTCCGACAATTAGAGTCGGAAGGCTTGGTAGAGCGCAAGGCTGGTTCGGGAACCTACGTAGGAATCCAGCGCACTGACTCCGCTCACTCGTTTGGACTGCTATTTCCAAACCTAGGTGAAGGGGAGATTTTTGAACCTATATGTGCAGGCTTAGCACAAGCGAGTAACTTGTCGCAACAGGCTCTTATCTGGGGAAATGTATCGAACTCCAGTAATAAGGAGGCACAGGCTCTGGAGCTTTGCAACTCATTTATTGCAAGAAGGGTCGATGGAGTATTTTTTGCACCCCTCGAGCTAACTTCTCATACCGAGGAGATTAATCTGCAGATTGTTAATCGCTTAGATGAGGCAAGCATTCCTATCATCTTGCTAGATCGAAGTACACGGCCGTTTCCACAGCCTGCGCAGCACGATCTCGTTGGTATAGACAATTGGCGGGAAGGTTGCCGAATGGCTAAGTACCTTATAGACCTCGGCTGCACGAGACTCGGATTCGTTGGTCGTCCGGGCTCGGCCCCGACGGTGAACGCACGCATTGCCGGCTTGAGTGAAGCACTGCGTCGATATGCGTCCGGGATGTCACCTGAGTGTGTCTTGATGGCGGAGCCGACCGATATAGACGCCGTTCATCGCTGGATTCAGGCCGTTCGTCCTGAAGGCGTACTTTGTGCTACCGACTACACGGCAGGGCAACTCATGCACACACTCGCAAAGCTTGGCATTGCCGTGCCTCAAGAAGTCAGACTTGTGGGTTTCGACGATGTAAGATATGCAAGCATTCTTCCGGTTCCTCTGACAACACTCCGTCAGCCATGCCGCGAAATTGGCATCGCAGCTATGAAGGCCATGCTGGCTCGACTCGACGATCCTTCAATGGCGCCTCGCACCATTTCCCTTGACTGCGAACTCATCGTAAGGGCGTCTTGTGGCGCAAATTTGAATTACTCAATGAGCACTCAACCCGGTCAGTTTAGCAAGCAGCCCATTCAGTGACTGCGCTCTACCGGTTAGCGGAGGTCCACGATTCACGGACCGCCTGGCAGGTGATTCTCTTTAGTTCCGTCCCAAAACAGGTGGCGGATCCACCAAGACCACCCATTCACTAGTAAATAGGTATCGAGGTAGGAGATGCATCTGATCGTTGTAAATCGCGCGGCGGCAGCCGGTTCCGGGACTGGCAACTCTAACGACAGCCGGGCGTCGTTTTCTTCACGCATGCCGGCTCTAATGTTCTTTCGTCTTTGTGTCTGGCTCTTTGGTGTTTTTCTCTGCCTGCCCATCTCCCTTTGTGCGGAGACTAGGGCAATGCAGATCACGCAGCAATACCTAAATATCCCGATCGGGCGCGAAGCCAAAATGCAAGTGTTTCAGATAAGCGTTGATGGCAAGCTGAAACGTGAATTTCCCGCGCAGCTGGCGGAAGACTCGATCGACTACTGGGTATTCATCGACGTGAGTGAGTTTCAGGGGCACACAATCACACTATCCGGCAGTGCGTCTCAGTTGGCATTGGACCGCATGTATCAGTCGAACGAGATTGAGGGAGAAGCTAGCCTATATAAAGAACCCAATCGGCCACAGTTTCACTTTACGGTTAAGCGAGGGTGGAGCAACGATGTCAATGGCCCGATCTTCTATAAAGGCCAATACCATCTGTTTTGGCAGGCGTTTCCATTTGGAGTGACGTGGGATACAGGGTTCATGTATTGGGGACACGCAGTGAGCAAGGATTTGGTTCACTGGCGGGAGTTGGCGCCTGCACTCATGGTCGACAAGCTAGGCTCGCCATGGTCCGGTTCAAGTCTTGTCGACCGCAACAATGATGGTGGGTGGGGAAAAGATGCTCTTGTGCTTGTGTACACGGCTTTTGACCGCTTCTCGCATAAACAGGTACAGTGCATTGCCTACAGCACGGACAATGGAGTCACGTTTACTCGCTTTGCGGGCAATCCTGTCCTTGACAGCAACAGCGCTGCGGGAACGAACGACACCAGGGACCCAAAGGTCTTTTGGTATGAACCGACAAGGCGTTGGGTGATGGTCTTGTTTGAGAAAGACGGTATGTCCTTTTACAATTCCACCGACCTTAAATCATGGACATGGCAGAGTCACCTCAAGGGTCTTCATGAATGCCCGGATTTCTTTGAGTTACCTGTTGACGGAGATACCAGTCATCGCAAGTGGATACTTCATGGCGGCTCGTCCACATACTTTATCGGCAGTTTCGATGGCAGTACATTCACTCCTGAAACACTGGCGCTGCGGTACGCCGAGGGAAGAAACTCGAATGGAGACGACATTCTTTATGCTGCGCAGTCCTTCACCGATATGCCGGACGGCAGGCGTGTCCAAATGGCTTGGGGAAGAATCACCGAACAGGGCATGGCGTTCAGTCAGATGATGCTCTTCCCAACGCAATTCAGGTTGGCTACCACACGGGATGGTCTCAGAATGCTCGCTACCCCTATTCGAGAAATCGAACGGTTGCACACCAAGCAGTATTCTTGGTCGTCGCTTACTGCTACGGATGCTACACGGAGGCTGCATCTTATTCCTCCCGGACCTCTCCATGTGAAGATGCTGGTGACCTTAGAGAAAGATGACGAGCTTACCATTCGATACCAGGGAAACCCTCTGACCACTTTCCAGTTTGGCGATTTCGACAAAGGCCTGGGATCAGTGGAGATATTGATCGACAAAGCTGTAGCTGAGATATTTATCGATGGCGGAAGGCGGTACATCGTCAAGGAGATACCTTCGACTACGAATGGTCGCGGCATGGAACTCGAGGCGGGACGCTCAGGGCGAATTGTCAATACTCTTGACGTCTATAGGATGTCTTCTATCTGGAAACTGGGTGTAAGGGACAAGCGGAGTGTGAGCGCACTCATGTAAGACTCGAGGGTGCGTCTTGACCTTTGCTCGGCATTTGCTGATTCTGAGGGATCACAATGCATTCGACAACAACCAGGCTAATGCACATTCGAGGAGTGGAACGATGGATAGACGTACCTTTTCACGCTACTTTGGGGCCCTAACCTTTGGCTCTGGAGCTTTCGGTCACTATAGCGCAGCGGCTTCAAAAGACTCCCGTGCAGACCCGTTCCTAGACGTTCAGACATTCACCCAGGTGGGAAAGGAAGAACAGCCATTCGTAGAAAGAGGCGGATCTCGCAACCCACAGTGGTTCAGGATACCTCGACCACATGTGGCTTGGAGGTGCATTTCAAAACTATTTGAAACTACGTATACGGGTCTACGTCGACCATGAATCTACTAGCTCGATTGACGCGGAACTGGGACTGGGAGCGGGAGTCGGCTTCGGCGATTCGCACGCACCATGGGGAACCCAGTTCAGCGGCATTACCGGCTCACCAAGCGGCGTCTTCTTGAATTATCGGATTCCTTTCCGATCTCATATTCGTGTCACAGCCGAGCTTCCCTCAGGGGTATCTCGTGAGACTGGTGGATTGTTCGGGGTACCGAGAACCTCCCTTTGCGGGTGTCAGGGATACGTCTGCCTGAGACGGCGAGACTCCGGTTATACAAGGCCGAAGACCTTTTAGTCCAACCCTTTGAGGAGTTCGATTTGTGCCGGATAAGTGATGCAGGCATGGTCTTTCAAGTGACGGTGGCAGCGCGAAGTGCCAACTACAAGTACATAGAAGGTCAGATGCACGCATATATGTCTGGGAAAAATGAGCCGCAATTCCTCTCCTCCGGACTTGAGGACTACTTTCTCGGGACCTACGGGTTCAATCGGGGACTGTACCATCTGCCACAAGCCGGTTTAACTCACAGAGACGAAAGGGATAATTCGTTTTCCGCATACCGGTTTCACGTTATCGATCCGATCTTTTTCGCGAGTGGTATGCGCCTCGCGTGCCGCTGTGGAGAAAGACGCGGTGCTAAAGCCTTCGGTGAACCAATGCCAACAACCTACACAACATATGCGTGGACCTACGAGTGGTAATACACTAGACCCTTCTATTTCCTTAACCAACACCCGGTTGCACCCAAAGCATCGAGCGCCGCCGGACGGCGGCGACAGCACAGTCCCAATCATCAATTCAAGTTTCGCGAGCATCGCCAGAGCCCCATTCCCTTTGTTCTACCCTGTAATTGGTAATAGCGGCGCATTCGTCTCAGGCAATTTCAGGTCGGAAAAGGTGGCAGGAGGGAGGCACTCGATCAACTCCATCCCGACTTTGGTGTGGATAGTGACCCCGTTGGCAGCAAAAGGGACGAAGAAATATGCGCCTTTCTTCACACTACTTATACCTGCCGGGCTCATCAATTCTCCCTCTCCGCTTGTCACTACATAGACAGCTAGATTCCTCAAAGCACAAGACGTTTTCACAGTGTACCGATTTACAGCGAAGCATGGTGTATCTGTGAACGAGATCAGAACTTCTTTTCTATAGTCATTGTTTTCATGGTCGATCCTCGCCTTCTTTCGTCCCCGTGCGAGAACCGAAGGGCCGGACTGCTGCAAATCAAAACAACCTAGAGCAGTTTCTTTGTCGAGGCCCAGATACATCTCTTGATCGGAGAGACGATAACGATCGCACCAGCGCTCTGGCTGAATTGTGAAATCGGTTGGCTCTTGAACTTCCAGAATCATACATCCGGCACCGATGGCGTGTGCAATGCGAGCAGGAATCAGCCAAACATCACCTGCCTTGGCCTCGACCTCCTGCAACAGACGGGGAAAGGCGTCGCCCGGCTGTTCGCTCTGCTTCACGGCTAGCTGCAGATCGGTTTCGGTCACACCCTCCTTAAAGCCGAAGAAGAGCTTTGCGCCGGGCCTCGTGTCAAGAATGACCCAACATTCAGTCTTTCCATGGTCGCTTGCAAAATGTTCCTTAGAGAAATGCGGATCGGGATGAGTTTGGGCCGGCAAGCGTACGGCGCTGTCGAGAATCTTTACTAACATGTCGAATCCATTTCCACCCGTCAGTTCCTCTGGATTGCTAGCAAGCAGGGAAGCAAAGGTTGTTTCCCCCCCTCGGACTTTCGAGAGTCCTTCATCTGGGGCGCGCATCTCCTTGTTTAAGGCTTTCACCTTCGACGCAATCCACTCTTCAGGTAAATTACCGTCGGCCGCTTCATCTCCAAAGAATTCATGAAAAAGTTTGCCTCCTTTATAGACCCGGAAGACACGGTTACGCTCAAAGAATAATGGGCTTTGAAAATTTGAATTCCGCATCACAAATAGCTCCAATCCCTTTCTTGTTCTCAATGCGTTGTGAAATGTTCTTCCAGCATCAGCGAGAGGCAGTGGTAAATCGGAAGATGAAATTCCTGAATATGCGGTGTCTGCGTGGCTGGCACGCAAATACAGACATCCGCCAGTTCTTTGAGTTTCCCGCCCGATGTTCCGGTCAATGCCAGAACAGGAAGACTTCTCGCACGAGCGACTTCAGCAGCACGGCACACATTGGAGGCGTTTCCGGAAGTGCTCAATGCCCCCAGCACATCGCCTGTCGTGCCGAGTGCAAGTACCAGCTGCGCGAATACATATTCGGGATCTACATCATTTCCGAATGCTGTTGCAAACGCAGGAAAGCCAGTGAGAGGTATGACTGGAAACGCCCATTGCAGTCTGGCAGCTAGCTCAGGCGGCAACCCCTCGCGCATCGAAGCGGCGAGCGATCTGGGGAGTGCGAAGCCCTTGAGCAGTTCGCCAGCCCAATGCTCCGAATCCGCCGCGCTACCACCATTTCCGCAGAGTAGGAGCTTTCGATCTTTCCTGAATGTTTCAGTCAGGAGATCAAATGCTTCTTGAATATCAGGCTGGCATTGTTTTAGCGCTGAGTAGCGTTCGATCAAGTCTCTGAGGTGTACTGACATGATTACCCTTGTAGTTCTTGCACTAGGGTGAGTAGGAAGTCACAGTTATCAGCACAGACATAACGCATCGTCCCACCCATCCGGCTGAATGTCTTGCAAAAGCGCAGGTAATAGGCAGGGTCGTCCGAAGGCGGTTCACCTTTTCCTTGCCAGTCCCAGAAACTCTCGGCCAAATCGACTATGACCATGTGGTGGTTCGTGATCTTACGACCTTCCTGCAATTCGAGATTTTGTGCCATGGAGAACGATTTTTCGAAGACCATCGGTGACATCACAGCCGAACCCACCGAAAGATACACCCCCCCCTCCAATTGATGTACTTGTTCCGCATAGGTGAGAAAATCCCTCAGCGCGACGCGTCCAATTGCTGCGCCGTGATTTACTGGGTGTGTGTAAATGATGTCATGCCCGAACATAGGATGAGCTGTAAAGGGGATGTTCAATCGAAAGGCAGCAGCTTGCGCGCTGTATCTTTTGAAGGGATGAGAGATCGACCGAAACCCGGGTTCAAGATTACAACTTTGAATGGTTGACAGAAGATCAAGGGCCGCAGCAGCAAGATTGGGATCCTTGTCTGCAACGCTTCTGGCGGTATTCAGAAGTTCCTCAGAAGCGGGAATGTCTAAGCCGTCTCGTAGAATCATTTTGCCTACGGCCTCGCCGTAGCCGACCCCCTCGTAGGCCCCGACGATCAGCGCTAAGTTCAAATTGAACCCAGTCTCCTCCCAGATGCCAAATTGACCAACATCGATATTAGCGCGCACATTCTCACTACTTAACCCTTGGAACGCAAACTCCCAGTCGTGAATGATACCCGCCCCGTTGGTGGCCAGAAGAGTAATCCAACCCTGCTCCATGAGTTGGATAAGCACCGGTGCGAGGCCATTTTTTATGGTATGCGCACCAAATGCCAGAATGACAGGTCGGCCCGTGCTTCGAGCAGTGCGGATTTTCGCCGCGCATTCTCTCAGTGCTTCTGTAGCAGCAGGGGGAATCGGCCCTGGTACCGCATCCGGTGAAACGGCGTCCCGCTCGATGTTGACCTTGTTCGTACGAGCATTGAGTCTGAGGATTTGCAAACGTGTACGGTCAAATTGGGGATGCGATGTGCTTTCTGGGCGGGGATGGGGAAGGTAGAGCAACTCCCAAAGCTTTTGCCATTGCGAGAAATCAGGAACAACTGCATCGGCTCCCGCACGAATGAGGCGAGCGCGCTTTTCAGGATTCATCCCGAAGCGCCGTAATTCGTCGCTGGCAACACCGATAGCGAGCGCACCACGCCGCGCGCTTTCGCGTATTTCAACAGGCCCATCTCCAAAAGTGACGATTTGCTCGGCTGCACCATTGATCTCGTCGAGTATTCGCTCGATGACGACTCGCTTTGCATCTTTTGCTACCTGACCAATCGAACCGTAGATTCTACCTTCAAAGAAATCTGCATAGCCCAATCGTTCAGCTTCCCTTCTCACGTCTTCCACATCCGTTCCACTCGCGAGATAGAGATGCACGCCTGAATGTCTCAGTGCCCGAAGAAATGGCACCACGCCTCTTAATACGAAGTCACTGGTGCTCAATTCTCCACAATCTAGCTTGGCTATACGTAGATCAACAACCTGGATGAGTTCCTTGTTGAATATTTCCTTATATTTCGCTGCTGAGAGAATCTGGTCCTCCGGCACAAATCCAAACTCTCTGACCAATTGCACTAGCCCATGCATTTGAACGATTGTCTGGATGCCCGTAGTGCGCTCGATAAACTCCCGCACACGGCCCCGGATTCGATCGAGAAGCGCTTTATCAGCCATCTGGTGTTGAGTTCCAAGAATGGACTTCATCATCATCGGTTCCATGATCTTCTCCCACCCTTCGCGGAGAGTGGAGATAGTGCCATCATGGTCGAATATGGCATGCCGGATATTGAGAGTCGGGACGGGCTCATTGATGATCTCAATTTCAGATCCCTTAAGATATCGTGCGCGATCGAGACATTCGGCGAGCTCTGAGTCGCGAACGTAATCCGCACGTGTCGCCAATTCCAAAATTTCCTGGCGAGTTGCTGTACCAGTCTGGAAAAGCTTCTGAACTGTAACTGCAGCCGCTATGTTAGCCATGAAGGTAGCAGAGGCCAAATCTGTGCCGGTCGAGATACACGCCATAAGTGTTGAGCAAAAGGTGTCGCCTGCTCCCACTGGATCTGTAGGGCCGGACAATTGTAGGCCGCACACCTGAGATATTTCACCACCAGAGACGACAATACATCCTCGCTCTCCACGAGTAACGATGAGCGGCGACTTCCAGCGTTCGAAAAGCTGCCGGGCCTCCTGAACAAGATCTTCAAGAGAAATGACCTCCTCTATATCGGTGGGCTTTCCACTCGCTCTCATGAGTTCTTGGTCGTTGAGCTTGTGAATCGCCCTCGGATAAGAGTCATGGTATCTGCGAGAATCGACGATGAAGGTCAGTTGGGGATGTCGCTCCATCACCTCCGCCAGCCGTTGCCGAAAGGTTATGGAGTCATGAATGCTCCCGGTGACTTGATGATTTATCAACACTGCGGAGACGCCCTGCAGAACTTCCTCAAGTCG
>Ga0187855_10004219_pt1 | contig 10405 bp, 15 predicted proteins | sample June2016WEW_8_10_2_FD_132969 | JGI IMG/M metagenome (GOLD analysis project Ga0187855, IMG submission 132969) | Peatland microbial communities from SPRUCE experiment site at the Marcell Experimental Forest, Minnesota, USA - June2016WEW_8_10 | ecosystem: Environmental > Terrestrial > Soil >... | reverse complement strand
GGGAAGACTTCCTGCCGGACGGATTCGGAAGTTTTACTTCGACGAACGGAAAAGAGTATCAAGTTCCCTTCGTTGTTGACGAGGAATCGGAAATCGCTCCGACTGCACCGATTATGCAGCGCAAAGCCGGATGAATCCGGGGCGTTAGCCTAGATTCCAAGGCTTGTTCGATATTGGAGCCCTGAATGAAATGGCACGCCATGCCGAAATCAACCCGTCGCAAACCACGGGGTACGACCTTAGCTATGCGCGCTCGCGAGCGCGAAGCAATGCGCGAGGAACTCCGCAGCGACTATGAGAACTTCAAGCGCGTGAGTGCTGCCAACGATGAACGCCGCGAAGCGCAGCGGATTAGGATGCTGGAACACTGGCGAGGCGTGCAGCGGGTGGCGGCTTTCGAGCGATTCGAAAAGATGAACGGGTGGAACGGCGACCGCATCGAGGAATTCATCAACTGATTACACGTTCGCCGAAGGGAAGCGATGATACTCTCGGCGAAGTGAATCCTGAACTACCACCTGAAGGAACTTATGACGCCGTGCTCGCGAGCGTCACCACGAAGCGCGTTCAAATCACTTACGGCAAAATCACTAAGTGGAAAGACCGAGTGACCCTGGTCTATGTGTTTGACGGATGCCGCGTCTACCAGTGCTTTAACTATTCGTTCGCTCGCAAGGCCAATATGCCTCCAGTACTTTTGCGCCTTCTCGGAGTAATACCTGAACCGGGATTCCAACTGGAAAGGTTGGTAGGCACCCGAGTGAAGCTCGTGATCGCGCACCAAATCCAAAATGGCAGAACGTGGGCCAAGATCAAACACTTGCAGCGCCGCAAACAGGGCCTCTGCCTTGACACTCCGAATCGGGAGGCATAGCCGAGCCCGCGCACACCAGAACTAGTCCGACAATCGACAGTTTCATATTCGCCTCTATGGTTTGGTACAGGTGCCATCGCTGTATTTCCAGCAACTCACGCCGCTGTGGTGAGAACACGCGCCGCTGCCGGTTGCTTTACTCTCCCAACCGTCGTTACATACTGCGCCGATTCGGTGCCGAGGGGCCTGAGTTTGGCTCGCTCCGAGCGTGGTTATGCTCGCAAGAGCGACTAGAAACATCAATGTACGCGCTGTTCGCTTGATTTTCATCGGGGTTGGGTACCTCCGTGCGGCGGATCATATCATAAGCGAATTGTTAGTGATTGTTAACGTACAGGTGATAGTACTGCTAGCTCGAACGTATCTCGATTATAGTGAAACCGTGAGGACAGGTATCGCTGTCGTTCCATGCTCAAGCGAGAAACAGTCGGGAGAATATCCATGAAGAATTGGATTATGCTATTTGCGTTCATTTTGGCAATAGCGACAGCTGTTCAGGCTCAGAAGCAAGGCCCGACCCTAAAGGAAACATTGCAGTGGATGCAGAATACTCTGGCTTCCGGGTCAGGCGACCTACACGTCAGTGCGAGTGACGACGGATCGGTCGAGAAAAGGGAATTGAGGCTGGCCGAGGCTGAAACGTGCGAGATCAGCTTTGCTTATCAAACCGGGCCGTTAGAAAAGTTCAGTTATGGAATCATTTCCAAGCCAGCTTTCAAGTTGATTCAGAAATTCAATCTAAAAGACATTGATCCCACTACGATTGAGGTAGGGCAACCAACAAGAGATGGCAAGCCCGCCGATATGCTCGGGCCATTTGCGCTTTTTTCAGCGACAACGACCGACAACGCACAACTTATTTTTGCGACCGCTGGTGTGCATCCTGATTCGCTACTTCATTATTCTACTGAGTCACTGATGTTCTCGATTCCGTATCCCTATTCTGAACGGTTCACTAAGGCTTTCAAACACGCCGTCGCTCTCTGCGGTGGGAAACCTTCCGCATTTTAGAGCCGACCTGCTGCGAGGTGCGCGGATGCCTAGCGAGGTTTGCCGGGACTCGGAAACCGCGCGTCAATCCTTCGCATTAGCTCTACAGCATTATCAATTGCATCCCGGAACGCGTTCTCCCGCGCTGGTGATGGACGGCTATCCAGCCCCGCCAATCGGCGAACCAAAAACATTCCCGCAACAAGATAGATTAATTTCTTTCGCCCTTCGTTCATCGGCGACAGCATAGCATGTTCGCTTTATCTTCGCCTAGATTTTAGGCTCGAATAATTGGCGGGAACGGGTTTGTTTCGACAAAAAGGTCCTAGGCTTCCGGTTCTATCCTGTTCAGCAACCATGTGCGCGACGGTCCCCAGTGAAGAGTGCCCACTGGTCCCACGGGTACAGGCCGAGGTATGCAAATTTCGGGGCGAATCTGTAACTAATTGGATGCGGTATGCGATGGTCCACGTATCCTTTTCGTGAATGTCCTGTCACTTTGTTCACCTAATCTTCTGATATAGCGGGAGTTAGTGACACCAGTTACTTGGAAGTGAAAGTGCATCTGATCGCAATGATTCTGTAGCCATGCTCGCGGAGATTCCGATGACAATAGGCGTTTTGCGCTCACGGTCGCTGACCGTTCTGACGGTTCTGGTCGCCCTGATGCTAGTCCAATGCACCCAACCGCCATATCTAACGGCAATTCAAGTGCTGCCGAACGCCGCGGTCGCGTCATACGTGGGTCAAACGGTGCAGTACAAGGCGTACGGGACCTATACCCGGGGCGGCAGCCATCCTTCTCAAAATCAAGACATCACGAATCAGGTTGATTGGGTGTCGAACACTGTCGGGGTGGCTACGATTGACTCGACGGGCTTGGCAACGATTACAGGTGCCGGAACCACTTCGATTACAGCAAGCCTCAATGGAGTCGTATCGACCGTATCGCTGACAAATGCGTCTAACCTGCCCGCAAATTCTCTTACCGCCATCACCGTAATTCCAACCGCTCAAACTCTGACCTCAATCGGCGAGCCTTCGCAATTCATTGCAATCGGCACCTTCAACACGAATCCGATGACTCAAGACGTAACAGATCAAGTTCGGTGGCAATCAAGCGACGTACAAGTGGCGACGATAAATTCTGCTGGTTTGGCGCTTGCTGCCGCATGCGCGTTGCCGTCATGCCTGACTACAATTACGGCAACTGGAACGTCAAACACCGGGGCATCCATTGCGAGTTCTGCGACGCTCACCCTGACCTTCAGCGGTGGTGGTGTGGTCTTGCCGCAGCTAGAAATTTACGAGGTTGGTTTGGGGTCCGGAACCGTAACGAGCGCTGATGGCGTTATCAATTGCACTACCGTTGGCGGTGCGGCTTGCACCGGTAACTATGTGTTGGGTGCGACAGTGACGTTGACCGCTGTGCCTTCGCCAGGGTCCACGTTTGGTGGCTGGTCATCGAATTGTGTCCCGGATGCTAACCCTACGTGCTCAATCATTATGAATAATAATGAGCCGGTCGGCGCGATATTCAATGCACCGTCTTCGGATGCCGTCTTCGCTCACTAGACAGTACTGCTTGGCCTAGCTTCCTGTCTCGCATGACTTTGTCTGTTCAACGACCGCGTCGTTAAGCGGCACACGCAGATAGTCGTCACAAGACAGGCGTTTGGCCGTCATCGCTTTTCCCAGAGTTTCAGAAACGCCGCGACAGTCGCTGGCGCATGACCAGCGTAGTGATTGTTCACATAAACGTAAGTATCTACCCCGCGTCGTGTCGTGCGCTCACAAACATTAACCCAACTCTTCAACTCTCTTGAGCGGTCCACAATCACCTTGTCCCATACCTTGGTCTTTTGTTCGATGCCTTTGCGGTCGCCGAGCAATCGAATGTAGGTGAAGTCTGCGGTGATGGGGTCAAACTTTGCGAAAATCTCGCTTGGAAGCGGCATCCAGATTTGGTCAATCAGCGCGAATGCCACGTTGTGCGCGCGCAACAGATCGAAGAACTCCGCGGTCAGCCATTGCTTGTTCCTGATTTCCAGCGCGAACTTGTAGCCTTTCGGAAGCTTGCTCAGGAATGGTTCGAGCCTGGCCAGAAATTCCTGCCCGCTCTTGAAAGCGGACTTGTTGAAATATCCGAATTGGAAAAGCAGCGGCCCGAGCTTGTCCCCCATTAAATCCATGTTTTCAAGATAGCCTTTTAGGTCTGCATCACAGTCCTTCAAAACCTTGTCATGTGTGATTAGCTGCGGAACTTTCGCGGCGAGTAAGAATCCCTCAGGGACTTTGCGCGCCCAGCCGTTCACAGTTGCTACAGACGGAGTGCGGTAAAACGTGGAGTCAACTTCTACCGTGTCAAACTTTGTGGCGTAAAAGCTCAAGAAGTCGGCGGGTTTCATTCCAGCTGGGTAGAACGCGTCTTCCCAACCGGCTGCGGTGAAGGCGGATGTTCCGACTCGGATACTGGCGTCTTTCACCGGGCGAGACTAGCGCAATATCCCTCCACTTCCAATTAGAAATGACGTTTGGTTACTGGCGGCTTGGTGCTTCCAGAAATTCATCCAAACTGACTGCGTCCCTCTTGCCGGTGGCTTTCGATGGGCTATCGCTGGTAAATATTTGAAGTTCGACACCCCGGCCATTCGGGAAAGTCAGCGTCAGCACCTCGGAGTCGGCACCCTTCATCGGTACATGTCGTGCGGAAACAATAACTGTAGCGGGCGAATCGCCGAGGTCTTGTGTCAGGCTTCGGTCAAGAGCGCGAGCGAGTGCCACCGCGTCCTCGCTCTCGGAATTTACATCCTCGTCAAGCGGTCGGTTGATGCGGAAAACTCGCCCGCTGGAAAAGTAAATACTACCCAGCATAGGCCCTTTTTCCTTCGAAAATATAAAGTGGCCGATCAGATGGTTGGCACCCGGCGGATTCTCATCCTCTGAGTCCTTCGGCGGGGTGAACTTGCAGCAAGCCGTGAGGATCGCCACCGCTTGCGCTTGAGGCATACCGATGAATATCGGCTTGCCGCCGAAATAAAATGATAGCGGTTTCTGATCCGCGGCTAAAGACAGCGCGAGACAGAGCACAAGTATCATGAGGACTGTTCGATTTCGCATTGTGCCTCCGCGCGATCCTGTCTTCGTTGAGTACAGCGTCGTGACCTTATATCACTGGTTAACCTCAGAAGGAAGTTGGTGATAGACTCCGCGCATGGACGAGCCGGTCTCACCGCAACAATGGATTTGGCTTTGCGTCGCAGCTGCGTTGATAGCATTACGATTCGTAAAGGGCCATGTATTTAGTTTGCCGAACTCGCTCGACGCGGTAATTCACGATGCGGATTCTTCAGTCGTCTTTCTTCTCTTTCTATGGGCCGCAGTGCCGTTCATCCGTCGCGGTGTGGAAACAACTCGGACGCGAAGCAGCCCTAGCAGACGATCAATGCTACTTCTCGGAACTGCTGTGTCCTTTGGTGTGCTAGTTTGGATCAGTTTCAACATCTGGACCACCCCCGCCGGGATGTTCTGGCATCTCGTCCACGGTAAATCCGCTTCCTTCGAGGGACATCCTATTCATGTGCCGTGGGATATGTGGGTTTCTAGCTCAAACACTAACGCCCTAACGATAATTCGACAAGCTCCGCAATACTCATGGACGCATTCACCGTCAGGAATTCTTCTATTCGTACGTGACCAAGGTGCACCGACGGATTTTTCAAAGAACTACGAGAGAATTGCTGCCACAAATGGCAGTCAAAAGGGGTACCGATTTCAAGGCCTACAAAAATTGGAGGGGCAGAAGGGAAGCGTGTTTTGTTGGGAATTGACTAAGGCAGATTCATCTTCGATAACAATTTCTTGTCAGTTCGACCACGACACTCTTAGCGCGCGTTATGACGGCAGCCCGATGTACCGCGCGGGATTCTACAAAGCTGTTGCAGTCGTTGCAGGTGCTCGGTCAGAACAGCGATAGTATTCGAGCGACTACAGAGGCCGGGTGCCGACAGTCGGTCTCGTCACATCTAAAGAACCCATGTGCCCATCGATGCCCGAAGGACTAAGAGAAAAACGCTTGCCGTCAATAGTACGATTCGCTCGCGACCTTGCGCGAAGAACGAAGCAGCAAGGCCCAAGACCAACAGAAGGATTCCCCAATGGACCCATGGCCGCACATACATCGATATCAAAGAGTCCGGCAAGGGATGCTGCAACCGCCATCTGATTCCTGAGATTTGATACACAAAAATCGGAATGGATGCCGTCAGGTACAACGATGTGGCTAGGGTGATCATCGTCCGCGCCCGACTAGCGCTATCGCGGGGCTTTAGAAGAAAGTACCAAACCGACAGAATTGCCAAGCTCGCGATCACGAGGTAAAGCCCCTGTACCAATGGCTTGTGCCAACCTACGCTCGGCAGCATTAAAACAAGTAAGACGACGGCGCAAGCCAACAGAAAATGTGGTCGGACAACGAGCCGATTATTTCGTTGCCACTCCTGATTCGGTCGAGTTCGCATAGAGCTGGATTTTACATCAGCGCCAGAATCGGCGGTACAATTCGCCGATGAATCAGGAACGTCCCGACATGCCTAAACTGCCCACAACGGCTTCGTTGGTTGCCGTCGTCGCATTGGCTCTGTTTACGTCGATATCAGGCTGTTCTAATCGAATCTCGGAGGCGATTGGAGATTCAGGGAGCGTATATCACGATCAAAAGATGTGGGTAGAAGCGAAAGGATGGGCGGCAGGTGAGTACAAGACTTGCACAACTCTAAACAACGAATTGAAAGAAGCTACGCTGCACTGCGACGAGAACGTGGTAGGTAAAGTGTTTGATGTTAGGTTCTATGGGGAAACATTTGTTCACGACGAGCAAGAAATGTCGCCGTTTCGCTGGACGTGTCAGAAGAACGAAGGTATCGACCCGACCATGACGTGTCGCGATAGAAGATAACGTACACGACGGGACGTGGCTTCACACGGTGAATACCTGCGAGTTGATTGACTGTGTGGATATCAGTTGATACCCTGCTTCCAATGGCTGGCGATCACATTCCGCTACGGCGACACTCCATAAACCTACTGGATACCTTCGAGGTCTCTGCGGACGAGTTGGATCGAATTGAATCCGAATGCATGGACGTTGGACAAGATTTTCAATTCGCTTCCGTAACCGCCAGCGTAGGAATCAGTTTTTTGATCGCATTGGTTCTAACACGAATCGACTCTAGACAAGTCTTCGACATATTCGTTCTCGTGACCTTGTTGGGGTTCGGTGGCGCGTTCTACTTCGGTCTCCGCTACCGTCGTAAGAAACAGCTGTACACTCCGATTATTCAGAGGATACGCCAACGACAGGTTGGCCCGGTCGGTGAATCAGGCCACGAACTTCGCCCAGCGGAGTTGGCGAATATGACGCCAACGCAAGCGCCAGTCGCGAAAGCTGCTCCGCTCGCCGACACGGTAGCGGAATTGGTCTCTACGACCCAGGAGTCGCGAACGGAAACACCCAGCGCAGACGCAGGTAAAGGGAAATGATTCTAACCGTAAGCTACGATCTAAAGAGTACGCGGGACTACACGCCATTTTATGAAGCCTTGAAGCAACAAGGTTCATGGTGGCACTATCTCGCGTCAACGTGGCTCATTTCCACCGACAACACTCCGGTTCAGGTGGCAGACGCTATTCGCCCGTACATGGAAACATCAGACTTCCTGCTTGTCGCCGAAATGGGAAAGCTCCGTCAAGGGTATTTACCAAAGCCCGCTTGGGATTGGATCGAGGAACACACAAAACAAGCGGAATCCAATACGCTCATTCAGGCCACGACCATGAAGAGTTTGAGTGACCTACTGAGTGGTGCAAACCTTTCGCCGTTAACAGGCGAGGATACGTTGCTGGACGGCATCTTGGGCGGGGAGAAACCCAAGACTGCCCTTCTGAGCGATATGGCCGGTGGTAAGACCCGTCCACCTTGGGCGGGCAAGAAATGACGGACTCGCGGTAGCGGTTTGGTAGCAGCGGGCTACGGTAACAGCGTCCAGGGCGGTAGCAGCGACATGCAGAATCAGTAAGTTACTTTGTACCAGTACTGCTTCGTAGTACAACTCCCCCCGCCTCCACCATTTTTTCTTGTTTGTTTCGAGTGAGCTAGAGACCCAGGTTTTTTCCGCGCAACTTCTACGTAACCTTCGATTGGATCGGCCGGCCAAGATGGCCGACTTCAAAGACTTCGGACAGTTGGGCCAGGGAGGATTCGCAGTGGTGCACAAGTGTGCACAGGAATCTGACGGGTCTTTGTTCGCGAAGAAGCGTGATGGTGTCTCGGCTCAGATTCCCTAGCTGAGATTTTCTATTCGCTCAGGGAGGCCCGGGTAGTTAGATGCCGAGATCTGTGGGGGGCACGGCCTAGCGCGGAGTTTCTGTCAACGAAGGGAGTGCGGACGCCGTCGAGGAGATTGATGCCGTCGTAGGCGATGAAAAAACCGCCGGTGGTGTTCATGAACGGCAGGAGTCAATTCTCCTTGATGCTCTTGACGCGCAGAATGCGCGAGGATGATTGCGGCGCGTAAAGTTCTTCTACGATTTGGGCGCGACGATCGAGAACGGCGCGTTGATTTAGCGAGCCTTTGTCTGTGATTTCTCCGTCGTCTAGCGATGGAGGCTCTTCCATAATGATGGCGCGGGTGACGCGATTCGAGCTTCCGGTGGAATTTGCGGCGGCGGATTCGAGCAGGCCTTGGAAGCGCCCGCGAACTTGGTCATTTGAGAAAATCTCTGGAGCGGTTGCGTCGCGGCTCAGCTGAGGGCAAAGAGCGCGGCAAGCGTCGGCATCGGCGAAAATTAACATGCCGACGTCGTCGCGGTCGTGGCCGGCGATGACTACGTCGCGCACGAATGGCGCGAAGTGGCTCAGGATGCGGGAACGCAGCGGACCGACGCTGGCCCATGTGCCGCTGGCTAGTTTGAAATCCTCCGCGAAGCGACCGTCGAAGAGGAAACCTTTGTTGACGTCTGCGGGATCGACAAACTTTAGTGCGTCGCCGAAATTGTAGAAGCCATCCGCGTCGAAAGCCTCCGCGGTTAATTCCGGCTGGCGCCAGTAGCCCGGCGTGATGTTCGGTCCGCGCACGCGCGCTTCGAGTTTCGCGCCGCGGGGAACGAGCTTGGCTTCGACGCCGGGAATCGGAATGCCGATCACACCTGCCTGATCCGTTTCCCACGTGGTTTGAATCGCCATGGGGGCGGTTTCCGTGGAGCCGAGGCCGGTAACCATGATGATGCGCTCGCCGCAGGTTTGCAGGGCGAGATCGCGATAGGCGTCCCAGACCGGTTGCGACAGGCCTGCGCCGGCATAGAAGAGCAGGCGCAAGTGGCGGAAGAAATTCTCGCGCATCTGTGCATCGGAGCGGAGTGCCGGCAACAAGTCTTCGTAGCCTTTGGGGACATTGAAATAGACGGTGGGGGAAATTTCGCGCAGGTTGCGGATGGTTTCTTCGATGAGCGAGGGGCCGGGCTTGCCGTCATCTATATAGAAGCTGCCGCCGTTGTAAAGAGCGATGCCAGTATTGTGATTTCCGCCGAAGGTGTGGTTCCAGGGAAGCCAGTCAAGGAGAACGGGCGGCTCGTCCTGCAAGAAACAGAAAACCTGGGCGATCATTTGCTGGTTGCAGCAGATCATGCGGTGGGTGTTGATGACGCCTTTGGGCATGCCAGTGGAACCGGAGGTGAAGAGGATTTTTGCGACGGCGTCAGGCTGGATTTTCGTGTGGGCGGATTCCACAGCGGAAGTTGGCTTCGTGGTCATGAGTTCGGCGAACGGCGTTGTCTTTCTGTCTGACAGGGGTGCGGTGGTAACCACGATTTCTGTGGTGGGCGGAACTACTTTTTCCAGGGCACGAGCGTAGCGTTCGCCATTTGAGACGAAGACAAGGCCGGGCGTGAGGAGGCCTAGGGTGTGGAGCAGTTTTCCGAAGTCGCGCGAAACGAGGGAATAGACCGGGGAAATATGGGCTGTGGGGATGCCCACATGCTGGCCGGCGAGCATGAGAAGGAAATGTTCGAGATCGTTTTCAGAGAGGATGGCGACGGGGCAGTTTTCGGAGAGGCCGCGATCGAGGAGGGCTTGGCCAATGGCGTTTACGGCTTGCAGAACCTGGGCGTAGGTGAGCTTGCGCCATTCGCCGTCCGCTTCCCTTTTGGCTACGCAGACTTTGTGCGGCGAGATTTTTGCCCAGTGGATGAGGCGATCGGTTAGGACTCGAGGGTATGGGCCGAGGGGTTCGTCGGAGCGAACCAGCATCGCTCCATCCGGGAGCTGGTGCAGAGTTGCACCGGAGCTGCGCAGGCGGACGGGGCGGACGCGATCGTTTAGTTGAGGCTTGGTGGTCATTTCATTTGGTAAAAAATCATAAAAACCAGGCTACGAATTTCGAGTACTTGGCGGCGGATCGCGTCGCCTACGTTTGCCAGAAGCTTGATGTCCGTGGATGCCGGGACATCGCCCACCGTTGTGACGAGCACGGGCCGCAACCCCAG
>Ga0187855_10004218_pt1 | contig 10406 bp, 6 predicted proteins | sample June2016WEW_8_10_2_FD_132969 | JGI IMG/M metagenome (GOLD analysis project Ga0187855, IMG submission 132969) | Peatland microbial communities from SPRUCE experiment site at the Marcell Experimental Forest, Minnesota, USA - June2016WEW_8_10 | ecosystem: Environmental > Terrestrial > Soil >... | reverse complement strand
GCGGTGCGCGGCGCAGGCACGTCGCGGACCGATGTGGAGACGGGGTTCGATTTTCGTCCGCCGGCGCTGGAGCGGGATTTCTCCGCGCCCTGGCTGGAGCATCTGGTGGGCGGCGATCTGCGCCACACGATTGAACCGGATGTGAGTTACCGCTACGTGACGGGGATCAATAATTTCCAGCAGATTCTTCGTTTCGACGAGACCGACGTGGCCAGCAATACGAACGAGCTCGAGTACGGATTGACGCAGCGGTTGTTTTTGCGGAATCTCCCTGCCCATCCATGTACGGGGGATGAGGCACTCTCACCCCAGCCCGCCAACACCGGGCGCGCTGGGGACCCCGCGCCTGGGCCGAATACGATGTGCGGCGGGGGGACACGCGACTGGATCACGTGGCGGGTGGCGCAGAAATACTATTTCGAGCCGGATTTCGATCACGCGATCACGCGGGGCACGCCGAATCCCCTGGAGACGACGCTCGATTTTACGGGCATCGATTTCCTGACTGAGGCGCGGCACAACACGCCGGTCATTTCCCGGTTGCGGATGCGAACCACGACGGCGACCGATGTGGAGTGGGATCTGGATTACGACGCGAAGGAGGGGAAGATCACCTCCAGCAATATATTTGCGGCGTATCAGCATGGGTTTTACCGTTTCCAGTTCGGCGATTCGTATGTGAACGTGCCGCTGGGGACGACGCCACTCAGCACGCTGCCGTCGCCGCCGTCGTCGCCGAACGCGCCGAATCCGTACAACCAGATTCACATGTCGGCGGTCTATGGGGCGGCGAGCAAGCTGGGTCCGAGCTTCGGGCTGAATGCGGCCTACGATCTGATTCACCAGCAGCTGCAGTACGGAGCTGCTCAGGCGCAGTACAACCTGAACTGTTGCGGGATCACGTTCCAATACCGGCGCTTCTCACTGGGTTCGATTCGCGACGACTCGGAATATGTGGGCAGCATCAACTTCGCTGGATTTACGAATGTCGGCGATCTTCCGCACCGGATCAGTTTGTTCTGACGGAGCAGCGAGCCCGGATTCAACTCTGCACAGAGCGGTTATAGGGAGCCGCGACGCCGATGGGCCGGCGCGCGGGGGCGAACTGCGATAATAAGAAAGCAACTCTGTGGCGACAGCATTTCGGGCGAAGAAGGCGGTTTTCTTGTTGAGGAAGGTTTTTCTTACGGGCTGCGTGCTGGTGATCGCAGCGGCCATTTGTGGGGCGCAGCAAACTCAGGCAAACACCCCGGCGCCGGCGGCCACGGCTCCGGCTGCCGTGGCGGCTCCCGCTCCGGCAGATCCGGCTTCCGGCGTGGTACCGGCGCTGGAGCGCAAGATCGAAGTGATGATCCGTGCGGAACTCGCCGTGCCGCCTCAGTATGAGATCGCCATTGGTCCGCGACAGAAGAGCGATGTGAATGGATATGACACCATCGCGGTGACATTTTTGCTGCCCAGCCAGCCGGATCGGAAGCAGACGGTGAATTTCCTGCTGTCGAAGGACTCGAGCACGCTGGCGCGGCTCTCGAAATGGGATATCGGACCGGATCCTGCGGCGATGCTGCCAACCAGCGGACGGCCGGTGCGTGGAGATCCGGACGCGAAGGTGACGATCGTCAACTTCGACGATCTGGAGTGCCCCTACTGCGCGCAGATTAACGCGGAGTTCTTTCCGGCAACGCTGGATCGTTACAAAGGCCTGGTGAAGTTCGTCTATATGGACTACCCGCTGGTGGAGATTCATCCCTGGGCGATGCATGCGGCGGTCAATGCGAACTGCCTTGCGGCGCAGAACGGGACGGCGTACTGGAATTACGTCGATTATCTGCACACGCACGGGCAGGACGTGAACGGGCCGGATCGCGACCTGGCGAAGTCGGTGGCGTTGCTGGACAAGCTGGCCGACCAGGAGGGCGCGCGCGACAATCTGGATGCGGCGAAGCTGGGTGCTTGCCTGGCGAAGCAGGATGACACGAAAATCGTGGCGGAGATGAAAGCCGGGGATAAGGCCGGGGTGAATGCGACGCCCACATTTTTTGTCAGCGGAGAGCGCTGGGCGGGCGAACTGGAAGAGCATCAGGTGTGGATCATGATCGATCGGGCCCTGAAGGAGCAGGGGATTGCACCGCCGGCTCCCGAGCCGCCAGCGGCGACTCCGCAGCCTGCGGCGAAGCCCGGGGAATGAACTATGCAGGGCGCGGGGACCGCATTTATTCTGAAACGTCAGCGCCGCTCCCCGATTTGCGGCGTCGCAGCAGGGAGAACTGTTTGACCTCTCAATCGGATTCATCCAGCACATGGGGCGCTGATTTCCCCAGTCGCAGATTCAGGCTCGCGTGGCTGGCCGTGGCGCTGGCCCTCTGCGCGGGCTGCCAGAAGGCGCACGACGCGAACACCGTGGCGACGGTGAACGGCAAGGCCATCCAGCGCTCCGAAGTGGAGACGATTTTCCAGAACAACCTGGGCGAGTCGCATCAGACGCCGTCGAAAGTACAGGCGCAGATCATGCGCCTGAATATCGTGCGCCAGCTGATCGATGAAGAAATCGTGATGCAGCGCGCCGGCAAGCAGAACCTGGTGGCGACCGATGAGGAAGTTGCGGACCGGCTGAACGAGATCAAGGCGCCGTTCACCCAGGAGGAATTCCAGAAGCGGCTGGACTCTCAGCATCTGACCCTGGACGACCTGAAGCGCGAGATCCGGAGGAATCGCACGGAAGAGAAGCTGTTCAACAAGGAGATCACCTCGAGGATCAACATCACGGATGCGGACATTGCCAGCTTCTACAACGAGCACAAGGCGGACTTTAATCTGATCGAGCCGACCTATCATCTGGCGCAGATTATCGTGACCGCGACGCCGATGCCGCCGCAGCAGGTGGGCAATCTGCAGAACAGCAAGGCGATGAACGAGGCTGACGCCAGGCGCAAGATCGAGATGCTGCACAATCGCCTGGAAAGCGGCGAGGACTTTGGCGCCCTGGCGATGAATTTCTCCGAGAATCCGAACACGGCGGGCAATGGCGGGGATATGGGAATCGTGACGGAGTCACAGCTGCGCAGCGACCCCGATGTTTACGCGGCGATATCGAAGCTGAAATTAGGACAAATCACGGACATTTTGCCGGTTTATGGCGCGCCAAATTCCAAACAGGCGGTGGGCTACGCGATCTATAAGCTGATCGACCGCGAGGTGGCGGGGCAGCGCCAGCTGAACGATCCGCGGGTGCAGCAGGCGATCCGCCAGCAGCTGCGCGACAGCCGGGAGCAACTCCTCAAGAATGCGTTTCTTGAAATGCTGCGCGACCAGGCGCGCGTCGAGAACTACTACGCCGAAGAGGTCTTTCGGAACGGGGCCCAGTAACCGGGCGCATCAGGGATCGGGCCTGACGTGCGGATTACGCTCGGCTCGGTAGATCTCGAATTTGTCTCCGACTTTCCTGTGAAAGAACATCTCTTTGCTGTCCAGGGAAATGCTGGGAGCCTCGACATACCCGGAGAGAGCTCGCAATACGCGCGGCTCGCCGAAGGGTTGATCCGGAGAGGCTCGCGTGGCGACCATGATGCGCAGGCTGGGCCGCCCGGCGCGAAGGCTGGCGCGAGTGAAATACAGCTCCCGGCCGTCTGCGGAGATGCACGGTGCGTACTGGAGCGCGCCGGTGTTGATGTTCTTCATGATTTCGGCGCTGTTGGGAAGCAGGTCGAATGCGTCGTCTCGCAACCTCGCAACCATCAATTCGGATTTCTTCGGCGCCGGCGCTCCGGGAAAGATGACTGCCCTGGAGATGTAAAGGGTCTGTCCATCGGGGCTGATGCCGGCATCCATGTTGACCGCGCCCGCGACTTCGGGACTGATGTTTCCTGACAGGGGACGGACATCTCTGACACCGTTTTCGTCGAAATCGCCGGTGTAGATGGAGTTCATGGTGCGGTCGTAGTCCCTCATCGTCGTGAAGTAGAAATGTCCTGCGATATCGACGCTGGCGACGGCATCGAGAGAGGGCGAGTTCACTCCGAGAAGTTCGCCAAGTGAGCGGAAGGCGAGTTTTCCGGTTCGGCGGGCCCAGTAGAGATTGGTATCGGTCTTTGGGTCGTTTTCGTTGTTGAAGAATAGATACTGTCCGTTTGGCGAAATGAATGGTTCCATCGCGCTTCCCTGGTAGCCCGCGATGACCACCGGCTCGGGATTTACGTAAAGGCTGCTCTGCTTTTCCTGGGCAACATCGGCGGGCAGAGCAGATTGATTCGCTGGCGGGAGGGTCTTCAGAGCCTGGGCGGCTATGTTGCGGGCGCGGTCGAGCATGGCCTCGGCCTCATGCGCATGACCCGCGTCCAGCGCGGGCTTGACCTGTCGAAGAATGGCGAGAATAGCGGAGGGATCGCCGCCGTGGGTGGCGATGATTTCGATCTGCATTTCGGCTTCGGCTGCTTTGCTGCGTAGGCGGCGCTCCGTTCGCTTACGCGCGACGATAAAACCAGCGCATACCATGCAGGCGGCGAGAAGGAGAACCAGCAGGACGCGCAGAATTCTCATGGGAGGACATTCATTTGGCGAATGGCCGGCCGGGAATTTTGCCTTTTCCTTCTTTAATGGTGTGGAGCTGGCCCGCGGCGAGTCCCGCGTACGATTCCTTCGCCCCGCTCGGCCAATAGATTTCAACGTCGGCGGAAGTGGCGGCGCCGAGGCCGAAGTGCAGGCGCGGATCGTTGACGGAAAGATAGCTGATCTGGCTGGTGACCGCCTGCGCCTGAACTTTGCCGCCATAATGGACAAGCACGCGCGCGCCGATCGCGCTGCGGTTGCTCTTCGTGCCCTCCAGTCGAATCTTGATCCAGTGATGGTCGGGTGGCGCATCATTGCGTAACAGCGACGGTGGCTCATTGCGGTTCATGATGAGCACATCCATGTCACCGTCGTTGTCGAAGTCGCCGAACGCGGCGCCGCGCGATGAGTGACGGGCGGAGATGGCGGGTCCGGCCTCGTCGCTCAGCTCCTTATATGTGCCGTCGCCCTGATTGCGAAACAGGATCCGGGGAGTGCGGCGCGGAAAGCGAGTGGGGAAGACGCTTTCCAGCTCCGGATAGACAGTGCCGCTGACGATGAGGATGTCGGGATAACCGTCATTGTCGAAGTCGACCAGATCGGTTCCCCAACAGATATAGCGGCGTTCGACGGCCAAACCGGCGGCGACCGAAACATCGTCGAAGTTGCCCTTGCCGTCGTTGTGGTAGAGCCCGGTGGACTGGTTGTAAAAGTGAGTGCGAACGATGTCGAGATGGCCATCGAGGGTGGAATCGCCGACACCGACGCCCATGCCGCTCATGCGCTGTCCATCGGAGGACACGGCGATGCCGCGCAGCAACGCTTCTTCGCGGAAGGTGCCGTCGTGGTTGTTCATCAGCAGGTAGCTGAACGTGGCGTCGCAGGCCAGGAAAATGTCGGTCCAGCCGTCCTCGTCAACGTCGAGCGCGACCGCGGTCAGGCCGTAAGAACCGGTGAGCGCGCCGATGCCGGATTCTTTGGAGACATCGGTAAAAGTTCCGTCGCCGTTGTTGCGGAAAAGGTACTGCTTCAGTGGCGGCATGCCCATGGGACCGCAGTTGACGGGCAGGCCCTCGTAATTGCAGTTGGGAATCTGCATCGAAGGTTTCGGGCCGTGGACCAGATCGACGTCGAGGTAATTGGCGACGAACAGGTCCAGCAGGCCGTTGCGATTGCGCTCGATGAACGTGCATCCGGAGGCGTAGCGAATGCCCGGCTGAAGGAGCCCGGCTTTTTCAGTGACGTCGGTGAAGGTGCCGTTGCCGTTGTTATGGTAGAGGCGATTCTGGCCGTAGTAAGTGACGAAGAGGTCGTCGAAGCCATCGTTGTTGTAATCGCCGGCGCAGACACCCATGGCCCAGCCTGCGTCGCCGAGTCCAGCTTTTTCGGTGACGTCGGTGAAGGTCCCGTCGCGGTTGTTCTTGTAAAGGCGATTGCTGGCCCCGGCAGGAACGCCGTCGAGGCGGCGGCCCGTGAGCAGAAAAATATCCATCCAGCCATCGTTGTCGTAGTCGATGAAGGCGCAGCCGGTACCCATGACTTCGAGGATGTAGGCGGACTTGTCGTCCTCCCCGTAGAAGGTGGGGTGGGTGAGTCCGGCGGCAGAGCCGACGTCAACGAAGCGGGAAAAAGGCGCAGCGGATGCAGGTGCGGCGCGCATGCCACGCGGCAGGAGCGAAGGGGCAAGAGCGGCGGGCAGGGTGCGGAGCAGGCGTCGTCTCGTCCAGGAGCTCATCATCGGGTCGCGAATTGGGCGGAGTTTTTCAGTTGTGCGGCTGCTGGCTCTGCGCGGCAGCCAGATCGTGGCTGAGCTGCTGCGCTTCGCTGTTCTGAGGATCGAGATGGAGAGCACTGGCGACCGCCTGCTCGGCTTCGGGGAACTTCGACTCCATGCCCAGCGTGGCGGCGAGGCTGATCCAGGCCTGCGTGAATGCGGGAGCGGAGGCGACGGCCTGGCGGAAGTGCGATTCAGCGGAAGTGTAGTCGCCGCGGCGCGATTCAAGATAACCAAGCTGGTTCTGCGCGAGGGCGATGGTGGGATCGATGGCGACTACTTTTTCAAGCACCGATTGCTCGCCGTCGGTATCGCCCGCCTGGTCGAGGGTGGTCGCCAGGCGGTAGCCGATCAGCGCATTTTGGGGCGCGGCGGCAAATGCCTCCTTATATAGATCGACAGCGTGCTGCGTGTCGCCTTTGGCAAGCGCCTGCGCCGCCTCGGCGGCCTTGCTCACGGCCAGCGTGGTGCTGTCTTTGTCTTTTACCGCCTGCTGGTAGCGCAGCATCTCCTGCTTTGCCTCCTCGGTCTGGCCGAGCGCGCGTAGAACGCTGGCCAGCTCGAAGTGGGTCTCGGGCTCGCTGTTGCCCAGCTCGAGGGCCTTCTCCAGATGGGCCTTTGCATCCGCGGGGTTGTGCAGGCGCGACAATGCGATGCCGAGATTGGCTTCGACGCTCTGCTGGCCGGGATCGGTGGCAAGAGCCTCGGTGAGGTGATCGCGGGCCGCGGCAAAGTCACCGGCCTGGCGCTCCATCACCCCATTGAGGTAGAGGGTGTCGTAAGCATGCGGAGCTTCGGCGAGAAGCTTATCTCCAACCGGCTTCGCGGGGCCCCAGTCGCCGTTGAGCACGAGCGTGCGCAGGTACGAAGTTTGGGCGCTGACGTCGTTGGGATGGGCCTGATAAGTCTTCTGTGCGAGGTGCTCCGCGTCGAGGGTGCGGGAAACTTTGATGTAGAGCGCGACCAGCGCATTAGAGAGCCGAATGGAGTCCGGCGAGGACTCCATCGCGTGCGCGATGGCGCTGACCGCATCTGCCAGTTGCCCTTCCCGCGAATACGCAACGGCGAGATCGATGGCGAGATCTTCGTCCAGCTTCGCATTGTGCAGGAGCGCGATTTCGTCCGCGAAATCCGCCTTTGCCAGCAACGCCTGGCTGAGGCCGTGGAGGGCCATGCTGGACGTGGGATCGATGCCGAGAGCGGCGCGCCATTCGGAATCAGCGTCCCCGGGCTCAGACAGCCGCGCAAAGATCGAAGCAAGAAGCAGATGCGGCTTGAGGACGGTGGGGTCAGTGCGGATGGAACGCTGGAGCGGTGCGACTGCGTCTTTGAAATCCTGTGACTCGTAAAGGCTGAGGCCGAGGAGGTAATTGATCTGGGCGGAGTGGGGATCGAGGCGGAGACCTGAGCGAAAAGCCTGCTGAGCGCACGCGAACTGCTTGCGGTCGCCGAACCAGTTGCCCAGCTCGGTCCAGGTTTGCGCGTCAGGATGAGCCCGCAGCCGGCTGGCGATGGCCGCCGGTTTGGTGCACGTTGAGGACCCGGGTGCGCAAATGCCGTAGCGGATCGTCCACGCCAGAAACCCGATCAGCAGGATTGATGTTCGGCGGCTGAGGGGGGTGTGGCGAGCCGGAGAGAAATTGCGGGAGGCAACCATCGCGCGAGGGATTTTCGAGGATCTCCAGAAGCAACGATACTCAACCGAAAGGCGCAGGGGCAAGGGGATTCCGGTTAGTTTGGGAATGGCTCGCCAGCCTTCACGATGCGAATCTGGTGATCGGTGAAATGGAGATAGCCGCCCGGCAGGGTGACCTTCGGCATGTGGCAGCTCACGCAGTTCGCCGTCGCCGTGGGACAGGTCTTCGCTTTGCCGCTGCTCGTAGGCCGCGCCGACGCTGCGTGGCAGGCGAGGCATTTGGAATCGTAGGAAGCGTCGTTGCGGATGAGATCTTTATGGGGATCGTGGCAGGCGATGCAGCTGATGCGCGGGTCTGTGCCATTAAAGCAGCGGCTGTTGGCGAGGCGGTAGGGCTGAAAGCGGACGTCGGGCAATCCGCGCCAGCCGTTGCGCACAACCGTTTCCCATGAGCGATGACACTGGCCGCAGAAGTTGGAGAGCGATTCGGAGGTCATGTCCTGCAGACGAGGCGGAGTCGTGCTGAAGTCGCCCACGGCGGCGTCCTCCGCGTGATCCAGCGCGCCCTCGTGGCAATGTGCGCAGGCGACGCCCGGATGGATGGTGTTCAACGTGAGCTTGTGTGAGGTGATGGCATTGCTGGCATGGCAACCAAAGCAGAGCTTCGTGTCCATGGTGGTGAGCTCACGGCCCATAGCTTCCTGCAGCGTCTGCGGAGTCAGGCGCTCGTCGCCCGTGGTGATGCCCAGTCCATTCGCGGAGGGATAGAAGCTGACGATACTTTCGTAGAACTTGCCGTCCTGCTCGAAGACCCATGTCTGCGCCTGCGCGCCGAAGCTCCAGTGAATGGGCATGGAAATGGTGCTGGCGCCGTCGGTGACTTTGTAGACGCTTTGCCCGTTGTGGGTTTCAACGGTCCACGTGTAAGCGCCCATGTGAAAGCTGAGAAGTGGATGGCCGTCGAGGACAGGGTCAGCGCCAGGCAGCTCCACCGCGTGGGCCATCGGTGTTTCCGGCTGCATCGCCTGGCCGCGATGGCAGCCGCCGCAGCTTGTCCCGCTGGAGTGACTCTGAGCCAGGGCGCTGGCGCAGGCGAATGCGAGCGCAGGAGGAAATGCGCGGCGCAGGAATCGCAGAACTGGTGAGGTGTTATTGCGCAGGCGGCGCCCCCTGTTGGCCCATCGCAGGGGCGGGTTTGCTCGACGCCTGGGTGAGTTGCAGGCAGGCGAGACGCTCGCGGCGAGCATCGTCTTCGCGTCCCGATTCCGAATAGGCGCGCGCCAGCGCGATGTGAATCTCGAGGTTCCGCGGGTCGAGGGCGAGCGCGTTTTCGAGGGTCGTCGTTGCGGACGTTACGTCGCCCGTCTCGAGCAGAGCGCGCCCCAGAGAAAGCTGCGCCATGGGCAGCGTGGGCGCTTCTTCGGCAGCCTTCTTCGCTTCGGGGAGAGCTTCACCAGGGCTGTTTTCCATCAGGAGTGCCCACGCGAGCATGGTGTGGTCCACGGCGTTGGCGGGATCGACTGCCAGCTCGCTCCGGAATTCCGCGACTGCGGCGTCCTGGTCGGTGGGATAGAGGAGGTAGCCCCAGGTGTAATAAACATTGGCGGCTGCGGGATAGCGCTGGAAGAAGGTCTGGAAGGCCTGGGCAGCGGCTTGTTGATCGCCGGAGAGAAGAAGGAAGGTCGCGTTGCCGGCGAGAGCGATCATCTCGCGCCGCGCGGGGTCGGCGTCCTTCGGGAACTGAGGAATGCGCAGCGTCGCGAGTCCGACGGCCACCAGCAGCTCGTCGTTCGAGAGGTGCTGGCGCGCGAAGTAGCCGTAAGCGGTGAGAGCTTCTTCGAATCTCCCCAGCTTCGTCAGCAACTGTCCTTCGTGGTAGCGGAGGATCTGCGTGTTGCGGGAATCGTCCGCGGCTCCCAGGGCGAGGGCGCGCTGCACATCGCCCAGCGACGGCTCATACTGGCCAAGCTCAAATTCGCAGAGGCCGCGGAGAGCCGTTGCGGGCGCGGCATCGGGCACCAGATTGAGGTAGTGGGTGAAGGCGTCTTTGGCCTGAGCGTAATCGTCGGCGCTGTAACGCATCTGGCCGAGGTACCACCAGCCGTCCGGCCATGACGGGTTGAGGCGAAGAGCCTGCCCGTACAGATCGGAAGCGCGCGCAACATCGCCCGCCTGACGAGCGGCGTCTGCATCGGTTCTGAGCTGTTCGAAGGTTGAAGGCTGGGGGGATCGTTGCGCTGCGGCGGTTGCGCCGGCCGAAGCCCCGAGGACCAGAGTGGCGAGGACGATCGCGAAAACGCGTTGACGATTTCGGCTTCGCCGGCCGATGACGGCGCGGGCCACTGACAACACCTCCGGACTGCCCCCTTTTGACGAGATCCGACCGTCAGAATACGCGGTTGTTGCGTGATCGTAGCACATGACGGCAGCGCGTGGCTGGCCGGCTCCAGG
>Ga0187855_10004217_pt1 | contig 10409 bp, 10 predicted proteins | sample June2016WEW_8_10_2_FD_132969 | JGI IMG/M metagenome (GOLD analysis project Ga0187855, IMG submission 132969) | Peatland microbial communities from SPRUCE experiment site at the Marcell Experimental Forest, Minnesota, USA - June2016WEW_8_10 | ecosystem: Environmental > Terrestrial > Soil >... | reverse complement strand
TGGAGGAGCGCGGAGATTGGGGCGGCCGGATGCGGTGAATGGGGATTGTCGCGGTTAACAGTTGAGACGCGTTGGTTCGACTTGGCTAAACTCTTGTTCGATGGCTTGGCTGATGCGGGCCGACTCTTTGCGCAGACTGCGAAGCTTGCCGAACGATTTACCTGGCAGCCTGCGCGGCGGCTGGATACCGCCGCAGTGCGGTGCAATTGCGGGCAGTGGGCCGGTTGACAATCGGCCGCAGCTTAACAGGCTGCCCCACCGGGATTCCAAACGTTTTGTTGAGGCATCGCTGTGGCTACCCCTTTTGATGGCTGGTTAGCCAAGTTTTAACTTAGATCATGATATTCTACACAGGTGTAATTCACACCGAAAAGAGAGGATTTTCTGTATGAGTCTATCGAAAAGAGCGTTTGCGGAATTCATCGGAACCTTTTGGCTGGTCTTCGGCGGATGCGGGAGCGCGGTGCTGGCGGCGGCTTTCCCCGGCCTCGGGATTGGTTTCGCAGGAGTCGCTTTGGCGTTCGGCCTCACGGTGCTGACCATGGCGTTTGCGATCGGCCACGTTTCAGGATGCCACTTGAATCCCGCCGTGTCGGTGGGATTGGTTGTGAGCAAGCGATTTCCCGTGTCGGAACTGCCGGCGTACGTCAGCGCGCAGGTGTTGGGTGGCATCGCCGGATCGGCCGTGTTGTACACCATCGCGACGGGCAAAGCAGGATTCGACCTGGCGGGCGGATTTGCTTCAAACGGCTACGGCGCGCATTCTCCCGGCGGCTACAGCCTGGCAGCCTGCCTGACGGCCGAAGTTGTGCTGACGTTCATGTTCCTGATGATCATTCTGGGCGCCACCGACACGCGAGCCCCGAAGGGATTCGCGCCGATCGCGATCGGCCTGGGGTTGACGCTGATTCATCTCATCGGGATTCCGGTGACGAACCTGTCGGTGAATCCGGCGCGCAGCACGGCTCCGGCAATATTCGTGGGCGGATGGGCGCTGGAGCAGTTGTGGCTTTTTTGGGTGGCGCCGATCGTGGGCGCGGCGATCGCCGGCTTCGTCTACTTGGTCTTCGCCACGGAGCCGGAACCGTCGGTGCGGGAGAAAATGGCGGCCTCGGCGTGACGCGATTGCAAGATCTCGCGGCGGTCCCCTTGCTGACGCGCGGGGCTACATTTGGCGGTGTAACGGCGGCGGTTTAGTGAACGCCGATGCTTCTTCTACAGCACTTGGAAGCATTCATCCGCCGGGATTGTTTGTGAAATGTCGCCTAGCTCTTTGAACTGGGCGATCAGTGTTTCCCAACGTTCGCGGGACATGGTTCCCAGGCCGTTGCGACGCGTGGCGTCCGTCTCGATGAATGGGCTTTGCACCTCGGCCACTTCGGCGAACGTGTCCAGATCCATGGTTGGATTTAACTGGTGCATTTGCTGATTGACCGGCTTGGGATCGGCCAGGTAGGATTGCCAGCCTTCCCGCACCGCGGCGGCCATGGCCTTGGCGCGATCCGGATTCTTGCGTAAGGATTCGCCGCTGACCGCCAAAACTGTTGTATACGGGTCGTAGCCGATTTCCGAGACAGCGAACACTTTGACCGAGGCTCCCTTGCGGCGCGCAGCGATGGGCTCTGATGTGAGGTAACATTGCTGCGCGAATTTCTCATCGTGCAGGAAAGAAGTGATGTCTCCGCCGGGCGAGGGCACGATCTTCACGTGGCTGAATCCGAACTTGCGTTTCAGCAGGCGCGCAAAGGGCAGGCCACTTTCGAGCGCGAGCGTGCCGTCCATCAGTACGTCGCCGATGCTGGTGAGATTTCGCGACGCATGCGCCATGATTCCGGTCGGACTATCTTGAAAAACCGCGAACAGCGCCACGACATCGTTGCCGTGGCTTCTGGCGAGGATGATTTCATCGGCGGAAACAATGCCGAAATCAACCGAGCCGGCGCCGATCATTTGTACCGTCGGGGTCCCGCTGCCGCCGGGGAGAATATCCACGGCCAGGCCGTGCTTGGAAAAGGTCGCTGCGTAGAAGCCGCCGAATTCGGGTTCGGGTTTCCAGTTGAGCGCTAGCTTCAGAGTGGTGGACTTGCTGCATGCGGCGAGGAGCGCGAGTGCGGGTGCCGTTTTCAAGAAGGCTCGGCGCTGCACGCGGTGCAAAAGCATTCTCCGATTGTCGCGCGTTATTGTTCGGATGCGTGCCAGCGGCGCAGGGTCAGGTGGCTTAATAGATTGATTAAGCCGAAAAGGGCCAGGCCCAGCACGCTGGCCAGCAGGACCGCGGCGAATACTTTATCGATGCGCTGTTGGGTGCGGGCGGTCTCGACGACAGAACCGAGTCCGCCGCCGGCGATGAATTCGCCGACGATGGCGCCGATCACCGCGAGGCCGGCCGATACACGGAGTCCGGTAAAAACTTGTGGCAGTGCCGCGGGAAGGCGCAACTTGAAGAGCGTGACCAGCGGCGATGCGCCGTAGAGCTTGAATAAATCGCGCAGGGGTGGGTCGGTGGACAGAATGCCGCTCAGAGTGTTAGCGATCACGGGAAACACGGATGCCACAAAGGCCGAGGCGATTACGGTCTGGATGCCGAATCCGAACCAGATCACCAGCAGTGGCGCAACCGCGATGAGGGGCACGGTCTGGAAGAAAATCGCGTAGGGATAAAACGCTCTTTGGACGCCACGCGAGGAGGACAACAACACTGCGATCGCGATGCCGGTGAGCGCGCTCATCACAAAGCCAGCGAGGGAGCCAACGGAGGTAGCGAACAGAGCTTGCAGCAACTCCGCGTGACTGTCGATCATGGCGCGGAGAACCGCGGAAGGCGCCGGAACGAGGTAAGCGCGCACGAAGCCAGCGCGCACCAGGAACTCGGCGATCAAAGTTAGAAGCACGAAAGGGATGAGAGGGGCGAGCAAGGTCTTCTTCACCCTTCGATGGCTCCGAGCAGGAGCCGCATCTCTTGCCCTAGTCTGGGATCGCCGCGCAGTTCGATGTCGCGAACGGGGGGCAGTTCCAGTCTGCGGTCCAGCTTTATCGCTCCGCCGTGTCTTGCGAGCACTACGGCGCGGTTGGCCAAAAAGGCGGCTTCGGATACTGAGTGCGTCACGAAGATCACTGTCATACCGCGGCGCTGCCATAGTTCACGAAGCTGGACGTCCAGATGGAAGCGTGTGATTTCATCCAGCGCGGCGAAGGGTTCATCCAGAAGCAGCAGGCGCGGCTCCGTCACCAGCGCACGCGCCAGCGATACGCGCATCCGCATTCCGCCGGATAACTCAGCCGGATAGCGATCCAGAGCGTCGAGCAGGCCCACTTGATCAAGGACGGCGCGAGCCTTTTCGTTACGCTGGGGTTTCGCCACACCCATCAATTCCAGCGGCAATGCGGCGTTGGCCAACACGTTGCGCCAGGGCAACAGGTGCGCGTCCTGGAATACGAAGGCGGTCTCGAAGCGCTCCCCGTTGGGCTCGATGCGGATCTGGCCGGAGTCGGGTTCCGAGAGGCGCGCGATCATGCGTAACAATGTGGATTTGCCGCAGCCGGAGGGTCCCAGCACGGCGAGGAATTCGCCCGCGTCTACGCCCAAGTCCATACCGGCGATTACGACGCGATTGTTATCAAACACGCGCCGCACGCCTTGCAGTTGGACTTCGACGCCCGCGCTGCTCGAGCTTGTCACTCTTCTAGCATGCCCGACTTCGCAGCTTGCCGAGTTGGACTTTTCAGTCTTGGTTGATATATTCCTCAGGCACGTCGTCCTCGGGAACTTGTTTCGTGGTTACTTCTGCAACGTCGGGTTCCGGCGCGTCTTCGACGCCGCTGACGGCCGCGGCTTCATACGACTGGCCTTCGTCGGCGAGTTCGCGAACGCTTTCTGAATCGACGTCCTCAATGTTTGACAATCCTTGGTCGTCGCCTGATTGCCCCGCGGCGTCTGAATCATTCGATTTTGTTTTCACGGTGTAGCACTCCCTGGTCATAAGTATTCGCAATCAGCTTGCCAACCTGGCCCACACTTCAAGTTTACCTTCGCGACTGCACTTCAATCTCAACCCTGGCGTCTTTGGCGAGCGGCAGGTCGAGCACTTGCCCACCTTGCAAATAAGGCGCGATGACAGCCGGATCTCCGTAAGCAAGACCGCGCCCATTGTCGATAGCCACCAACGTGTAGCGGCCTGGCAGCGCCCAACTGAGTGTGAAAGTTCCATCGCTGTCGCTTTGGTCGCGAGGTATGTAGTTGCCGTGGCTGGGATCGTGGGGAAACAAAAGCACCATTGCGCCCGCGATGGGCGTGGTTCCATTGACCACTCGGCCGTTGACCTGGGTTACTCCTTTAACCGCGGTGATGGTCAGTTGGATCTCCGCGCCTTTCGCTACAAGCAGTTCACCGTTGCGATAGACGCCGCCTTTCACCTTGACCGACTGCATGTAGAGGTCGGAAGCATTCGCCAGTAAAAGAGCATAACGCCCCGGCGGAATGTCGGAGATGTCGAATGTTCCGTCGTGGGTGAGCAAGCTCGTTACTTGATTCCCGTTGCTGAGGTTCGCCAACCAGATGCCCATGGAGGGCGGCATATCGCCATCCAGGATCACCTTGCCTTTGACAGACGTTCGGACAGCCTCATCCAGATGCACGGTTGAATCGGCGGTGAGCGAAACAAGCTGCGATCCGAGCGTGGAAGATTGATTCTGTCCAATCAGAGAGGATGAAACGACATAGGTGCCGGGAGCAACTCCGGAATCCGGACCCGAAGCTACGCTGATCAAAGTCCCCCCGGGCCCAGTGTGAAATAGTTGCAGAATCGGTTGTTGGCCTTCCTGCTTCTGAAACCCATCCGCCGCGATATGCACCGCGGGGACGGCGCGCAATGTGAAGTGAACTTCTGCGTTGGCGCCTTCCTCCAGCTTCAATGGCGTAGCAGCTTCTGGAGTAGATCCGCCGTCGTAGTAGACAAGCGGGTAAGCCAAATCCAGCTCCGAGCGGGACTCTGAGCGCGGAACGGGTTGATCCGGATGCATTCTGTGCATCGGCTGGAAATTTTGGGCGTACCAAGGATGGCCGGTAGCCGCAACATAGTAGGTGCCCGGAGTCAGGTGCGTGAAATGGAAATCTCCATCCACGCCGGTGCTGGCCTCGGTGCTTAATTGCGTTTGAACCAGTCCTCTTAGGAGAGATCGCACGAAGAGATAAACAGCCGCCCCCGCCACTGGGTCGCCCTCTTCGTCGAGAACGGAGCCGGTGATCCTGGCTGGTGCATCGAGCGGAAACACAATGTGTTCTGAGTCCAGATCGGGGCCCACCGCGATGGCAGTAGAGAATTCATCCGTTTGTAGGAAGAGTTGAGAACCTCCGTGATCGTTCACTTGCAGCGTGTATTTGGCGGGCGGCAAGCCAGCGAAGGAAAATTCGCCTTTATCTCCGGTGAGGCAGGAGATCTGACGGTCCGCGTGGTCGACTGTGGCAATGATGACTCGCGCTCGCTTCGCAGGACGATTGTCAGGGCCGCGCACCACGCGTCCGGCGATCTTGAAGCTGGCAGCGGGCTGGCACATCACCCAGCCTGAGCAGGCAGCCAGAACCGAAAGCGCACGCAAGATGGACAAATTAATTTCCCTTCGGTTCGATCAGTTCCAGCGTAATTTCGGCTTTCTGGCCTGGTCCTAGATTGACGGTTTGGCTGGGATACCCGCGCAGTGCTTCCGGATTCGCGTACTCCAAGCCATCGACGCTCGAAAATGCATAGACCTGATATGAGCCGGGTGAAAGGGTCAGCGACATTGATCCATTGGCGGGTTGAGCTGGCGTCGGCGCCTGGAGCGGCATAGTCTCCGGCTCAGCGGCGAGAGAACTCCCAACAATCAGCACGAGACCGATGCGAGGCTGTTCTCCGGGTTGAAGTTTTACGTTGAGCGTTGCGCAATCGCCGCGCAGGTTGATGGTAAGCGTCTGGGGATCCACAATGGAACCCACAATTAGGTAATCGCGAGTGAGGTCGACATTCCCGTACCGAGCCGATTCAAGGCACTCGCTCCCAAAAGACTGCGCATTCAGCTTGTACTTGCCGGCCGCGACGTTGCTGAACGTGGCGAGCGGCGGTGAACCCTGCACCTGTAGACCGTAAGTGGAATAACGGGACGGTTCAACGGAGTTAAGCGAGGCATTGAGAGCGGTATCGGCACCCTCGGTCTCAAGCTGCCCTTTGTTAACGGCGTGATTCACTTTAACTGGAATGGACGCGAGGGGATGCATAGTGAACTGCAGATCGGTAACGTCCGCGTCGTCCACCATAATTTCGTTGCGCCCCTCGTACGAATTTGCCCGGCCATCATTCGCCGAAAAAACCAGCGTCCAGGTGCCGGATGGAACGGCTTGCGCCACGAACTGGGACTTGCTCTGATCAAAACTCATTGCTCCGAACATCACGCCTTGGCCGCTCGCATTTTCCAATGAAAACCCCACATTCGGAGGGTTTGGCAGGCCGCCCACAGCGGCTACGACACGGAAACCGCGTTCGGAATGGAGGTGGAAATCGGCGTGATATTCCTCGGCCGCTGCTAGTTCAATTTGCTGGGCGGAGGCAAGATCGCGGCTATCAGGATAATAAGCGGGGACACTGACCTCGGGCGGCGCATTCCAACTTGACGCTGGCAGTAAATGCCCGTTTGCGAAAACCTTGTAGCGGCCCGGAATCAGGCCCTCGATGCGATAAGAGCCGTCGTCATCCGTCGTTGTGCCGCTTTGAGTTGCCAACAGCTTACGCCCCTGGACGATCTGTTCCCTCAAGACCTGAACCGAAATGTTCTCAGCGGCCTCGCCGTCCGCGTCGGTGACGCGGCCGACAATTCTCGCCGCCGGAGACAACGCGATCCGAAAATCGTTTTTGCCCGAACCTACCATTACGAAGGGATTGGCTTGTCGCTGGGAGACTCCAGGGATTGATCTGGCATCGAAGAAGCCCGGTTTCTGGACGGAAATCAGAAGTTGGCCTTCGGGAATATTGTCGAATCGAAAACGTCCATCGGGCCCGGTCAGAACGGCCGCGGGCAAAATCCCCGACGCTTGCACCAAGGCGTGGCGGATGGGCACACCCGAAACAGCATTGGTGACAGTTCCGGTGACGGTCCGGACCGGAGCCTGGTTTTGAACGTCGGGAACGAGACCAGCTTGCTGCCCGTAACAGAAAGGCACAAGCTGCAATGCGACCAGCAAGAGCCGGCAGCGCATGGCGCTGCCCCACACAGAACTGAGGCGACCCAATGTGCCGTGCATTTGCTAAAGAATTAGAGCCTTAACGTTGGGAGTTGGTTCCCGAAATCTGACGGATGTTTCGTCTGAGGAAAATTCGCTCTAATCGGGCAGATAAACCAAATATAGATGGTTGTCGATCAGCTCCCCGGTTGCCGGGTTCACCAGAAAGTTCGAAACGATGGCTCCGGTAGCGCCCGCGAAGAAGCCTGAGCCTCCTGTGATTTTCCACATCACGGTGCCCTGTTGCATGGGGCTGGAGGGATCGGGTTGGCCGAGCAGATATCCAGGACCGACGCTTGAGAAGGTGAGCTTGTCATCCTTCTCGCCAAAGGTGACGGTTCCCCACTCGAAGAAGAGAGTACCATCCTGATTCAGAGTGAATGAATTGTCCAATCGCGCGGTGAGGCCAGCGAGTGGGGTCAGGCTGGCTGTAACTGCGCTCGGCCCGATAACCGTCGACTGGGTTCCGCTAGATGCAACGGCCGGCGGATCGTCAACGGCGCCCGGCGTTTTCGCGGGTCGGCGAAATTGCAGATAAAAGGTGAGGCTGTTCATCGCGTAGTACGCATTTTATCGAAAAGGGGCGTAGTGGGTGAGGGCGGGGTGCCCGAGGCGTAGGCATCGTGAATCAGATTTTTGGCGATGTCAATCTCCTCAGGGGAAATCGTATGAGAGCGGTTCGGATAGCGCCTAGATGTTACAGCCGCACCCATCCCGGCCAAAATTTTGGCAGACTGCTCCACCCGTTGCCAGGGAACGTGCGGGTCAGGATCACCGGAACCAAAAAAGGCGGGCGTCCCGGCCAGATCGCCCGTATGCGTTAGATCAGCTCCCGGCGGGCCGATGAGGCCTCCGGTGAACGCAATCAATCCGGCATATCGCTCGGGATGTCTGGCTACGAACTCGGTGGCAAGGCAGGCGCCTTGAGAGAAGCCTGCTATGACAATGCGGTCCGGGGATATGCCTGCGTCGCTGGCCATGCGCAACGTCGCTTCCACTTTGCGAAGCGCGGATGTGAGCCATGGCTCGTTTTGGGCGATCGGAGCGAGAAACGAGTTGGGATACCAACTGTTGCCGGTTGCCTGAGGGGCGAGGTACGCAAGCTCGGGAAGATAAAGCTCGCGGGCGAGCGACAGTATATCGCCGGCCGAGCCGCCGCGTCCGTGCAGAAGGATGACCGCTCCGGCGGCTTCGCTCAGAGGCTTTCCGGAATGTTGAACGGGAGCGTCCTTGTGAGGATCGTTGTTCATACCGTGGCGCCCGCCTCAGTTTGGAGCTCGATCGGCGGAAGGCTTTTGTGCAGCGTGATTGGAATTAGTCTTTTTTCGATAAAGCTGCGCTTTGGTTCCAGCCATTGAGGGATGCGAAGCTCCTCACCCAGGGATTCAATGGGCTCGTCAAACGTGAATCCGGGCGGGTCGGTAGCGAGTTCGAAGAGCACGCCGCCCGGCTCGCGGAAGTAAATGGAGTGAAAATATGTGCGATCCAGAACGGGCGTGACGTCCAGATGCTTCGCGATTTCCTGGCGCCACTCACGCTGCGAGGCGTCGTCCGAGGCGCGAAAGGCAATGTGATGCACGGAGCCGGCTCCGAAACGTCCGAACTTGGTATTGGAATCGATGAGTAAATCGATGTGGTTTCCGAGCGCATGGCCAGGGGCGGAGAAGCGCAGGCGATTGCCTTCCTCGGCGATCTTCTGAAATCCCATGACGTTGAGGATGGCCGCGGTTTGGGCGGCGTTCTGTTCCAGCAGCGTCACGCCAAAAAATCCGCGAATAGCATGTTCGGGAGGAACCGAGGCGAAACGCGGAGCATTGGCGGCGCCGGCATCGGCGTGGGCCACGATTTCAATCCGCATGCCGTCGGGGTCCGGAAAAGTGAGCACTTGTTCGTCGAATCGTTTTCCAGTCCGCTCGACCAAGAGACCTTGGTCTCGAAGCCTCTGATGCCAGTATTCGAGCGACGCGGCTGGGACGCTGAAGGCAGTCCAGGCGACCTCGCCCGAACCGGCATGTCCAGGAGCGGCGTCCGGCCACGGGAAAAAGGTGAGGATAGTTCCAGGCGAGCCGGCGTCATCTCCGAAGTAGAAGTGATAGGTCCCCGGATCGTCAAAATTGACCGTGCGCTTGACGAAACGCAGGCCCAGAACTTCAGTGTAAAAGTCCAGGTTTCTTTGAGGATCGGAAGCGATTGCAGTTACGTGGTGGAGACCGGCGATGGGGCTGGGCATATGGTCCTTTCAATTAGATTCCGTTCGTTCCGAAACGATTCAGACTGTCCAAACGTGTTCACTGGCGGGCGCAGTGACAGACTGCGGACATAATTTGCGGGGCAGTGGAGGATGCGATTGGCAGCGGACTTCTTTGCTTTCTACTGAAGGGGCAACCACGAACACCCGTTGACTAAACCAACAAGAAAAGAACAACACGTCCCATCATCTGGATTAACCAATAGCCCGGCAATATATCCGGCTCGACATTACGGACTTCCCGCTGATGTTGATGCCGCATCTACCGATTCGGACATGGCCTCTAATTGACACCCGTGTCAATCTATGGTCGAAGATCGCCCGCATGCAGCAAGACCCATGTTGAAACGAGGCCGTTAATGCTCCTTTCGAGGCGGTGGCCGCTCGATTGCCTGTCAGAGAGTCCAGTGAAGGAGAATTCATGAACTTGCAACGTACGATATTTACGCCTGTTGGCATCGCGTTTGCGCTCGCAGCGGGATTATTCGCGCAGCAGGTGAAGACCGACTACGATCGCAGCGCCGATTTTAGCCAGTACAAAACCTACTCCTGGGAAAAGGTTGAAACACAAGATCAATTGTGGGTCAATCGCATCAAAGATGCGGTGAACGCAGCCTTGACAGCGAAGGGCTGGACGCAGGTAGAATCCGGCGGCAATGTCGCAATCATAGCGATGGAAACCACTCAGAATCGACAGACGCTCAACACGTTCTACGACGGCTTTGGGGGCGGCTGGCGCTGGCGTGGATTTGGTGGCTTCGGAGAATCAACTACAACAACCGACAATTACCGGGTGGGCACGTTGGTTGTCGATCTGTTCGACGCCAATACCAAAACACTGATCTGGCGGGGATCGTCGAGCGACACGCTTTCAGACAAGTCAGAGAAGAACATCAAGAATCTGGACAAAGG
>Ga0187855_10004216_pt1 | contig 10410 bp, 5 predicted proteins | sample June2016WEW_8_10_2_FD_132969 | JGI IMG/M metagenome (GOLD analysis project Ga0187855, IMG submission 132969) | Peatland microbial communities from SPRUCE experiment site at the Marcell Experimental Forest, Minnesota, USA - June2016WEW_8_10 | ecosystem: Environmental > Terrestrial > Soil >... | reverse complement strand
GACAAGAGGAAGCGGTAGCCGAGTTGCTCGTCGACAAGGCCAACCTGCTCACGCTCACCGCTCCTGAAATGACGGTCCTAGTCGGCGGCCTGCGCGTGCTCGATGCCAACTTCGGGCAAACCAAACATGGCGTCTTCACCAAGCGGCCGGGAACCTTGACGAATGACTTCTTCGTCAATCTCCTCGACATGAACACCAAATGGCAGAAGTCCACTTCACCGGAGGGCGTGTCGCAGGGGTTTCTCGAAGGGCGCGATCGCAAATCCGGCGAGCTCAAGTGGACAGGGACCGTGGTCGATCTGGTCTTCGGTTCGAACTCGCAGCTCCGTGCGCTCGCGGAGTTCTACGCGTGCAGTGACTCGCAGCGAGCCTTCGTAGATGACTTTGTGGCGGCCTGGAGCAAGGTGATGAACCTCGATCGCTTCGACCTCGCGTAAGCCAGGGAATCAGTCAGCAGGTTTAACCCACCGGCCGGGGAGCGCAAGTTCTCTGGCCGGTGCTTTTGGGGCTTGGAGCAACGGGGCGCGCCAGCCTGCGCAATTCATTTTCGATCCAATGTGAGAGCGTAAATCTCAAAACTGCCTGCATCGCGCAAGAGCAGGGGCACGTCACTCGGGTCCAGTCCAAGCCAGGCTCTTCTCATGGATCCTGTAGTTCGAAAGTCCTTCAGATCAATTGCTAAGTTGGTTTGTCCATCTGGGACGGACATCCGATACACGCCTGGTTGGGCGTCCTGAGTACGGAGAAAGTAAACAAAGCGGCTGTCATGGGACCAGTTTGGGTGGCTGGGCGGGGCCGGCTGATGCAGGATACTCCATTTCTGGGTCTTCATATCGAAAAGCGCGAATCCAAAGTCGGCTGCATTCAGCCAATCCATCCGGCACAGGATGTATCGCCCATTTGGCGACCATAGCGGCCACTCCGCGTTTTTTGGAGCAGCAGGAAGATGCGTGACTGCGTGGGCGTCCAGATCCGCGATCCTTATTTCGGTCATACTGGTCTCGTCGGTCGTGTTCACCCAGTAGGCCAAGCGTTTTCCATCAGGCGACCAAGTAGGACCTGACTGCGACTCCTTTGCGTCGGGCAAGACTCGAGTTGGCGTTCCACCCTCAAAAGGAACTTCGTAGATCGCATCGACTCCAGCGTGGCTCTCCGCAAACGCGATGCGGCTCCCGTCCGGTGACCAGTGAAGCCCGCGCGCATTTGCGTCCGGTGGAAGGGTGGCCAACTGAATTCTTTCCGATCCGTCCCGGTTTGCCCGCCACAAAGTGCTTTCGGGGTACGAAACATAGGCAACGTACTTCCCATCCGGGGAGAAGTCCAGCCACTCAGCAGAGATACCGCCCAGATAGCGATCGAACTGCCCGGCGCTCTTGTCGAAACGGACCAACTCTCCCTGCCGTACTTCATTGGGCGCATACAATATCCGCCCGTCACTCGAAATCGTAGGCAGGGACCATGGGTTCGGACCCGACGTCAACTGCATGGGCTCGGGGTTCGGAGGGCGCACGCCGGAGTGTCGCTCGTCGAGCGCCCAGATCTGAAATCCGGATCGACGCGATTTCTCTGCCAGAAAAATGTAAAAGGCTCCGTCTGGAGTCCAACGGCCGCATCCTTTTGTTATCGAGGCATCCAATTCCGGAAGAACCTCATGAAGATTGCCTCCGTTCGATGAAACTTCCCATATTCTTGCATCGCGCACAAAGCGAATTCGTTTTCCCTCCGGAGACCAGATAAGACACTTGGGAAAATCCCCGGGATCTCCGTTCACAGAAAGGACTAAACGGGATTCGCCACCTGAGCTCGGCATCGCGTAAATATTGCCATGAGCGTTCGTGTAAACCACCTGCTTGCCGTCCGGCGACCAACCAACGTCATGCGCCTCGGTCAGGAAGCGAACTGGGCTTCCAGAGGTACCCACAACCCAGATGTCCCACACTCCGTCCGTTACGGCTCCGCAGGCGATAAAGCTTAATCCATCAGGTGAAACAGCATCCAGGCAGTCAGCATAGACAGGCTTTGCTCCGGGCACGGCGAACGGAATAATCGTGATATCACCCCCGGAAATCGGTACGGAACCAAGCGCAGGCGGTTCCAAGCTCAGATAAACAAGTTCCCCATTGGTTCCAAGCACCAGCTTTCGATGGAAGCGAACGTCATGGGTGAGTTGCACCACTTCAGTGATGCGCGGAGGCGGCAGCGGCAGATGCGCGTACCAAACCGCGCTTCCGGCGAGTACGGCAGCGGCGCCTGCAGCACCAGCGAGCGACCAGCGCCTTCTTTTCAGCCAACTCGACCTGTTTGCGCAGCCGGTTCCTGAGCTGACCCCAGTTGGATGCCGGGCAACTCCGCGCTCTGCGCCAGGGGCAATTCTGCGCGCGGGGAGGCTTGAGCAACATGCCCATTCTTCCCATTCGGCGTAGCCGCAATCTTCGGAATCGCGCCTTCGGACTCAGCTGCCGTCTCGATCCGCGCAATGAACCGATAGCCAAGCCGTGGAACCGTCTCGATAAATCGCGGATTGCCGGCGCTGTCTCCCAATGCATCTCGCAGCCGCCGAATCGTGCTGTTGAGGCTATGTTCGAAATCAACGAAGGTGTCTTTCGGCCACAACCGCCGCTGTATCTCCTCACGTGTCACCACCTGGCCAGGACGGAGCAGCAACATCGCCAGCACTTCCACGGGCTGGCCCTGCAGCTTCAGCTTCAAACCGTTCCTACGCAGTTCCCGCGTCCCAAGATCAAATTCGAAGCTCTTGAAGCGAACGCGTTGGTTTGACAAAGTCTCCACGAATATCTCCTTGGAGAACAAATCCTGTTCAACAGGCCGGAAGGCTATCAGCGCGTCGGTTGGTCAGGAGCATATTATCACTGAGCTTTCTCAGCCGCTCCAAAGGGAAAATCGTGACCCTTCAATCGATTGGTCTGTTATACGCGTGTGATATGAAAATCACCTCCTTTGCATTGATCGTTTTCCGCGCGCCCTTCATGCTCCAGACAATCTGAGCTTCAGTTTGCATTTGTAAATCCATCGAAAGGGTGCGCGAGACGAAGCGTCTCTACAAATCAAAACTCAAATCCCAGCTAGGAGGACGACTTATGCAACATCGATCGATGAATCTGTGCGCTGCCTTGGTGGCAATCATGGCGGCCGCAGCGATCGCGAGCAGTGCGCTCGCGCAGGACAAACAATTCTCGACCCTCTATAGGTTCGAAGCTCCAGCCGCTACAACCTTCACGAGTGCTCTCGGGTCTCAACCAGACACTACGCCGGCTGTAGGTCCGGACGGCGCCATTTACGGGATGACCAGTGTCGGGGGCCAGTATGGCAATGGTGTCATCTATCGGTTCGACCGGGATTCGCATCAGTACACAGTCCTGCATACCTTCAGCGCGATGGATGCGAATGGAGACAACGCGGACGGAGCTGCTCCGGGCAATGGACTGACGGCTGGTCGCAACGGTGTGTTTTATGGGATGGCTTATCTCGGCGGCCCGAACGGAAACGGCACGATCTTCCAAATCACCACCACCGGTAAGTTCACTGTGCTTCACGCATTCAGCGCACTGGATGCGGACGGACACAACGAGGACGGAGCTGGACCGCTGCGCAACATTGTCGTCGGCAATGACGGCGACCTTTATGGCACCACCCGGACTGGCGGCCAAAACACTTGCCTCTTCACGCATGGTTGCGGAGTCGCATGGACGATTAACGGCCGGGGCAACTTTACGGTCTTACATCAGTTCACTGCCGATGAAGGCCACGCAGCGTCACTCACTCAGGGAATAGATGGATACTTTTATGGCTGCGCCGTGTGGCCGGCTACCTCTCTGCCTCCAGGGCCATTGCCCTCGGGGATCCTGTACCGGATGGATCGGTGGGGCGAAGAGTTCCAGGTGCTGTACACATTCAGTCAGACGAACGCGAGCGGCGAGAACACAGATGGCGCTGAGTGCTACGAACCGCTGGTCGAGGCGAGGCCCGGCGTCTTCTATGGGGCGGCCTATTATGGCGGAACAAATGGCAATGGCGTCGTGTTCCGGTATTCCCTCTGGAACCCAGGGAGTATCGAGGTGATGCACAACTTCAGCGCCATGAACTCGGCTGGACAGAATTGGGACGGTGCGGCCCCGGATGGCCCGCTAGCTCTCGGGCCGGATGGGACCCTGTACTCGAACGCCGATTACGGGGGTGGAAACGGAAACGGCGTGATTTATAGCCTCAGCGAAGACGGCCGCTTCGAGGTTCTGCACACCTTCAGTGCCACGAATGCGACAACCGGAGCCAATGCCGACGGTGCGACCCCTGATGACGGCCTGGTGCTGGACGGGAATAGCCTCATCGGGATAGCCATCTACGGCGGCAACGGCAGCCCCGCCGGCTTCAACAACAGCGGTGGTACGCTCTACGAACTGACACTGTATTAAGGCCTGTTAACACTATGGGGATGGCGGCGACGCCTTCCGAACCTGACTAGAAGTTTCACGTTGCAAGGACCCACCGGCTGGGGAGCGCGAGTTCTCTGGCCGGTGCTTCGCAGCTCCGAGCGCTCGCGGAATTCTATGCGCGCAGCGACTCGCAGCGGGCTTTCGTGGATGACTTTGTCGCGCCAGATCGAAGGTTCTAACGGCAGGAGGGAAGTTATACCAGGCGCAGGAAGTTGTTGGGCGCCAGGCGTGCACCGGGGAAGACTTGTTCCAGATTGCTTGCGCCGAGGGTGCGAGAGACGACTTCGCCGAGGACTTCGCGGTAGTCGGTGGTGAGGGCGAGGTCGCGGCCTTCGTTGAGTTGATCGTTGTCGAGACCGGGCCAGCGCCCGTAGACCTTGCCGCCTTTCACTTCGCCGCCGAGGACGAACATCGCGTTGGCGTGGCCGTGGTCGGTGCCGCCTGTGCCATTTTCGCGGGCGGTGCGACCAAACTCCGACATGGTGACGAGCGTGACGTTGGCGGCGCCATCGCCGAGGTCGCGCCAGAAGGCGCTGATGCTATCGGAAAAATCCTTCAGGCGGTTGGAGAGCTGGCCGTTCACGCTGCCCTGGTTCTGATGCGTGTCCCAACCGCTGACGTCGGTGAAAGCTGCTTCGACGCCGAGGTTGGCCTTGAGCAGTTGCGCAATCTGCTTCATGTTGTTTCCGAATTCGGAATTGGGATAATCCGCTCCGGCTGTGGGCGTGTATTGGCCCGGGTTGGCGGTTCGCAGCATCTTGACGGCTTCGAATGTCTCCTCGCCGGCGGGATGAAAGATTCGGTCGCCGCTGTCGCCATACATCGCCTCAAAGGCGCTAGCTGCGGGCGAGGGGGCGGGACCGCGGCCGCCTACGGCAAAAGAATTCAGATTGCTGAGGGCGATTGCGGGGATGCTGCCGGCCAAGGTACGCGGGACATCGGCTCCGAGAGATACGGCGCGGAAGGGCGTGTGGGTGCAATGGCAGCGCGCGTCTTCGGCTTGCAAAGCACGGTTGAGCCATCCATCCTGCGTGCTCTTGAGGCCAGGCGTGCCGGACTCCATGTAGTCCTGCGCGTCGAAGTGGGAGCGGGACATGTCGGGCGAGCCGACGGCGTGGACGATGGCGAGGTGACCCTGCTCGTAGAGCGGCTTGAATGCGGCGAGCGAGGGATGCAGGCCGAAGAATCCATCGAGATCGAGAACTTGATTTTGCGGAATGGCGATACTGGGGCGCATGGAGTAATAGTTCTTTTCACGATAGGGAACGACGATGTTGAGGCCGTCGGCAGCGCCGCGCTGGAAGATGACGACGAGCCGGCGATTGGGTGCAGTCACCGTTTGCGCGAGCACGGAGCGGACCAGAAAGCTGGGAATCGCGGTTGTGCCTGCGATGGCGAAGGCGCCGTTACGAAGAAAGAATCGCCGATTCATCTGCATGGAGTCTCCTCTAGTCCTTTGAGCGCGTTATTCAGAACCCTTACGTTCTTGCTCTCCCACCCTTTCGCCAGAAAGAAGGCGAAAGGATGGGGCACGGATATGGCACACAAACGAGCAGCCAGAGAACTAGCGGCGCTGGAACTCCGGTGAGCCGAGGAGGAGTCCGGCGAGTAGTTGGTCCTGGCGTTCGAGTGTGGCAGCTTGAGCGTGGGCTGCAGCAGGACGCGCCTGGGCTGCGATTGTCTGGGCTGAAGCGGCCTGCTGCGCTTGTGCACTTTGCTGCTGAAATTGTTGCAGGACCGCGGAACGCGTGGAGTCGCTGATGCCGCCCGCGACGAGCAGTGACTCAAGGCGCGATTCCTCGGATTCGGCGCTCACATCGTCTGTCGCCAGTATGGTTCCCGCGCTATCGTCTGTGCGCGGACTCCACGATGTGTTAATTCCTGGGAGCCGGTTAGCTGCAAGACCCAGGGCAAAGTTCATGCGATCGACCAGTGCGCCCGTGCTGACCCAGTCCGATGCTTTCCAGTTGTAGCCGGTGGGAGGAACGCAACCATAGAGCGGCATCCCGAGGGAGCGCAATTCATTGGCGATGGGACGGAGATTGTCGATGTTGGCGTCGGTGGCGCGGACTGCGGAGACGACGTACTCGATGGGAGTTTTGACCTTCGCCCGATAGACGCTGGTGGACCAGAACTCCGGCGAATGATAAAGCGTCTTCAGCACGGCGGAGATGTCGCCGCCGCTGGAGAGATAGGTCTTTGCCATACGGTCAATGAGCGATTGAGGGGGATCGTCGCTGACGAAGCGAACGGCGATTTTGCGGGAGAGGAATTGGGCTGTCGCAGGGCGCGTTGCCAGGTAGTGGAGCAGTTCGCGGCCTTCCTGTTCACCATGATCCTTGAATTTCTGACCTAGCGCTTTCTTGGTTCCTGGTTCGTGGCGATTGGGATTGAACTCGAATCCGCCGCCGCGCTCAGGGCGCTCGACCGTCCAGCCGGTAAGGATGCGCGCCACCTGGGTGACGTCCGCCTGGGTGTAGCCGCCATTCACGCCGAGGGTGTGGAGCTCCATCAACTCGCGGGCATAGTTTTCATTGAGACCCTCGCGCACTTTTTTCTGATTGCCGGGCTTGCGTGCGCTCGCAATTTCCGCGCGTTCAGCGGCGAGGGAATCGGGGCCGATGCTCTCGGCGTTGTCGAGATAGAGCAGCATCGCCGGGCTATGCGCGGTGGCTTCAAGCAGATCTTCAAATTTTCCGAGAGCTAGTGGACGGATTACGTCGCGCTCATAGCTGACGAGGTAATACGGCGTGGTCTCGTTTTTGCGCAGGAACACGTTGAAGTGATTCAGCCAGAAGTCGGTCATCACTTCCTGCAGCTGGGCGGTGGAATAAATGTCGCGGGTGAGGCGTTGGGCGGCCAATTCCTCGACAACGAGGCGCTCGGGATTCTCGAGGGCGCCGACTACTTCGCGTTGGTCGGGGGTGAGGCCGGCGTCGAGCATGGCGCGCTGCAGGGGCTTCAATGATCTGAAGAATTCGTCGAACTCCGGCTCACGCATGGAAGCGAGGCGGACCAGGCGCTGTTGCGGCGGGAGGTCAAGGATGAGATTGATCTCGGCCTGGTCGAATTGCGGCGCCGCCGGCTGCGGCGGTGCGGACACCATGTTCATCTGGCCGGCTGCCTGCATGGGGGAGGGATCTTTGGAAATCGGCACAGAGTTCTCGGCTTCGGCCTGCATTGACATCCCGGAATCCATTGCGGGAGAGAATGCGGCGGTTGAAGGCGCCGGTTTATTCAGTTCGGCTTCTTTCTTTCGGGCTTGTTCCTGTTTCTTCTGGGCGACGCGGTAGATCTGGTTTTCGTAGATTGCGTGTAGCGCGCCTCGGTCAGGTACCTGGAATTTGCCGTTGATCGCCTGGCGGATGATCGCGTTGCTGGGAATACGGAAGAGCAGGTCTTCAGGAGTCCATTGCATAGCAGGGAACTCGGCGAGCCGGGCATTCAGATCGGTGAGGTCGAGGCTGGCGGGATGCAGTTGCTGATTGAACCAATTATCGAGTCCGATGGTGCGGATGACCTGTATGTCGCCGGGCCGCGGTCCGAAGGTGAAGCGGTTCAGAGCGTGCAGAATGCGGGCGTCGCCTTGTAATTCTCCTGATTGATACTCCGGCCTGGATTTGGTGTTATTGGCAGGCTGTTTGCCGCTGGCAGAGGGGCTCTGGGGCCAACCCGGCGAGGGCGTAAGGCTAATGCACAGAAGCGCCGCCAGAGATTTCTGCAACAGCTGCATTGAGAATTCCTTCAATTGCTTTGTTTTGAGGGGATCTCGCCGACCTCGTCCCTCACAAGAGATAACGGGATTTTACGCAGAAAGTTGTGGAGGGAAAGCTGTCCAAAGTCACTTCTCCTCGACGGAACTTAACCGAAAACTAGGTAGCAGACGGGTATGATCGATTCAATCTACTTCAGACACCTTCGTTTAACGTTGTTTTGCGAAAGTCTAAATAGTTGATGGCCAATCGATAAGCCCGGCTTGCAAATGCATCCTAATCCTTGCGGAAGGATGATAGACCCCCCATGCGGAGAGGCTGGCAATTGAAGAAATACAGTATCTGGATACTGCTTTTGACGGCATGGACCGTCGGTTGCAGTTCGTATACACAAAACACTTCGTCCCAGGCTGACTTTTCTCTTCAGGCGACCCCTACGAGCGCGAGTCTCGCGGCGGGCGGCTCGGGACAATCGGTCACCGTTACAGCGACGGCAGTCTCGGGATTTACCGGCAACGTGAGCGTTTCATTGAGTGGCGCTCCCTCGGGCGTGACTGTTTCTCCTTCCACACTGATGCTGGTCCTCGGAACTCCGCAACAGGTGATGGTGACCGCGAGCTCGGGAGCCGCGGCCGGGAGCGCGACGATCGTCTTCACAGGGAGTTTGGGTGCACGGTCGCATACCGCGTCGGTGGCGCTTACGATTACAGCAGCCGCTACGCCTGCCCCCCCGACTCCTACTCCGCCGACGACGGGGAGTGTGGACGTTACGACGTATCACGTCGATGTCGCACGAACCGGCCTGAATCCAAACGAAACGACCCTGACGACGAGCAATGTGGCCGCGGCGACTTTCGGTTTGCTTAGGACGCTGCCCGTCGATGGCAAGGTGGATGGCCAGCCGTTGTACCTGTCCGGTTTGTCGATCGGGGGCCAGTCTCACAATGTCGTCTATGCCGTGACTGAGCATGACAGTGTGTACGCATTCGACGCGGACACCGGTGCGCAGCTCTGGAAGACTTCGATCCTCGGCAGCGGTGAATCCACCAGCGGCGATCACGGGTGCGGGCAGATCACACCGGAGATCGGCATTACGTCTACTCCGGTCATAGATCGGAAGGCTGGCGCCAATGGCACGATCTTCGTGGTGGGAATGTCTCAGGATCAGTCTGGTAATTATCATCAGCGACTGCATGCACTCGACGTGACTACCGGGGCGGAGCTTTCCGGCAGCCCGACCGAGATCGCCGCGAGCTATCCGGGGACTGGCGCGAACAGCTCGTCCGGGAAGGTTGTTTTCGATCCAGGACAGTATGCAGAGCGCGCGGGGTTGTTGCTTTTAAATGGCACGATTTATATGGGGTGGACCTCGCATTGCGATGGGGGGCCTTACACCGGCTGGCTAATGGGTTACAGCGAGTCGACGCTGGCGCAGACCGGCGTGCTCAATCTGACACCGAATGGCAGCGAAGGATCGATCTGGATGGCAGGCGCGGGTCTTGCCGCCGATGCGAGCGGAAACATTTATTTTCTCGACGCGAATGGGACGTTTGACACGTCGCTCGATGCGAATGGTTTTCCGACCAATCACGACTTCGGCAACGCCTTCATGAAAGTTTCGACAGCGAGCAACAGTCTCAGCGCGGCGGACTATTTCGAGACTTCGAATACGGTGTCCGAATCGGCAGGCGATGAGGATCTCGGTTCCGGAGGCGCTCTTGTTTTGCCGGATCTAACGGACGCTGCGGGCACCGTGCATCATCTGGCAGTGGGGGCCGGAAAAGACTCCAAGATTTACGTCGTTAACCGCGACTCGATGGGGAAGTTCAATTCCTCGAGCGATAGCGCCATCTACCAGGAGATCTCGGGGGCGATCGGCGGTGTGTTCTCGATGCCCGCCTACTTCAACAATACGGTTTACTACGGAGCTGTAAACGATAACCTCAAGGCCTTTCCGATTGCCAACGCCAAGCTGGCTACGTCAGCAAGCGTGCAAAGCGCCAACAGCTTCCAATATCCGGGATCAACACCGGCCGTGAGCGCGAACGGGACCACGAATGGGATTGTCTGGGCGGTTGAGAATGCCTCGCCGGCGGTGTTGCACGCCTACGACGCCACAAGCCTGCAGGAACTCTACAACAGCAACAAGGCGGCGAGCAGCCGCGACCACTTCGGCAATGGCAACAAGTTCATTACACCGACGATCGTGAACGGGAAGGTGTTTGTGGGGACGCCGAACGGGGTGG
>Ga0187855_10004209_pt1 | contig 10421 bp, 9 predicted proteins | sample June2016WEW_8_10_2_FD_132969 | JGI IMG/M metagenome (GOLD analysis project Ga0187855, IMG submission 132969) | Peatland microbial communities from SPRUCE experiment site at the Marcell Experimental Forest, Minnesota, USA - June2016WEW_8_10 | ecosystem: Environmental > Terrestrial > Soil >... | reverse complement strand
TTCTGGGGCGCCTTCGCCACCGCCGAAGACGAGCAGAAGGGCCGGTGGCTCTACGCGCCGGCGTTGGGCGCAGCAGCAAGCGGCGTGAAGTTCACGCTGACCAACGGCGATGCCCCGAACGGCAGCATCATGGCCCTCCGTGTCACCGAGAAGGATGGCAAGTTCGAGGCGACGCCCGCCTGGATCTCGCGCGACATGAACCTGCCCGAGCCTCCCATCGTGGCGGGCGGCCTGGTCTTCGCGATATCCAACGGCGAGTTTGCGCGCCAGTCCAAGGGGACCGAAGGCGGACTATATAGTTCCGCCGAGCGTATCGCCAAACATGCGGGGCACGCGGTGCTCTACGCGTTCGACATGACCACCGGAAAGGAACTGTATTCGAGCGGTGAGACCATGCCCGGCTGGACGCACTTCAGCGGCATCTCGATCTCGGGCGGCAAGGTGTTTGTGACCACTTTCGATTCGAATGTGTACGCGTTCGGCGTGAAGGAGCAGTAGGACCGGCCTCCCGACCTTGTCCCGGTGACTTACCGAGCCGCGCACGTGGGTAAGCGGGGCTTGCTATAAGTAGTGAAGATGTACCATGACCCTCGTCCTCATATTCTACACCGAGCTCCTGGTCCCGCCCAGCGTGCGCCGCCAAACGGGTATCAAACCGGGAGACCAGCTTGAGTTTAAGGCATCCCGTGGCGCCATCACCATCAAAGCCGTACCGCCGCGCACATGCAAAACGACGAAGGCCGAGCTTGCAGCCATCCGCGAAGGCGAGGCCGAGATTGCCCGAGGCGAGTACGTAACTTTAGTTGAGCTGCTCCATGGCCTGGACCAGTCCTCGTCGCAAGAGCGGCACAAAAACAGCTAACAAGATTTCCGGCTAACGACCGGATCAAGATCGCCGCTGCGCTCCGGTCCATTTCCGACGATCCTTTCTCGGGCGACATCGTCAAGTTGGAGGGCTTTACCAACCGCTGGCGTCGCCGTGTTGGCAACCATCGCATCTTTTTCGCCGTTGACACAGCCGCCAGGACGTGGCCGTAGGCGCAATTGCCCGCCGCACCTCCACGACGTATTGAATCGCCGCGCATTTCACGAGGAGCAGGCAACTTGCGCTGCTCTTGCGATTCCCTCTCGCGGCACGGCTTTTCCTGACCCGATCACACTCGCGAGTCTTGGCCGGCGCGCGCGCATAGCCCGAATGAGAGAGAATAAGCATTCCTAGCGCGCGATATCTTGCGAGCGGCCGCCCGCACCACCAGAGTCTTCGGGTGCCCGCCACGCCCCGAGAAAAACGGAACAATGGCGTTCAAGAAATCCGAATTCTACAGCTCCCTCTGGGCCAGTTGCGACGAGCTTCGCGACGGCATGGACGCCAGCCAATACAAGGATTACGTCCTCCTCTTCATCAAATACGTCAGCGACAAATACGCCGGCGTGCCCTACGCCCCCATCACCATCCGCCCAGGCGCCAGCTTCAAAGACATGGTCGAGCTAAAGGGCAAGTCCGACATCGGCGCCCAGATCAACAAGAAGATCATCGCTCCCCTCGAAAGAGCCAACGAACTGTCCGACATGCCGGACTTCAACGACGACAACAAGCTCGGCAGCGACAAAGACAAGGTGGACCGCATGCGCAATTTATTATGACGCTGTATTTAACCATAGGGACACGCTCGACCTGGAGAGGTAGGGCGGGCTGTGAGCCCCGCTGGGAAGGCCGGATTCATTGGGCTTCCGGAGTGGGCTGGTGTATCCTTAACTAACTGGTTTCGGCGGTTGGCTGGGCGCGGCGGTCGTGACTGAAGTACGCCGCGGAGGTCCGTGTGCGCGGGGAACGCCCCGGTGCACCAACGCGGTTGCGAAATAGGAAGTGTCCGCTTTCGATCCACCGTAGCTGGTGAATGGCGACGGCTCCCCGCGGCCCGCTAAGTAGTCGGTGGCTGATACAGATTAGGCATTCGCCAGGCGCGGTAGGCCTGCGCGCTCTCCAGGTTGAAGACCTGCGTGCCGGTGTCCGTGCCGGCAGTGGAAAGGATTTCGATCGAGGCGCTGCCTTGGACTGTCTGTGAGAAAGGCGCGAAAGGCGCCAAGAAGAAGTAGTTATTGTCGGGCAGCAATTGGGCGGCTCCGAACGCCTGGGAGTAAACCCCTAAGTCCACACTAAGGACTGGCGTAACCTGCAAACTCGTACACATGGGCGGCGACCCTGAACAATTCTGAACTACGGTCAGTGCCATGCCTCGGCTGTCACCGCTACCCAACCCGAGTGGCGGTGGGGAAACCCGGGTATTGCCGTTGTCGTAAACCGTTAAGGACCCCGACCCGCCGTTTTGGACGCCCGCATCGTGCTGGTGGGAGAACCACGGCCAGGGATCGTTATAGATGTTATTGAAGACGAAGTCGCCGCCCGGTCCCATGCGCCATAAGATGTTTCCCGTAGCGGCGGGCGATCCGTTCTCATAGTCGATTTTCATCACCCAGTCCTGATGCCGCGAAGACCAGATAATCGAACCGTCCTGAGGGTTGTAATAGAGGCTGTTAGCGTGCAGCCAATCCATCGCTAGAGGCGCGATGCCGGGACCGAGCAGGAATGTCGTCTGGCATTCGAATACGCCCGTTTGGCAGGTTTCCCCAAGTACCGCCGGCCGGTTGATATCCAATTCTGGAGCGCCGCCATCGTGTTGAAAAGCGTCGAAATACCAGGTAACTTGCCAGTTGGAATTCAGCACGATAATCATGTCTCCGATGATGTCGACCGGAAGGCCGCTGGTGTCCCCCTGAGTTCCGGGCGGGAAGATCTTTTCAATGTCGACGATGATCGCGGTCTGGCCATTGGGGAGAGTCTGAATGGCATCATGGTGAAAAAAACCGAGACAGGCCGTGCCGATTTGCGACGTAACGGGAGAAGAGGGACACGGCCCCGCGTCGGTTGCTCCGAAGGCGAGCAGTTGCTGCTGGATGACGCCCGTGTTCGTCTCTTTGATGATATTGCCCGCCAAGTCGATTTCTCGTAAGACTTGGCTCTCCACTGACGCTGGATTCCAGGCCGGGGCACTCTGAATGGTGAGAAACTTGCCGCCCGTAAGAGGCCGCGTCAGAACCTCGAAATGACCCGAATCGCTCGGGTAATAATACCAGAGAATACTGCCTGATAAGTTAGTCGCCACGGCGGGATAGGCGCCGGTGCTGCTAAGCTTGAGGGGCGTGAGAACGAGAACAGATTCTGCGGTATCGGCTTGACCGCTCACTGGTACTACTGCCTTGAATGGTGGAAAGGGAACACCGGTCGGCAGCGCGCCCGTTGTAAAGCTGACGGTGGGCCCGTTCACCGTCTGCGTACCGGTAATCGTCTGGGAGTACATGTTGTACGCGGTGCTCGGGTACATGCCCGCTACTTCGAAATTCATGGTCGCAGGTGGATGACAGGCTACCGCATTTGTCGCAATCGCCGGTCTACTCATCGACTGCTGTTGAAAGACGACCCGCATGGAACTTCCCGCGGGGCATGAAGGCGCGCCGAATGACGCCACCAGAGGGTTAGCTGTCGATACGACCGCGGGCGTGCTGCCGCTCACCAATGGAGTCACTTGGAAGCTTTTCGTTAGCGAGTTGGTTTGGCCGGAGCCGAAGTCCTTGGTGACCACCTGGATTTGATAGCGTCCTTCGAAACTGGTCGGGCTCCACGTGAATGGCTGGGAGGTCCAGACACCGGAGCTGAGCGTACCCACGTTGAAGTCCCGCACCACAGCCAGAGGCCCGCCGGGGAGAGCCACATTGAATTGAAACGTCAAAGGGCCGGGACCGTTGTCTGTGGCCTTCACGGTCCAGACGATCTGTGTGCCGATTGGTTTCGGCGGGCTGGCCGACGGCATCATGGACAAAATACTAACCTGAGCATGTGCCGGCGCACACACCGCTGCCAGCAGCCCTACGAGATACAGAGCGGTGGATTTCGGGGAGTTCTTCAAGCATTTGCGAGGCATCGGATCAATTCCCCTGGACTGTGACCGTCATCGCCGCACTGGTCATCGACTCGGGATCCCATACCGTCACAGTGAGCTGGTCTCCGGCCACCAGCGGACACGCTCCGTCCTGATTCGCGTTTGCAGGCTTACCGCTCCATTATAAGACAATCCCAGCGAACGCACACCGCCGGGCGCGGAAAGCATGTCGCGCTCGTATTTCGTCAGGCGGTAGTCAGTCGGCCAATTCCAGGATCTTCCGCTCATCAAAACCATCCATCGCTCCAGCCAGGCCGCGGGATGCCCGCGCAGGGTGGCATGAACGCACTTCGCGCCGGGTGGAGGGCGGCGCGGGCATGATCGGCGCAGGGACGAGCGCCAGGAAGTGCGAGAAGCGTGGTTTCATGCCCATCGCGATCTTCGATTCCGACACCATCCCGCGGGATCGCAGGCCTGAACCTGAGGCGGCCGTCGTTGCTGCCGGTCGGCATCTGAGCAAACGCTTCGAGGGCTCGGATCGTCGCCGCCCAGGACCGCCGGAGGTTCGCGGTGTGGATCACGTCATACCCCGAGGTGGATATTTCCATCCCGTTCGACTGGGACGCGACTGCGGCCAAGGTGACAGAGCGCGTGCGCGCGGCGATGGACGATTGTTTCGCGGGCTGAATCAACAGTTCCAGGAGGAGGCGCTACCGAACCTTTCCAGTCCTAGCTTGAATCCTTCGACAGATGCTTTCGAATCTTGGCGATGTCTTCATGGGAGGGAGGCCAGTCCGTGTCACAGGTATTACAATGGAACACCAACGCACCGGTTTTCAGCGCTTCTTCGAATCCTTCCCGACTGAGTGTGACTGTCTGGTTGTGGTCGTTCGGACAAACAATCTCGAAATCCATCCGGTCGCTCATTTGCCTCCTGTTGATCAGCCAAACCGCCGTTGCGCTTGCTCGAACGGTTCCGTCAATCCTTTGATGGTAACGCGAATGGTCCGTGGTCCGTCGCCGCGACGCCTGTGGGCGGATGGGGATGCGCGGCGCGCAGCCGTCGTCTTGCGCGCTCGTGGTGCAGGTGCGCCAGACGATACTTCCGGGTGCCGGGTTCGGCGCCGCCGCCCGCGATCCGTCGCCGCGATCGCCGGCGCGCGGATGGGATGCGCCTACTCCGCCTGCTGCCCCACAGCCAGTCCCCATGGGGCCGATCCAGCAGTAGCGGGCGGAGGGCGCCGCATCCGTGAGCCGAATCGTTCTTCACCGGGATGCCGCCGCGCAGCCGTGTTGCCTGCACGCCCGTGGCACGGGTGCGCCGGGCGATACTTCCCCCCGCTCCGGCGCCGCCGCCAGCGTGCGGATGGGGATGCCCGGCGAGGAAGGCGCCGCGTCCATGATGCGCAGGGGAAGGTGTCGTCGAGCGAGCCGGAGCGCCCATTTTGCGCTCTTCCCGCAGCCTTACGCCGGCGGCCGTTCCGGCCCCCGCCGCCGTCGTCCGTCGCCACGACCGCCGGCGCGCGGAGGGCGATGCGAAGCGCGGCGTGCTGCTCCACTCCTATAGTTAACTCGTTTATTTTGTGCCCTTTGTTGGGTAATATCTGACATGAAGACCTTCCCTCCGCACGAGCGGCAACCTCAAGCATGAGAATATTTTCGGGCGCGCGGAACTAGCAAACGCGGTCACTGTGGCTCTCAGGTCCTTGCGTTGAGCGCCCAGCCTGCTGCCGCCGCAGATGTGGTCGCTCAGACTTCGAGCGCGATGCGAATTTCGCCCTGCTACGAACGTCGACCTTTTGCTTACTGCACCAAAAGACCTGGGAAGAGACGCGTATTCGAGTCTAAGCTGCTTGGCTGTTTAAATTAAACGATGTCCCTCCAGAGCCTCAAAATCCGCTATTCTATTTAGGCACGATGTCGACTATGCCTTACTGACACAGACTCGGAGGTACTTTGAGCACAACCGTTCCCCTAACCAAACAGGTCGGCAGCCTGCCGCCCAAGAGTTGGTCGATGGTTACGTGGGCATCCCTCGCCGCTCTCTCGGTTGTCCTGAGTTATTTGATAACCTTTGTCCTCGGCCTTGCCAGCGTTCTCTTCGGACTCCTGCTGCTGCTCGGAATGCTCAAAGGGAGCCTGTCTTTAATCGGCGTGCTCCTCGCCGTGTTCACACTCGTGATAGGAGGAACCGTCTTTTGGTCCCTGCTGCCTCGAAAAATCCCGTTCGAGACCAATGGAGTCCCCATCGACCTGTCCCGCGAAACCCGCCTCCGCGCGGAAGTCGACGCATTGGCGAAGGCCCTGAACGAGAAAATGCCTACCGAAGTCTATCTCGTTCCCATTGCCAACGCGGCAGTTCTGGAGCGCGGGCCAAATCGCATCATGTTACTCGGCCTCCCGCTCCTGCAGTTGCTTACAGTATCCCAATTTCGAGCTATTCTGGCCCACGAATTCGGACACTTCTATGCGGGCGACACGCGGATGGGTCCTTGGGTCTTCCGTGCGCGGATGAACATGGCCCAGGTAATCACGCGGCTCGGCGCAAATTCCGTCGTGCTCTCGTTCCTCAGCCGGTGGGTCGTCGTTGCCGTCTTGCGGTTGGCTATCCTCGGCGGCTTATCGCTCTGGTGGAAGCTTTTCAATCGAGTCACGCAGCACGTTTCGCGCAAGCAGGAGTACCGTTGCGATGAACTGGCCTGCTATCTCGCCGGATCCGAGAGTTTGGAAAAAGGTCTCTGTTCGGTCAGTCGGGCCGCCGCGACCTTCGCTCCGTATTGGAATCAAATCGTCAGACCCGTCGCCGCCGGTGGATACCGGCCGGAACTCGCCGATGGATATAGGCGATTCCTCGATACTCCCGAAATCGCAAAAGCTGCATCGGCAGCGCTTGAAAAGCAACTGGCAACCAATGCGACTGATCCGATGGATTCGCATCCGCCCTTGAACGCGCGAGTCGGGAATGCTCGAGCCTTGGCGATCGCATCTGCCCCCGACGATAGCCGCTCTGCGGTCAGCCTGTTTGAAGAGTTGCCGGCGCTTGAACTCCAACTGCTGGTCAAGCTGATGCCGGCCCTGAAGCCTTCCGAGTTGAAGCCCATGCATTGGGACACAGCTGGATTGGAAGTGTACGTTCCACTTTGGCGCACCGAGGTGGCAAAGTTCGCGCCGGCCCTGATTGCTTTCACGATTTACACGGTGCCCGACGCCATTGCGAGCCTTCCCCAGAGCGCAGGCCGAAGCCTCGACCCTCCAGGCACTCTGCTCTCACGCGAGCAGCGCGTGGCTCGGGCAGCCGAAGTGATCGCGCAGGCCGTGACCCTGGCGCTCATTGATCACGGCTGGAAACTTCATCTCCAGCCCGGGCAGTTCTATCTGGAGAGCGAAAACGGCACCCGGATGAATCCCCGAACCGAGGTGCTCCGCAAGGACCGCCAAAAAACGGACACGTGGCCACAATACTGCCAAACCAATTCCCTTGGCGATTGGCCATTGGCGTCGCTGGCGACACAGGAAAGCGCTCAATAACCGTTTCCGTGCGATAAACGTCGCTAGATGGCCATCAGTTTTTAAGGAAATCGTGTCCGCCCGAGCCAGCTAATTCTTGTCCAACTCTGCCTCCTTGGGGATGCGAAGGTAGTGCAGCACAGGCCTCATGTCAGGATTTATCGTCGAGCGACCATTCAAACGCGCTGCGCCCGCGTCATAAGTTCCCCAGCGCCCAGCGGCACACTTTCGAGTAACGTCCCTTTCCCGGTACCATAAAGAACACCCCACGGATGGTGCGCCCAGAACCAGCGGAAGGCACAGCCGAGCACAGGCTTAAGCCGGACCCGCGGGCTGGTGGTGTTCGATTTGGGACAGTGTTTTTCGATTGGGGACAAGGCGCGGCGCCGGGTTGAGGTTTGTGGACGGCGAGTAGCGTGACGCGGAAAAACAGGCAATCGAATGACGGAACGACGGAATGCTCCGATGTGCCGGGTAGGGCCGGTACGCTGCACAAGACGGCCATCGGCGTGCTTCCTAGGAGAGCCAGGGGGGCGTGGGTGTTTAATCGAATTCTCGAAATCCTGCCAGCGGTTTGCCTGGCGACGGGCATGGCATGGGCGGCGGAAAGCCTCTTCATCGGCGAGTGGAAGCTCGACCCATCGAAGAGCAGAATGCCCGACGAGATGAAGGTTCAGAGCATGGGCGGCAACAGGTACGCGTTCGATTTTGGCGGGGGCGCCGAGATGATTCTGTTGGATGGGAGCGACCAACCGGGCTACGGCGGGACCCTGCTGTCGGTGAAGGCTGAAGCGCCCGACACCTGGATCGTCGAGCGCAAGAAAGGCGGCCGCTTGCTGTTGAAGGCGACGTGGAAGCTCTCGAAGGACGGCAGCACGCTCACGGACTATTACCGCGAGTTCGAGTCCGACGGTTCGACGCTCAGTATGGATTACGTCTACCAGCGCACTGCTGGAGGATCGGGCTTCGCGGCAGACTGGCAGAGCATCAAGGAGACGATGAACACGCCCTTTTTGATGCAGGTGAAGGAGTTCCAAGGCGACGGCCTCTCCTTCATCACTCCCTCCGAACAAGAGACGAAAAACGTGAAGTTCGATGGCAAGGAATATCCCAACGAGGGGCCGAAAGCGGACCGTGGCGCTTCCTCCTCGATCCGGCGGGTGGACGAGCGCACCCTCGTGATCACCGACAAGGCCGGCGGTAAAGTGACGGATACCGAGGAGATTGAGCTCTCGGCCGATCTGAAAACTTTAACGATCACGGTGCACATTGCCGGCCGCGACAAGCCGAATGTGATGGTGTTCGAGCGGAAGTAGCCGGACAAATCGTTCGTCAAACGACCCCATCCGCCCCCCCGTGTGGCACATCGAAAACGTGGTCGAAATTAGCTTTCGAGCAGATTGACAGCGCGGCGCAACGTCGGCGTATGTTGTTGGGCAAGCCGTGTCATCCATCCCGAATAACGCGCACCCCGCACCAGACTGTCGGAAGCCACCTGCATCTATGGTTTGCGCGGGGCCTACCGGCGGATGGCGCACCGTCTGCCGAGTGCGCCGTGGATCCGGAAACGTCGGCGGGCGGCCACTTTTAACCGGATGCCGACGGCGATCTCACGCGCCCAACCGTGCCCGCCACGGTGCGGTCCTATCCAGCCCTCGCCAATGGAAAACTCGACGTGCGAATGAGCGGACGCTGGCATGTTTCGATCTGAGGTAGTGGCCGAGCGTCGCCGTGAGCCTGCGCGTCCGTCGCCGCGACCGTCGGCGTGCGGATGGGGATACGCGCGTGCGCAGACATGTGCCTGAACGCCCGTGGCGCACTTGCGATTATAATCAGGGTTCGTTGACAGAGGGCCGTCAGGCGGGGATCGAAGATCGCTCATACAAAAGAATACTCAGTCGCCGTGATCCTCCATGTACTGACGCACGGCTGCTAGCACGTGCGTTTTCTCATCGAGGATCTGAGCAATCTCGGCCTCCAGTTCATCCATGCGTTTACGATCTAGGTTTTGAGTTGCTTCTTTCTCCGCCAGAAGCCGATTATGGAGTCGAGACAGAACGTCCGCTAATCTGTCCATCAACTGTTGCTTTGTTCGGCAGTCCATGGGTGTTTCAGATCTCATTATACCGTTGCGTGAGCTTCTCCGAGTCGAATATCATCCGCGCCGTCGAACCGCGCCCGCCGCAGGCCGCGCGGACTTCGCGCTCCCCACCCGCACGATGCGGAAGGCGCCCGCGTGCGTGCGCCGGTGTCGCTCGGCGGATAGGGCCCAGTTTGAAATGCGCATTCATCCAGCGGCGTCGGCGCGCGGCCACTTCACGGGACGCCGACGCGCAGCCGGCACGCACACGGCGCAGTTGCGCCAGGGGACATCTTCCGGATGGCCGAAGTCGACCGACGAGGCGCGTGATCGCGCGTCACGGCGCCGCCCGGCGACTTCGGACCGTGCGCCACAGCGCGACGCCGCGCCAGCAGCCGCGGGACTCGATGCGGGCTAGGAGCAGCGCCGAGCTGCGCTTACGTGCGACGTTGACTGGCCGGCGGATACTCCAATATCCTTTTCCGCCGGGGGCTTCGCGCTCCTCACTCCGGCCCTGCCGGCGGCCCGTTCCGGCGCCCGCAGCGCTACCGTGTCGGCGCTCGAAGTGCTTGATGAATCAAAGTAAGATGTTAAGATACAATGCCAGCCATCCTATGTTGCTGCACGGTTTCCCCTTTCTACTTCTGGGCGCCGCCGCGCTGTACGGCGCGTCTGTTCCCGGGCTCGCCGTTGACGCGACCGCATCACAACACCCGATCAGCCCGCTCATTTACGGAGTTAACGAATTTACCGGAAATGGGGTCTGTTGTTCGCCCTTCAACGAATGGACCGACAGCGGCATATCCGGCATCATGCACATCGGCGTGCGCCGCTGGGGCGGCGATAGCGCCTCCAGCTATAACTGGCAGCTCGACCTGGAGAACCTCAACGTAAAC
>Ga0187855_10004204_pt1 | contig 10427 bp, 9 predicted proteins | sample June2016WEW_8_10_2_FD_132969 | JGI IMG/M metagenome (GOLD analysis project Ga0187855, IMG submission 132969) | Peatland microbial communities from SPRUCE experiment site at the Marcell Experimental Forest, Minnesota, USA - June2016WEW_8_10 | ecosystem: Environmental > Terrestrial > Soil >... | reverse complement strand
TGATCGGGCAGTCGGTGGTGCACACCGGGTCGAGGTAGGTCACCAGCAGCACCTTCCCGTGGAGCTTTTCGAAGCTGATCGGCCGGCCGTGCTGTTCGAGCAGCGGCACGTTGGGGGGCCGCACGTTCCCGGGCACCTGTGTGGCGGCGCCGTCGATGCTTTCCGCCAGCAGCGTCGTCGCGTTGGGCTCCACGGCGGCGATCGCGTACGGCACGGCGCCCAGCGCGGTGGTCGCGCACGCCGCGATCACCGCGAGCATGCCGATCGCTCCTCGCAGGCTCGGGCGGCCCGCTCTGGCGGTCACGGCGGGGGCGGGGGTGGTGGCGACCGCGGGGCGCACCAGCGCGAGGTAGGAGGCGCATAGGACGAGCAGCGTGGGGATCATGCTGTTGGGGTCGGTGCCGAGGCCGCCGAACACACCGAAGTCCTGCACCAGCACCCAGTCGGCGAGGCTCACCACGAGCGCTGCCGCCACCGCTGCTCGCGCTGCGCGGCGGCGGCCGCTGAGCAGGGCGAGGCCGATCGCGCCGAGGGCCGCCACCACGAATACGTTGACGAGCACGGCGTGCTCGGCCGCGAAGCCGCCGAAGTGGCCCACCACCTGCGCGATCGCGTGCGGCTGTGGCGTTTCGGACATTTCCGCCGCCATCGCCGGCAGCGCGTCGCTCGACCCCGCGGTCCAGAAGCCGTTGCCCGGCCACGCCTGCAACACCGCCATCGCGACGAAGTACACACCGAAGCCCGTGAGCAGGTACCGGCCGAGTCGCGGGTTGCGCCATGCGCGTTCGGGTAGCGCCAGCAGCGCGCCGGCGAGCGCGTAGAAGAGCGCCGCGCCCGGCGCGCCGAACATCCAGCTGGCGCCTGGGGCGAGTGTGCCGCCCATGCTCTCGCCGAACACCCACACGCTGAGCGCCCAGCCGACGCTCACGAGGCCGCCGATCCGCGACCAGCGGCCGTGTACCACCAGCAGCAGCCACAAGCCGAGCCCGAGCTGGATCCACACGGCGGCGGTGGCCGCCTGCACGGGGTGGTTTTCCCATATGTGCAGCCCCCAGTGCACGACTCTCACCAGCCACGCGGGGCTGCCCTGGGCCGCCGGCCCCACCACGTTTTCGGGTAGGCCCAGCGGCATGTGCGATTGGATCTGCAGCGCGCCGTCCAGCAGCCACAGCAGACTGAAGCCGATGCGCAGCACCCGCCGGGCGAGTGGCTCGGGTGTGACTCGTCTCGGGGGTGCCTCGGCGTGGTGGGGAGGCGCCAATCTGGATTGCGTCGAGGGTGCCGCGGCTTGGGCGGACGGCTCGGGTGTGACTCGCACGGTGCGGGCGGGCTCGCCGCCACTGCCCCGCCCCCCCTCCTCCTTTCCCTCCTTCCTGCCACCCGGCCTCTCGGAGCCGGGGTCGGCGAGCAGCGCGACGATCAGCCGGCCGACGACCAGCACGACGGCGACGACCACGAACGCGACTATCAGCACCTGGGCCTGCGTGGAGAGGCTGTGGTGGAAGGCCGACACGATCAGGCTTTCGTTGACGCCTTTGCGGTTGGCGCCCATCCCGCTCATCGCTCGGCTCCCCTCAGCCGTGTGCTCGGCAGCGCCTGGCGTTCACCGTCCTGGTGGGTGAAGCGCACGAATAGCCAGCCCAGCAGCACGATCGTGAGCAACATCTGCTCGATCGTCATCGCCGCGCCGGCGAGGTTCTGGTCGGAGAGCGGGTTCAGGCCACGGGCCGCGTCACTGGCCTTGTACACGGGGTAGAAGACCGTCTGCGCCCAGATCAGCGCATTCCCAAGCGCGGCACCGACCAGCCTGATTGCCGCGACGTACCCCACCGGAGCCCACCCGTGGAACCACGCCGGCTTGGGCAGCGGGCCGAGCAGCGCCAGCCACAGCAGCAGCCCGCACCACAGCAGGCAGACGTGCTCCAGAGCGTGCACGAGGTCATGGCGCACCGCCAGCTGGTAGAGCAGCGGCGTTTGCCACAGGTACAGGTTCCCCGCCCACAGCACCAGTGCGGGGATCGGGCTCGCCAGCCACAGCAGCGGGCGCGCGCGGCGGCTCTCCAGCAGCGGCTGCAGCACCGGGCCGGTCAGGCCCAGCACCATCAGCAGCGAAGCGAGGTCGCCGATGACGATGTGCTGGACCATGTGTGCCACCAGCACTTCGTCGGCGAGGCTGTCGAAGGGGGGGAGCTGCACGAAGCACACGGTCAGGGCGCCCCCGACGAACGATGCAACCCGCCAGCTGGCGAGCGGCCGCCCTTCGCGCGCCAGCGTCCGCACGCGTTTGCCCCACAGCGTCAGGTAGGCCGCGCTGGCGAGCAGCGGCGCCAGGAGCTCACCCAGATGCAGGCTGCTCGTCGTTCCGAGCGGGAGCGACCACATGCCGGCGAAGGGCACGAGCGCCGGCAGCGTGAACACGATCTGCACCACCGCGAGCGCCACGAGGCGGGGGCGGGTGAGCACGCGCGGGGAGCGCTGGGGCCCGTCGCGGGTAGTGGCGTATATCGAGGAGCGACGGTCGATGGCGGCGTGCGCCGGGGGCAAATCGGCGACGGATCGCACTGGGGTCCAGCCGTTGGCAGTGACTCGCTCCGAGGGCCGACGAAAGGTGGCGGCTGGCTTCGGGGGCCAACCCGCGGCCGCCTGCGCGGCGGCGAGCACCCGCGTCGGGGCGCCCGGCACCATCCGTGTGGGACCGAGGCGCAGGCGCCTGGTCACCGCGTGCGCCCCCTCCCGCCAGCGCCGGCACTCGGCGCACGCATCGAGATGCGCGTCGAGCTCCTCGCGCGAATAGCACCCGAGTTCGCCGTCGGCGGAGGCGGAGATCGTCTCGCGCGCAGACTCGCAGTTCATGCCCCATTGGTCGCGCCAGCCCCCGCTGTGGTTCCCATGCGGCGGCAGACCGCATCTGGTTATATGCCCGCGATGGACGAGGCCACCCTGCACGCACGCGCTGCCCAGCTCGGGGATCGGGATGCCCTGGACGCATGGGTTCGCGCGTGCTATCGGGACGTGTGGCGGCTGTGCGCTGCGCTCGTGGACGAGCAGGCCGCGGAGGATCTCGCACAGGAGACGTTCGTGCGTGCCACGCGTTCGCTGAGCGGCTTTCGCTGGCACTCCTCCGCGCGCACCTGGGTCCTGGCGATCGCCCGCAACGTCTGCATGGACGAGTTGCGCGCGCGCCACCGCCGCCGGCGACGAGACACGCAGATCACGGCGGCCACCGCAGGGGAGGCGCTCACCGTTCCCGACACCTACGGCGATGTGGCGGCCCACGAGCTGCTCTCGCTGCTCGACCCCGACCGCCGCGTCGCCTTCGTCCTCACCCAAATGTTCCGCTTCTCCTATGAGCAAGCCGCCTCGATCTGCGACTGCCCTGTCGGGACGATCCGCTCGCGTGTGGCGCGGGCCCGCGAGGAGCTGGTCGCCGCACTCGATGAGCCCGCCTATCGCTCGGCTCGCGATTGCGCCTCGGCCTGAGGTGGCTCCGACTGGGCGCTCGATGATTGGTTGACCCAAGGGCCCATGTGCTAGCCGCCGTCGCGCACGAGCAGGTCCGATGTCTGGTGTGGTCTGGTGTGCGGACGAGGAGGGCGTGCCGGACCTGGCGGACAGATCGCCGCCGCCGCTGGACGCCGCGGGCCGACCCCCGCCGGCCGATGGATATCCTCTCGCGGTGGGCTCGCTGAGCAAGGCGCAGCTAGACGCGATGGTCGAGGAGGCCACCGTCGACTGCTACAACGAGGACGAGCAGGCGACGGGTCTGTTTACGCTGATCGAGGACAACCTCGCGGTGCCGTTCCCCACGGAGGTGCTGGGCGTGCCCGTCACCGTCGAGAGCGTCGATTTGACAGACGCCGGCCAGATCGTGGCAATCTGCACCCGCGACCGGGCACGGCAGGCCATCCCGATCGTCGATCTGCCGCTCCCGACCCCGCCGCCGGAGGGCGCGGAGTGGATCGACGCCTATCGCCACTGGCGGGGCTGAGAGCACAAGGACGCGAGCCGGCATCGAGGACGTTGGGAGTATGAGCAAGCAGACGGGCAAGGCGCTCTCGCCGAAGCACCAGGCCTGGTTGCAGGCGCGCAGACGCCACCGGCTCTCGCACGCGCATGTGCAGATGGCCCGGGAACTCGGCATGAACCCGAAGAAGCTCGGCTCGATCGACAACCACGACCAAGAGCCCTGGAAGGAACCACTGCCGCAGTTCATCGAGCACCTCTACCAGAAGCGCTTCGGCCGCGAGCGTCCCGAGATCGTCGTGCCGATCGAGCAGCACGCCCGCCAGCTGGCGCAGAAGAAAGCCGAGAGGAGGGCCGCAAAAGCCGCACGACGCGCCCAAGCCGACACCGGGCAAGGCACGTCCCGATCCGTGCGCAAGCCCCCGGGCGAGACCGCCGAGGCCGCGGGCGGGGACGCGATGTGATCAGCCGCGGACCGCACTCGTAGGTGGACTGCGAGCGTAGACGGACGTGCCGTCCAGTCGTCCGGCGCCTGCTTCGCGTCGGACACGAGAACGAATCGGAAGCCGGGGGACTGCTGCTGCTCGTCCGGAGCGCTAGCCACGCTGCGCCCGACGAATAGTGCTGCTTCGGCTGGGTGAAGCGGAAACACGAGGGACAGTGCCTCGGCGTGCCGGTGACGGAGGCTCAGCGGTAACGATCCAGGCGAGGTGTTCTCAGACCTCCCTGCCGGCCGGGACTGGGCGGTTCAGGACGGGAGCGATTCGATTCACGAAGAATCCCAGCACTGGCCTCCGTTCAAGCAAAGCCGGGAGGTCGTCATGAGACGTATTCCTTACCTCTTCGACGAGCATCTCCGCCATTGCCTCGACTAATTCCTGCTTGTCGAGCCGTAGTCGCCCGTCGGTCTTCTTTTCAAGCAGCGCGATCAGACTCGCCGCGATACCTCGCTTATCCTTGGATGAGGAGCGCTCGCGTTGGTCAGCGTGAAAGTCCTCAAGCTCCTTGGGGTCTAAGTCGAAGGCGACCGGCTCGCGGCCCGTCGGCGGGTTCGCAGCAACGCGCAGCGCAAGCGCAATGAGCTCAGCCGAAGTTGTGTTGTCCTGCTCCAAACTCTTGTGCGAGAGGAGCACGTTCTCGGCGTCGATCTCGCCGTTCTTGATCGCTGTTTCGATATACCGTGCCATCTGCCCCTCGTTGTCCACAATGGCAACCGCACGCCGGGCGTACCCGGAGAGCGACTGCAACAACGGCGCGGCGTGACGAGCCGCACCGGAGCCGCGCAGATCGAAGAACTCGAGTTCCCGAACGAAGCGCCGATTCAACAGTCCTTCGGTCAACCGTTCGACAACGATCAGCTCGCTTTCGCCCTCACCGATTACGTATACGCCCGGCGGATACAGCTCGGCCGATTCGAGCCGTTCCTTAACTTCCTGTCTTGTCCAAGGGGCCGCGGGGCCGCGGTCGTACAACTCGAACCGCTCGACCTGGCGGCTGTCCGCTGGCCATGACTCCGGCCGGCCCGGCGGCTTCCCACGCAGCTCAGACAAGAACTGCCACAGGACCTGAGCGGCATCGAAATGGTCCTGAGCATGGCGGGGTCTGCCACGCCACCGCTTATGGAAGGCGCGCGGACGTGCGCGGCGCAGCATCGTCAAACCATCATCAGGATCCCGCACCACACCCCGTTCCACGAGGAACTCGTATACCGCGGCAACCTCGTCGTCGGTGCACCCCAGTCGTTCGAGCAGCTCCCCGGCCTTCTGCTGCGCCCACTCGCGACCGGCGAAGACCCAGCCCTCGTCCGGAAGCCCGATCACCGCATGGGACCCCGTGAACGGCGGCAAATACCGATTCTGTAGCGCGACGAGCAGCTTTATGAGCGCGCTCCACCGCTCGTTCAGTGAACGTAGAATCGCGTCCTGCCGTTCCAGCCAGCTCCGGAGTCCCTCAATATGCTCGTCGCGCTTCGCGCTGGGCAGGAGCAAGGTCTCCACCCCGAAGTCAGCCTTGGTTGCGCTCAGTACATCCTCGAGACAGAGTAGCTGCCAGGGTGAGTACAGCGGCGTGACTGTCGGGTACTCATCGTTGCCCCAGGCGTATTCGGTCCACTCCACCAAGCCCTCCTCCTCGCGGAACCGCATGTTCTCGAGGGGTTGTGCGGGCACTTCGAAGCCGGTCATGTAGCCAGCCGAGAACGCGATTGGGGACCACGCCCCGAGCTGGTCTAGGCGCTCCAAACCCTCCTGGCCCAGCCCAAGGTCAAGGCCACGCTCCTTCGCCGCCCCGCGCATATCGCTGTCGTCGGCCAGCTCACGCTGACCAAACGCGCCACCCGCGTACAACTCACGCCATGGCACGTTGATCGAGAGCGGCGGGGGCGCCTGATTCAAGAGCAACTGCATAGCTTAAGCCTGGCAGCTACGCGAGTTCCGGATCGGAAGGCGTCGGCCCGTAGAAGCTTCCCGCTAGGGACGTACAAGCTCCTGGCGGATGGCCTCGAGCCGATCCTCGATCCCGCCGAGGCCTTCGGAAATGGACAGCAACGCTTGGGCCGCGACGGTGGCGACCAGAATGCGCCGATCCTCGGGATCTTCCGAGGCCGCACTCGATGAGTAGAGCGTGTCGAGGGCTTCCTGCATCTGGCGGCCTGTCGGCATTGTTTGAGCATACCGCTCGCGTCTAGCCGCCGCGGATCGCGATCACGTCGACCTCGGGGACGTGCTCGCCGGCGTCGCGAAGTTGGCCGTACAATGTGGCTGGAGCTGAACGCGATGCCAGAGCCTGCCGCCAACCACGATCTGATCGAGCAAGCGAACTCGCTGTTCTGGAATCCGCTGCCGCTCGACGAGCTGATGGCCGACGTGGCGCCGCTCGATCCTGACGAGCACTTCGAGATCCCCGACCTGACCGAGGAGGAATGGCAGGCGTTCGTGGCGGCGCTGGAGCAGTGACCGGGACCGTCCTGGTCGACACCAACGTCTTCACGGCCCGCTTGCGCGAGCGCTCGCCGCTCGCCACCCGCTACGCCAAGCACCTCTTCGGGCAGCGGATCGCCCTCGCCCCGCAGACCGTGGCCGAGGCGCGCTATGGAGCGCTGAACGCAAACTGGGGTCCCGCGCGACAGGAGCGGCTCGCGCGGCTCGTGGCGCGAGCGCGCATCCTCCCTGTCGACATCGACACGATCGAGGCTGTCGCCGAGCTTCGCAACCAGTGCCGGACGATCGGCCACCCACTGCACCAGAGCAACCACAACGCCGACCTCTGGATCGCGGCCACCGCGATTCGCTGGTCGATTCAGCTCGTGGCTCACGACGCGGTCTTTACTGACGCTCCCGGGGTTCAGCTGGTGACTGAGCTCGGGGGGTGAACGCGCCTAATCGCTGCGGATTCGCGGAATCCCAGTGCCCGGAGCGACAAGGGTATCGCGCTCGCGTTAGCAGGCCAGCATCTTCTGCACGGCCTGACGGCTGACCCCTAGCTCGCGCGCGATGTCTGCCTGCGAGATGCCGTCGTCCATGAGAGCTCGCATCAGATTGCGACGCTCGACGGCCAGCCGGCGCGCGAGTTTTGTGTGCTCGATCGCCTGTGCTCGGACTTCCTTGATGCGGTGGAATAACTCTTCGTGTTTGGCGGTGGATGTGGACGTCATGCGAGCATCATGACAACGGCACTTTGTCATGTCAACTATAGGTTGTCACGGTACCTGCTCGCGGCAGAAGGAGAGCATCCGACCCGGACCGCGGTCAGTTGCGCTTGGAACGAAGTCCTTGGCGGGCCTTCTCGCGTAGGCTCAGCTTGGTCCAGAAGGACAGCGAGACGGAGTAGTACACGCACACCGCTAGCCTCTGCTCGTGTTCGATCACAAAAGGACGCCCGAGCGAACGAACAGCGGGTTCCCCAGAGGCGGCCGGCGCCGCTGGAAGCTGGTAGTGGCGAGGTCTCGTCCGCCCAAGGGTTCACCTGAGGAATACGAGGCGGCTGCCAACGTCGCTGGCGCGCTCGGGGCCGTGGGCGGCGGCACTGTGACGCTTGCCGGCCTGATCGCCGCGGTCGCGGCCGGCGAGACGCTGTTCGGTGTGGTCGTCGTCGTACTTGGGCTGCTGGTGGTCCTCGTCGGGTGGATCCGATGGTCGCTCTTGCGCTCTGCGTTCGGGGAGCAACTGCGGCGCCGAGAGCAGGCAGCGCGACACGGCCTCAGGATATTTCCGTTGCCGCTACAGGAGGTCTCACCGGAGGATTTGGGCGCTGACCGCCTCGAGAAGCAAGTCCCATACATACGACGCACGGCTCACGCCGAGCTCGAGAAGCGACTGGACAAAGCCAAGTCAGCCGCGCTCGACGGCGACGGCGTTCGGATCGTCGTAGTGCAGGGCCCGTCGAAGGCGGGCAAGACACGCCTGCTGGCAGAGGTGGCAGGAGCAATCTTCGCGGACTGGACAGTGGTCCGGCCGAATCCGGAGACGCTGGCTAACTGCCTCAAGCCAGAGGGTCTTCCCTCGGACGTATCGCTGGATCGGGTCGTCTTTTGGCTTGACGACTTGGAGACCTACTGCTTCCTCGGGCCTCACGGCTTGAACGCAGCCACGCTCCCGTCCTACCTGCAGGAGTTCGCTGGTCGTAGCGACTCATGCGTTGTAGTCCTTGGGACCCAGGGCGGCAAGGGCGCCGAAACCGTTCAGTCGAACGACGAGTCCGGACGTGTCTCCTCAGCCCTGAACGAGCTTGCGACACAGAGCTACCGCATCGACATCTCAGAGGTGCTGAACGAAGACGAGCTGACGACGGCAACGCGGGCGCTCAACGTCGGTGCGACCCCCGCACGCGAACAGATCGTTCGCTACGGACTGGGCGCCCACTTGGTAGGCGGACCCGCACTCGTGGAAATGCTCCGCACGGGCAGCGCAAGGTCGGTGGGCGTCACCAACCGGGCAGGGCAGCACGTTGCATGGCTCATCGCTTGGTGGGCACACCTGGGGATCGTCGATCCCATGCCGAAGGAGACGCTCGCGGAGCTCTGGACTCGTTTCCCGCCGCCGGAAGGCGCTGCCACCGAAGGCACACTGCTTGCCGCGCTCGATTGGGCGAGCACGGCGCTGATCCCCAGCCGCCCGTCGATCGCGCTCGTCATCCAGCCGACGGAGGACAGTGTTGCGATCTATGACTACGTGGTCGGCAAGCTCCACGAGCCGCCTGCGTCGCTGGACACTGAGGAGCTAGCGCGGACGATCCTCGGCATGGCTAACGGCGTTCAGCAACTGGCGATCGGCATGGCGGCGTATCAGCGCGAGGACATCGCGCTCGCGGAGAAGGCCTTGATTCGAGCGCTCAAATGGGACGACCCGTTTCTCGGCCCGCCGGCCGCCTTTGGACTCGGACTCCTCCTCAAGCACAAGGGGCACCTGGACGGAGCGAAGAAAATGCTCCAGAGAGTGGCGGACTCCCGCCACTACGACGCTGCCCCGAGAGCCCGCAACAGCATCGCGCAGATCCTCCGCGATGAAGGCGACGTCGAGGGTGCTCTCGCGATCTTCGAAGAGCTGCGAAAAGGAGACCATCCACTGCTGGCCGCCTGGGCCAGCTTCGAAGCGGGCTTCGAGCATGAACGCCTGGGCAATCGCGCGGAGGCAGAAGACGCCTATAGACAGGCCGTCGCTTCCCAGCATCCCGACGCCGCTCCCCGGTCAGCCGTGAACCTGGGCATCTTGCTCTACCAGCATGGGAGCTTCGACCAAGCTGTCCCTCTCTTTCAGCAGGCGATCGACAGCGGGCACCACGAGCAGGCCCCAAAGGCCTATCGCAACCTGGCAGTCCTGCGACGAAGCGAAGAGGACCTGGAGGGTGCGGAGGAGGCTCTGCGCGCTGCGATCGCGTCGGGGCATCTTGAGATCGCGCCCTCTTCGCTCACGCTGCTCGGACGGCTTCTTGCTGAGCGCGGCGACACCGCCGGGGGGATCACCGCGCTCCGGGAAGCGGTCAGCTACGAAGACTTCGAGCACCGCCCCGAAGCTTGGCTGCACCTCGCGCTACTGCTCGAGCGAGAAGGCGCAACATCGGACGCAGACGCTGCCTACCAGGAGGCGATCGATTCCGCCGACCCGATCTACATGCCGTCCGCTTACTTCCACCGCGGAGTGATGCTGGCTGCCAGTGGCGATCGCGCCGGCGCGATCGTCGCCTACAACAAGGCACTGGAGCATCCACACGGCGAGAACTCGGTCGCTGCCGGATACAACCTTGCCGCATTGCTCGAGGAAGACGGCGACGTTACCGGCAGCGAAGCTCACTATGAGCGGGCCATAGCCACAAAGCAGCCAGAGGTAGCCGCCGGCGCCGCGGTGCGCCTAGGAGCGCGGGTCGCTATTGAGGGTCGGCGGGGGTGGGGGGTGAAGTTCGGCGCTGGTGGCGCGGGTCTCGGGTCGGTGAGCGCCGGTTCGGGGCACGGCCGGGCCGTTGGGTACTGG
>Ga0187855_10004203_pt1 | contig 10431 bp, 13 predicted proteins | sample June2016WEW_8_10_2_FD_132969 | JGI IMG/M metagenome (GOLD analysis project Ga0187855, IMG submission 132969) | Peatland microbial communities from SPRUCE experiment site at the Marcell Experimental Forest, Minnesota, USA - June2016WEW_8_10 | ecosystem: Environmental > Terrestrial > Soil >... | reverse complement strand
CAGTGAGCACCTCCAATGTGACGGCCAGCGGAAGCATCGCCAGCTTCATCGGCGGCCAGCGCCAGTTCGTCATCCCCGTGAGCAGCACGCTCTCCCCGGGACGCTACTGGCTGGCTTGGGGACAGAACACGACCACGAGTAACCTGAGCCAGTTGGTCAACGTCAGCCAGCATTACAATTCGGTGGCGCTCGTGGCCTACCAGCCCTTTGGAGCGTCCTCGCAGGTGACCAACCACGGATTTCTGTTCCCCTTCGAAGGGCTCGGTGGATACTCGGCACAAACGTCAGCCTTCCCTGGCTCGGTGCCCCTGAACACCAATGCGATCAACGCCAACGGCGTCACTGGCATCATGGTAAGGTTTAACCTCTCTGGCTACACAACAGGCACCAACATGCTGTAACGCCTGTTCTTCCTGACCATGGCCGACATAAAACCTGAGATCATCGTGCCCTATGAGGTGAGCGGCATGAACGCCGATCTCAAGCGGGCTCAGCAGCGGCTGGACACCAGTGGCTCATACAAGGACTTGTCCACCATCATCGTGGTGCCCACACGGGGCGGGCGCTCGCTCTGCCCGAGGTTTGTGTCAGCCATAGCTGGCCTGATGCGCCCCATGAACCAGCAGTGCGTCGGCCCCATTTACATGACCGGCATGGAGGTGGGGGCGGCCTACAATGCAGCCATTGAGATGATCCAAGGCCACCCCCAACTGGACAAATTCAGGTTCCTCCTGACAATCGAGGATGACAACATCCCGCCCCCTGACGGCCTGCTGAAGATCTATTCTGGAATGCGTGATTTTGACGCTGTGGGAGGCCTTTATTGGACAAAAGGCGAGGAAGGCCAGCCCATGATCTACGGCGACCCAAACATGCCCCAGCTTAATTTCATCCCTCAGCGGCCTGTCGCTGAAACCCTGCAGCGCTGCCACGGGCTGGGAATGGGCTTCACCCTGTTCAAGCTGAGCATTTTCAAGAAGTTGCCCAAGCCTTGGTTCGAAACCAAGCAGTCATGGGACCCGGCTACAGGTGTGAAATGCTACACCCAGGATCTCTGGGCCTTCGAAAACATGGCCAAATTGGGGATTAAGGTGGCCTGTGACACACGGGTGAAAATCGGGCACCTGGATGTCGAAAATAATATTCTTTGGTAGGATGGCCAAGAAACAGAAAGCAGCCCCGTCACCTCCGCCTGAGATAAAGCTGGATTTGGGGTGTGGCAGGAACAAGTTGCCGGGGTACACTGGCGTTGACCTGTACGCCCCTGATGATCCGGACATCATCAAGGCAAACCTTTTCGAACTGCCTTGGAGAAAATACGGTGAGGGAGCCCCGAGTTTAAGCGCCCCGCTCTTTGCAAATGACTCGGTTACCGAGATCCATGCCTCCCATTTTCTGGAGCACGTGCCCCAGAAACTCCGCTGGCCCTTCATGGAGGAGTGCTGGCGGGTGCTGAAACCCGAGGGCATCATGCGACTCTTCGTGCCAAGCTGGAAGAGCGAGCGTGCCTACGGCGACATGACCCATGAATGGCCGCCCGTGGTGGCCATGTTTTTCTTCTACCTGAACAAGGGGTGGCGCGAGGCCAACAAACTCACCTATGGCCCCTACGACCTGAAGTGCAACTTTGACCATCAAGCGGGTCCCACAGTGATCACGGGAGAATGGGCGACCCGCGCACAGGAAGCCCAGCAGTTTGCCTGCACCCACTATCTGGAAACTTATTTGGATATGTGGGTGACCTTGACTAAGAAGAACTTGTGAAAGTTTTTCAATAATCTAACCCAAACACCTCAAGCTGCCACGGGCCATCGCCGTTGTTCTGGCAACCCACGATGGAGTTGTTGGCCGAGATGTACATCTGCCCAGGCGGCGGGATGAAATCAATGGTGACGGCTGCCATGGTGCCCGCCCCGCTCAGGTTGTAGGAGCCCGTGGCATAATCGCAGAGCAGGTGATAATTGCTCAGGTCATATTCGAATGCCCGCACGGAGCCTGCAGCGGTGTTGCCCTGCGGCGTGAACCGCATCCAGTTGATAATGCTGCCCGCCGTGCCCGCCGTGAAGGCCGTGTAGACGGTGCCGGTGCCATTCCTGTTCGGGTTGGCTGCCGTCATGATGACAGCGCCATAGTGGGGGACTACTGCAAATTGAGGTGAAGCTGCCATATCCCTATCTACTCCTGGTGGCTGCTGGGTTTCCAGTGCCCTGTAGTTAAGGCAGCAATCCTATCATGCCTACCTTTCCGAATGTCTACGTCAACGTCTCGGACCAGTCGTTCAACAACACGCCAGAATCGTTGTTTACGCTAGGTTTGGTGGGTCCGGCCACACGGGGTCTTTTCAACGTAGCCAGCCCAGTTACCGATGTCGGGGGCTATGTCTCCCAGTTCGGATCAGCCATTTCCGGTGCCTATATGGCACAGTGCGTGGCGGCGGTAACGCCCTATTCCGATGGCGTCCAGATCGCCCGCGTGGGCAGGCAGTACACGGCTGCGATCGGCCCGACAGGAGCTGCAACCGTGGGCAGCGTGAGCGGCGCGGCAGGCTCCTATCTGGTGTTCTCAAGCGCGGCCACAAGCATCTCCCCCGGCCAGTATGTGCGCATCACGCAGGGCGGGTTGGGAACCACGGTGAACGCTCAGGTGAGCAGCGTCAGCGCAGGAACCATCACCCTGTCCTCCACGGTGGGAATCACCTTGGCGTCCACCTACACCGCCGCCGAACTCGACACGAGCACCTACAGCGCATCCGCCAACTATGCCGAGACGATCCTCGTGGCCCCGATTTACGGCAACGTCCTCTCGGCTGCCGGTACGGCGAGCGGCACCAAGGGCACCTACACCATCACGGTGACGGGAAATGCAGGCGCACTGGTCGTCGGCAACGTGATCAAGCTTACCCAGACCGGCTTCCAGACCACCCGCGAGGCTGTCGTCAGTTCCATCGCCGGTCAGGTGGTGACGCTCATCAACTTCACCAACACCCTCACCGGACAGCAGGCGGTCGCCTTGCAGGACAACTACACGGCTGCCAGCATCTTCGTGCAGACGGCACCAGGCACACCTGGGGGCTACACGAATGCCATCACGCTCAATGCGGGAAGCCCTGGAAGCTGGGCCAACTATGGCACGGACGCCTATGGCAATGCGGCGGGGCTGGCGTGCACCGTTTCACCTGGAAGTTCGCAGGACACGAAGAAACTCAGCGTCTTCCTGAACGGTGCCTTGGTCGCCACCTACGACAACCTGACGATGGTGACCACATCGCCCAACTACTGGGGCACGATACTGGCGATCCCCACGGTGCTGAGCAACAACACCCTTGTCCAGATCCCGCTGTGGCAGGGGCTGCAGGACATCATCGGCTCGGAGCCGCCCGCCAACACGGTTCAGCCTTGGGGCTTGGCCTACACCTTCGTGAACGTCGGCCAGTTCGCCTTGGGCAACGACGGCTCCAACGGCCTCCAGCCCTCGGACTATGTCGGCATTTACAATCCGGATGGCACAGGCACCGGCATCAAGGTGTTCGACGATCCCGCAAACTTCCAGTTGGCAGTGATTGCGGCACCGGGCCAGACTGACCCGACCGTGGCACAGGAACTCCTCAGGGTCGCAGCCGACCTGAATGCCTTCGCCCCGCTCGACGTTCCCGACCTCCTGCCTGCCCAGCAGGCTCTGGACTGGACCAACGGACAGGGAAGCTACTCGGGCCAGCCGAGCATCAACAACTTCCGTGGTGCCTACTTCTGGAACTGGATCTTCGCCCAGAACACGTTCACGGGCAACATGGAGTACCAGCCGCCCTCAATCGGATACCTGACGGCAGCGGCAGCCACGTTCGCCCAGTATGCCCCGTGGTATGCGGCGGCAGGCCAGGTGCGCGGCCAGCTCCAGTACGCGGACGGCGTCCGTTACCCAAGGGTGAGCCCCTCGGTCAAGCAGACCTTCTTCTCGCTCCCGAACGAGATGAACCCCGTCCTGCTCATGAACGGGTCGGTGCTCGTCTGGGGCAACAGGACGACACAGCGCCTCCAGAGCGCCCTGCAGAACATCAATGCGGTGCATCTGGTCAACTACATCGTGCAGGGCATGACCGCCATCGCGATCACCCACGTGTTCGACCCGAATGACACCGTGCTCTACTCCCAGTTGAACTTGGAGTTCACCAACCTGCTCAATGCCGTTCAGGGACGCAGGGGGCTCTTGGACTTCTTCCTTGAGGTGGACACGGTCAACAACACGCCCACGACCCAGAACGCCCACCAAGTGATCGTCAACTTGGCCATTGTTCCCACCCAGGTGGCTGAGCAGATCTGGCTCAACATCACGGTGAACCAAGCCGGTGCCGTCCTGAATGCGGTGAATGGCGTCTCAGTCACGGGTTGAGCACAGTTAGGTTAACACCAATTCACGATGCCTGTCATCCAATACCAAAACGCCTGGGGTGCCCAGAACTCGCAGCTCGATCCGCTGCGTCCGGACCTGTTCCGAGTTGAACTTCAGATTCCAAGCCAAGTGCTGGGCGGCGGTGCTGGCCTCTGGGACAGCGAGGTGGCCTTCGGAATCAAGTCCTTTCCGTGGCCCGTGCGCGAGCGGGAGATGATTCCCGTAAAGTGGCTGCAGCAGACGAACTTCGTCATCGGCGCGGACGTGGCTCTGGCCCCTGCGGAACTCAACGTGCGCTGGGCATTCAACCGCCGCACAGTGGAAATCTTGGAGCGCTGGCACCAGCTTACGGCCAACTCCCAGAATGGCGGCGTGGCCATCACCTCCCTGGTGAAGACCAACGGATTCATCTACTACCTCGTCCCGAACATGTCGGCGGTGGCCGATCCCACGGACACGACCAACGATGCATTTAACGATGGTCCGCGGTGGTACTTGGAAGGTGTCTTGGTCAAGGGACTGAAGGTGGCTGAAAACCTCGACATGACCGTGGGCAATGAGGTGGTGACGGTGAACCTGAACCTTCAGATTGACAGGTACTACCCGCTCGACCCGTCCGACCTGTCCGTGCTGCCGGGTGCTGCTGGCAGCAGCTTTGTTCCGTCCACCTAACCCTGCAGGTTAGGAATCTGAGTGGTGTCTGGCACCACGTCGTCGCATTGGAACGACGCCCTGAGTTCAAGCAGGGTGCGCCCGCTGTCGTAATTCACCTGTTCCAAGCCGAAATCTGCAGGCCACGCATTCTTCACCGTGTAACCGGGGCCTTGAGCCAGTGTAGTATCGGCATCCGTGGCACCCGCAACAGGTGTCAGGAGGGTGAGGGTGAAATCCTGCCGATAATCCGATCCTGCCGTGCCCATGAGGCCTCCGCCAGCCCCGTAAGCCGTGGCTGCCGCCGACAGGCCAAACTGCAGATCTGGGCTGTTGGGGAAATCCGGACCCTCGCCCGCCTTGGCAAATGCCCGCCAAACCGTCAGGAGAGCCCAAATGGCACTTCCGTTGTAGGTCTGGGCCAGTTCATGGATGAATGTCACCTCCACGCGCCCCACATTGGGCTGGTAACCTGGGCTCTCAAATGCCCCATTGTCGCGCCTGACAAGCTGGCCCACTCCCAAGACACGCTTGGGCAGTTGCACGGTGCGGGCAAGGAACGTGACCCCGTCCCCGGTGGGGAGCGCTCCCAAAATCTGCTGGTACATGGCCGCATTGTTGGCACCAGCCTCGGCATTGTAGGCTGCCGTCAGGTAACCGGGCATCACTCCAGCAACCCCGCGAAAATCAAGCTGCCACAGATCAGGACGGGCGGGCTGTCCCGTCAACTGGGTATTTCCAGCGGCATCACTGGAAGCGGCACCCCAAGGATTGGTGAATTGAGAGACGACTAAGCCCACGACACCCTAACTGGTGTCAGGCTTCCCCGTGCCCGTATTCGTTAGACAGCTCGGTTGCGACTGTCTTGGGGCCGCGAATCTTGCCCCCGCCTGGGCCAGCCGTGCCGTGCACATAATCCATCCACCTGCCCCATTTGAACGCAGAATTCTGCTGTTCCTGAAAATGCGCTAGAAGTTCCAGTTGCCTTTCCGTAAACGGTTCATTGTCCGGATTGGAATTCCATTTCTTGATCATGTCCGCGAGGGAAATGAAATGCTTTTTCGACATGCTCATCTCAAAAATCCGGTCAATCCTACTGCGAACAGACTCTGTTGCTGGAGTTTCCAAGCCTAGGGATTGCTGGGGCTGTTTCTCCTGGGTGAAGCGGCCCACAACAATCTGAAACTGTCCCTCCTCAATGATGGCCCAACCCACAGTTTCAGAACCCTCCAAATACTGGCTGAGCCATTGCTTGTACCCCCTCAGGGTGAGAGCAGGCTCTCCTTCGTCGCCCATGCCACTCTTGTCCACCATCTTGTTTTCCTCCAGAGTCCAGCCGGGAGGGCGATAGCTGCCAATGTTTGGGATGCGCCCGCAATTTTGCTCGATGTCGGCAGCATCGAAAAACACCCGCGGCTCCAGTTTTCTCTTGGCCGCCTTTTCTGCCTGCTGGTTGGCCAAAGCCATGATGGCTCCGCCAGACATCATTTCATCAATCCTGCCACGGGAGTCACTCATAGTGTAACTATCGGACACAGTTAATGGGATGAGGACTCTATTTGGGATATACGCCGGTACCGTGCAAGACAATGGCGATCCGCTGAAAATGGGCCGACTGCGCTGCAGGGTGCCCGCCATCTACGGCACAGTGACCGGAAATGAAGCCGATGGCAGTTCCATAAGCGACACCGATTTGCCGTGGGCGCTTCCCATAGGCCTCCCTGCGGGAGGCACAAATGACAGCGGGATGGTGGGGTGGCTGCCCGATGTGGGTGATCATGTCTATGTGCAATTTCTGGACGGAGAGCCTGAAAAACCCCTCTGGACATGGGGCAATCAAGACACAAATCAAACAGGTGTCATCGCCGGATGGACGCGCTCACCAGGAGGATACACGAATGCTTCCACAGTCCCCGCTGCAGCCGGTTCAGACACCCCCACCGTCGCCCCGAAAAGTGCCTTTTTCACACGTTATGGACATGTGATAGATTTCCAACCTGATACGCTTACCTTCCGCACGGCAAACGGTTACATTCTTCGTTTCACAGACTCCACCCAGCAGTTGGACATTTATTCACCGAACATGGTGGCTCTGGTGGGTGCCCTGAAATTCACGGGCAAGGATTATCAGTTCAACCCGGCCAACACGTTCGAAGTAAACACAGACGATGCCTCGATCAGCGGCAACACGGTGGAATTGAACGCCGTCTACAACACGCTCAACGCCGATTTGGTCAACAAAATCGTATCACCCCTCGTGCAACTGGGACCGGAGGGCTCGGCCTACGGGCCGGTGGTGCGGCTGGGTGACCTCGCCACCGCGCTCAATCTCATCATGGCGCAGTTTAATCTCCACACCCACATCAGTTCATCACCGGGATCGCCCACGTCGCCGCCCATCGTTCCGATGATCCTCACTGCCACCGCCAGCACCACCACCTTCACAGCATGAGCAGCATCATAGGCATCGTTTCCCCTCAGAAGGCTGTAGTGGCCAATCCCTGTGCCGTGACACTGGACGTGGGTGCCGTGAGCGCTGCAGACTTGGCCTCCCTGCAGGCTGCAATATCGGGAAGCCTCACGAGCGCCGAACAGCAGGTGCTGAACGCCCTGAATATTCCCGCCCTTAAGGGGCTCCTGTCATCCATCAATGGCCTCCTCTCGGCACTGAAAACACCAATCCCAATGGGGCTCACCGTCTCCACGCCTGGGATCGATCCCTTTGCGTCAATCGTCGAGAGCATCATTGGCAAGCTGATCAACGAAGTCATTTCCAGTGTCGAGCAGCAGGTGCTGAATGAGGTGACCCAGATAGCCACCCAAGCCATCACCCAGGCCATCAATTCCCTTGCAAATACTGTGGCGAGCGATCTCAGGAAAGACCTCAGTCCGGTGATCAATGTGATCAACCAGCTTCAGGCTGTAGTGGGCAAGGTTGAGGCAACCAAAGCATTGGTGCAAAGCATCTTATCTGAGGCAAACACCTGTCCAGCCAAGGCGGCCATCATGGCGGAGGCCTACTTCAAGCAGGGTGCCCGATAACGATTATTGTTTACATTTACGGTTAAACTGCTAAGATGGTGAGGTGCTAATAGGCCTACTCATCATCGTTTTCGTACTGGCGGCGCTTTTCGGGCGCTATGCATGGCTGGTCACCCATCTCTTCTGGGCAGTTGTCGCGCTGGTATCGCTTGTTTTCTGCGTTCTGATGCTTGTCGGCATCGGCATAACATTGTTTTCCGCAGCTTCACCATGATTGAACCCGCCAAAACCAAGGAGGAACTGATCAGGGGCTATGCTGACCTTGTGACGTTCATCGTCAGGAGTTTCGAGGATTATCCCCCGCTCACACCCGAGGAACAGGCCCGCTTCATTCAAGCCGCGCTTACGCAGGCCAGAGCCATCAAGAACAGCAAACCTTTCCACGAGAGCGAATTGATAGATGCCCTTCACAAGTGGACCGAGTTCCACAACGCAGGCAAACTCAGCGATATCAACGGGGGTGGAACCGAGGACGTGGAGGTACAGACTATGCTGTCACCAGCAAGAAAGCCTGTCATGTACATCAACGTCAATGGAGTCACCGTGCTCCGCATCTCCAACTTCAAGACCCACCGCTACAAGGATGGGCTGAAGAAACGCAAATGAGCCCGCTCAAGATAGTTTTCAGCATCCTGTTTTCCATCATCACCGCAGCAACCCTGTGGGAGATAGCGAAAATCACGTGGCAGCCTGTCTGGCGCATCTTTAGGGGTAAGTGAACTGGCTAGTTAGTGCGTGAAGCACTTTACTGGGTTCAGTTCCGTCATCGCCGTACATGACGCCGAGGGAAAGTCGGTAAAACTTGCCGACGCCATCCGTTACGGATGGATCACACCCGGCAAGGCTGTGGCGGGATTCGACCTGACAGGGGACGAGATTCCCCTAGGCCTCAACCTGCAGCTCGACAATTTCCGCCAGTATCTGTGCTACGCCTCCACCTACCGGTCACCCGTGGGCAGCTACGTGCTCCAGAGGTTCGGCGTGGGCACAGGTGTGCGCCCGCCCACAACGGCTGACACCCAGCTTCAGGCGCAGGTGAACCTCGTGGCTCAGGACAATCCCGCCTTCAATACCAAGCTGGTGGACTACGTGGCCTATCCGTCGCCCTTCTATGCCCAGATTTACTTCACCTTGGGTGTCAATGATGCCAACGGATATCTGATCACCGAGGCGGGATTGTACTCGGGCGACAACACCCTGCTCATCCGCTGGACGATACCTGGCATCGCCAAGGACTCCACCTTCACCCCGACCCTGCAGCACAGGCTGGCCTTCTGATGAATCCCGAAATTCCAGACCCCAATAACAGCCCGTCTCGGGAAGAGTTGAACCGCCTGCTCCGGTCCAACAGCCTTGCCGGTGCAGCCGCCCGCAACCTAATGCTGGCTGTCATCAGCAAGGGTCTTGTTGAGCACGTGCATGAACCGGCAGACAGGGAAGATCCAGAGCATGGAACCTTTGACCAACGATTGAGGGATGAGGAGGTAACCGTAGAAACCGGAATGCTGGCAATGTTTTCGGGAACCGAGAGGCGGGAACTCATCCAAGACATCATTCATGACTCCTATGCCCAAGCCACGATAGGCATGGCGGCAACCCTGTGCCGTCACATGCTGAACGAGGTGGAGATCGCCGGAATCATCGCTGCCACAGCCACCTTGTTCATCATAATCCACCGGCAGAGAGTCGTGAAACGAAAGGCGGCAACCAAGAAAACAAGTCCCGTTTCGGGTGAAGAGGTTGGGATAGTTGCACCCGCATCCGTCGAGCCTGCACCCAAGACTCAACTGCCCAAGAAATACCGGCGACTCTCCAAGCCGACCATTCATGAGTTTTAACGGGTAGTTATATCATGCAGACTTTTGTAACCGACGAACAGGTAGTTCCCAGTGTCACCGGCACCCTCTTTGTGATGCCCCAGCAGGGGTCCGTGAACGCCAACGTCATCCTTTCAAATGACGGAACGAACACCCTCAACTACGACTTTCAGCAGTCGCCCGATGGCGTGAACTGGTCCGATATCCAGACGGTGGGCAGCCCGCTCAACAACTCCCTGCAGGCTGGCCTGCAGGTGTCGCTCCAGGTGACGAGCGCCTACACCCAGGTGAGGTGCATCGGCTCAGCCTCTGGTGGCAGCACGCTGGGCTTTAGCATCCAGCGCTATTTCAACCGCATCTCTGGCGGCAACTGTCCGCTCATTGGAGGCTTCTAATGAACGCAAAAGAGTTCGTCACTGAACTCCTTGAGGGGGCAGCCCTGAGCCAGCCCGATCAAAATCTGCTTGCCAAACTAGCGACGGAATACGGGGTGAGGCTTCCTGCCGATGATGCTGCGGCTGCTCCTGTGCAGGTG
>Ga0187855_10004198_pt1 | contig 10437 bp, 9 predicted proteins | sample June2016WEW_8_10_2_FD_132969 | JGI IMG/M metagenome (GOLD analysis project Ga0187855, IMG submission 132969) | Peatland microbial communities from SPRUCE experiment site at the Marcell Experimental Forest, Minnesota, USA - June2016WEW_8_10 | ecosystem: Environmental > Terrestrial > Soil >... | reverse complement strand
CTTCGACGTCACCGGTCACGACCCAGGTGCCGACGACCACGACGCCGACTGTGTCGACCACGACTCCGACGACGACTCCGACGACACCGGTGGTCGTCACGGCGAAGACGAAGACTACGTCGTCAGTCGCCAACAACTTCTCGAGCGTGACCACCTCGAGCGTGAAGTCTGTCGCGCCGATATCGAACGCGAACGCCATGAGCGGCGCGCTCTCCGGAGCTCTCGATCCGGGATTCGAATCCGTCGACGTGCCGCTGCAAGGTCCGGGAGACTGGACGCTGTCGGCGAGCGCGTCCACCAACCAATCACTCGACTGCGGCTCCGACACCAGTCCGGTCGTCGATCAAGTCGTCGTGGGCTCCGATCAGAACTGCCAACTGGAGATCACCGCTACCTCGGACGGGACGTCCACGTGGCAACTGACTCCCATCACCTGAGGCGCCTCGCGGGGCCATTCCAGGGCTCGGCCCTGGCGATCTACTTCGTCCTGTTGCCCTACGTGGTCGTGACCAAGTGGCACCGTACGCAACGACAGGACGATGGGACGTTGATACGGATCCTGCTCGTCGCGCTCGCCGTGTTCTGGCTCGTCTTTTTCTACCAGGTCGTGCGCGACGTCTGGCGCCTTCGTCGAGGCGGTCGAGCGGGAAGCGGCGGGAGTGCGTGGCTCGCCGGTGGCCTGGTCGCGCTCTTGTCGTTCTTCGTCGTGTCTTCGGCTGGCGCGGCGCCGTCCGTCACGCTCTCCGCGCACACGACCGTCAGCACCGCAGTGCAGACCTCGTCGCGCCACGACGCGCCGACGTCGCCGGTGCGACCTCCGGCCCCGTGGCCCTCCGGCGTGGGCCTCATGCCGCTGGCCCTGATGGCCAAGCGCCGCAACGACCAGATCCGACAGCACCAGTTCACCGGCGCCAGCTACGACATCGACGAGACGATCGGACTGCTACGCGCCCTCAACCCGGCGCTGCTCGACCGGCTGCGCCAGATGATCGGAGAGAGCCGCGACGGCGTCGTCGACGTGCCGAACTCGACCGACGTCGTCGCGCGGACCCACGGCGGCGGCGCCTACGTTGTGTGCGCACTCGGTCCGTCAACCACGGGGACGCTCGTCAGTTTCGCGCGAGAGGGTGGCGCCCTCGCGATCCTGCCAACGTGGAGCGGTCGCGACGTCGTGGAAGCTGCGGTGTCGCTCCACCACGGCGCACTGATCTTCGCCGACAACGAGAGCGAACTGCTGCGCGCGCTCGCCGTGCGACGGGTCGGCACCACGCTCGTCGTGTACCTCGGCGACCGCGCCGAGCTCGACGATGAGTTGGCGTCGTGTGCGATCACCTTGACGCCCTACAGCGAGCGCCCGCGAGCGCTGCCCGCCTCGGCGTGGTCGGCGGTGGTCACGGCGCCGCGTCACGGCGACATTCGCGTCGAACTTTTGCGCGCCGAGCCCCACATCGTCGGCCTGTGCGAACCACTGACGCCGACCCTTCGACGGCGCGGTGTCGAGATGCTCGCGTACCTCGCGATACATCGCCACGAGCCGATCACCGGCGAACGACTTCGCACGCGCGTCTTGACGCACGCCGACGTCGACGCGTCGCTGCGCACGCTGGCCAACACCGCGAGCGTCGTGCGACGAAGTGCGGGCGCCGACGCTGAGGGACCGCGCCTGCACGCCGTCACCTCCTCGGGCCTCTACGTGACCCACGGCATCACGAGCGACGTCGAGGTCTTCACGACGTTGATCGCCAGGGCTCGCCAACTCGACAACGCCGACGCCGCGCCGCTCGCCCACCAGGCACTCGCGATGGTGAAGGGCGAACCGCTGGCCAGCGCCCTGCGCGGATTCGAGTGGTTCCTCGCCGAAGGGTTCGCGGCGCGGCTCTCGCGTGACGGCGAGTGGGCCGCGTTGGCGCTGCATCATGACGCCCTGACGAACGGTCGCTACGAGATGGCCTTCTGGGCGCTGCAACAGGGTCTGCTGATCGATCCCTTCAGCGACGTCCTCCGGGAGGCCAGCGCGCGAGTCCCGCGCCTACGCGAGTTCGGAAGCGACCACGGCCAAGCGCGCGACCAGACCGTCGTCCCCGGGCGTGCCGTGGCGATGAGCTGGTCACTCGGCGGGCTCAGCAATCAGGTCACCAAGTAGCCGTCGTGCGCTACCTTCTAGGGGATTGAACACGACGAGTGGCGATCTTCGATCACAGCCAGGAGACACCATGAAATTCAACGGCGTAATGATTGGATCCGAAGACCCGCACGCCCTCGGCGCGTTCTACACGAGTGTCCTCGGCGCACCCGCCTGGCAAGACGGTTCGTGGTACGGCTGGGGCGAGGACTCGACGTTGATGCTCGGCGCGCACTCCGACGTGCACGGCAAGAACGCGACACCGCAGCGAATGATGATCATGATCGAAGTGGCCGACGTGAACGAGGCCTTCGCGACGTTGGTCGGTCTCAACGCGAAGGTGATCGCCGAGCCCTACAAACCGGAGCCCGATCGAGAGATGTGGCTCGCGACGCTGGAAGATCCCGACGGCAACTACCTGCAGCTCGTAAAACCTTGAGAGTAGTTCAGGACCGGTCGACGGCCTAGGCGAGCTTGGCCGCGATCGACGTGGCCGAGCGCAGTACGGTGCCGTCGGCCCCGGCCGCGCTGTAACGGTGAGCCGGTCGCTCGATCGCCTCGGCGATCAGGTCCCGCAGTAACTGAGCGAAGGCGAGCGGCGGGTCGACAAAGAGGTGTTTCGAGAGTGACCCCGGAATCGTATTGATCTCGTTCACGAACAGTTCGTCGTCGTTCGCGAGGAAGTCGACGCGCGCCACGCCGCGAGCAGACGCCACCTCGGCGATGCGGGTCGTGTAACTCCGAACGTCGCGCGCTTGAGCCTCGGACATCAGGGCGGGCAGTTCGCGCGGCGCTGACACCATTCCTTCGCCGCCGACGTACTTGTCGCGGTAGTTCAGGATCTCGACGCCGTGGCTGCGGCGAAGGGGCCGTTCGATCGCGGAGAGCGCGAGGGTCGGATAGGTGCGCAGGGCGATCTGAATGTCCGACAGGTCCGCGCGATACGGCTCCACGACGCAGCCGAGCGCGAGGTGGGGATTCGAGGCGAGGCGCGCGTGTGCCGTGGCCAGATCGGCCACGACGTCGATCCCGATCGAGGACCCTCCGTATCGTGGCTTCAAGATGAACGGCCCGTCGAACGCCAGTGACGTCGTCGTGTCGTCGAGCAGCGCGCGCGGCAACGTCGGGATGCCCTCGGCGGCCATGACGGCGCCGAAGGACCACTTGTCCATGCCGAGGGCCGCACCGGCGACACTCGGTCCGGTGTAACGCAGGCCGGCGAGATCGAGCGCGGCCTGCAACGAGCCGTCCTCTCCCGGGCCACCGTGCGTGGCGAGCACTACGGCTTCGAGATCCACGACGCGGTCCTTGCCCATCCGCGTGCTCGAGAAGAAGCCGCCCCCGTCGCCGAGGCGCAGGTCCAGTTCGCTCGACCCCTTGGGCAGACCGTCTAAGAACGCTTCAGCCTCGACGCCATTGGGCACGCTGAAGAACGAACCGGTCTTGGTCCAGTAGACGCCCACGGTGTCGGCGTCGGTTCGCTCGAGTTCGTGCAGGGCCAAGAGCCCGGTCAGGATGGAGATGTCGTGCTCCGGCGTCGGACCCCCGAAGAGCACGCCGACGGTCACCCAATTCCTCGCAGCCAAGTCATGTGAGTATCAAGGGTAGTGGTCGGGTAGATCGTTGAGGTACAAGACGCCGTCACCCGCGACGAGCGCCGAACGGACCCACGTCACGGCCTCGTCGCGCCGGTTGAATCGACGTACCGGCCCATCGAAGCCGAGCATGAGCGACACGGCGTTGGTGCGATTGACGATCACGAGTTCGAAGCCCAGGAACGCGATCCTTCTCGACAGTGCGAGGTTCTCTGCGTACTGTTCGCGACCGAGTTCGACCAAACCCGGCGTGACGACGACGCGTCGACCAGACAGCGTCAGGTTCTTCAGCACGTTCAGCGCCGACGCGGCGCTGGCGGGATTGGCGTTGAAGGTGTCGTCGATGACCTCGACACCCGAGGCCGCGGTGACGAGGTTCGATCGGTTTTCGATCGCGACCACTCGTCGGACCCGACGCAGTAGTTCGTCGGACGCGACGCCCAGTTCGAGCGCGGCCGCCAGGGCGCAGGCCAGATTGGTGGGCTGGACACCCACGATCGCCGCCGTCATGCCGATCGTGTCGCCGTCGACGTTGAGAACCCAGTTCGCGCCGTCGACGATCACGCGCACCGATGCCGCGGCGTTGGTCGAACCCGCGGTGCGCACGCGCTTTCCTGTCTTCTCGAGCCGCGCGGGCCACAGCGCCAACGTCAGGTCGTCGATGTTGACGACGATGACGTTCGCGCGTTCGGTGATCTCGTACTTCGCGCCTTCGATCACGGCCAGACGCTTCATTCGCTCGAGGTGGACCGGGCCGATCGCGGTCACGACCGCGATCTCGGGCACGCACCACGAACACATCGACCTGATCTCGCCGGGCCCGTAGGTCCCCATCTCGGCGACGAAGACCCGGGTGCCGTCAGCCAGGTTCTCGTTGATGGCGCGCGAGAGACCGGCCCGGTTGTTGAAGCTGCGCGGCGTGACGACGATACCGTCGTCACCCATGAGTTGGGCGAGGTGATTCTTGGTCGACGTCTTGCCGTAGGAACCGGTGATGGCCACGACGCGGGGCTTCACCTGATTCAGGCGCGCGACAGCCTGGTCGACGAAGCGCTTGGCGTGATGGTTCTCGTACGGCTTCAGGGCCCGGGTCGTGAGATCCAGGATCACGGGCACCGCCCAGACCACCACGGCGGCCGCGAACCACGGTCGCGGGGCGAGCACCCCGACGAAGGCGAGGGCAAGCGACGCGACCGTCGCCACGACCGCCGTCGTGACCGCCCGGCGCGTCCAGACCAACGGTCCCGTGCGACCCTTGATGGAGAGGCCCCACGGCGCGAAGAGGCCGTAGGCCACCGAGACGGCGACGATCGCCACTTCGTTCTTCGACGAGAGCGCCAGGATGAAGCCGAAGAACAGGACGTGGGTCACCGTGACCGGGCGGCGCACGCCGCGCTCCGGCTTGGCGCGCCCGCGCTCTCGTACGTAACGAGGGGCGCCCTGAAAATCGTCGCGGGGAGCCGTCCGCGGCGCCCGGTCGAACTGCTCGAGGCGCATCTTGTTTTTTGAGACCGCGGCGATCTGGGGTGAGGACCAGCGTCCGACGAACCGGGCCATCGCGCTCGCCTCGTAGTGCTCGCGCTGCAAGACGCGAAGCCAACGGAGCATCTGGGCGCCGTAGGCCGCACTCAGTCCGACGACGAAGAGAGCGTCGAGGACGATGCGCACTAGACCAGCGCCCCGACGACGCTCGCCAACTCACCGGGCGCCTCGGTGGGCAAGAGGTGACCGACGCCCTGCAGCGACTGCAAGGTGTGCGTGGTGCTCAAGAGCGCACTGGCCCGCCTCGCCACGTCCAGGGGAACCTCACGGTCATCCTCACCCCACAACAACGTGACGGGAACGTCGAGGCGCGCGAGCTCCGCTTCGTAGCTCTCATTGACGCTCGCCACCAATACGTCGCGCATGATGCCCGTGGCCTGGCGGTAGTCGCTGGAGCCGTATTTCTGACGCGCCGCTTCCATGCGCTTTTCACTCACGACGCCGCGTCTGCGAAGCCAGCGCAGTGCCCGATAGGCCGTCGGCGAGGACTTGGACGAGGGACTTCGCAGGAGCGGCGCGCCCGTCAGCACCAGCGAGCGCACGATATCGGGTTCGTTCGCGCCGAGCACGCAGGCCACGGTTCCCCCGAACGAGTGTCCGACCAGAACGAAGGGGCCCTCTCCGATCTCCTTGAGCGCGGGCATCACCAGTTCGGCGTAGTGGCGCGCGCCACCGGCCGCCGACGGGGCCGGGGTGGCACCGAATCCCGGCAGGTCCAGGGCGACCGACGCCACGCCTTGAAGCGCCAGTTCGTTGGCCGCGACGGCGAAATCCTGACCACGGCGAGCCCACCCGTGCAACCAGATGACTCGTACCGGACCTCTGCCGTAGGGCTCACCGAAGAGGTTTCCGTCGCCGTAGGCACGCAGCACTTCTCAAGGCTACCGACCTCGTGCGGAGCCCTGGGGAACGTCACTTCGTACCGGTAGCGTCGTAGTGACCATGGATGAGACGACCTTCACGCGCGATCTGCTCGTCGGGCTGACACCCGAACAGCGCGAGGCCGTCATGTCGCCCTCGCGCCGACTGCTGGTGCGCGCGACGGCCGGATCGGGCAAGACGCACGTACTCGGTCTTCGCATTCAGCGTCGCATCGCGGACGAAGAAGTGAGCGCCGACCAGGTGCTCGCGATGACCTTCACCCGCAAGGCCGGCGACGAGCTGCGCAAGCGACTGTTTCGCGCGGGGATCCGCGACGTTCGCGCCGGCACCTTCCACAAGATGGCGCTGAACATCGTGACGCAGTACCGCGAGGATCAACACTTAAAGGCCCTCACCCTCGAACCGAACCGGCGTCGATTGGTCGCCGCACTGGCCGTCCAACTGCGTGAGAGCCGAGACCTGCGACTCGAGGAGTATCAACTGCCCCGCGTCGAACAAGAGATCGGCTGGGCCCTCTCCCAGGGCTTCAACGGCGCAACCTACGCCAAGAGCGCGCGCAAGCTTCGCCGCGACGCGCCGCTGCCGCCGGCGCAGTTCGCCGAGGTCCTCGACCGCTACGTCGGTCTCTGTCGGTCGCGCGGCGTCCTCGACTTCGACCTCTTGCTCTCTGAAGCCATCGCGCTGCTGAGCGACGAGCCCAACGTGCTGGCGTCGTTTCGACACCACACGAAGTCGCTCTATGTCGACGAGGCCCAAGACATGAACCCGCTGCAGTTCTCGTTGCTCCGCCAGATGGCCGGGGACGATCCCGATCTCTTTTGCGTCGGCGACCCGAATCAGTCCATCTACGGCTTCAACGGCGCCAATCCGCATCTCCTGCAAGAGATCGTTCGCACCTGGCCCGACACCGTCGTGTTGGATCTCACGCGCAACCATCGTTCGACGGCGCACATCATCGAGGTCGCGAGCACGCTGCTTGAGGACGGAGCCGCCGGAATAGTGCCGGCCAAGGACGACGGTGACGTTCCGATGGTGCGCGCCTACGACACCGACGGTGAGGAGGCCGAGCACGTGGCGACGTGGCTGTCGGCCAACCATCAGCCGGGCACCACGTGGCGTTCGATGGCGGTCCTTGCGCGCACGAACGCGCAGCTCGAAGTCGTCGCCGGCTACCTCGACGCCGCCGGGATTCCGAATGAGCGTCGTGGACCGGAACACTCGCCGGCGTCGGACCTGTTCGTGGCGCCCGACACGTCGACACGCCGAAGTGATGAAGAGCCCCACGACGCCGTCGCGCTCTCGACGATCCACCGCGCCAAGGGACTCGAGTTCAAACACGTGGCCGCGGTCGGGTGGGCCGAGGGTCAACTGCCCAACTACAACGCGGTGACCGCGTCCGAACTCGCCGAGGAGCAGCGTCTCGCCTACGTGGCGCTCAGTCGCGCTGAAGACTCGATACTCATCACGTGGAGTCGAGGCCGCAACGACGCGCGATACCCCGACCGGGCGCCGTCGCGATTCCTCGCACCAATTGAAAAGGCCATCGCCGCGATCGAGGCGCGCAACGCACCGCTCACCGGCGAGGCGCGACGTGCTCGTCTGGCGGTGATTCGGGCCGAGTTGGAATCGTCCGACGCCCTCGCACCCGTCGAACAGCCGCGGACGCTGCGATAAAGGCCCGGCGTTATGCTTCGTTTGAAGGACTAGTGGGAGGTCGCGCATGACCGACGTAGTGAATCGATTCACGGAAAGCCAGTCACAACTCGTCTTTAACGTTCCTCCGGTCTTCGCGACCGTCGAAGCCGAACGTCGCCACCGCCAGGAACGTCTGGCCGGTGCCCTGCGCATCTTCGGCAAGCTCGGATTCTCCGAGGGCGTGGCCGGACACATCACGGCTCGGGACCCGGAACTACTCGACCACTTCTGGGTCAACCCGTTCGGGATGAACTTCCGTCACATCCGGGTCTCCGACCTCATTTTGGTGAACCACGACGGCCAGGTCGTCGAGGGCAAGCGTCCGGTCAACCGCGCGGCGTTCGTCATCCACTCGGCAGTGCACGCCGCCCGACCCGACGTCGTGGCCGCGGCCCACGCCCACTCGGTCTACGGCAAGGCGTTCTCGTCGCTCGGTCGCGAACTCGACCCGATCACCCAGGACGCCTGCATCTTCTTCGAGGACCACGTCCTCGTCACCCAAGGTGGCGGACGCATTGTGCTCGACGAGGAGAGCGGTCGCATCCTCGCCAAGGGTCTCGGCGACAAGAAGGCCGCGATCCACCAGAACCACGGACTGTTCACCGTCGGTCAGACCGTCGACGAAGCGGCGTGGTGGTTCATCACGATGGAGCGTTCGTGTCAGGCGCAACTGCTGGCCGAGGCGGCCGGCACACCGCTACTCGTGAACGACGACGACGCGCGCTACACCTGCCAGCAGACCGGTTTCCCCCTCGCCGGTTGGTTCTCGTTCCAGCCGTTGTGGGACGACATCGTAAAGACCGATCCCGAACTCTTCGACTAGGGCGCCGCGCTAGAGGGCGAACTCGCCGAACACCGGCGCGTGGTCCGACGGCTTCTCACCCTTACGCTCGTCGCGGTCCACGTAACTGGCCGACGCCGTCGCGAGCAGGGCTTCGTTGACGAAGAGCAGGTCGATGCGCAGTCCCCAGCCGCGATGGAACGAACCGTTGCGATAGTCCCACCACGAGTAGATCGGCTCGTCGGGGTGCAGCGCCCGGGTGAGGTCGACGAGACCGGTCGCCTCCAGGGCACGCAGTGCCTCGCGCTCGGGCTCGCTCACGTGGGTCGCGCCCACGAACTGTGACGGGTCGTAGCAGTCGAGGTCGGTCGGCGTCACGTTGAAGTCACCGCCGACGACGATCGGTTGATCGGCGCTGCGCGTCGCCACCACCTCGCGCAGCTTTTCGAGCCACTGGAGCTTGTACGCGTAGTGCGGATTGTCCAGGGCTCGGCCGTTGGGCACGTATCACGACACGGCACGCACACCGCCGCAGGTCGCGGCGATGACGCGCGCTTCGGGATCGTCGTCCCCGAAGCCACGCACGACGTCCTCGATGCCGAGCTTGGAGAGGATGGCCACGCCGTTCCACTGACCCTGGCCGTAGTGCGCACTCTCGTAGCCCAGGTCCGCCAGCTGCTGGAACGGGAATTTCGCGTCGTTCTGTTTCGTCTCCTGGATGAGGACGACGTCGGGACTGCGTGACGCGAGCCACGCCTCCACGCGCGCCAGGCGCGCGGTCAGTGAGTTGACGTTCCACGTCGCGACCCTCACGGCGCGTCCGCCAAGATGAACAGCAGGTCGGCCTCGACGGCCAGTGTGCCCTCGACGCTCGCGCGTCCGTGGCCTTTGCCCCCGCGAGCCGAGAGGTGGGTCATCTCGCACTCGAGAAGTACGACGTCACCGGGCACGACCTGGCGACGGAATCGCGCGTGCTCCACGCCGCCGAACAGCGGTAGCCGGCCCGTGTACTTGGGATCGGCCAAGACGGCGACGCCGCCGCACTGCGCGAGTGACTCCAGTAAGAGGACACCGGGTGTCGTCGGTCGTCCGGGGAAGTGTCCGGGGAAGAACCACTCGTCTCCCTTCAGTCTCCACAGACCGCTGGCGCGCTCCCCCGGTTCGATGGTGAGCATCTCGTCCAGGAGGAGAAACGGGGGTCGGTGCGGGAGCCAGTCACTGGGATTCAACGAGAGCTCGCTCACAGCAGGGCCAACTCCGCGATTCGACGCTCAACGTCGACCGCGACGAGTCGGAACGTTCGGCGATCGCCGCGCTTCAATACGTCGCGCGCCCGCGCCGGCGCCGGACTGCCCAGGGACGTCGTCGGGGCGTAACACTCGATGAGCTGGCCAGTCTTGAGCGCCACCTTTATCACGGCACCGTGCGACGTGAAGTCCGTGACTTCGCCCTCGACGCGCGATCCGATTCGGTGCGCACTGCGAAAGAGCGCGAAGTCCGCTTCGGGGTTGACGGGATGTCGGCCCCGTCGAAGGGCGACGGCCGGCGGAACGTCGGTCGTCTTCGCGGCCTTCTTCGGCTTCGGCGGTGCCTTGGCCACTTTGGCCGGCGTCTTCTTCAGTACCTTCGCGGTCTTCTTCTCGACGACGTCGACCTTCGGCGGCTTCTTGTCCTTCGGAATCGGGCCGGCCTTCGGTGGCGGGACTACCTTGGTCGGCGACTTGGCCACCTTGATCGGTGCCTTCTTCGCCTTCGTCGCCTTGACGGGCGTCAGGGTCGTACCGATCGAAGGCTTGGCACCGTTCGACAGCGTCACGGAG
>Ga0187855_10004188_pt1 | contig 10447 bp, 9 predicted proteins | sample June2016WEW_8_10_2_FD_132969 | JGI IMG/M metagenome (GOLD analysis project Ga0187855, IMG submission 132969) | Peatland microbial communities from SPRUCE experiment site at the Marcell Experimental Forest, Minnesota, USA - June2016WEW_8_10 | ecosystem: Environmental > Terrestrial > Soil >... | reverse complement strand
GGCATAGGTGGCCACGTAGCAGAGTATCAGGTCCAGATCTTCACCGAGGAAACGCTGTCCGGCCGCGCGCGCCTGCTCGGGCGTATCCACCAACCCGGCCGAAAACACCTCGCCGCCAAACGCGCGGGCGCGCTCCTCCACCACACGCCGATATCCTTCCAGGCGCTCCTTCATGCCGGCGAACTGCGGCCAGTAAGCCGCCAGTCCGATGCCGAATACGCCGATGCGCGGGCTCATGGGTAGTTAGGCATATCGTAACGCGGGTAGCTGCAAATCCAGAGTCACCCACCGCTACAATAGGCCTTATGTCCTGGTCAACCGTCCGGGTGCCCGCATCGAGCGCCAACCTCGGGCCGGGCTTCGATGCTCTCGGCCTGGCGCTTTGTGTCTATCTGGACTGCCGTTTCCGGCCCAGCGAGCGCCTTTCCATCGTGGTCACGGGACGCGACGCGGCGGCTATCCCCACGGGCGAGGAGAACCTCATCTGGCAGACCGCGCTCTCGGTGGCAACTGACGTCCGCATGCCGTTGCCGCCCATCGAGTTGATCATCGACAATCAAATTCCCTTGGGCAAAGGGTTGGGTTCGAGCGCCGCCGCGCTCACCGCAGGCGTGGTCATCGCGGACCGGCTGCTGGGTCTCGGCTGGCGTCCGCCGCGGATTCTGGACGAAGCTGCGCGCCTCGAGGGCCACCCGGATAATGTGGCCGCGTGCGTCTTGGGATCCATTGTGGCCAGTGCGATCGATGCCGGCGGCGCCGTGCGCGCCGTGCGCCTGGAGTTGCCGGCGCGCTTCGGCATGGCGCTGGTGGTGCCCGATTTCGTACTGCCTACCGCGGAAGCGCGCGCCGTCCTCCCGACGTGCTACAGCAAGGAGGATGCGGTGTTCAACGTCCAGCGTGCCGCACTACTCATAGCGGCGCTGGCTGCCGGAGCCACGTCGGCGTTCCCGGCCGCGCTCGAAGACCGTTTCCACCAGCCCTATCGCGCGCCGCTGGTGCCCGGCCTGGCGGATATCCTGAAGCTGCGGGCCCCCGGGTTGTTGGGCTGCGCCTTAAGCGGGGCAGGCCCCTCCATCCTGGTTTTTTACGAAGCGGGTTACGACGCGGTCTGCGACCTGGTTCGCCAGATCTTCCAGCTTCATGGACACGCCGCCGAGATCCTGCATACCCAGATCGCCGAGCGGGGCTATGAGTGTGGAGGCTAACCGCGGCCATGTTTGCTCTAGAGGCCTGCTCTAGGCCCGCTCTAGCCCGCCTCTTCGAACATGCCGGTCTTGCGATTCTTCCGCACCCCGTTCCAAGGGAAAATCCGGCCATTCATCGCCACATACACCCCCGGCGGCAGGGTCTGCGCGAATGCCAACGCGCTGCCCAGGTTGAACAGGCCGTCTGAACTGCCGAACTTGTAAGGAATCATGGCCCCGGTAAGGACGATGGTCTTATCGTTCACGCCGCCCGCCAGCACGCCGGCCGTCTCCACCATCGTGTCGGTCCCGTGCGTGATGACGATACGGCGCTCGGGCGCGCTCCGGCACTGCTGGAGGATGATCTGCCGGTCCTCGCCGGTCATGTGCAGGCTGTCGATCATCATCAACGTGCGGATCTGGACTTCCAGATTGCATCTGCCCAGTTTCAACATTTCGGGGAGATGCGAGTCTTTGAAGAACAACTCGCCGGTCAGTTCGTTATAAGCCTTGTCGAATGTGCCGCCGGTGACGAAGATTCGAATCGGTTCCATCCTATGCGCGGCTCCGTTTATAGCCTGTCTCCAGATTTGGCAGAAAAGCGGTCAACAGGCCGATCGCCGGCAGAAAGGAGCAGACGCGATATACAAAAGCGATACTCGTGGCGTCCGCCAGCCAGCCCATAATCGCCGCCCCGATACCGGCGATGCCGAACGCCAGTCCGAAGAACAGCCCGGAGATCATGCCGATTTTGCCGGGCACCAGGTCGTGGGCATACACGATGATGGCCGAGAATGCGGATGCCAGAACCAGGCCGATCACGATGCTGAGCGCTGTGGTCCAGAAGAGATTCGCGTAAGGCAGCGCCAGCGTGAAGGGCAGAATCCCGAGAATCGAGCACCAGATCACGTACTTCCGGCCGATCCGGTCGCCGACTGGCCCCCCGATGAAGGTACCCGTCGCGACCGCGCCGAGGAAGAGGAACAAGTGGATTTGCGCGGAACGCACCGGCAGGTGGAAGCGGCTCATCAGGAAGAAAGTGTAGTAGCTAGTCAGGCTCGCCAGATAAAAATATTTCGAGAAGACCAGTGCCATCAGCACCGCCAGAGCTACGCCCGTCTTCCGCCGCGATAGCTTCGGCCCCTGGTGATACATGCCCGCCGCGGCCTTCTCCCGCACCGCGCCATGGCTCTTGTACCAGGCCCCGATGCGCGCCAGCACGACAATCGCAACCAGCGCCGCCGCGGAGAACCACGCAATGCTTCCCTGCCCGGCCGGCAGCACCACGAGCGCGGCCAGCAGCGGACCCAGCGCCGACCCGGCGTTGCCTCCAACCTGAAAGAGCGATTGCGCCAGGCCGTGCTGCCCGCCGGACGCCATGCGCGCCACCCGCGACGACTCCGGGTGGAAAACCGACGAGCCCACCCCCACCAGCGCGACGGCCACCAGGATCATGCCGAACTTCGGCGCGTAAGCCAGCAGGAGCAATCCCGACAACGTGAATCCCATACCCACCGGCAGCGAGTAAGGCGTGGGCCGACGATCCGTATAGATACCCACGAAGGGTTGCAGCAGCGACGCCGTGAGCTGTACGCTCAACGTGATCATGCCGATCTGCCGGAAGTCCAGGCGATAGGTCTGTTTCAGGATGGGGTACACGGCCGGAATCACCGACTGCAGCATGTCGTTCAGGAAATGGCAAAAACCGATCGCCGCCAAAACTCCGAACGCCGTGGCACTCGATTTGGAAATGGAAGAGACCGGGGTTTCCGGGCCCACACCCGTCTGGCTCGACACTGTTGGTAGTTTAGCAGCTTCGCGGGGCTGGACAGGCCCGCTGCCCAGCGCCGCTTATCGATTTAGCGGCAGTTCGTTAATCCAGTGAAAGCCGCGGTTGATGAGGAGGAATTTCGACACATCGACCTTGCGCAATCGAATGGAGAGCGTATCGCTTCCCAGCACGCCCGCCAGCACCACATGGTCCGCATCGGGGCGTGAATACGCAAATATACTTTTGCTGCTTGGATTGGCGCCCTGGGAAAGCGTCACGGTGCTTTTCGCGGCGTCGTATTGGGAACGATAGCCTTTCGGCGAGTCATCCATCGCCCGGATCGCGAAGTAGCCGGGGTACTGAATTGCCACCTTCTTCCATCGCGTCGTGCCGGTGGTCAACGGCGGCAATTCCTGTCCGTTCTGGGTAAAGGATTCCACATCCCACAGCCCGTAGAGCGGCGGCCGTTTCGGATTGATATAAGTTTCTTTATAGCTCGACCAGCCGCTCGAGATCTCGCCATAGAGGAAGTAGCCCACAAACAGGACCTGGAACGCCACGGCGCCGATCCGCATCCACCTGCGTCCGAATCGCGGGGCGGAAAGGTCCACGGGTTCCGTGGCCCGATTGAGCACCAGGAAATTCAGCAGCCGCGGCAGATCGCGCGAAGCCAGAAAAGCCGCCATCAGCACCAGGTTGGTGGAGTACAGCTTCACCGGCACGTCGTAGCAGAAATTGAGCAGCGCGATATTCAGCAGGACGCCGAAGCTCACCATCGCGCCCAGCGTGGTGGTCCGCCGGAAAAGCAGCAGCGCTCCCCCAACGACCTCGCAGATGCCGCCGAAGATGGTGTACGCGAGCGAGGCTCCCATGAAACTCCAGAGCACTCCCATGGGCGATGAATTCCCGTATGGCTCGGTCAGCTTTTGGAAGCCTGGCGGTTGGAACTGCAGCGGGAACACTTTGGCGAAGCCGTAGCTGAACATGGTGAAGGCCAGCGTGTAGCGCACGGCAACACGGAGCCACGCGTCGAGCCGGCGGTGATTCTTTCTCCGGTGGTCCAAAAGCGACCATACGATCGCAGCCACCGCCGCGAAGACCACGAAGAGCAGGTTTTCGATGTAGTCCAGGGTGGTATCGCCGCTGCCCGTGGGAAAGTACGTGGTAGCCTTCCCGGTCAGATGAAAAATGTGGATGGCTACCCAGGGAGCCAGCTTGTGCCACAGCCCACCACAGGCATTGGCCAGCCACTCGCCGCCGGGGATCACTTGCACCAGGTCTACCCTCCCTGGGGGATCCGGCGCCATGTAAAGCAGCCAGTAGCAGCAGACGAAACGGAAAGCGATGCGGCGAGCAAGGCTCCAGTGCGCGTGGGCGGGGCTTTGCGCGGGAGCCGGCGCCCCGGCCGGAGGATCGAGTTGCGGTTGGGCCGCGCTATCCATAAAATCCCTGAGAGTCGCTTGCGCTTCTGAGTATTGTACTCCGCCTAAAGCCGGCCGTAAGTTCAGCCGATCAAGGGAACATGCAGCGACCACGCGCTGAAATCCGGATGCTGTGCGCCGACATGGTAGAGGTCTGCTGGAAGGATCCCACGGGCCGTAAGTGCAAATCCACCGCTTTGCTGGAGGATATCTCACCTTCCGGCATGTGTTTGCAATTCGAGATACCCCTAGCTATAGGCACGCAGGTTGACGTGAACTGTCCAGGCGAGAAGCTGGCCGGGACGGTACGCTATTGCGTCTATCGGGAGATCGGCTACTTCGTGGGAATCGAGTTAGCGCCATCCCATCGGTGGTCCCGGCAGCAGTTTGAGCCCCAGCATCTGCTCGATTTGGAAGAACTGGTCTTGCGCAGCGCACTGAGGGCGGGAGGAACGATTCAGTAACGGCAGGCGCGTATCTCTACTGTACAATAGAGATTCCCGCCAAAATGGCAGCCCATACCCTTTCGATTCTGATCCCCCTTTACAACGAGGAAGAGTTCGTCGGAACCCTGCTTGAGCGTGTACTTGCGGCGCCTTTGCCGGAAGGAGTCGGGCGGGAGATCATCGTCGTGGACGACGGCTCCACGGACGGCTCGGCCGCCATTGTGGAAGCCATCGCCGCGGCCAACCCAGGCGTTCTGCGGTTGGTCCGGCAGGCCCGCAATCAGGGCAAGGGGGCGGCCATTCGCACCGCCATCGAACACGCCACCGGCGAGTTCTCCCTGATTCAGGATGCCGATCTGGAATACGACCCACGCGAATACGGCCGTCTGCTGGCCCCGCTGTTGGAGGGTAAGGCGGATGCCGTGTATGGCTCGCGCTTCGTGATCTCCGGCGAACGCCGGGTACTCTACTTCTGGCATTCTGTCGCCAACCAGATTCTGACCGGAATGTGCAACATCGTGTCGGACTTGAATCTGACCGACATGGAAACCTGTTATAAAGCCTTCCGCACGTCGCTGTTGCAGAGCATCCCTATCCGCAGCGACCGCTTTGGGCTGGAGCCGGAGCTGACCATCAAGCTGGCCAAGCGCCGCGTGCGCGTCTATGAGACGGCTATCGATTACCATGGCCGGACATACGACGAAGGGAAGAAGATCGGGCTGAAGGATGCTTTTGACGCGGTCTATGTGATTCTGCGCTATGCCCTCAGCCGAGACATCTACAAAGACTCCGGGCCGGACATACTGGATGCGCTGGCGGGGGCCCATCGCTTCAATCGCTGGATGGCCGACACTATTCAGCCTTACATCGGAAAGCGCGTGCTGGAAACGGGAGCGGGCATCGGGAACCTGACCCGGCTCCTATGTCCGAAGCGCGAACGCTACATCGCGGGGGATATCGACCCCGAGTATCTGGCGCGGCTGCACGCGCGCTTTCAGCACCGCCCGAAAATGGAGGTGCGGCGCTGCGACCTGTCGAATCCGGCGGATTTCGAGGCACTTGCCGGAACGGTGGATTCGGTGGTCTGCCTGAACGTGCTGGAGCACGTGGAAGACGAGATGGCCGGCCTGCGCAACATCTACCGGGCATTGCAGCCCGGCGGACGGGCGGTCGTGCTGGTGCCGCACGGCCAGGAAATCTTCGGTTCGCTCGATGCGGCGCTAGGCCATTGCCGCCGCTACTCCCGCGACGATCTCCAGCGGAAGATGGAACAGGCCGGATTTCGGGTGGAGCGCATTCTGGACTTCAACCGGGCCTCGCGTCCGGCCTGGTATGTGAATGGCCGCCTGCTGAAAAGAAAAACGATCGGCCGCTTCCAGTTGCGCCTTTTCGACAGCCTGGTGTGGCTGTGGCGCCGCATCGACCCGATCCTGCCGTGGCCGTCCACCTCGATTATTGCGATCGGCGTCCGGCCTGACGGTGTCTGATGCAAGCCTGAAAACTCGCCGGCTGTGGGGCGGCCAATCCTGGCCGCATGATTGCCCGCCCCACGGGGTCAGTTTCCGACGGCCGTGTAGAGCGTTTGCGGCAACATGTTTCCGCCCTGCATGAAGATCAACGGGACGGCGCTGCCAGCCGCGACCGTGGGCACCACGATATTGAACTGGTACAGTCCCACGTAGCCCGGCGCTAGTCCCTGGTATTGCAAGGTTGCCGGAGTCGTGCCGAACAGAACCTGCAGCGGGGAGGTCAGACTGGTCAACTGGGTGCTGCTGACCAATTGTCCCGCTGGGACCGCTGGGTTCGTGGTGCCGAATCCCACACCGTACAAAGTGATGATGGCGCCCGGCGAAGCAGGCTGCGACGTGAGGCCGGAAACGGCGCCGGTCGGCAGCACCCATGTGCTGGTATTGGCCAGCAAGGCTCCCGCATATTGTTTGCCGCCGACATTCAGAATGGAGGGCGCGAAGATACCGGGGGTCGGGCCGACGGTCAGGTTGTATGTGGTGCTGGTGCCCCACTCGGTCGTCAAGACCAGCGGTTGCGTCCCCGCGGACACATTCGAGGGCACCTGCACGTTCACTTGCCCGGGGCTGATGTAGGCCACATAGGCCGGCTGGCCGCCCACCGTCACCGATACGAAATCGAGCGAAGTGGGCGCATTGGATCCGTTGAAATCGGCGCTGCCCCAACTGCGCGTGTCGCCGGCCAGATTCGTGCCGTAAATCTCGATCCAACTGCCGGGGGCCACCGAAGCGGAAGCGCCAAAAGATCCCGCTGTAATCACGCCCGCGGCATTCACCTGCGGAACTACGGGCGCTGGGGTGAGCAGCCGGATTACATTATTCCCATTGTCCGCTACGTAGATCTTGCCGCCATTCACCGCCACACCGGAGGGGAAATACAGTTGGGCGCTGGTGGCAGCGCCGCCGTCACCGGTGTAGCCGCAGCCCGTGCTTTGGCTGCCGGCGATAGTAGTTACGGTGCCATTGGCCTCCACCATACGGACCATGCAATTGTCGGAGTCGGCCACGTAGACGTTGCCGTTCGCATCCACCGCGATGCCCTTGGGATTATTGAATTCGGCCTGGAGAGCGGGCCCATCCAAATACCCCGCCACGCCATTGCCGGCCACCGTCGAAATAATACCGGCGGGCGTCACTTTGCGGATCACGCTATTGCCGGTGTCGGAGATGTAAAGATTGCCGGCCCCATCCAGGTACACGGCGGTAGGATTGTTGAGCAGCGCCCCGGTGGAGACGCCGCCATCGCCGGTATAACCGGCGCCCAGCGTGTTGCTGCCGGCGAAAGTGTTGATATCACCGACGGCGAATGTGTAGGTGCCGCCCGGCGGGAATCCCTGGGCCGCCGTACTGCAGGCCAGGGGCGTCTGGTTGGCACATACGACCCGGACTACGTTATTGTAGGGGTCCGCAACGTAGATGTTGCCGCTGGAATCCACAGCCACTCCCGAAGGATTCCAGAGTGCCGCGCTGGTGGCCAAACCGTAATCCCCGCTAAAGGAGGCGCCCAAACCGTTATCCCCAGCCACCGTATGAATTGTGCCGCTGGACACCTCGCGAACTTCGTAGTTATCGGTGTCCGCGATAAAGAGGTCGCCGTGGCTGTCGAAGGTCAGACCGGATGGGCTGTTCAGTTCGGTGCCGCTGGCTGTCGCCGACGATCCGTCTCCGGCAAATCCAGGGGTGCCGTTTCCCGCCACAGTAGTGATGGTGCCGCTGGTGGTCACCTCGCGAACGCGGCTATTGATGGAATCGGAAAGGTACAGGTTGCCGGACGAGTCGAAAATGACGTCATACGGGCCATTTAGCGTGGCGGCACTGGCAGTGCCTCCATCCCCCGAGTAACCGCCCGTGCATGGCGGCACCGTGCCGCTTGCCGAGCAAGTCCCGATCGCCGTAGAAATCGTATAGGGCGGGGGCGCCTGCGCCAGGCCCGCGGCGGGCATCAGTAAAAGTGCAAATGCGAGAGCCAATAAACAGCTACCGCTGGTGCTAACCGGATTAAAGAATCGATGAATCACTTATGGGTCCTCTTGCTCGTTGTCCCGCGGCTCAACGGAGCCGGTATTTCCTCAGCAGCGCCGCCACGGGCGTGAGTTGATCGCGTACACGCTGTTGTTCTGGCAGGGAAAGCGGGACGAGCCGAATATTCTCCAGAACTCTATCATAAGCCTTGACGAGTTCCACCGCTGCGCGAGCGGCAGCCAGACGTTCCCCGGATGCCACCGCGGTTTCGGTGGAACGTGCCATCGCCAGGCAATTTTGTACAGCATCCCGGACCGCCGCGTCCGCAATCCCCGATTCCGGAGGCATCATCCTCACGATGGCCGCCCAAGCCGCTATTGGCCGTTCGGCCGCGAAGCCGGACGCTCTCCGCCGCGGAAATTGGGGCGTTGGCTCTCGAGTTGATTCAGCTTGGTTTGCTGATCCGGTGTCAGGATCTGGTAAAACGCGGCGCGCGCCTTCGACTGCGCCAGAGTCAGTTGGGCGGTGAGATTGCCAAGGGTAGCGGCGACTTGCTCGATGGTATTGGTGTCGTTGTTGCGGATGGCATTCTCCAAGGTCTGGCGGGCGGTGGCCATGCTGCTGTGCACCGGCGCCTGGGAGGCTGCCGAATTGGTGAAGATCGTGGCCGCCTGCGATTGCTGGTCCGCAGTCAGGCCCAATTCGGCGGTCATGCGCTTTACGTAATTCCGCGGGTTGTTCGGGCCACCCATGCCTTGCGCCATTAGAGCCGCGGCGAGGGCCAGCGACAACAGTAACGTATGCAGTGCGTTTTTCATACTGACGGATTACCCCTGGAACGGGAAACGCGGCCCGGCGCATATGCGTTACTCCTTTGCTGTTAAGGCTTTGTAAAATTTGGCGGGCGGGCGAGCTCGCCTGCCGCAGGCCTATTGCGAACTGTACTCGGGATACCAACGCAGCCCCACAAATATACCCGGGAAGGTCGACTGTACAAACTCGTTCTGCTCGGGTGAGGTTTTGAAGTGAAAGGTCTTCAGACCGCCCTGCACTTCGAACTTCCCAAACCGGTAGTTCAGGGTGGCCTCGGCATCCCAGATCGTGGACCGGTGGGGGAAGATGAAGCCCGAGGCGCGCGCCTCGAACCGGAAGCGATGGGTCGCCAGGTAGTCTATACCCAAGCCGAAACTCGGGTAAATAAACCAATCGGTACCCTGCCCGTTCACGGTGATCAGGTTGCCGGAGGCATCCGTCTGACCATGCCGGAGGGGCGCATCCACGCTGGTGAGGATGGTGGTGTATTGGATCTCGTACAAAGTCTTGATGTGAAACTTGGAATCCTTGATCGGGAACGGCCACGACAGGTAGTCGAACGATATTTTGGCATTCTGCATGGTGTAATGTACGGCTAGGTAGTCGCCCTGCAGAAAGTTCGTTCCGAAGATGATGGTCGCGTCGGGCTGGGTCGGATTGCCGACGCCCTGCACCCTGAAATAGGAGATGTGGAACGCGTGGTGTTTCTGTTTTCCGATCGGAATCGTGAGGACCGCGCCCGGCACCGGGCGGGGTTTGCCCGAGTAATCCATGGTGCTGGGCTCGCCACTGGTATTGGCGTGCCCGGTGCCCATGACCGGGTGGCCGATGCTCAACCATTCCTGCACGGTGATCGACCATCCGTCGCCCCCGTAGAACTGGCCGGCCGGGGTGATAGCCGGAGGCGCCGCCGGCGTGGCCGGCTGCGCGGTGGTTTGCTGCGTCGCAGGCTGTGGTTCCGCCGCGGGCTGCTGTTGCGCGGCGACTGGCTGTCCCGTGGTGAACACCAACGATAAACACACACCCAGAGTTGTGACAGCCGCTTTCAAGGCATTTCCCATCAAGTATAAGCTCCGAAAAACTACAATGACGGCGGGCATACTGGCGCGCGGCCCTTTTGCCCGTTCTATAGCGCCAGTTCTTTATGATACATCATGTCCTTCAGGCTGAATTTGGCCTTGATGTCGATCCGGCCCAGTTGGGTGGTGAAGGTGACCTCCCGGTCGTCCGCCGTCAAGGGCACGACATCCCGCGGAAAACCGAACAGCAAGGTGGGCGTTCCGGAACTGCTGATCGACCCTTTCTGCACCACGCTGGGCTGCGC
>Ga0187855_10004186_pt1 | contig 10453 bp, 8 predicted proteins | sample June2016WEW_8_10_2_FD_132969 | JGI IMG/M metagenome (GOLD analysis project Ga0187855, IMG submission 132969) | Peatland microbial communities from SPRUCE experiment site at the Marcell Experimental Forest, Minnesota, USA - June2016WEW_8_10 | ecosystem: Environmental > Terrestrial > Soil >... | reverse complement strand
GCCGGCATCGGCCAGGCCATCTCGCGCGCCTGCCTCGACGAAGGCGCGACGGTGGTCGTCGTCAGCCGCGCCTCCGACAACGTAAAAAACTTCCTCGCCGAGATGCTCAACAGCCGGCGCAAGTGCGACTTCGTCGAAGCGCACCTCGCCGATACAAAACAGTGCGAGCACGCCATCGACTACGTTCGCAGCCGGTACGGCCGCATGGTCGGCCTCGTCAACAATGCGGGCGCCAACGACGGCGTCGGCCTCGAATCCGGCTCTCCGGATCGCTTCGTCGAGAGCCTGCGTCAGAATCTCGTCCACTACTACGCCATGGCGCACTATGCCCTGCCCATGCTCAAGGCCTCGCGCGGCTCCATCGTCAACATCAGTTCCAAAGTCGCGCTCACCGGCCAGGGAGGAACCTCAGCCTACGCCGCCGCCAAAGGCGCGCAGCTGGCCCTCACTCGCGAATGGGCTGCCGAGCTCGCCCCCTCCGGCGTCCGCGCCAACGCGGTCCTTCCTGCTGAAGTGCTGACCCCGCTCTACCAGCGCTGGATCTCCACGCGCCCCGACCCCCAGCAGGCGCTCGACGAAATACGCCGCCGCATCCCCCTCGGCCATCGCTTTACCGAAGCTTCCGAGATCGCCGCGATGGCCGTCTTCCTGCTCTCACCCTCGCAGAGCGGCCACACCACCGGGCAAATCGTCGTCGTCGACGGCGGCTACACGCACCTCGACCGTGCGCTCACCTGAGCACCCGGCGCAAATGTCCTGGTCTGAAATTTGCTCGGGCGGGTGCGCCGCCTCCCGCTGCCCACCCTCCAACGCCCTGCCTTACTGAATCATCCCGCCCATCCGGTCCAGCTCTTCGCGGACGTGCTTCAACCCGTACATGCAGCGCTCAAATTCGCTCGACAGTTGCGCAAACAGAGGCGCCTCCTCCTTGTACTCGAACAGGTCGAATTGCGAGACGATGTAGTAGCTCTCCTTGCCCGCCTTCACCATCTCCGCGAAGCTCGATTCCCCGCTGTGCCGCCACAACTGCGTCGACTCCGGATACATCCCGGTCGCGAAAAGCGCGTAGTCGCCGATGTGCCGCCGCACCTGACGCTCCTCATCGAACGATGCGGCCGCGCCAAATACCGGATCCGCTGCCACCACCATCTCGCGGACATCCTTCAGCGGCTTTCCCTCGGCATCGCGGATGCGATACAGGTTCTCCGTCGCGGTGAACTCCGTCAGCAGATCCCCAACATAGGAGGTCAATTCCGGGTCGTCGAGTCCACTGTGCCGGTGGTAGCACCCGGCAACCACTTCATGAAAAAGCTGGCGCAAAGGGTGGCGTTCGGAAATCATGGTTTCCTCCCCGCTTCTTCGCCCCGCCGGTTTTGGAGAATGGAATGAGCCCCGCTTCTCCGGCTCCCACCGGCTGAAGAAGCTTGTTGTGCTGTATAGATCGGCACTCTACCGCATTTGTCGCGCCAAACAAGACCCTTTCGTTGTACGTTTCCCGAACTTTCTGGCAGTCCCGCCACTCGACTGCGACCCACCTCCGTTATCTCCTTGAGTTCTCAGGGCTGATGACTTTCCTGGACCGCCCCGTCCAACAGTACTGCGGCTACATGACCCCGCCTAACCCTGGCCTCGCTCCGAGTAAGCCCACAGCTCCGGGATCGCGACGCACGGCCAGGGATTCACATCCTGATCGTCAGAATCGCCTATCCTCTTCCCAGGAGAGCACGATGCCCAAACATACCGCCCCTGCACCCAAGCCCAAAAAGCATCCACCAAAGCCAACCCATCCCGCCGCGGCCCCAGGCGATCCCGTCTTCGCGCAGCCCTCTCCGTCTCCCGACCCGACCGGCTTCAAAAACCCCGTCACCGATCAGAACGATACGGAAATCGCCTCAGTCGAGCCCGTACCGCAGCCGGCCAACAATGCCGTCGAGCCCGTCCTGACCCTCCAGCAGGTCTATGGCAGCCAGGGAGCGGCGAAGACCCAGGCCATCACCGCCTCCGGCCAGATTGTCTTCCACAGCGTCGGCGACACGGGCAGCGTCAAGGGCCCCAATACGCAGGATCTCGTCTCTGACAAGATGGTCGCCGACTTTAGCGAAGCCAACTCTGCCGACGTGCCCTCGTTCTTCTACCATCTCGGAGACGTCGTCTACTACTTCGGCGAAGCAACGTATTACTACGACCAGTTCTACGAACCCTTCCGCAGCTATCCCGCGCCCATCATCGCGATTCCCGGCAATCACGACGGCGTCGTCTGGCCCGGCGACCCCGAGACCACACTCGAAGCTTTCCTGCGCAATTTCTGCGCCTCTTCCGCTGCACCATCGCCCGACGCCGGCGGCCTCCTCCGCACCACCATGATCCAGCCGGGGGTCTACTTCACCCTCGAAGCGCCCTTCGTCCGCATCTTCGGCCTCTACAGCAATGTCCTCGAGGATCCCGGTGTCATCTCCGGCCAGAACGGGACCTACCCCACGCTCGACCAGCGGCAGATCGCCTTTCTCACCGCCGCTCTCAGGCGCGTCACCAGCGACAAGTTCACAGGAGCCGTCATCATCGCCGTGCATCATCCGCCCTTCACCGGCGGCACCACCCACGGCGGCAGCCCCGCTATGCTGGCCGATATCGACAGCGCCTGCACCGCCGCGGGCGTCTGGCCGCACGCCGTCTTCGCCGGCCACGCGCACAACTACCAGCGCTACACCCGCGTCATCAACGGCCTTTCCATTCCCTACATCGTCGCCGGGTGCGGCGGCCACTCGCCACTGGAAGCGATGCGCGGCGCCTTCCGCACGCCCTACCCCATCGACAGCACGCTGACGCTCGAAAGCTACGACGGCACGGACTACGGCTATCTGCGCGTCATTGTCAACGCCACAACCTTGACCGTCGAGTTCCATCCGCAGAGCGACGGCGGCGCCACCAAGACACCCGACGACGTAGTAACCGTCACCCTGGCGACCCACACCGTGTCCTAGTTTGGTGGAGTACTAGCGATATCCCTTGCTGCGGAAACGCGACACTGCAAGATAAAACGTATTCGCGTCCGTTCCAGGATTGTGTTCGCTGATGTTTGCGTTGGAGAGATGCTGGTACCGGTAGCCAAGGCTCCAGTCCTGGCGCGCCTTGCGGAAGAAATGCAGCCCGCAGCCGAAGTCGATCGTGTACATCCACTGCGATCCTTCCGGCGAGAGCACCCGCTGATCGTAATAAACGACTCCACCGTTGGTGCTCAGGAAAGGCTGGATCCGTTTTGCCGGCAGAAAATCCGTCTCGAATCCGACCGGGCTGATGCCGCTACCATAGGCCCGCGTGCGCAGAAACTGGGTATACGGTTGATTCGTGGTAGGAATCGCTCCCGGCACCGGCCAGTCCAGCATCGCCAGCGCCGTCAATTCCGGAGCGTAGCGCAGCGTCCAGCTGTCGTGCGGGCTGATCAGGTAGGTGTATCGCACATCGATGGGCATATATTTAACGTCGCCCGAGTAGCCCCAGAGATGTCCGCTCATCAGCGAGAGTCCCCACCACGCTCCAAACTCGTGCTCGCCTCCTGGACGCGGCCACACCGGGAATTCTCCCGCCGAGCTCGCGCTGCGGACCACAGCAGAAACCCCTGTAACCGCGGACGACACCGTGTTCGCTTCACCCTCAGCCCCGCTCGTGTTGCCGCTCCGCCCAAACTCCGCCTTCTCGAACCGCACCTCGTTCTCGCCCGGTGGATCGCTCCAGAATGACTTCGTCTTGACCACCCGATCGTCCCGGTACCATGGCGGCCGGAAACGGAAAATGTTCGCCGTCGCATGCGCCGGCTCCAGAAAACTCAGCCCCAGCAGCGCAAAAGGATTGCGCCCGTCGCCTTCCACTGGCGCCACGACGTGCTTATCCAGCACATCCTCGCCCATCGTCCATAGCGCTCCGCCCACCGGCGTGGTCACCAGCTCCACCCACCCCGTTTCGTTGCTTATCTGTCCGTTTCCGTAAGGTTCGGCGTGGTCGCCGTTGTGCCCGATCGACGCTTCCCCGGTCGGGCCCAGCTTCCACCAAAAACTATATGCGGTCGAAAAAGCGCCGGCTCGCAGCATCCGCCGCCAGTAGGGCCACGTGTTCGACGGCTCGACCGTCATACTCTTCGGGTCCTCCTGGATCCACAGATCGTTGGTGATGGCGCCCATCATCGGATGCCCCACGTAATCGTCGAGGAACGGGTTGTAGTCCGGCCATCGATTCCATACCCAGCCCGCTGCGGAATTGATATAGCGATCCCACCAGTCCCCCTCGGTTGTCTCCTTGCGGTACCAGTAGCCGGTGTACAAATTGCCCGCGTCTTCAAACCCGTTGAACAGCGTCGTCGTTAGGATCAGATGGCGCCAGTGCACCCGGCATCTCCGCGATTGCGTCGTATCCAGCGAACAATCTTCCGGCGACACTCGATCGCGCGGCGCGCTCACCGCAACAACGCTCGTGGACTCGGCCTTCGCCCCTTCTGTCACCGAAGCCGCGGGAACCGGCGCGTCCGGAAGCCCTGCCAGCGTCTCAGGCGCCAGGGGACCAGCGTCCTGCGCAAACGAGAATTGCCCCAATAGAAGCGGAGACGCCAGCAGCAGCAGCTTAAACATGATCGTCGCCCCGCCTCCGCTCGAAGAGACAGGGGGGCGGGCAGCCTGAACCGCCGAGGGGGGCGACGGAAATAACCTCGTTTTCTGCAAGTGATCAGCCAATGACAACCGGGACCTGGGAAACGGAGCGAAAACCGCACCGGAAATCCGATCATGTCAAGCCTGCAACTCTTCAGTCAAGCTCCTGGCGGCGTTTTGCCGTTACTCGATCCGAATCTGCCAGGGGCCAGCCTCAGGAAATTGAACAGGCAGCCTGGTAAGGCTGCCTGTGGTAACCCAATCGTAGAAGGCTTTCAGTGCGCGCCCACCGGCTTCGGCGCTCCTGCTTCCAGCTCGCTCAGACGCTTCGCCAGCAGCTGCTCCAGCTGCTCCAGCGCCTTGCTGAATCCCTCAATCCCTTCCTTCAGCTTGTCGTTCGCCATGCGATCGGCGGCGTGCATCTTGTCAAAGGTCGCCTTATCGATGGTCAGCTTCTCGATCTGCATCGACTGCGCCTTCGCCGGATCGAGCTTCCGTTCGAGCGTGCCCTCGGTCGCATCCAGTTCCTCGAGATAATGCGGCGAAATCGTCAGCAGATCGCATCCGGCCAGCTCGATAATCTCGCCCGTGTTGCGGAAGCTCGCCCCCATCACCTGCGTCTTGTATCCGTACTTCTTCAAGTAGTCGTAGATCTTCGTCACCGACTGCACGCCCGGATCGTCCGCGCCCTGGTAGTCCTTGCCGGTGTCCTTCTTGTACCAGTCGAGGATGCGCCCCACGAACGGCGAAATCAGCGTCACCCCCGCATCCGCGCAGGCGATCGCCTGGTGAATGCCGAACAGCAGCGTCAGGTTGCAATGGATGCCTTCCTTCTCCAGTTTCTCCGCGGCGCGAATTCCTTCCCACGTCGACGCAATCTTGATCAGCACCCGCTGCCGCGACACGCCCGCGCTCTCGTACTTCTGGATGATCGAGTGTGCCTGCTCGATCGTTCCCTCAGTGTCGTACGACTTCCGCGCGTCCACTTCGGTCGAAACCCGCCCCGGGACGATCTGCAGAATCTTCTTGCCAAAGGCCACCGCCAGGTTCTCAAACGCCAGCTTCGAGACCTTCGCGTCCTCGGCATCCTCGCCCAGCTGCTTCTTCGCGTCCAGCAGCACATCATCGACAATCTTGCCGTATTGCGGCAATTGCGCCGCTGCGGTCAGCAGCGACGGATTCGTCGTCGCATCCTGCGGCTTTACCTTTTCAATCGCCTCGATGTCGCCCGTGTCGGCGACCACCGTCGTCATGCCGCGGAGCTGTGCCAGCAATGTCTTCGCCATTCCGTCCCTCCACCCTGTCTCTCGATTATCCGGCATTCGGCGCACAACGCGAAAATGCCGCCGAGGAATCTCTGCAAAATTCCCGTAAACGCTCTCCGTTGATTTGATGCCCACCACTGGTCGCTGGCTGCAGGCTGCTGGCTGCAATCTGCTCTTTTGAACGCTGAACGCTAGCTCCCCACCGGATTCCCCAGCGTCCCAATCCCCTCCACCGTCACTTCGACCCGGTCCCCCGGCTGCATCGGCACCACTCCAGCGGGCGTGCCCGTGGGAATCACGTCCCCCGGCAGCAGCGTCATCGCCGCTGTAATGTGGCGCAGCAGCGCTGCGATGCCAAAAATCAGATCGCTCGTGCTTCCGTGTTGCTTCACCTCGCCATTCAGCCTCGTTTCGACGGCGAGTCCCGTGTCCGGATCAACCTCATCCGTCACCAGCGGCCCCATCGGGCAAAACGTGTCAAATCCCTTCGCCCGCGACCACTGCCCGTCCGATTTCTGCAGATCCCGCGCCGTCACGTCATTCACGATGGTGTAGCCGCGAATGTACCGACGCACATCTTCGTCGGGCCAGATGCGCGTCGCCTTCCGCCCAATCACCACCGCCAGCTCGCCCTCAAAGTCCACCCGCTGCGAGAGCGCCGGAATCCGGATCGCCTCCTCCGCCGCAATCACCGCTGACGGCGCCTTCAGAAACAGCAGCGGCTCCTTCGGCACCTCATTGCCCAGCTCCGCCGCATGTTCGCGATAATTCCTGCCGATGCAGACAATCTTCGACGGAACCACTGGCGCCAGCAGCTTCACCGTTCGCATAGGCACTGGCTCAAACTGCCCCGTAGAAAGCCGCGTCCAGGGATCCTCCTCGAACGGCGGCAGCAGCCGCTCGATCCACAGCGTCCCCGCCCGATCCACCACCTCACCGTATTGCGGACCCGCATCCGTTTCAAACCGGCAATACTTCATTGGCTCTCCTTAATGAGCGCGAACCCGATTTTCCTGAACGCTGACAACTGAACGCTGACCGCTGCCTTCACTGCGGCAGTTCCTCCTCCACTTCGCCCGACCGCGCGCTTTCGTTTCCGTCCTGATCCACAGCGCTCGCCGCATACGCGTAGCGATGCCCCGCCACCACCGTCGTATCTCCAAACGACGGCGGCACCACCAGCGCCTTGCCAGAAATCCGCTCCATCGCCGTCCCCGCCGTCACGTCCCGCCGGTACACCACATAGCCTGCCAGATCGGCATCCGTATCCGGCGTCCACGACAGATCGATGGCCCGCCCCTGCGCGTCGGCCACCGCCACCACCCCCGCAGGAACCGCCGGCGGAAACACGTCCTTCGCATCGATCGTCACCGTCGGCGACGGTGGCCCAGCAATCTCTAGCGCGTGCTTGTTGATTTCGACCTCCAGCACCCGCTCCACCCAGTACTTCCATTCATGATCCAACGCAGCGTCATGGTCCACTGCCACGCCCGGACCCGCCTTGTCCAAATCCACTTCCAGCACCTGCTGCTCCGGCGGAGGAGCCCCGTTCGCCTCATTCGGCTTCGGCGCAGCCGGTTCTGGCGCCCCCGCCCTGCGAACGAAAGTACGATGAATCCGCAGCACCATCCGCGCCTGTGGAGCAGCTCCGTCCCAGTGCAGGATGACGCCCGCTGCCCGTGCTTCCAGGCGAAGCCCCGTCACACCTGCCGGAGCCGCACCCGTCGCCACCCATGCCGCATTCGACGGTCCCGCCGTTTTCCCTGCATGGTTTTCGAGCTCAACAAAAAACGCCACAGCCTGCGGCGCCCCCGCAACGAACTCCGCGGGCATCTTCACCGTAAAATCTGCAGACTTCTCCGTTGGAAACATCCCATCCGCCAAAGCCCTGCAGGGATCCGGCCCCATCTTCGGCGCCGGCGTCCCCACCTTTCCAGGGCCGGCTTTTACCGCAGCCGCAGGCTTCTCCGCCGCGGACGCTTCGCTCTCCCAGCAAAAATGCGCCCGCTGATCCCCCTTCAGCGCGACCTTATCGGTTGTCTCTTTGGGCATCGTCCAGTGCAGGTGAACTTCATCTCCCACGCGCGCCGCCGTCAGGTCCTTCACCGGCTCGGGCAGCCACAGCGTGGGTGGTTGCGGATTCGACGCCAGCCCGCATCCTGCCAGCAAAACCAGCCATCCCGATGCAGATGCAGCCCACGCAAACCGGGGTCCCCAATTCCCTCGTCTTGTGAGTCGAGGGGTGGTCGATGCCATCTTCATCGCTCTTCAGCGTAGCAGAGCTACGAGCGCTCCAGAGCCCTCAGCGCTCCCTCAACCTCTTCGTCCTCAAACTTGAAGCCCGCTCCGGCCAACCTCTGCGGCAATACTCGCTGCGAGGCCAGCATTGTCTGATTCGCCATCTCGCCAAAAATCATCCGCAGCATGCCCGCTGGTACCGGCAGCAGCGCGGGCCTATGAACCGCCGCAGCCAGCGCCATGGTGAACGTCGCGTTCGTCACCGGATTCGGCGCCGTCAGATTGAACGCCCCTGCCAGTTCCTCGTGTTCCATCAGAAAAATCACGGCCCGCACCAGATCGCGCACGCTGATCCAGCTCATCCACTGGCGTCCGGACCCCAACCGTCCACCCAGTCCGCAGCGGAATGCAAGCAGCATCTTCCCCAGCGCGCCCCCCTTGCGGCTCAGCGCGACGCCGAAGCGCAGGTGCACCACGCGTATTCCCAGCGCGCACGCATTCTCCGCCGCCGCCTCCCACGCCGCGCAGGTTTCCGCCAGAAATCCTGTTCCCTCCGGGCTTTCCTCGATGAGCACGTCGTCGCCCCGATCGCCGTAGATTCCGACCGCCGAAGCGCACAGCAGCACGCGTGGCCGCCGCCGCACCTGCGCCAGCGATTCGCACAGCATCCGTGTACTCGCCACCCGGCTTTCGACAATTTCCCGGCGATACTCCTGGGTCCACCGGCGTGCGACGTTCGCCCCACTCAGGTGAACGACCGCGTCGAAACCTTCCAGCTCCACAGCATGTGCAGTTGCATCTGGTTTTGCTGGATTCCAGTAGACCGCGCCCGGGCCCACGAGGCGATGCCTCCGGACCAGCGCCGTCACTTCCATGGCCTGTTCGCGAGCCGCGCGGCGCAAGGCCGACCCGATCAGCCCGGATGCCCCGCTCAGCAGGATGCGTCGTGCTGGCTTACCCATTCCACTTTCCCTGGGGGATCACACGGTATTAAACCCTGTTTGTCTCGCCGCAACAACAAAAGACCGGATCATCCGAGCATTCGCCTCACCGCCAACCCCGGAAAAAGCCGTGCCGCTGGGCGACCCGCGCCGCTATTCACGCCATCAAAAGTTGTTGTGATTTAGAAAACACTCTGTTAGTTTCACTCATCGCACCAATTCGCAACGGACCAGCGGGCCAGTTATGGAAAATAAGCTCGAACCAACCGCGCCCCACTTTGATTCCCTGCCCGCCGCCGCTCCCTCGGCCGAGGCCTTCATCGCCGAAAAACGCATCGGCGAAAGAATCCGCCGCCTGCGCCTCAAGCGCTCCATGGGCCTGGTCGAGCTTGGACGCCATACCGGCCTCTCCGCCAGCTTCCTCTCTCAGCTCGAAACCGGACGCGTGGTCCCCACTCTGCGTAACCTGGCCCGCGTCGCCATGGTCTTCGGCCGCGATCTCTCCTATTTCTTCGAGCCCGAACCGCATCCCCTCTTTCGCGTGCATCGCCGCTCCGAGCGCGTCCGCCTGCCGCAGTCCGGCGTGGAAGACCCCACCTACTACTTCGAGAGTCTGGCCTACATGGTGCCCGACCGCCAGCTCGACCCGTACTTCGCTGAGTTCGTTCCCGTCAGAAAAGGCGTCGAAGTCCGGCCGCATGTCCACCCTGGCTACGAGTTCCTCTACCTTCTCCAGGGAGACCTCGAGATTCGCCATGGCGACCGCACCCACACGCTCGAGGCTGGCGACAGCGTTTATTTCGACGCAGCCACACCCCACGCCTACCGATGTGCCGGATCGGCTCCCGCCGTTGCTCTCATTGTCACCATGCATCAGATGACGCCGCAGCCCGCTGCGGGCCCCCGTCCGGTGGCGACACCCATTCGGCCCCCTACAGCAGGCGCGATCCAACCGGAGACTGAACCGAAGCCTGAGCCGTAGGCTCGCCCTGCTCCTGGCGCGCCGAGGTTCGTGGCACTGTGAAGTAGAACGTGCTTCCCCTGCCCACGATGCTTTCCGCCCAGATGCGTCCGCCATGTTGCCGCACGATGTTGCGGCAGATGGCCAGTCCCAGTCCGGTTCCCCCCATCTCGCGCGAATCCGACGCGTCCACCTGCTGGAAGCGCTCGAAGATAATCTCCAGCTTCTCCGGCGGAACCCCGCGGCCTCGGTGAGACCGAGATAATCGCCTCGGTTGCGCTCTGTGTCCGCGCCCGCAGCGTGATCTCGCTGCCCGCCGGCGAGAACTTGATCGCGTTGCTGATCAGGTTGCCCAGCGTCTGCAGAATGCGGTCCTCGTCCACCCACAGCGTCAGCGGTCCCGCGTCGATT
>Ga0187855_10004185_pt1 | contig 10454 bp, 10 predicted proteins | sample June2016WEW_8_10_2_FD_132969 | JGI IMG/M metagenome (GOLD analysis project Ga0187855, IMG submission 132969) | Peatland microbial communities from SPRUCE experiment site at the Marcell Experimental Forest, Minnesota, USA - June2016WEW_8_10 | ecosystem: Environmental > Terrestrial > Soil >... | reverse complement strand
TACTTCGTAATCTTCTGGCTCCCGGAATATCTGCGCAAGGAGCGAGGATTCAATCTCACGCAGGTGGGCAAATATTCCTGGGTGCCATTCGCCTTCGGAGGCATCGGCTACGTGCTCGGCGGTTGGCTCTCCGGCCATTTGATGCAGGCCGGTTGGGCGCTTCCGCGAGCGCGCAAATTCGTAATGGCTCTAGGAGCGGCTGTGATGCCGATTGCGATTGTCGCTCCACTGGTGCCCACCGCAGCGCTAGCTATCGCCGCGACATGTTTCATTACATTCGGGCACGCCCTCTGGGTCGCGAATCTGCAGACCATCCCCACCGATCTTTTCCTTCCCCACGAGATCGGAACGGTTACCGGCTTCTCAGGCTCGGGCGGCGCGGTAGGCGGAATGCTGGCCAGCCTCGGTACCGGCTACATAGTGACGCATTTTACTTATGCGCCGGTGTTTCTGTTGGCGGGCCTGATGCACCCGCTGTCCGCGGTGCTGACCTACGTCCTGTTACCGGACCGTTTTTTTCGAACCCGCAATGGTAGCTAGTGGCTGGCGCCAATTTCGATCGTGAATGCACTCGTCGCGCTCTGCTTCCCGCTATCTTTCACCAAATCACTCCGGAACTGCTTTGGAGCTAGAGTCCGGGAGGCAGGGTTCCTTTCGTGACCGACCAAGTATATGGCGCGGTCCCGCGGGTTGCCGCGAGCGTCTGCGAGTAGGCCAAATTGCATGGCCGCACTTAACAATACGTAAAGGGCTGGAGAATTGCCTCATGACCGGCGAAACCGGGCCCCAGTCCGCGAAAGCTGACCGGGGCCGCGGCGGTCTGGCTTCAAACGGACTTTTGGGTCAGGCGATTACGACGTCGCGCAACGCCGGCGAGACCGAGCAGCCCAGAACCCAACAGCATGAGAAAAGATGGCTCTGGAACGGTGCTTGCTGGACCGTTGTCTACCAAAACGACGTTATCGAGGCCGTTCACATTATCATTGCCGGGAGCTCCGTTGAGAAATTCCAACGTAACCGAAGGGTCCGGCGCCACGAACGGTACGGTAAACTGCTCCCAGGTCAGCGTTGTCGAGTTCGTGCTGCTGTTGGTGTAAGCGCCCCCGACCCCATTAATGGACAGGTTCACCGTGCTGGTTGGTCCGTCAGTAAGTCCGGGGTTATCGACATTTCCAACCCAGAATGTCAACGTGTACTTGTCACCTATGGTGGTTGAGACTGTTTGTTCGACGCCCTCGGTATCGGAGTTTGAAGCGTCTCCCGTCAGGTCCAGCCAAAAGGATCCTTGCTCGGCGGGGTAGGATATGCCACTCTCGACATCCGTGGTGCTCACGACAGAGACATCGGTCGCAGCGGCGCCGACGACCGTCCAACCGGGGATACCGGTCGAGCCGGGGCCGAAATTTTGGAAACTTCCCGCCGAAACCGCTGGCGTGGTTGTACTTTCAAAGCTTCCATTGGTGATGAGGTCGGCGCGCGCATCTATCGCGGCAAGCACAAGCCAGATCGTAAGAAAAGTTGATGTTTGTTTTATTGGGCTATTCATTGGGCTATCTTGTTCAGTCTGGTCCTGCCTCTTGGAAAAGGGCAATAGATGAGGCGTGCGAATGGTGTGCAAATGGTGTGCACACGCTGAGTTACATTCTTGTACATTGCAGTAGTTGCGTGGTTTATCTAACATGGAGGAGGATCGGAGACAATGTGCAGCCGGAAGCCCCATCGGATGCGGTACGCGCGGAGCTAGCTCGGGTTTTGTCGAGTTCCGTCCTGGCGTTGTCACCCCGGCAGGCTGAATTGTTGAAGTTTCTGGTGGAGCAAACGCTTTACGGCCATGGACACGAGCTGAAGGAATCCGTCATTGCGGCTGAGGTTTACGGAGACTCGGACTACGATTCAAAACGCCAGGCGAACGTCAGGAGTGAAATCCGCCGGCTTCGCCTGGGTCTGCTGGAGCACTACGCAAATCGAGACGCGCCGCCGCCGATTCGGATTGAGATCCAGAAAGGTAGCTACCGCCCGCAGTTTCTCGTGGAAGATCCGGCTGTCTCTCGCGACCGGCCGGCCAATGTTCGTCTCCCAGCTGAGCGCCGCCCAAGCTGGGCGATTCTTGCTACTGCCGCTATTGGTGTGGCTCTCCTGCCGGTGGCTTTGGTAGAAATATCCCGGACTCAGGTACACCGCGTGGCGCCAGCCAGAGTGGAAAGCGCCCTGGTACGCAAGGGGCGCCATTTCCTCCAGCTTCGTACGCCAACTTCGCTCCAAAAGGCCCTGGCTTGTTTCGAGCAGGCGATCCGTGAAGATTCGACCGACGCCCGAGCTTGGGGTGGCCTGGCGGAAACACAGGCTGCGATGGTCGCCCGCGGTCAGGTCCGGCCCGCCATCTACGCGCTCAGCGCCACCAACGCAGCTCATCGCGCCCTCGAGCGCGATGCATCTCTCGCCCAGCCGCACCTGGCATTGGCAACCATCAAGACCTACTACGAGTGGGATTGGCTGGGCGCCGAGAACGAGTACCTGGAGGCAATCCGGCTGGATCCGGCGGACGCCGATAACCATCGCGGTTATGCGATGCACCTGCTGATTCTGAAACGATTCGACGAAGCTCGCAGCCAGGCGAAACTGGCCCAGCAGCTGGATCCGGTGTCCTTCGCCGTAAACGAAGGGATGGAGATTGTTGACTTATACTCCGGGCGATTGGATGAAGCAGCGGCGGAAGCCAGGAACCTGAAGGAACTTTATCCCGATTTTGACGTCAGCAAGATCCTGCGAGTGATCTATCTCGAGGAAGTGCTCCGGGGAGACAACCAGGCGCGCGAGCCGTTCGTCCTCATAACTGCGCTCCGATCTCAGGCGCACACCTTGGATGGAAGGTTGATCAGGACCGCCCTCGCTGCGGACAATCAGCAATGGCCAGAGGCCAAGCGAGGCTATGAGGACATGGTCCGGCTGTCGATGTCCACGTATATCCCGCCGACCACTCTCAGTTTGCTGAAGGGTAACGTGTTCGGATGGAAGGGTGAATTGTTCGCGACCGCTTACAAGGAGCACGATCCAGCCCTGGTGTGGTGCCGGTACCTGGATTCTGCGCCTTGGGCTGGCGGTTCCGATCTTCCCGAAGTAGTTCGCAAAATGGGTCTGCAATAAAGATCAATTGGAACCGTGCCTGAACCGGCCAGCCTTTTCGGCAAGTTGATCACGCGGCTACGCTCCGCGTACGGCCGCCCGAAACCGCCCAAATCCGATCCGTTTGAGTTGATCCTCTGGGAAAACGTTGCGTACCTGCTGAGCGACGAACGGCGGGAAGCTGCATTCGAAGCGTTGCGCGAGCGCGTAGGCCTGACGCCGAAATCAATTCTCGCGGCGCCCAATGCCACTCTGCTCGAAATCGCGAACATGGGCGGTATGCGTCCCGAGGTCCGCGTGGAACGGCTCCGCACCATCGCCCGCATTACGCTGGACGAATTCCAGGGCGACCTTCGCAAGGCCCTCAAACTGCCGTTGAAACAGGCCAAGAAGGCTTTGCGGCTGTATCCGAATATCGGCGAGCCGGGCGCCGAGAAGATTCTACTGTTCTCGAAGAGCTACGCCGTGCTGGGGCTCGATTCGAACGGCCTACGAGTGCTGCGCCGGATCGGCTATGGGCAGGAGTGCAAGAATTATTCGGCCACTTACCATTCAGTCGAAGAAGCCGTAGCGGGCGAGATCGGCCAGGAGTGCGGTCCGCTGATCGAAGCCAATCAGCTTCTGCGTCGGCACGGCCAGGAACGGTGCAAGCTGAATGCACCGCTGTGCCGGATTTGTCCAGTGACGGATCTCTGTACGTTTTACAAGAGAGCGAAGGCATAGCGTGGCGCGCGCCTCATGTGGCACCAGGAGCTGGGCGACCTCCCGATTAGAGCTTTTCAAGAATCCGCTTCAGATTCCTTTTGCCGTGAAGAACACGTGCAATCTCCAGGCGCGGGCGCGGGCGATAGACGATCATATATGAATAAACGGAGAAGAACAGCACAGGGTGGGAAGATAGATCGGAACGCTTATGCCCAGATTCTGGGCGAGAGTTTCGAACGCGCCATAAATCTCGGTTTCCACTCGGTTGGCGACCTCAATACCGGCTTGCGCGTAGAGGTATCGCCAAACTTCGAAAATGTCTTCGTCCACTTTGGGCGAGACAATATAACCGCTCATGAAGAGCGCTTGCGGGTATCAATCCAGTTGGCTTTGTTCTCCTGAAGGCGAATACGCGACACGTCGCCCGGAACGCCTTCGCCGCGGTCGAGTTGCGTCAGGCCTTCTCCGATCGCGTCATGGATGGCCTCTTTATTTTCGTGAAGCAGGTGCTCCTCGTCATGAAGCAGTTGAATGGCCCGCTCGACGAACTGCTCGATGCTTTGATAGCCGCCGCGTTCGATGTCCTTCTGGATCAGTTGCTCCAGCTCAGGCGTAAGTTGAATAGTCATAGAGGTCCAATGCGTCACGCTTTGGTGACTGTCAACCTCATCATGGCAGAAGGGACGTGACGCGCGCAAAGGACCTCGTCTACACTTAAGAAAAGTTCTTGGCGATGGAAGCGATCTTCACAGATATCAAACATTCGCTGAGGATCTTAGCCCATAATCCTGGGTTCACTTTCGCAGCCCTAGTCGCCCTGACGCTTGGGATTGGCGCCAACACCGCCGTGTTTTCCATCGTCAACGCGGTCTTGCTGAGGCCGCTGCCTTATCCTGAGCCGGACCGCATCGTCATCCTTGCCACCTCTTCACCCGAAGGCTCGTGGATATCCGCGGCCTCGCCCGTCCAGTTCAACCTTTTGCGCGAACAAACCGGTGCGTTCACGACTATTTCCGCGTACCGGTACGGCGTGGTAATCATGACAGGCGCCGATCATCCCCAGCAGATCCACTCCGCATTCGTCAGCGCAGATCATTTCCGGCTTTTTGGCCAGACCGTTGCACGCGGCCGCGTTTTTTCAGCCGATGACGATCGGCCCGGCGCGGGAAATTTCGCCGTCCTCAGCGATAGGTTTTGGAAGCGGTCTTTCGGGGGCGATCCTCGGATCATCGGCAGAACGATTCGGCTCAACCGACGATCCTATGAAGTGATCGGCATCATGGCTCCAGGTGTCGAAACGGAACCTCCGGCCAGCTATGACAGGGCGAGTGCATTGGATCCAATCGATATCTGGATGCCTTTTCAAATCGATCCCGCGAGCAATGATCAGAATGGCTATTTTAACGTGGCTGCTCGCCTCAAACCCGGTGTTTCACTTCAGACAGCCGCAGCCCAAATGCAACTCGCAACCCAGGAATTTCGCCGCAGATTTCCTCGCGGCGAAAGTTTGCCGCCGAACGGTGTCTTCACGGTAAAACTGATGAGAGACGCCCTCGTCGGTGAAGAGCGTTCGTCCCTATTGATTTTTTTCGGTGCTGTCACCTGCGTACTATTCATTGCTTGTGCGAACATTGCGAATCTCTTACTAGCCCGGGCCACAGGGAGGAAGCGTGAGATCGCCATCAGGGCGGCAATGGGTGCCCGGCGCGGCCGCATCATTCGTCAACTGCTGACCGAAAGCGCAGTGCTATCGATCGGGGGCGGTGTGCTGGGCACCGTTCTCGGAATTGCCGGAATCCACGCTCTTCTCGCGCTTAACACGGTGACTATTCCGCGCGTTGGTTCTAACGCGGCTGCCGTCACAGCCGACGTTACGGTCTTAAGCTTCACGCTTCTCGTTTCGCTAACCACAGGCATCGTGTTTGGCCTCATCCCCGCCTTACAGGCCTCTCGCGCGGATCTAACCGAAGCTCTGAAAGAAGGTAGCGGCCGCTCGGGCACCGAATTTCGCCAGAACAAGATCCGTTCGCTGCTGGTAATCAGCGAAGTGACGCTCGCGTTTGTCTTGCTGGTGGGCGCAGGCCTGCTTGTCCGAACATTCGTCGCGCTACGCTCCGTGAATCCAGGCTTCGACGCGCGCAATGTATTAACCATGCAAGTCTCACTTACCGATCAGCGCTTTCAGAAGTCCGCAAAAGTGGTTGAGCTGGTAAGAGACAGCATTCAGCGCATCGGCGCCCTGCCCGGAGTAACCTCCGCAGCATTCACCTGTTGTTTACCACTGGAGAATGTCACGGCGGGTGATGTGATCGTCGTCGGCCGGCCACTGACCGGACGTTCGCATGGTATGGTCAACGTCGCCACCATCTCGCCGCATTACTTCGACGTCCTTAAAATCCCAATCTTGCGCGGCCGCGCTTTCAATGATCGCGACCAGAACGGAACAACCCCCGCGGCCGTTATCAGTGAAGCCATGGCTCGCCGGTACTGGCCAAAGGACGGGACGTTCGGCGATCCTCTGGGGGCGAGCCTCAGCTTCCCCGATGTCCCCAATGTCACCTGGCAAGTGATCGGAATCGCGGGCGATGTGCATTCCGATGGAGTGACCACCAGCGCCCCCGCCATCGTGTACTTTTCTATGGCGCAGGTTCCGGACGATCTCAACGCTTATCTCGTGCTCAGCCCAATGGCGTGGATCGTCCGCACACGCCAGCCGTCGCAGTCTCTCATCGCGGCGATTCAAAATGAGTTCAGCAAAGTGGCTGTCGGTCTACCTTTGCCGGCCGTCCGTTCCATGGACGAGGTCTTGCGCCGATCCACTGCCGGCGACGAGTTCCACATGGTCTTACTCACGACGTTTGGAGGCTCGGCGTTATTGCTCGCGGCAATCGGCATATACGGATTCTTTGCATACACCGTGCAACAGCGCAGGCGGGAAATCGGAATCCGGCTGGCGTTGGGGGCGCAATCGAGTGATGTTCGCAATATGTTTATGTTTCAAGGGATCCGTTTAGCGCTAATCGGCATTGGCTTTGGGATCCTCGGCTCGCTCGTGCTCACGCGGGTCATCGCGGGATTTTTGTTTGGCGTTCAGGTTTACGACCGTGTGGTGTTCATCGCGATCCCTGTTTTCCTCACTGCTGTTGCTATCGCGGCTGTGTGGTTCCCATCCAGGCAAGCTGCGCGGATCAATCCCATTGAGGCGTTGCGCTATGAATAGAACCCATTGCGAAAACTATTTGCGGTCAGTTGTGGGAAATCGGCATACGCCTGGCGCCGGGGGCGCTGCAACAAAAAAAATCAGTCTCACGATGAGTTAAACCAGCTCGTAGTATTCGCGATAGTCGATCGGCACTTCAAGCAAAAATGGGATTCGTTTGGCCAGCGCCGTTTCCACGCACGCCCGCACTGCCCGAATGCTGGTGGCTCGCTGGCTCGCAATTCCGAAGGCTTGCGCGATCCGGGCGAAATCGGGAGGGTTGAAATCCACTCCGTATGGAGTAAAGCCACGGCGCTCAGCGCTCACTCGGATGAGACTCAAGCTGCGGTCGCAAAATACTACGATGATCACCGGGAGCGCGAGCTCACGGATCAGCGCGAGATCGTGAACCATCATGAGCATGCCTCCGTCGCCCACCACCGCGAGCACCGGTTTTTCCGGCTTCACCAATTGCGCGGCAATCGCCGCCGGGATTCCGAAGCCCATGCCGGAAAGCCCGTTGGACATCAGGAAAGTGCCGGGCTCATAGCATCGCCAGAATTGGCCCATCACCAGTTTGTGCGATCCCACATCGCAAGTAGCGATTCCGTCGGGCGGAAATACGGCGCGCAGCTCTTCGATGAGTCGCAGCGGCGAAAGCCCTAGGTGGGATTCCAGCGGCGCACGCTGGATCGCCGCGCGGCGGGCTTCGAGCAGCTCCGCGGGCCACGGCTTCGGATTATCGATTGCCTCCGCTAGCTGCGCCAGCATGGAATCCAGATCGCCGATGGCTTCGAGCGGCCGATAATCTCCGGCAGTCATCAAAGCCGTGTCGAGAGCCACAACTTCGGCATTTGCGAACCAGGTCTTGTCGCACTCCACTGGATCGAAACCTACGCCGAGAATCAGGTCCGCGCTTCGGATGGTCTCGATGATTTCCTTATCAATCGCCATTCCGGACGCTACCCCCGCAAACAGAGGATGGTCGTCGCTAGCCACGCCTTTGGCCTTGGGCGTAACCAGGAATGGCGCCTGGAGTTTTTCGATCAACGCGCGAACGAAGGGTGTTGCCGAGGGTGTTGCCGCTAGACCAATCAAGATGAGCGGACGCTCGCACGCGTTCACGCGGCCTGCGATCTCATCTACCACGCTCGCGCTGTCCGGCTGCGTCGCGAGTCTGGCCGGTGGCCCGGATTGCCCGGCATATTCCGCGACCGCGATATCGCTCGCGAGCGCAATATGCACCGGCCCGGGACGCGGCGTGTTAGCCAAATCCATCGCACCATTGACAATCTCCACCGCCTCGCCGCCTACGCTGAATGAGCCCTTCGAAACGGAAGAAAATAATTGATCCAGCGGCAGCCGCTGATGCGTCAGGGTATCGATGACGCCGCCTGGAATCTGCGCGGTGACAGCCAACATCGGCGCGCGATCCAGCCACGCGTTCGCAACACCAGTTATCAGATTTGTAGCGCCCGGACCTAGTGTTGCGACGCAAAGGCCCGGAACACCGGTCATTTGTCCCACCACTTGCGCCATCCACGCTGCGCTCCCTTCATGACCGGTCAGCAGGAATCTTATCTCCGCCCGCCGGCAAGCGTCGATAAATGCGACAATTTCCCCGCCCGGCAGCCCGAAGGCCAAGCGAACGCCACGCGTGGCGAGCGTTTGTGCCATGGCTTCGGCGTGGTTAGGCATGCGTCCCTAACATGATAACGGAGCATGTCAATCAAACGGGTGGGTGAGAACACCCACCACTTCAAGAGCGAAAGCCACACCAATGCCGTGTACTCCTAGGATGTAAGTACTGGGAACTGTTGACTATTCCCCTCTGGTGTCCATGCCGTACTCCCTGGGCCTGAGATTGCAATGGGTTACGTGGGGGGAAGGAATTTATGCGAAAAGCTTTTTCTGTTGCAGTGGTTATTACGCTAGCCTCGTCTTTTGCGATCGCGCAAGACAAGCGTCCAGCGCCGGCGCAAGCCCTGAGAGGGCGCGAACTCTTCGTGAAATCGCCCAAAGGAACTGCCTGCGCGACATGTCACTCCCTGGATGGCGTCGGGACCGCAGTGGGGCCGGATCTTTCGAAATTCGCTTCTGTGGCAACGCCGCATAGCTTGGTGGCCACTATCAAGATGACTATGACCAATGAGGTTATGCTGGTGAAAACCGCCGATGGAAAATTCCCTGGAATTCTCAAGCAGAAGCAAGGCGATGACGTCGAGGTCTGGGACCTCAGCAAGATGCCTCCGGTGCTTAACAAGCTGACTGCGAAACAGATCACATCTATGGAACGGGACACCGTTTGGAGACACCCGCCGGCCCTGGCGGATTATAGCGCGCAAGAATTGGCTGACATCATCGGATTCTTGCGCTGGGCGTCCACTGGATCGCAAAAAGAAATCAAGGCGTCCGAGGTCGAAGATTCGCAGTAAGCAGCTCGTCCCAAAAAAAGCCGGCTCGTCTATGCGTAGTTTCAGGTGGTGAGTAACGCAACACGAGCCGGCCAGCGGCTGCTATTTTTGATTTTCAACGGCCGTCGTGATCCGCATCTCCTGATGCGGCTTTGGCCTGCTGGCTCAATTGCACAGTGTCCTGAGGCTCCGGCGTTTTCGTTTTGGCCGCTGCCTTGGCCTGCTGCTGTTGCTGCTGTTGCAAATACGACTGACTCACAGGGGTCGTGCTGCTAATGGTGTTTGCCATTTATTACTCCTTGCTGAGAGCTCTTATCGGGAGGAGCAACCAAAGCTTTAGGGAAACCTCAGCTAAAAAGTCCTACCCCATCGCTGAGCTTGTGGCCTAAGCGCATCACCTCATGCTCCTCACTTGCGGCTCGGATAAATACGAGCGATTGGAACATATCCACCACTCGCTCGGCTTCCGAATTCTGGCTGCCGTCCGCCAGAATGGCCTGCAACAGGTCGCTGGTGCGTCCGTCATGCAGGAAAAAGATGCGCTGGCCGAGACCCCAGCGGCGCTGAACTGAATTCGTCAGGACCCGCGGAACCCTGCATCACCCCATCCGCCAACTGTGCCCCCATGTGATCCACCGCGAGATCGGAGAACAGATTCACCTGCCTCTGGCTGAGAGCTGCCATCGATGGTGAGGCGGGCTGGCGTTGGTCGATCCAGGAATCTCATGAATCCCATGAAAGACAGGATGTCAGCGGATCTGTGCTTCCTACATTGAACCCGGAAGGACTTTCCGGCGTTGGGTTGGTGGCGCAATTGGGATTATCCTCGCGCTCATTCGGGAAATTCTCATTGGTCACGCCCGTCTCGATGTTGGTAGGCTTCGCCCGCGAAGATCAGAAGCGATTTATTTTGCGCCTTCCACCCAAAGCGCTTCACGGTACCATCATTGCCGCTGGTGTTCACGTGACCCTGGATGCCGAAGAACGCCTTGCGCCCCTGAGGATCACTGGCG
>Ga0187855_10004180_pt1 | contig 10465 bp, 8 predicted proteins | sample June2016WEW_8_10_2_FD_132969 | JGI IMG/M metagenome (GOLD analysis project Ga0187855, IMG submission 132969) | Peatland microbial communities from SPRUCE experiment site at the Marcell Experimental Forest, Minnesota, USA - June2016WEW_8_10 | ecosystem: Environmental > Terrestrial > Soil >... | reverse complement strand
CGGGCATGCCGATCCGCCACAAATCGGGGTCCGCCCACGCGCCGGTGATGACCGTGTCTGGGTCCTGGCCGCGCAGCCGGGCGAACCGTTCCGCCATGATCTGCAGGTGCACGGTCATGGGCAACTGGGCGAGAAGCGGGGACAGGCCGCTATCCGGGAGGCTGAGCACGGTGACCGGGATGCGCTCCCGCGCGGCTGCGTGGCCCACCGCCGCGGTCAGCCCGTCCCCGTCCGACTCCGGCTGGAGCAGTAGCACGCCGTCAGCCCCGGTGAAGGGCACCGCGTTGCCGTGCAGGAAGCGCTCCGCGTCGAACCCTTCGGCGAGCATCTGGGCTGCCTCCCGGACCTTGAGCGCCCCCTCCCGCGCGGTGATGCCCCACGGGCCGCAGCCGACGATGCCGAGGCTGCGGGCCGGGAGCGGCACGTCCCCGGTCGCGGGCGCCGCGCAGGCGACCCGGATCTCCGCCGCGGCCTGCAGCACGTCACCCGGGGAGCCGTCGACGGGCGCCCCATCCCGGTGCGCCTCGCCGGACGCGGCCACCTGGTGGGCCAGCCGGGCCAGCACGGCCAGAGCGGCCGTGTAGCTCACCGTGTAGGTCTCGGATTCCTCGGGCGCGACCGTCGTGATGGCCTCCGGCCAGCCTGCGCCGGTCCCGGTGATCGAGACCACCGGCACCCCGGCAGCCAGCGCCTCCGCCCGGGCCCGGGCAGCGTAGCCGGTCTGCCCGGTGTGGGTGATCACCACCAGCGCGTCGCCGCGGCGTGGGCCGGTACTCCACCGCACCCAGGTGGCGGCGGGGAACCAGCGCGCGTCCAGGCCACCCCGCTCCAGCATCATCGAGCCAAGCTCGGCGGCATGCTGGCTAGTACCGGTGCCCACGAGAATAACCCGGCGGGCCGCGGCCAGGATCGCGGCCGGGGCGGCCAGGTCGATCCCGGCGATGCGGTCCAGTGCGTCGGCTTGGGTCATGATCATGCGGTGCAGCGCGGTCTGCGTCATCGCTTCCCCCTCGTGCCTGTTCAGCAGCGTACCGAGGGCCGCCGGGACCCGCGGAGAGTGTCACCGTGGTGATCAGCGCCCCCACCTCCGGCCAGGTGCTGGCCAGCGCCGCGATCACGCCCGCCTAGGAAAGGCCAAAAATCGCCGCAACGAAAACCGTCTCCCGCCAATCATCAACGCCAGCGCGGATTGGCGGTTACAGCGCGCGATTGGCGTGGCGAATGGCGGTGGCTAGCCGAGGGTGGCGGGGTGGCTAGCCGAGGGTGAAGGGGTCGCGCGTGCCGCCGGTGAGCTCGACCCAGATCGCCTTGGTCTGGGTGTACTCGTGGACCGCCTCGATGCCATTCTCCCGGCCGAGCCCGCTGGCCCCGAACCCGCCGAACGGGACGTCCGGGCCAACCACCCGGTAGGCGTTGATCCAGACGGTGCCGGTCCGCAGCGCGTGCGCCACCCGGTGACCCCGGTGGATGTCCTTGGTCCAGACCGCGCCGGCCAGGCCGTAGCGCGTGTCGTTGGCCAGGCTGATGGCCTCCTCCTCGGTGTCGAACGGGATGACCGCGAGCACCGGGCCGAACACCTCCTCGCAGGCCACGGTCATGCTGGGCTTGACGTTGGTGAGCACGGTGGGCTGGACGAAGTAGCCGCCCAGCTGCCCGGCGGCCTGGCCGCCGGTGGCCACGGCCGCGCCCTCGCTGGCCGCCGAGGCGAAGAACGAGAGCACCTTCTCGTACTGCGGTGCGGTGGCCAGCGGTCCCATCTCGGTCGCGGCCTCCCGAGGGTCGCCCAGCTTGATCGTCTCCGCCCGGGCGACGATCTTGTCCACCAGTGCGTCGTGCACGCTGCGGTGTACCAGCAGCCGTGACCCGGCCATGCAGGTCTGGCCGGTGGCCGCGAACACCCCGGCTACCACCCCGTTGCTGGCCGCGTCGAGGTCGGCGTCGGGGAAGACCAGGTGGGCGGACTTGCCGCCGAGTTCGAGCAGCACCGAGGTGATGTTAGCGGCCGCGGCCTTGGCGACTTCGCCGCCGACCCGGGTGGACCCGGTGAACGCGATCTTGTCCACGTCGGGGTGCGCGGCCAGCGCCTTGCCCACCTCGGGCCCGAACCCGCTGACCACATTGAACACGCCGGGCGGGAAACCAGCCTCCTGGACCAGGCCGGCCAGCGCAATCGCCGACGCCGGGGAGTAGTCGCTGGGCTTGGCGACCATCGTGCAGCCGGCGGCCAGGGCGGGCGCCAGCTTCCAGCAGAGCAGCAGCAACGGCGAGTTCCACGGCACGATCGCCGCGACCACCCCGGCCGGCTCACGCCTCGTGTACACGAGGAAGTTCGGCTTGTCGGCGGGGATGGTCGAGCCCTCGAGCTTGTCCGCCAGCCCGGCGAAGTAATAGAACCAGTCCGGGATGCTGCCCAGTTGCCCGCGCATCTCGCGGAGCAGCTTGCCGGTGTCCCGCGTCTCGAACTCAGCCAGCCGGTCGGCGTCCCGCGCGATGAGCTCGGCGAGCCGCCGCATGAGCCGGGCCCGGCCGAACCCGGTCATCTCGCCCCACGGCCCGGACAGCGCGCGCCGGGCGGCCGCCACGGCCAGGTTCGCGTCGGCCTGGCCCGCGTCGGCGGCGGTGGCCCACGGGGTGCCCAAAAACGGGTCGATGCTCTCGTAGCTGCGCCCGGAGACGGGCTCGGTCAGCTGGCCGTCGATGACCAGGGAGAAGTGAGGCAGCTGCGCCGGTCGGGCGGCCTGCGTCGTGGTCATGGTGATGCCTCCTGCGGTGGGGGTCCGAATTCCGCGCGGATGTCCGTACTGTGCTGGCCGAGCGCCGGGACCGCACCCATGGCTGCGGTCCGGCCGGGCACCGTCACCGGCGGCAGCAGCGCCCGGACCTGCCCCTTGGGGGAATCGATGTCCCGCCACCGATCCCGGGCCTCCAGCTGCGGGTGGGCGGCGAACTCCCCGGGGGTGCGCATCCGGGCGTTCGCGATGCCCGCCGCTTCAAGGGATGCCTCGAGCTGGTCCACTCCGATCCCGGCGAACGCCTCGTTGATCAGGACGGTCAGCTCGTCGTGGTGGGCGACCCGGGCCGGGTTGGTCGCGAACCGCACATCGGTGACCAGGTCCGGGCGGCCCAGGATCCGCTCGCACAGCACGGCCCACTCGCGCTCGTTCTGGATGCCGAGGAACACCTGGCCGTCTTGGGCCGGGTACGGCCCGTAGGGGGAGATCGAGGCGTGCCGCGCCCCGGTGCGGGGGGAGGCCCGGCCGCCGTAGACGCTGTAGTAGTAGGGCTGGCTCATCCATTCGCCCAGCGCGTCGAGCATGGCCACCTCGAAGCTGCCGCCGTGGCCGGTCCGCTCCCGCTCGTACAGCGCGGTCAGCACGCCGGAGTAGGCGTACATCCCGGCGGCGATGTCGGCCACCGAGATCCCGGCCTTGGCCGGCTCCGCCGGGGTACCAGTCACCGACAGCAGCCCGGCCTCGCACTGCACCAGCAGGTCGTAGGCCTTCTTGCCGGCGTACGGGCCGTCCGGGCCGTAGCCGGAGATCGAGCAGCTGATCAGCCGGGGGTAGCGGGCGGTGAGCTGCTCCGCGCCCAGGCCGAGCCGGCCGGCGGCGCCGGGCGCGAGGTTCTGGACGAACACGTCCGCGCGGGCCAGCATGGCCTCCAGCACGGCGCGGTCGGCGGGCTTCTTCACGTCGAGCTCGATGCTTTCCTTACCCCGGTTCAGCCAGACGAAGTAGCTCGACTGGCCGTGCACCGACTGGTCGTAGCCGCGGGCGAAGTCACCCGCGCCGGCCCGCTCGACCTTGATCACCCGCGCGCCGAGGTCGGCGAGCTGGCGGGTGGCGAACGGGGCCGCCACGGCCTGCTCCAGGGCGACAACCAGCAGCCCTTCGAGCGGCAGGGCCGGGGAGGCGGGGTGCACCGCAGGCGTGCCCCGCCTCCCCGGCGAATCGCGGGGGCCGGGGGTTCCGGGGGTAGCCCCCCGGGCAAGCGGAGCGGGGGGTCGGCCTCCCGGACTAACACTGTCCATCACGGGGCGACTGAGTTGCGCTTGATGAGCTGGCGGGCGATCACGTTGCGCTGGATCTCGTTGGTGCCCTCGCCGACGATCATCAGCGGGGCGTCCCGGAAATAACGCTCCACGTCGAACTCGGTGGAGTAGCCGTACCCACCGTGGATGCGTACCGCGGTGAGCGCGATCTCCATCGCCGTCTCCGAGGCGAACAGCTTGGCCATGCCCGCTTCCATGTCCGCCCGGCCGCCCGCGTCGAAGCAGCGCGCCGCGTAGAGCACCAGTTGGCGGGCGGCGGTCAGCTTGGTGACCATGTCGGCCAGGTAGTTGCCGACCGACTGGTGCTGCCAGATGGGCCGGCCGAAACTCTCCCGCTGCTGCGCATACCGCAGCGCGTCCTCCAGCGCGGCCCGGCCGACGCCGACGGCCCGGGCTGCGACCTGGATCCGGCCGATCTCCAGGCCGCGCATCATCTGGCCGAAACCCTCACCCTCCCGGCCGCCGAGCAGCGCATCGGCCGGCGCCCGGAAGCCGTCGAAGGACAGCTCGCAGCTCTCCACGCCCTTATAACCCAGCTTGGGCAGGTCACGCGAGACCGTGAAACCCGGCCCGTGCTCGACCAGCAGGATGCTCATCCCCGCGTGCGCAGGCCGGGCGGCAGCATCGGTCTTGCACAGCAACGCCACCAGCGCGGAACGCCGGGCGTTCGTAATCCACGTCTTGGTTCCGTTGATGAGATAAAAGTCGCCGTCGCGGCGCGCGGTTGTGCGCATGGCCTGCAGGTCAGACCCGCCGCCGGGTTCTGTCAGCGCCATCGTGGCCCGGATCTCGCCGGTCGCCATCCGCGGCAGGTACCGCTCTTTCTGCGCGTCGGTCCCGTAGTCCAGAAGCAGCTTGGCCACCACCGTATGGCCGCCCATGGCGCCCGCCAGGCTCATCCACCCCCGGGCCAGCTCTTCGGTGACCAGCGCGTAGCAGGGCGTGCTGACCCGCGCGGCGCCCCACGGCTCGGGGATGGCCAGCCCGTAGATGCCCAGCTGCTTCATCTGCTCGATGAGCTTCTCCGGGTAGGTGTTCGCGTGCTCCAGTTCCGAGGCCACCGGCCTGACCTCACGGTCGGTGAAATCGCGGACCAGGCTGACGATCGCGCGCTCCTCCTCGCTCAGCTCATCCATGCCCATCCTTTCGCCGCCGGGCCTGACCGGCCCGCAGTATCAGCCGCATTAGCAGAAGTCCCTGAGCAGGTCCGCAGCACCCGGCCAGGTCCACGCCGAGGGGTCGAGCTCGTGGCCGCCCAGATCCAGACCTGCCAGGCAGTCCGCGATCTTCGCCTGGAGCTGGCCTGCAGTGGCAGGGCGGCCCGGCGACCCGGGCGGGAACTGCTGGCTGATCTGCGCGACGCCGCCGCTGGCCGTGTGCAGCTCGGCGACCAGCTCGCCGTCCAGCAGCCACGTTCCGCCCGGCTCGCTCTTGATCTCGACCAGCGCGGCCAGGCTGCGCGCGGCGGGCCTGCGCACCGCGTCGTCGCTGAAGCTGGCGAAGCCCGGGTAGCCGTCCAGCAGCGCAGCGGCCGCGGCGTACTCCAGGCTGAACTTGCCCTGGAGCCCGGTGTCCGGCCGGTGATGGATCAGCGGGGTCAGCGTGCCTTCGGGGGTGCGGAGCACGATCCGGCGTATCTCGCCCGGGTCGAGCCGCCCGGACCGGGCGAGCTCGCCCAGCGCGCTGATCGGCCGCTGCAGCGCATAGCAGCAGGGGTAGATCTTGACCGCCAGGCCGCCGGGAACCGCGGGCCCGGACAGGTCGGCCGCGCCGGGATCCCCGCCGACCAGGGTCATCCACTCGCCCAGGGCGGCCGGGTCGGCCTGCGCCCCGGCCGCGGCCAGCGTGGCGGCCCGGATCCCGGCGTCGACGGCGAATCCCACCTGGAGCGACTTGGCATCGGTGCCGAACGCCCGCTGCACCCCGCCCGCGCCGGGCACCGCCAGGGCCATGGCGGCAGCGATCTGCTCCGGGGCCAGGCCCAGCGCGACCGCTGCCCCGGCCGCAGCCGCAGGCGCGCCCGCGGTGCAGGTGGCGTGCCAGCCCGCGGAGTAGTGCCGCCAGCCCAGCGCGGTGCCCAGCCGGGCCATCACGCCGGCCGCGGCCAGGTAGGCCCGGGCGCCCGCGCCGAGCGCGAGGGCGGTTGGCACGCAGACCGCGCTGACGTGCGTGGTGGACTCCATGTGCAGGTCATCGAAGTCCAGGACGTGGGCGGCCACCGCCCAGCGCGGGCCTTCCGGCAAGCTCCCGGCCAGCCGCGTGACCGGCTGCTCGCGCCCGGCCAGCGCCACCGCGACCGTGTCCACCAGCGAACGGTCAGCCAGGGCCAGGTCTTCCGCGGTCGGCTCGAGGTCGTGGGCCCACTGGGCGAGCCGCCCGGCGAGCGAGTCCGCTGGTTCCGGCACCTGGCACCCTCTCCCACAGCTGGCCGATTGAATCTAAGATATGTACGGCCATTTCGCGACGCAACCGTCTGGGCTGGCCAGTCTGAGCCGGCCGTCCTGGTGGCCAGCCTGGGCCGCCCTGGCGGGCCAGCCTGGACCGCCCTGGCCCAGTCGTGCTCCCCGGCGCCCGCGGGAGCAGGGAGGAACGGGAGCCCGTGCCGGACCAGGTCAGGTCCAGCGCCTACCGGACGCTGGCCGCCTCACTGCGGGACGCGATCCGCAACGGCGCGTACGCCGACGGCCAGCAGCTGCCCACCGAGGAACAGCTGGCCGCCCGGCATTCGGTGAGCAGGCAGACGGTCCGGCGGGCCATGCAGGACCTGGTCTCGGAGGGGATCATCTTCCGGGTGGCCGGGCGCGGTACCTACCCGGTGGCCGAGGCCGACCGTTATCTCCGGCATTTCGGCTCAGTCGAGGACCTGATGGCCCTGTCCCTGGACACGGACTGCGAGGTCATCAGCCCGCTGCGGCACGCGGTGGACGCCGAGGGCGCGAGCCGGCTGCGGCTGCCCTCCGATGACGTGCACGCGCTCACGTTGATCCGGCTGCACGGGAACGTCCCGTTCTGCCATACCTCGGTGTTCCTGCCGCCGCCGGTCGGCGCGCTGATCGGCGACGTGCCGGAGCTGGCCGCGGCGGGCGTGCGCAGCCGGATCACGGTCATCGGGCTGATCGACACCAGGATGGCCCGGTCGATCAAGGGCGCGGAGCAGAGCATCACCGCGGCGGCCGCCCCTCCGTCCGTCGCGGAGCACCTGGAGTGCGAACCGGGCCAGCCGGTGCTGCGGATCGACCGGCTGTACACCGACGACACGGGCACCCCGGTCGAGCTGGCGGTGAGCTACTTCGACCCGGCGCACTACTCCTACCAGGTCCGGCTCCGCCGCAGCCCGTCCTGAATCCCGGCCTCCCTGACCAGGATCAGGCCGGGCCTTCCAGCCGGCCGCCGAACGCGCGGCGGCGCCGCGAGCGCATGCCGCGTCAGGTGGCGCAACCCACCACCAGCTCTGCCACTCCGCGCAAACCAACGATGCCGAGGACGGGTGCACGGTGAATGCGGCTGGTTATCGGCGTCTTCTGCCGCCTGGCCAGGGTCTGGTGCGGTCCTGAATCCCCGGGTGGTGCAGGTGGACCCTGCCGATATTGGTGGTCACGTCGAGCCGGACCAGCGGCAGCCCGGGTACCGGCGGGTCCAGCCGTGAGTCGACTCCGCCTCGGTGGCGGATCACCTGCACGCCCATGCCCGGTGGCACGATGATCGTGATGCTGCCCCACCCGGTATAGATGTGCAGGTCGATGACGTGGTCGTCGAACTCGGCCTCGGTGAGGTCGAGCCGGATGCTGCCCAGGTCCGCGCTGATATGCGTCTCCCGGGCGACCTGCCACTTGCCCGCCAGCCGCAGCCGCCCCAAGCCGGAGTGGATCTCCAGCGGCCTGGCCAGCCGCCGCTCCTGGCTGGTCAGCGCAACAGGCGCCGGCAATGACCGGACCACCTCGGCCAGATCGGCCTCGGACCTGGCCGCCAGCACCCCGGCAATACCGCTATCCAGCCGGTCCGCGTCGATCTCACCAGCAGCGTAAAGCTCCTTGACGAACTCGGTGGCCCGCTGCCGGGCATCCTCACGCATTGACCTGGCCTTCCGATCCGGGTGGGCTGGCCGAGCCCGCTGTTGCCGAACTGGTGCCAGCCTATCGAGCGCACCGCCCGGGCGGCCACGTCACTCCGGAGGCATGCGAAAACGCCCGGGTAGCAGTCGATCGGCACCTGTTCCGGCTGCGTCCGCCGGCGTCGGACGGAACAGTGACGGAACTGAGGCGGGCCGAATGACTGCCACCCGGGCGTTGTGGCTCGTCAGAGCGCCACGGACTCCATCCTGTTACAGAACGCGCGGTACCGCTGCAGCGCGGTGCGCAGATCCTCGGTGGTCGTGTCGCTCCCGTTCTCCCAGGAAGAGCGCAGCGCCGCCTGCTCCCGCTCGAGCGAGGCCACGAAAGCCTTCAGTACCTCATCGGCGGCCGCCGCGGCGCGCAGCACGGATCCCCTGGGGTCATCAACGAACATCGCCTGGATGGCCGGCCACTGCTGCTCGGACAGGGCTGCGGCGGGGATGCCAGCTCCGGGGTCCCCGGCGGCCGGGCCACGGTCGCCGGGGACGGTGCCGCCGGGGACCGTACCCCCGGGGATGGTGCCGCCGGGCAAGGCCGGGTCCGGGGCCCCGGCTGCGACAGGCTGCGTCCCGTCCGCGGGCGTGCTGGACGTCCCCGCCGGACCCGGAGCCACCGGACCCGGAGCCACCGGGTTCTCGTCTGCCGGGCTGTCGTCGGCCAGGATCTCGTCCGCCGGGCTGTCGTCGGCCAGGATCTCGTCGTGGCGTTCGATGACGACCGGATCGTCGGTCATCTCCTCGCCGGCCACGCGGCTCGTCGTCTCGTCGCGTTGCGATGTCATCTGGGTCACCTCTCCTGGCGGGGCGCGGTGGTCACCGCGTCGGGGGCGGAATTGCCGGCCGGGTCGCCCACAGGCTGGCCGGGGGTCTCGCTGGCGGAGCCCGGCCAGGCCGGCGCGGCAGGCTGATCCACCACGGCAGGCTGGCCCACCGAAGCAGGCTGATCCACCGAAGCAGGCTGATCCACCGAAGCAGGCTGATCCACCGAAGCAGGCTGGCCTACCGAAGCAGGCTGATCCACCGCGGGCTGCTCGTCGGACGGGCGGGTGGTGACGGCCTCGCCGTCCGCTCTCCCGTCCAGGCGGGCGGCGGGCTCCCCGAGCAACTCGGCGAAGAGAGCCCGGTAGTGGATCATCGCCTGGCGCAGGTCCTCGGTGGACGCGGCGCCGGCGGCGGCATTCTGGCTGATGTCATGGGCGGCCCGGAAGTGATCCAGCGTGCTCGCGTGCTCGACGGACAGGTCGGCGAGCGTCTTGTCGTAAGGCTGGGTCGGGTAGCCGCGGTCTTCCATCACCGCGGAGACCAGGGTCTGCGCCCCGGTCACGGCGGCCTGCGGCGCGTCCACGAACTGCTCCTGGACGGCGGTCCACTCGGACATGTACTGGCTGCGCGCCGCCGCGCTCAGCGGGCGGATGTCAAGCTCACGCACGTGCCGTTCCCGCTGGGCAAGCTCGGCTTCCGCTTGCCGCCGACTGCCGTGCTCGCTGACTGCGCGGTCGTATTCGGGCCCGAACCGCTCCCGCAGCCGGCGGCGGCGGTTCGCCGCCAGCACGACGAGAACGGCGGCCACGACGATGATGACGATAACGATCGCCACAATGGCCCCAGCTGACATGGGGACCTCCTTTTCCGGAAGTAGCGTCCACCGACTCCCCCGCTTGGCCGTGCCCAAACACCCGGCCCGGTAGCGCATCCCGCGCGTTCGCCGGCACGATGACCTGTGTTCAGCGGCGATCCCCGGGTAGTGGCGGGGCCATGAGCACGACCGTGGACGAGACAGAGATCAAGTACGAGGCTCCCCCGGGCACTACCGTGCCGCGGCTGGGCGGGCTGCCCAGCGTGGCTGGCGCGTCCGGACCTGAGGAGCAGCTCCTGGAAGCGGAGTACCACGACACGAGCGACCTGCGGCTGATCCGCCACGGGGTAACGCTGCGGCGCCGGCGCGGCGGCAGCGACGCGGGCTGGCACCTGAAGCTCCCGGCCGGGGGCAGCACCCGGCGGGAGATCCGGATGCCGCCCGGCCGCGGCCGGCGGGTGCCCGCCCGGCTGGCCGGGCTGGTCCGGGGGTACACCCGGGACGAGCCGCTGCGGCCGGTGGCCCGCATCGCCACCCGGCGCCAGGTTCTGACCCTGGTCGACAGTGCGGGTGCCTCACTCGCCGAGATCGCCGCGGACGACGTCTCGGCCCAGACCCTGGGCGGGGAGACCATGCTCTCGCAGTGGGCGGAGGTAGAGGTCGAGCTGACTGGCGGCGGCCCGCGGCTGCTGAAAGCGGCTGACGCCCAGCTCCGCCGGGACGGGCT
>Ga0187855_10004178_pt1 | contig 10465 bp, 8 predicted proteins | sample June2016WEW_8_10_2_FD_132969 | JGI IMG/M metagenome (GOLD analysis project Ga0187855, IMG submission 132969) | Peatland microbial communities from SPRUCE experiment site at the Marcell Experimental Forest, Minnesota, USA - June2016WEW_8_10 | ecosystem: Environmental > Terrestrial > Soil >... | reverse complement strand
GTAGTTGGTGTTGAGGAGGTCGTCGCGGCTCATGCCGGGCTTGCGGGGGATTCCGGCGGTGATGACTACGATTTGGGAGTCGGCGGAGTCGGCGTAATCGTTCGAACCGAGGATGGTGGAGTCACACTTCTCGATGGGCATGGCCTGGAGCAGGTCTAGACCCTTGCCTTGCGGGACGCCCTCGATGATGTCAATGAGCACGACATCGGCCAATTCTTTCGATGCAATCCAATGGGCGGCAGTGGCGCCCACGTTTCCGGAACCTACTACAGTTACTTTATTGCGCATGATTTCCTCTCGATCAAAAACGTTCACCACTAAGAACACTAAGGAACACGAAGGAAAGTCAAAACCTTTCTTAATCGGCGGCTACGGCTACGTTCATGTTTTCGATCATACAGGTGGCGAACTCGCTGGTTCTTACTTTCTTGGCGCCTTCCATTAGACGCTCAAAATCGTAGGTCACTTTTTTCTGTTCGATGGTGTGCTCGAGGCTTTGCTCGATCAGATCGGCCGCTTCGGTCCATCCCAGGAAGCGGAACATCATCACGCCCGAGAGAATCACCGAGCCGGGATTGATTACGTCTTTGTCGGCGTACTTGGGGGCGGTGCCGTGCGTGGCTTCGAAGATGGCGTAGCCGTCGCCGATGTTGGCTCCGGGAGCAATGCCCAGACCTCCTACTTGCGCGGCGCAGGCGTCGGAGATGTAGTCGCCGTTCAGGTTGGGCGTGGCCAGGACGCTGTATTCGTCGGCTCGCGTTACTACCTGCTGGAAGATGGAGTCGGCGATGCGGTCGTTGATCATGAGCTTCTTCTTCCACGCGCCCTTGCCGTGGGTGGCGTAGATGGAATCGAGGCAGGATTTTACTTCTTTGTAGAGAGCCTGACGGAACTCGTCGGTTGCGAATTCGAGGCCGGGTTCGATCAGGTTAGCGTTCTGTTCTACGGTCAGGTTGGGATTCTTGTCTTGGTTGTCGATGATCCAGCTTTCACGCTCGGTGACTATCTGGTCGCGGAATTCTTCGGTGGCTAGATCGTATCCCCACTGGCGGAATGCGCCTTCGGTGAATTTCTGGATGTTGCCTTTGTGCACCAGCGTGACCGCTTTGCGCTTGTTGTCGAGTGCGTGCTTGATGGCCATGCGGACGAGGCGCTTGGTGCCAGTGATGGAAATCGGCTTGATGCCTACGCCGGAATCCAGACGGATCTGCTTCTTGCCGCCTTTCAGCATGTCTTTATTGAGGAATTCGATGAGCTTGGCACATTCAGGCGTGCCTTGTTCCCATTCGACGCCCATGTAGACGTCTTCGGTGTTTTCGCGGAAGATGACTATGTTCATGCGCTCGGGATGCTTTACGGGCGAGGGCACGCCGGCGTAGTACTTCACGGGACGGACGCAGCCGTAGAGATCGAGGATCTGGCGCAGGGCTACGTTGAGGGAACGAATGCCGCCTCCTACGGGCGTGGTCAGCGGGCCTTTGATGGCAACGCGAAATTCGCGGATGGCGCTGACGGTGTCATCGGGGAGCCAGTTCTGAAAACGGGCTTTGGCTTTCTCACCGGCGAAGACTTCGTACCAGGCTACGGAACGCTTGCCGTTGTAGGCTTTTTCGACGGCAGCATCGAAAACGCGGACGGAGGCTTTCCAGATATCGCGGCCAGTGCCGTCTCCTTCAATGAAAGGGATGATGGGATGATCGGGAACGCTGTATTTACCGTTGCTGTATTCGATTGTTTTTCCGTGGGGTGGGACGGGAACTCCGTTGAACGATGGCATTAAGCTAACCTCCAGAAGGGCAGAAAGGAACCCGATCATTATAAATATTAAGGGGAAGGAGAGAAGGCTGGCTATCACGGGGGAATGTGATGGCGATCACAGGGAGGGGCGGTGGTGTGATTGAACGCACAGCGGGTGCGCGCCCTGATTGATCCGGAGCGAAGTAAAGTCCCACGTAGCTTTGCTGGCGCAGACAAAGTGCATAGGTCCTTCCCCATTCGGCTACGCTCAGGGTCAGGATGACAGTCTGGGATTATTCGCGTTCGATTTTTACTGACTTCACTACTATGTCCTGGTTGGGACGGTCTTGACGGTTCTTGGCTGCTTTGGAAATTTTCTCTACTACTTCGTAGCCTTCTACTACCTCACCGAAAATGGTGTGCTTGCCGGTTAGCCAGTCGGTGTTGGCTACGGTGATGAAGAACTGCGATCCGTTGGTGTTTGGGCCGGAGTTAGCCATGGCCAGCTTTCCGGGCTTGTCGAACTTATGCGGCGAGCCTTTGGTTTCGTCTTCGAACTGGTAGCCGGGACCTCCGAAACCTGTGCCTTGCGGGTCGCCGCCCTGGATCATGAAGCCGGGAATCACGCGATGAAAAATGGTGCCGTGGTAGAGGGGATCTTTTGTTTTTTTGCGGGTGCCGGGATGAGTCCACTCACGCTTGCCTTCGGCTAGCTCGACAAAGTTGGCGACAGTTTTGGGGGCATCTTTCTCAAACAAGCGGCAAACGATGGCGCCCTCGCTGGTTTCCAGCAGGGCGTAGGTTCCGGGTGTGCGGGTCATAGTCTCCTCGACATTCGTCTTCGAACTTCTGAATTTTATAATCTTGCGGCTGAGACGCGGCAAGCCGTGTCTCTACTACATCCCCGATGGCTTGGGCGCGTCTTTTGCCATGGGTGCGGCGGCGCCCTGGATTTCAACGTGCTTGATCTTGACGGGATTGACCGGGGTTTCACCGTGGGTGGGCATGCGGGCGATTTTCTTCACTAACTCGACAGCGGCGTCATCGCATTGGCCAAAAATGGTATAGCCGCCATTGAGGCTGGGGTAGGGAACTTCGGTGATGAAGAACTGCGAGCCGTTGGTGCCGGGTCCGGCGTTGGCGTAGGCAAGACGCCCGGGGCGATCGAAGGTGACGGCGAAAGAGGTCTCATTCTTGAACTTGTAGCCGGGATCGCCGGTGCCATTGCCGGCGGGATCTCCGCCTTGAATCATGAATTGAGGGATGACGCGATGGAAGATGGTGCCGTCATAGAGCGGAACGCCGTGCTTTTTTTCGTGAGAGATGGGGCTGGTCCAATCTTTGGTGCCGTTGGCGAGGCCGATGAAGTTCTCGACTCCGATGGGAGCGACCTTCGGCAATAGGGTGCAATGCAGATCTCCGGCGGTCGTGTGAATGATGGCAGTGGGATCAGCGGCTGCGCCGAGCAGGGAGGTGGTGATGATCAGGGCAAGGGTAAGCAGCAGAGTTCGCATGGATTCTCCTGTAGAGTGTTTTGGCAATCTTCGATTGTACGACAATCGGTGGTTATTGAGTCATTGAAGCATTGAGCGATTGAAGCATTGAAAATCACTTGGCGGACTGCATTTCTGGGCTTACTTGCTCGGCTTGGCGAAAAACGCGCAGGATGTTGCCGCCGAGAATTTTTCGGATATCGGTGGCGCTGTAGCCACGATCGAGGAGGGCTTGGGTGATCTTGGGCAGATCGGCGGCGGAGTCGATGCCCTCGGGAGTTTCTCCGCTCACGCCATCGAAATCGGAACCCAGGCCTACGTGATCGATGCCGGCGACTTTGGCGATGTGGTCGATGTGATCGATGAGCGAGCTTAAGGGCGGTCGCGGAAGTTTCGCGGCCCACTCGCGCTCGATGCGGTCCTCATCGATGTAGGATACGGTTTTGCCATCGGCCTTCATTTTGTCGGTGTAGGCTTTGACGGCGGCATCGCGGTCTTTGGCTTGTGCTTCGGCCGCTTTGCGATAGTTCTCGTCGATGAAGGCGCTGTAGAAATTTACCTGCACTACTCCGCCGTTCTTGGCGATTGCGCGCAACATGTCATCGGTCATGTTGCGGGGATGGTTGGTCAGGGCACGGGCGGAGGAGTGCGAGGCGATTAGCGGCGCTTTGCTGATCGCTATCGCGTCATAAAACGTCTTATCGGCTACGTGCGAGATATCTACCAGCATGCCCAGGCGGTTCATCTCCTGGACGATCTGCTTGCCGCCCTCGGTCAGACCGTTGTGGTGCTCGATTTTGGGATCGTTGATGTCTCCGGAAGAATCGGCCCACTCGTTGGTGTTCGACCAGCTCAGGGTCATGTAGCGAACGCCCAAGCGGTAGAAATCGCGCAGCAGGCGGATGTCATTTTCGATGGAGTGTCCACCTTCAATGCCTAGCAGGGCGGCTAGTTTGTGTTGGCGGTGGGCGCGCTCGATGTCGGCGACACTGAAGGCCATCATCATGCGGTCGGGATGGTGGGCGGCCTGCTCGTAGACGGAATCGATGAGATCGAGGGTGTGGCGGGCGAAGTGGCCGCGGTTGGTGTCGGGATCGACCCAGATGGAAAAGAACTCGGCGCCTAGATTGCCTGCTTTGGCTTTGTCGAGACTGATGTGGCCGTGATCTTTGGGATCGGTCGATGCGATGTCGTAGTTTTCGTCGAGAAAGCGCTGCGGAGTGTCGGCGTGGGTGTCGATGACTATGGCGGAGTTCTGAATCTCCTGGGCTTTTTTGCTGACGGTCTGCGCGGAGATGGGCGCGGCACAGGCGACCGCGATGGCTAGAGCGAATATGAGCTTGGACATGATGAGCAAGGATTCTATACGAAACGGCAGGGCTTCGAGCTGCGAGCTCAAATCCGATTAGGGTTGCGCAGCACAGCTCTACATTCTGCGGAAAACCTTGTTCCCAATCGGAAAGCGTTACCTCAGCGGCTAAAGCCGCATTCACGACGACACTTACCGCAGGGCTGAAGCGCTGCGCCACCCAAAAACAGGCGCATGATCGTTTTTTTCCCGCACTTTATCCAGTTCGACGCGTCATGTTAAGGCGGCTAGAGCGTGGTCGATGCATTGCGCTAACGGTTGATCCGTCGAGATCGTCGTTTTTGGATAGGTGATGGGCTCGAAGTGGGCCTGTACCTCGCGATAGAGGGCGAATGATCGGTTGTGTGCGGGGTGTGAGGGATCAGGTTCTCGATCGAGACGGCGCTTGGCGGATTCGTCGGAGCAGGTGCATTCGAGGATCGTCCAGGACTGAGCTAGTTCTTCGGCGAATTCCAGAACGCGGTCGATCTGGTAGCGGCGGGAGAAAGGGCGGCCGTCGAGGAAGATTTTGCGCTGGGGAGCTAATTGGAGGAGGTATCGGGCTGCGGCTAGCATGAGCTCCATTACGAAGTCGTCTTGTTGGACGGAGTATTCGATTTCTTCTGGCGAAAATAGAGCGGCACGGAGCTCGTCTTTACCGAGGAGCGCGCCTTGGGTGCGGCGTGCTAATTCGCGAGCCAGCGTGGTTTTGCCGGTTCCGGGGAGGCCGGTAATTAGAACGATCAAATCAGCTCTCAGGAAACCCGCACCGTGGCGTCGGAGAACTGAGAACTCATCGTAGTGAATATTTTCCAAATGCCATCAGTTATGGGTTTATGCCTACACCTGAATGTAACACGCGATTTACCAACAAAAAAGCGGGGCAAGCTCCGCCCCGCCCACCACAATGCGAGCTGACTTACTTCGACCTCGCGAACCCGTGCGACACATTGCTCGAGTCCGTATAGTAGCCGCCAATCGCTCCGGCACTGTTGATGCCCTCACATAACGTTCCCTGACCCGAGCCCGTGCCCGCGCCCGAAGGGTCGAACTCAGTGATCGCCCCACCCGCGGCCCGCACATACCCGTGATTCGCGCCGTTTGAATCGATGTACCACCCTGTGACGTCGCCCGCCGTGTTGATCGCCCATCCCCTCGTTCCGTCGTTCGTGCCCGTCCCCGCCCCGGCAGCATTGAAGGTGACGATCGTTCCGCCCACTTCCAGCAGGAAACCAATATACCCGGTGGAATCGGTGTATCCCGCACCGGTAACCTCCCCGCTTGTGTTGATGTAGTACGCGTACGTGTCACCCACGCCCGGAGCGTCAAAGCTCGTGATCGTTCCGGCTGCCGCGCGCACAAAACCATGCACGACCCCGCTCGTATCCACCCATATTCCGCTAATGTCACCCGCCGTGTTGATGCCGAAGCCAAAGGTCGCCAATGCACCCGAAACATCAAACGTGGTTATAGGATTGTTCTTCTTGTGCGAGCGCACAAAGCCGTGATCTTCATTGTTGCTGTCGATGTAGTAGCCCGAGATATCTCCCGCAGTGTCGATCCCGTAAGGAAACGTGCCCTGATGTGCGCCGCTGCCCGCGCCCGTCACGTCGAACTCCGTAAGCGTTCCATTCGCCGCCAGCACCAGTCCGTGAACCGCGCCGTTACCGTCGATGTAATTGCATGCGGTAACTCCAGCCGTGTTGATGTTGTGGCAACCGCCCGTGCCTTGCCCGGCTCCAGTCCCGGCGCCCGTGGCGTTAAACGTCGTGATCGTCCCGCTGCTCGAGCGCACGAAGCCGTGATACACCACGCTATTGTCCAGATACGCTCCCGCAATCGTTCCTGACGCATTAATGCTCTGGCCAAACGTTCCTGTGCCGGCAACTGTTCCTGCCCCCGGCGCGTCGAAGGTCGTAATCACCGGCGTCTTCTCCGAAACTCCCCGCCCCTGTCCCTGTGCAGCCCCTGTGTCTACGAAAAGGAAGCAAACACATGCCATCGCAATTAGCATTCCTAATATGCTGCTCGACTGCGCCCGTTTAAGTCGGTTCACCAATCCCCTGTTATTCATCTGCTTCGCCTCCATCCTCTCCATCTGGAATTGACACGCGCCTTTTCTTTTTACGTGCCCTTGATGTCTGGAAAACGCGTTTACCGTTTGGAGGACGCATTCAGATCGTCCCCGCGTAAGTTGCCTTCGGGTTAGCGAAACCTTTTGTCCCTCCGTAAATTGGTGATTGTCCGCTTAGCGGGCATTGTTGGAGGCTACCGCGATCTCCCGCGAGCGCCAGAACAAAGAAGCTTCCGCATCTTGCTCGCATTACCTATTTATGTCAAGACTGCAAACTCTTACACAGCGATGGAACCGCCGTTTCACTTTCTTTGTGGGACATGAAACTGACTGTTAACAGGTTGTAAGGTAACGGCGGGGGAACTCCGATGGTCGACTAGTTGGAGGCGCCGATGGCTGCTACTGCAGTGGGGGGTGGGGTGTCGGGTTCTTCTGTTGGGGGAAGGGAGAAAATTGTTTGGGTCTGACGCCACTGACTGTAGCGGTCGGAAACCATGATGTGGAAGCACCAGTGACGGCGTTCTTCCTCGGGCTCGACTAACCCGATGGCGTTCAGATAGAACAAATAGCGTTCGACGAAGCGCAACTGGTCTTTCGTCATGCCACGGCGCTGAAGGTCGACGGTGATTCCGGCGAGATGAGAAGAGGCGGTGTCGCCATCGGCGGGAGCGGCATTGCGATTGTGACGGCGGAGCTTTTTCTGCACCTGAACAGTGCGGACAGCGGAATTCAGTTGGATTTGTTCGTGGAACTGACCGTAATAAACCTCGGAAAGGTCTTGCACGAAATCGCGCGTCCAGGGACGACAATAGCGGCGTGAGGGATCAAGACTGCGCTCAATCTTGAGGGACTCGGTTTCCTTGATGGGCACCAGTTCGCCGGAAGCTTTGAGAGCTTCGAGTTCTTCGTCGTCCTGAATGCGGGGCAGATCGAGGCGGTCGATTTCTTCATTCTGGCGGAGCAGGGAATCGTGGGAGGGGCGGAAGAGGGGATTCCAAAGCATGCCGCGAAGTCCGCGGAAGTGGAACGCGTGCAGGATGCGGTGACGATGAGGGGTGACGCGGTGCAGGGCGAAGGCGGTTCTTGGCGCGGCGAGTGTAAGGAAGATGGCAAGCGTGATGAGCGCAGACGCCAGTCCGGTTTGGAGTTTCGGTCCGCGTGTTGTGGCTCGGCGCATCATTGATTGGTAATCGTGCGCATGTTGAAAACTCCCCTGGACTGTGGAAAACCCCCGTTTCTCCTAGAGGAGTTGCAATTGTAAATCACCAGTCAACCATCTTGTGAAGCCATTCGTTCTAAACCGCATTACTTAAGGGAGTTGAGGGTGGTTACCTGAAGACAACTGGTGGCTTCCCCGGCCAAAATCGGGAAAAAACGCGGTTTGGGAAAATGCGAAGTTGGACTCAGGAATGCTTGGCTTCGATTTTTCCTTCCGCCTTTTACTTGCGCAGCAGGTCGGTTAGGGCCTGGATCATGACCTGTCCACCTACGTCGGCGATCGATGTGGTCAGGGGGATACTCTTGGGGCAAATCTCTACACAGTTTTGGGCGTAGCCACATTCCTGGATACCGCCGTCGCCCATGAGGGCGGAGAGACGCTCGTGTTTCAACGCCTGGCCGGTGGGATGGGTGTTGAACAGGCGCACCTGGGAAATGGTGGCCGCGCCGACGAATCCTGTGGATTCGGTGAACTGTGGACAGGCTTCCATGCAGCAGCAGCACGAGATGCAGTTGGATAGCGGATAGGCTATTTCCTGCTCCTGCATGGTCAGGCGCGGGCCGGGGCCTAGGTCGTAGGTGCCATCGACGGGGATCCAGGCCTTCACTTTTTTGAGGTTCTCAAAAAGGACGCTGCGATCGACGGCTAAATCGCGCACGATGGGGAATTTGGTTAGCGGCTCGAGCTTGATGGGCTGATCTAGGTGATCGATGAGGGAAGAGCAGGCCATGCGGGCGCGTCCGTTGATGAGCATGGCGCAGGAGCCGCAGATCTCCTCGAGACAGTTGGAGTCGTAGGTGACGGGCGTGGTCTGCTTGCCGTCGCGGGTGACGGGGTTGGCCGCGATCTCCATTAGCGCCGAGGTGATGTTCATGTTTTTTTTGTAGGGAATCTCGAACTCTTCCCAGGACGCGCGGGCGTCGGGGGTGAGTTGGCGCTTGATTTTTAGGATTACGGATTTATTGTTTGCCATTTAGCTCTTAGCCTTTAGCTCCTAGCTTGAACCCTTGTCCTTTGTGCGTAGCGGAAGACCGCTGTCTCGTGCTCGCGGCAAAAAGCAGGTCCTTCGCTTCGCTCAGGATGACAAGTGATTAAGATCATTGAGCAGCTTGCCACTTCAGTACTTCCTTGGACGCGGCGGGATTAGGGCTGCGTCTACTGCCTCGAACTCGAACTTGGGCTCGTCTAAATCAGGCGCGAAGCTGGCTTTCGTGGTCTTCATCCAGTTCTTGTCATCGCGCTCGGGGAAATCGGGCTTGTAGTGCGAACCGCGAGACTCGTCGCGCATGGCCGCTCCCTGCGCGATTACTCGCGACAGTTGCAGCATGTTGTAGAGCTGGCGCGTGAAGGCGATGGTCGTATTGGCCCACTGCGCGCGATCGCTCAGATTGATGTTCTGGAAACGATGCAGCAGGTCGACGATCTTGGCATCGGCCTCCTGGCACTTTTTGTTGTAACGGATTACGGTGCAGCTCTCCGTCATCAGGGCGCCTAGTTCACGCCAGAGCAGGAATGGATTCTCTTTGCCGTCGGCTTTCATCAGGCCGGCGTTGATTTCCTGCTGGCGTTTGCGCTCGGCGTCGAAATGGCCATTCGCGGGCGCGCCTTGCAAGCTCTTCGCGTACCGCATCGCATTGGGACCGGCTACGAAGCCTCCGAAAATGCAGGACACTAGCGAGTTTGCGCCGAGGCGATTGGCGCCGTGGTATTGGTATTCAGCTTCTCCGGCGGCGAAGATGCCGGGGATGTTCGTCTGCTGTTTGTAATCGATCCAGAGGCCGCCCATGGTGTAGTGCATGCCGGGGAAAATCTTCATGGGGGTGACGCGGGGATCGTCGCCTACAAATTTTTCGTAAATTTCGAGGATGCCTTCCAGTTTGCGGTCTAGAACCTTGGGGTCGATGTGGGTCAGGTCGAGGTAGACCATCGGCTGGCCGTCAATGCCAAGCTTGTTCTCATAGACGACTTTGAAAATTGCGCGCGTGGCTACATCGCGCGGCACGAGGTTGCCGTACTTTGGATACCACTCTTCGAGGAAATACCAGCGTTCTTTCTCTGGGATGGATTTCGGATCGCGCTTGTCGCCCTGTGTGCGGGGAACCCAGACTCGGCCGCCTTCGCCTCGGGCTGATTCGGACATCAGGCGGAGTTTGTCTTCGCCCGGAATTGACGTGGGGTGGACTTGGATGAATTCTCCGTTGGCGTAGTAGCAGCCCTGCTGATAGAGCGCGGACTGGGCCGATCCCGTGCAGACTACGGAGTTGGTGGACTTGCCGAAGATGGCGCCTATGCCGCCGGTGGCGATAATGATGGCGTCGGCGGGGAAAGTGCGGACTTCCATGGTGCGCAAGTCCATCGCGCAGATGCCACGACAGATGCGCTGTCCGTCGAGGACGGCGGAGAGAAATTCCCAGTGCTCGTACTTTTTCACCTTGCCTTCGGATTCGTAACGGCGAACCTGCTCGTCTAAGGCGTAGAGAAGTTGCTGGCCGGTGGTGGCTCCGGCGAAGGCGGTGCGGTTGTAGAGCGTGCCTCCGAAGCGGCGGAAATCGAGAAGACCTTCGGGGGTGCGATTGAAGGGAACACCCATGCGG
>Ga0187855_10004177_pt1 | contig 10467 bp, 7 predicted proteins | sample June2016WEW_8_10_2_FD_132969 | JGI IMG/M metagenome (GOLD analysis project Ga0187855, IMG submission 132969) | Peatland microbial communities from SPRUCE experiment site at the Marcell Experimental Forest, Minnesota, USA - June2016WEW_8_10 | ecosystem: Environmental > Terrestrial > Soil >... | reverse complement strand
GATAGCGACATCGCGCCGGTGATCAAGCTGGTGGATACGACCATCTTCAACGCGCTGGAGCGGCGGGCGAGCGACATCCACATCGAATCGCGCGACCAGGAAGTGGCCATCAAGTACCGCATCGACGGCGTGCTGCACTATGCCATGCCGCCAATCGCCAAGGACTGGCAGTCGACCATCATTTCGCGCATCAAGGTGATGAGCGAACTCGACATCGCCGAAAAGCGCGTGCCGCAGGACGGACGCTTCCGGGTGCGCTACAAGAACCGGCTGATCGATTTCCGCGTGTCCATTATGCCGACGATTCACGGCGAGGACGCCGTTCTGCGCGTGCTGGACAAGGAATCGATGAGCGAGAAGTTTTCCAAGCTATCGCTCGACGTGGTGGGATTCTCCGAATCCGACCTCAACAAATTCCGCCGCTACATTCTGGAGCCGTATGGCATGGTGCTGGTGACCGGGCCGACGGGCTCGGGCAAGACCACGACGCTCTATGCGGCGCTGAGCGAAATCAAGAACGACGAAGACAAGATCATCACCATCGAAGACCCGGTGGAATACCAGATCAAGGGGATCACGCAGATTCCGGTGAACGAGAAAAAGGGGCTGACGTTCGCGCGCGGGCTGCGGTCGATTCTGCGCCACGATCCGGACAAGATCATGGTGGGCGAAATCCGCGATCAGGAGACGGCGCAGATCGCCATCAACTCCGCGCTGACCGGCCACCTGGTGTTCACCACCGTTCACGCCAACAATGTGCTGGACGTGCTGGGGCGTTTTCTGAACATGGGCGTGGAGCCGTACAACTTCGTATCCGCGCTGAACTGCATCCTGGCGCAGCGGCTGGTGCGGGTAATCTGCGAGCACTGCCGGAAGCCGGTGAAATACCCGGAGTCGATGCTGGTGGAGAGCGGTCTGAACCCCGACGAATGGCGCGATTTTCCGTTTGTCGAAGGGGCGGGTTGTTTCGAGTGCGGCGGCACGGGGTTCCGCGGGCGGTCGGCGATTCACGAGCTGCTGGATTTGAGCGAAAAGATTCGCGAGATGATTCTCGACAAGCGGTCGACTTCGGAGATCAAGCGAGCGGCGCGTGAGGATGGGATGACGTTCCTGCGCGAGTCGGCCGTAATGAAGATGCGGGCTGGGGTGACCACGCTACGCGAAATCAATAAGGTGACGTTCATTGAGACGTAAAGCGATGCCGTGGCGCGGGCTGTCGAGCCTGCTGTGTCGAGAGTCGTCTCGACATTTCTTCGCCCTTAGGTGGGATAGACGATCGGTTCTCGTCGTTTGTCAAGGCGCCGGCATGACAGACCACAAAAAGCGATGGTCTGTCCTACCTGGACCCGGAGGCTCGTGGTGCTGCTAGACCGCCTCAAGGCTTACATCCAGGACCCGCCGGCGAATCTGGCGGTGGAGATATCCGAAGCTGGCCTGGCGGGGGCGCGGCTCGGAACCAGGACCGAGCTCGGCTTCGCGCCGCTCAAGCCGGGCGCGCTGGCGGTGTCGCCGGTGCAGGAAAACCTGATCGACCCGGACGAATTCTCGCGCGCGGTGCGAGCGCTGGCCGGAGTGGAGACCGGCCGCAAGCGCCGCGACGTGGCTCTCATTCTGCCGGATTACTGCACGCGCATCGCGGTGCTGGATTTCGATTCGTTTCCGGGCGATGCGAAAGAGCAGGCGTCGCTGATCCGCTTCCGCCTGAAGCGGAGCGTGCCGTTCGACGCCGAATCGGCGGCGCTGAGTTACTGGGCGGAGCCGGGCGGCACGGGGAAGAAAGTGGACGTGCTGGTGGCGATGGCGCCGCTCGAAGTGGTATCGCGGTACGAAGCGCCGTTCCGCGCGGCGGGTATGAACCCGGGGCTGGTGATCCCCTCGTCGCTGGCGGCGATTGAACTGGCGCCGGACGGCGGATTGAGCTTGCTGGCGAAACTGACCGGGCGCGTGCTCACCGTGGTGGCGCGGCAGGCGGGTGTGCCGAAGCTGGTGCGCTGCCTGGAGCTGCCGGTCTCCGACCTGGACGAAGTAGCGGCCGTGCTGGCGCCCACTCTCGTGTACCTGGAAGACAATCTGGGAGGCAAAGCGGAGAAACTGTACCTGTGCGGCTTCGGCGCGGAGACGGACGAGGCCGAGCGGCGCTTCGCCGAGGAATTGGCGGTGGCTGTGGAAACGGTGCGGTCGCCCTTGGGTGTGCCCGGGGAAAGCAACGCCGGCCTGTTGGGCTATTTGCGATCGATCGCGAGAAACAATTGAGATGAGGATTCCGATCAACCTGGCGAGCCAGCCGTTCCGGCGCGACCGGCCGATGCTGTTGGCGTCGGCGGTGGTGTCGGCCGCGCTGTTGCTGACGCTGGTGCTGCTGATTTACCTGGCGCTGCTCGACCGGGCGCAGCTCGAGAGCCTGCGCGGCGACGTGAGCCGCCTGGATAGCCGCCTGCGGGTGGTGCGGGCGGAGCAGGCGCGCATGGACGCGGTGCTGCACCAGCCGGAGAACGCGAGCGTGCTGGAGCGCAGCGTCTTTCTCAACGATCTGATCTATCACAAGGCGATCAGTTGGAGCCGCATGTTCGCGGACCTGGAAAAGACGGCGCCGTACAACGTGCGCATCACGGCGCTGCACCCGACCATCGATTCGCGCAACCAGGTGATGCTGGATATGACGGCGGCGTCGAACGAGCCGGAGGGGATTGAAGACCTGCTAAAGGCGCTGGAGGCGTCGCCGATTTTCGGCTACGTGTACCAGCACAGCACGCTGCCGCCCACGCAGGCCGAGCCGCAATACCGCAGCCGCATCACGGTGCCCTATGACCAGAAACTTTGAGTGGGCCAAAATCGACAGGATCAAGGAACCGCGCGTGGCGATGCGCGCGCTGATCGGCGTGCTGGTGGCGGCGAACCTGGCGGCGGCGGTGATGGCATTCCGGCCGTTCGGCGGGTCGGCGGAAGATCTGCGGCGGCGGGCCGGCGGCTTGCAGGATCAACTGGCGGCGGCGCAGGCGCACGTGGTCATCACACGGAAGCTGGTGGAGAAGGTGGAAGGGGCACGGCGCGACGGCGACCAGTTCCTGGCCCGGTACGTAGTGGACCGCCGCAAAGCTTCCTCGGCGTTGAACGAAGAGTTGTTCCGCATGGCGGCGGAGGCCGGCGTTAAGCCGGGGCAGATTGCGAACGAATATGAGGCGATCGAAGGCAGCGACACGCTGCAAATGGTGAATATCCAGGTGGCGTTTGAAGGATCGTACCAGAATCTCACGCGGCTGGTGGACCTGATCGACAAATCGCCGCGGTTTCTGATGATCGAGAGCCTGCAGACGGCGGCGCCGCAGGGGAACTCGGGGCTCATGGCGGTCCAGTTCAAGATCCACACGTTTGTGCGGGGCGCGCTGGAGGATGCGCCGTGAAGACTGGCCTGGAAGATAAGAGAAAGGTAGCCGCGCTGGCAGCGCTCGGGCTGGTGGCGGCGTATTTCTTTTACGCCAATGTGCTGGCGCCGCAGGGCGGGACGCCAACGAGCGGGGGTGCGGCGGCAGCCAGCGCTCCGGAGGAGCATCGCACGGATGCCGGGGCGGCGCATCCCGCGGTTGCCGCGCCGGCAGCCGAGCGATCGCCGGGCGTGGCAGCGCGGGCGGCCCGGCCGGCGGAGCGCAACCGGAACGAAGAGTTTCACCCGGTGCTGCATTCCAAGAATCCGGAGGAGCAGATCGATCCCAACACAGTGGATCCCCGGATCCGGCTCGACCTGCTGGCCAAATTGCAGAGCGTGGCGCCTGCGGGCGGCGGGCGCAACCTTTTTCAGACAGGCCCGGCGCCGCCACCGAAGCCGAAAGGGCCGGAGCCGATCATCAAGCCGAACAAGCCGCTGCCCGGCCCCCCGGACGTCTTTCACACGGACCCGGTGGTGGCGCAGGGTCCGCCGCCGCTGCCTCCGATCACGTTCAAGTATTATGGGCTCACCACGATTCGAAGGAACGGTAAGCGCACCGCGTTTTTCATGAGCGGCGAAGAGATTCTGATTCGGGCGGTGGGCGACACGGTGGTCGGCAGCTACAAACTGGTGAGTATCGGCCTGACTTCGGCGGTGGTCGAGGATACGCAGTCGAAGCGGCAACAGACAGTGCCGCTGGCCGAGGAAGCGCAGGTATGAAGACGATCACACAAGCGAGTGCGGTTGGCAGGCCAGCGCGCCGGCCCGGGCGCACGACGCAGAAGTGGCGAAGCTCTCGATCGCCAGTGAATTCGCATGAATCTGAGTGTAGGGGTACACAAGGTTTTGCTTTATCAGAGGCTTTGTATCAGGGCACGGGCTTTAGCCGTGCCGAAGAATCAGGAGAAGAACTTGGGCTTCAGCCCCTGCGGACTTGGAAAGGACTCAGTGGCTAAAGCCCTTGGATACCGACGTGTTGCGGCACGACTAAAGCCGTGCCCTGATACAAAGCCAGCCCAGTTTCCACTTCCATATCGCGCAGCCCGCCTGCCCCGCGAAGGCGAGCGCGGCTTCGCCCTGCTGCTGGTGTTTCTGATGGCGGCGGTGATCGGCATTACGCTCTACGCGGAGCTTCCGCGAGTGGCCATCCAATCGCAGCGCGCCAAAGAACAACTGCTGGTCGAGCGCGGCGAGCAGTTCAAGCGGGCCATCCAGCTCTTCCTGCGGGCCAACAAAGGGACGCGGTTCCCGGCCGATCTGGACGATCTCGACCGGGGATACAACAACCTTCGTTTCCTGCGCCATCGCTACAAGGACCCGATGACGGGCAAGGACGAGTGGCGCATCATCCACATGCAGGGCGGCGTGCTGACCGATTCGCTGCTGAACAAGCCGAAGGACAGCGATAAGCAGGAAGCATCCACGCTGGGGCAAAACATCAGCGCGCAACTGGGGCTGGGGGAAACGGCCAGCGCGGGCCAGGCGCAGCCGAACGCGATGAGCCGGCGGCGGCCGAGCGAAGGCGGCACGGGCGGAGGACTCGGCCCGGACGGGCAGCCGATTCAGCCGGCCGACCAAACAAATGGGACACAGCCGGGCGTAGGACCGGACGGAACGCCGCTACCGTCGCAGGCGCCTGGCACTCCCGGCATGCCGGGCGGCCCTGGCTCGCCCTTTGGCGCTGCGCCGGGCTCAGCCCCTTTTCCGGGGATGCCAGGCGCGCCGGGTCAGTTCCCAGGCCAGTTTCCGGGCCAGCCGCCGGGCATGCCCGGCGGGATGAACGCCGGCAACACGGGAGACAGCGGGTCAACGGTCGGCGGCTATGGTTCGACGGTGGGAAACGGCGCGGCGACCGGTGGGCTGAATCCGGCAAATGCCGGCAGCGCGGCAAATCCGATGGTGCCGGGGCAGAACACTGCGGCGCAGAACATGCTTCAAAACCTGCTGGGAACTCCGCGGCCGAACGGCGCTCCTCCGGGGATTGGCCAAGGTCAGGGCACGGTGATCGGCGGCGGCATGGCCGGCGTGGCGAGCAAGATGGATGCCGAGGGTCTGATGGTCTATAACGACCGAACCAATTACAAGGAGTGGGAGTTCGTTTACGACCCCAGCAAAGACCGCCCGCGCCAGGACCCGCGCAGCATGCTGGTCGGCAACCAAATGGGCACGCCATCGACTCCCACGCCAGGCACGACGACGACACCCAGCCAGTCGGGGACGTTCAGCCAATCCGGACAGAGCGGAACGAGCGGACAGATGGGAACCAGCGGAACGGGCGGAACCAGCGGACAGACGGGAACGAACGGGCAGACCGGCACGCCTTCGGGCACCGGCACCTCCAGCCAGGGCGCACCGATCGACATCCGGCCAGGAAAAAAGTAGCGCCGGGCGGTGGATCGTGCTGCCGTATCCGACCGCCAAACGCAGGCCGGTGGCCTGCGCCACACTGCGCCACCTACATCCGGTGAAAGGCTTTCAGGATTTCCCGCGTGGAATAGTGCATGGCGATGGGGCGGCCGTGCGGGCAGCTCATGGGGCAATCGGTTTCGGAAAGCGCGCGCAGCAGCCATTCCATTTTGGCGGCGTCGAGGTGGGTGTTGATTTTGATGGCGGCGCGGCAGGCGATGCCGGCGGAAATTTCGCGGCGCAGATCGTCGAGCGAGCGCTGGCGCAACTCGCCTTCGGCGATTTCGAGAATCTCGAAGAGGATCTGCTCCAGATCGGCGGCGCCGATGGCGGCTGGCGCGGATTTCACGGCAATGGTGCGGTTGCCGAAGGGCTCGGTTTCAAAGCCCGAGGCGCGCAACTCATCGGCGATGCGGGCGTAGTCGATCTGCTGTTCGGCGGTGAGCGTGAGAATCATCGGCATCAGCAGGCGCTGGGTTTCCACGGTTCCGGCGGCGCGTTGCTTGAGGACCTGCTCGAACAGGATGCGCTCATGCGCCACGTGCTGATCGATGATCCACAAGCCGTCGCGGCCGGCGGCGACAATGAAGCTCTCGTGAATCTGGCCAAGCGGACGTAGATCGGATAGCACCGAAAGCGACATTTCGGGCGGCGGAACGGCCTCCGGCGGGAATTCGCCATGGGCATCGAGGCGCCGCGAAAGCTTTCCGGAAGGCCGCGGGCCGGGCGCCACTTCAAGCGGCGGTGCGCTGAAATCGAAGCGCGGCGAAGGGCCGGCGGTGGGGCGCAGGGCGAACTCTGGAGCCGGCGGCTCGCCTGGCGCGAGCGGCGTTTCGAGTGGCGCGGTTTCGCCAGTCCCAACTGGAATATGCCCGATTGGAACCGGCTCGGCGTCCACCAGGCTGGCTGCATCGGGCGCCTGGTTCTCGATCATCTGGCTGAACTCGGAATACGGCAGTTGCGCAGCGGCCTGCCCGGCAGTGGGGTGTGGGGCGAGCGAGAACGAGGGCGCCGGACGGCTTTCCATCAAGCGGTCGCGAATCGTGTCGCGGACGAAATCGTGAACGAACGAGCCGTGGCGGAAGCGGACTTCGGTTTTCGAAGGATGCACATTGACGTCCACCTCCTCGGCATCGCACTCGAGAAACAGGAGCGCGAAGGGGTAGGCGGCGGGCGGCATCAGGTTGTGATATGCCGAGGAAAGCGCGTGCAGCAGCAGGCGGTCGCGAATCAGCCGGCCGTTGACGAAGATGAAAACCGAATTGCGATTGGCCTTCTGCACCTGCGGGCGGGAGAAGAAACCGTTCAGGCGGAAGCGGCGGGTGGGCGGCTCGTCCGGCTCGGCGCGGTATTCGGCGATGGCTTGCGAGGGCGGTGCGCTCGGCTGGGCCATGAACAGATCCTTCTCGCGGTCGCCGATCTCGACCAGGTCTTCCAGCGTGCGGCCGCCGAAGACCTGGTAGACGCGCTCGGCGAGAGTGGCGACCGGCGTCACGTACAACAACTCGCTCGCGCCGCTGATCAACTGAAAGGTCTTCTCCGGGTGAGCGAGGCTGTAGTGAGTGACCAGGCTGGCGATGTGGGCCAATTCGGTCTGCTCGGTGCGCAGAAATTTCTTGCGCGCGGGGACGTTGTAAAAGAGGTCGCGGACGGTGATGGCGGTGCCGCCGCCCAGCGCTGCTTCTTCGCAGCGCAGCATCTTGCCGCCGGCGATTTCGATGCAAGTGCCGGTGGTCTCTTCGGCGGAACGGGTTTCGAGCAGTAGCCGCGATACGGATGCGATGGAAGGGAGAGCCTCGCCGCGGAAGCCGAGCGTGGAGATCGAGAGCAGGTCCTTGACGTCGCGCAGCTTGCTGGTGGCGTGGCGCTCGAAGGCGAGCAGGGCGTCGTCGCGGAGCATGCCGCAACCGTCGTCGGCGATGCGGATCAGGCGGCGTCCGCCGGATTCGACCTCGATGCGCAACTCGGTGGCCCCGGCGTCGAGCGAATTCTCGAGCAGCTCTTTGACGACCGAAGCGGGGCGCTCGACGACTTCACCGGCGGCGATCTTGTTGGCGACCTGGTCGGGCAGGATGCGGATGCGGCCCATGGGCGATCTTATAGTTCACTATAACGGAGCCGCGACCGAAGGGAGCGGTGGCCGACGAATTGTCTATAGGCCGCAACTATCCTTGCGGGGGCTGCGCGAGGTTGAGCATCCACTTAATGCCAAACCGGTCCGTGAGCATCCCGAAGCGCGGGGACCAGAAGGTCTGCTGCAAGGGCATGGTGATCTGGCCATTCTCGCTCAGCGCGGCAAAGATTGCGTCGATCTCCTGTTGGCTCTCACAGGTGATCGTTACCGAGAAATTGTTGCCCGGCTGGAACGGTGTGCCATGCACGGTGTCCGCCGCCATCAGAATCGTCAGCGATCCCTTGGTCAGGGACGAATGCATGATCCGGTCCTTGGTCTGCTCGGTCACCCAAGGAAAATCGCCAGGCGCTTCGGAGTTCGGCATGAGGAACAGCCCGGCGTCAAAACACTTCTTGTAGAATTCCATGGCTTCGCGGCAGTTGCCGTCAAAACTCAGGAAGGTGACGACTTCTTTCATAATTGGCTCCGTTGTGGCTACTTGTAAGAACGCCGTTTCACCGGCACGGCGTCCGGACCGGGCATGCCCGGCCCCTACAGACGACGCAAGGATAGGTTAGCGTATTTTCTGTCTACGCGGTTTTGGGTTTCGCCAGCAGTCCGACGGCGGTGACGTAGCCGATGGCGGCTAGCGGGACGACGAAACCGATCAACACCGAGCTATGGTCGGCGACCAGTCCCATCAGTGGAGGCAGAATAGCGCCGCCTACGATGGCGGTGACCATCAGGCCGGAAAGCTCGTTGGTGTGTTGCGGCAGGGCCTCGACGGCGGTGGAAAAGACGAGCGGGAAGATGTTGGCGAATCCCAGGCCAACGACGAAACAGGCGGCAACAGCGAGGGCCGCGGTGGGCAGGAAGAGGCCGAGCAGTCCGACGATGGAAACCGCGCAGGTAAGGGCGAGAAACTTGCGCGGCGCCATCCAGTTCAAAATCACGCCGCCGGAAAACCGTCCGATGGTGAGGGCGATGAAGAACAACAACGTGCCGAACAGGCCCAGGCGCGCAATATCGACGCCGAACTGCTCCTTGAGGAACAGCGGAATGTTGGCGCTCATGCACACTTCGGCGCCGACGTAGAAAAAGATGGCGCCCACCATGGCCAACACGTAGCGGTCGCTGAGCAGCGCCAGGCAGGAACCGACCGTGGCGGACTTGCGCTCGCCGATGTCTTTTTTTACCTGCAGCAGCGTGCCCACGGCGAGAACGGTAACCGCCAGGGCGACCGCGTAAATGGGGAACATGACTTGCCAACTGGCGTGGAAGTAGCGGCCGGCGACCAAGGGGATGAGGGGCCCGGAAGCCGATCCGATGGCTTTGACGAACTGCCCGAGTGAAAGATTGCGCGGATACTTACCGGGCGCGGAAACGTCGCGCATGATGGGGTTACCGGCCACTTGCAGGATGGCGGCGCCGGCATCGAGCAACAGCACGGTCAGCAGAAAGCGCATGAAGGTAGTGAGGCCGAAGCTGGCGTTGAGCAGTCCGACCAGCGCGATCACGAGTCCGAGCATCAACACGGTTTTCTTGCCGCGCCGGTCTTGAAAGACGCCCATCGGCACCGAGAGCAGGCCGAACATGCTGAAACCGACGAAGGGAATCAGCGAGGCCACCGCGTTGCTCAAGTGAAATTGATCTTTCGCCAGGCTGACGAAGGGGCCGACGGCGTCGCCGAAGCCCATCGCGAGAAAAGCCAGAAAAACCGGGAAGGTGCGTATCTTCATAGCCAATCGCTGAATTGTAGCAACTCGCCGCGCGGGCGGGCAGGCGCTTCTGCCAGGCGAGGGTCCGCCCCGGATCTCTTGCGGCAGGCTATGGGATTGCGGACTCGCTCCACGCTATCTGCCAGCCACCGCATTGCGCTTCTTCGGCACGCCGTGAGTATGGCAGTCGACGCACTGGAAGAAGTGGATGTTGTGGCGGCTCGAGCGCGAGCGGAAAGTGGTATCCATCTTCTCCACGTCCAATCCGCAGTTGGACATCTTGGGATGGCAATTGGCGCAGGAAGCGCGCGTCTGCTCGCCGTGGCCCTGATGGCAGGCCAGGCAACTGATGCCTTCGTGGATGCCGATGGGCGTTCGGTCGTCGCCGTCGCCAGCCTGCATGGCGGCGCTCGAGGCGTGGCATTGGTAGCAGAGCGCCTGGCGCTGATCGGGACTCGTCTTCACCCGCCGCGTGCCCTGCACCATCTCCGGCAGCGGCAGCAACGCGAGCGCAATGTGGCCCTGCGCCCGGCGATCGAACAGAGCCAGCGATGGGGACGCCGTGGCTTGCAGGCTGCCGGCCGTATCCGGCCGGCGCACGCGCGGCCCTTCCGGCTGTCCCGGCCGGTGCATCTGGTGGCAGGTCAGGCACGGAATCGCCGCGCGGTCCGTCCAGCGCGCATCCACCAGCCGCCACGGCCCCTTCGTATCGACAGGCACACCCATGTCGCGCAGGCCGCCCTGAAAGTGCATCCCGTGGCAGCACAAGCAGTCCTCCATCAGGATGCGCTTGCGGTTGTGCTCCT
>Ga0187855_10004172_pt1 | contig 10472 bp, 9 predicted proteins | sample June2016WEW_8_10_2_FD_132969 | JGI IMG/M metagenome (GOLD analysis project Ga0187855, IMG submission 132969) | Peatland microbial communities from SPRUCE experiment site at the Marcell Experimental Forest, Minnesota, USA - June2016WEW_8_10 | ecosystem: Environmental > Terrestrial > Soil >... | reverse complement strand
CGGGCGATGACGAAGCCGCCGACGTGCTGCGAAAGGTGTCGGGGAAAGCCCAATATCTCGGCACTCATCGTCATGAGACGACGAACCCGGGGATCTTCCGGATCGAACCCCGTGGCACGGATGCGCTCGGGGTCGATGCGCTGGCCATCCCACCATTGCATGCCGCTTGCCAACCGGTCGACTTCGTCCGCCTCGTAGCCGAGCGCCTTGCCGACATCGCGAAGCGCGTTTCGCGGGCGGTAGCAGATGACGGTCGCCGCCAGGGCCGCGCGCTCCCGGCCGTACTTGCGATAGATGTACTGAATCACCTCCTCACGCCGCTCGTGCTCGAAGTCCACGTCGATATCGGGAGGCTCGTTGCGCTCCTTGGAGATGAAGCGCTCGAACAGCATCGACATGCGCGAGGGATCCACTTCGGTGATTTCCAGGCAGTAGCACACCGTCGAATTGGCTGCCGAGCCCCGGCCCTGGCAAAGAATGTTCTGCGAGCGGGCGTACTGCACTACGTCGTGCACGGTGAGAAAGAACGGTTCGAACTTGAGTTCGGCGATGAGCGCGAGCTCGTGCTCGATCCCATTCCGAACGGCGGCGGGCACCCCGGCCGGCCAGCGCCTGGCGCAGCCCCGTTCCGTCAAGCGGCGCAAATGGCTGGTCGGCGTCTCACCCGGGGGCACGATCTCCTCGGGATACTCATAGCGCAGCTCGTCGAGCTTGAACACGCAGCGCCCGGCCACGCTCAAGGTTTCCTCGAGAAGCGCGGCCGGATACAGTTCTGTCAGGCGCGCCAACGGCCGCAAATGACGCTCGCCGTTCGGATGGAGCTGGGTGCCCGCCTCGCTGAGCGGGACCTTGAGGCGGATCGCCGTCAGCACATCCTGCAGCGCGCGGCGGCCGCGCCGGTGCATGTGCACGTCGCCCGCGGCGACCCGCGGGAGCTCGAGCGTCTTGCCCAGCGCCTCGAGGAGCTCCAGGCGGCGCGCATCGAAACCGCCGGTCAGCAGCTCGACGCCGATCCATAGGCGCCCGGCAAATCTCTCTCGCAGCCAACGGCCGTCGCTTTCGTGCCGCGGCAAGGGAATGCGCCCGGCCGGTGGCAGCCAGAGAATCAGACATCCGTCGAGAGCGTTCTCGAGATCCCCACGCTCGAGCCGATAACTGCCCTTGGCGCCGGCGCGGCGCGCGCGGCTGATCAGACGGCAAAGCGCGCCATAGGAGGACCGATCGGTGGCGAGCGCGACGAGTTCGAGATCGTCGGCACCACGCTCGGGTCCGGTGCAAAGGTCGGGCCCGGCGCCGCAACGGAGCTCTGCGCCGATGATGAGGGGCAGCTCGCATCGCTTCGCCTCGGTGTGCGCGCGCACCACGCCCGCCAACGAGCATTCATCGGTCAGGGCGAGCGCTCGATAGCCGAGCGCCTTGGCTTGCGCGACCAGTTCCTCGGGCTGCGAGGCGCCCCGCAGGAACGAGAAATTGCTCAAGGCATGCAGCTCCGCGTACATCCGGCAGCCTCAAGCGAACACACCGTGCACATACCAGCACTTGGATCGTCGCTCCTGAAAAATCCACAGCCGCGCGCCGCCCGCCTGACGCACGATGTAGTAGTCGCGCGCGACATCTTTGCCGTCCCACCAGCCGCTCTCGATGCGCTCCGGGCCTTCCTCGAGCATCGAGCGGCTTCGATGCAGCTCAACGATGTCCGCATCGGCGAGTCGCGCCGGTTCGTTCAAAAGCCACACGGGCCGCGGCATGTCGGGGGCCTCATCGGCTCGTCGATGGTTCCGCCGGACCGCGTGCGGTACAGCGTCCGTCTGCAATGCATGCACTCGCTGCCAGGCCGCTTCGGGGCGGTGTTCCGGCACGGGGCAAATGCCATAGACCGCTTCCTCCCCCAGCCGGGCGCGCAAACGTTCCACCAGTTGCGGCGCGGTGTCTCGGCCGCCGGCACCGCCCAGGCACGCGAACACATCGAGAGAATCGGCCGATAGCGGCTGCAACCGGCCGGATCGAAGCTCCATGGAGAGAATCGGCGCGGCGAGCTCCAGGCGCGACAGCTTTTGCATCGAGACATCCGCCAGGCGCAGAGGGTCGCCGGTGACGCTTGCCAATCCCAGGCGAACCCGGGTGACGGGCTCGGTACGATGCTTGAGCTTGAGCTCCAGAGCCTGCACGCCAGCCTGCCGCTCTCGCAAGAATTTGGCGCAGCGTTCGATGATCGGGTCGAGCGCCTTCTGCACGTAGGCGACGGTCTCGACCTCGGTCTCGAAATCGCAGCGTTCGCGAAAACGCTCGCGAGCCGCGAAAGCGCGGCGCGGCGCGGGCTGGCGCGCCAGCGCGATATCGAGATCGAGCACTGCGGCTCGGCCGAAGCGACGCGCGATGCCTGCACGCGGCAATCGCATCAACTCGCCGATCCGGCTGACGCCCATGGTGCGCAACGTGGAGAGTCGCGCGATATCCCAGGAGGTGCACGCCACCGGCAGCTTCGCGAGCCGCCCCGCGAGTGAGCCGGCATCCTCGATAAGGGCCTTTTGGCCGGCACGGGCCAACCAGAGCGCCGCCAAAGTCGAGGGTGCCGTCGAGCTTTGCGCACGGAGTTTCAATGCGCTCCATGCTGCATCGATGTCCGCATGCAGTGCCGCGAGTGAGCCGAAGAGCTTGACGCTCCCCCGGATCTCCAGCAGCAGCGCGTCGGGCGGCTCGATACTCACCCACGGCGTGAATCGTTGTGCATGCAGGCACAGGCGTTCGAGGCTCACGTTCATGCCCTCCGGACCAGCCGGAAACACCACGGCGTACCAGAGATGTCTCGGGCGCGCGCGAGCGGTCTCCTGCTGGGGCGGGGATGGGGGCGAGACCGCCGCCGACGGCGCAGTGGCGGGACGCCTCGCGTCCGGCGCCTCGGCGGCTGCGAACAAATCCGCCATGGCGGTCACGCGCGACCTCATGTCAGCTCGAGATGCTGGCGCTCAGCGCGACGGGCGCAGAACAATCGAGCTCGACAGGTCCGGGCCGTCCGCCCTGTATCTTGAGGATATCGAGACGCGGCTGGTCGTTTCCTCGAGTGAGCAACAGGCGCAGCGCCGCCGGCGAAGATTCGAACCGATGACGCTCCGGCCGAAACAGAACGCCCAAAGCACCCCCCGCCTCGGCCGCCAACTTCAAACGTCTCAGCCAGCGGTCGTCGGTACCCTTCAGCCAAAGCAGTACGGCCGCGCACACCCCGGAGCCCAACGCTTGCTCGGCGGCCCACAAGGCTTCCGTCGCGCTGACGGGTCTTACCACCAATAACCGGTCGAGATCGATTCCGTGTTGTGCCAAGGCGGGCGCGAAAGGTTCATGCGGAGGGGCGATCCAAACCAGCCAGGGAGTCTCACCCGGGACCTTCTGGGATTGCACCAACGCCGGCAGAAAAAGCTGAACTTCGCCGAGGCCCGGCGCATCCAGCAAAACCTCGATGAGCGACGCCGTCGGCCAGCCTCCGCCCGGTAAGCGCGCATCGAGCGCGCTGCGTCCGGTGGACCAAACCGGACGAGATGGCGAGTGACCGGCCGAGGCGTCCCGGAAACTTGAAGATAACTTCCAGACACGCGCATCAGCCAGGATACTGCCAAGCGAGAGTGCTTCACGCGGCATCCACGTCTTTACCGCGACGAAGCACCCCGACCACCACCCCTTCGATCATCATGGGCTCTTTTTTCAAATCGACGCGGATGGGTTCGAAATCGGCGTTCTCGGGCATCAGCCACACGATGGTGCCTTCTTGCCGATAACGTTTGACGGTCACTTCGTTCTCGAGGCGCGCGACGACGATCTGACGATTGCGCACCTCGGGCGTGCGATGCACGGCGACCAGATCGCCATCCAGAATTCCGGCGTTCTTCATGCTCATGCCCTGCACTTTCAACAGGTAGTGCGGCGCAGGCTGGAACAATTGAGGATCGATTTGATAGCGCCGCTCGATGTGTTCTTCGGCGAGGATCGGACGCCCGGCGGCCACTCGGCCGATCAGCGGCAGCCCCAATTGTTCCCTCAAAATATCTTTGAGCTGAATGCCGCGTGAAGCACCCGGGATCAAATCGATGGCGCCCTTTCGTTGCAAGGCACGCAAATGCTCCTCGGCCGCATTCGGGGATTTGAAGCCCAAGGTGCGTGCAATCTCCGCACGCGTGGGAGGCATGCCGTTTTCGGCGATCGATGCCTGGATGAGCCTCAAGATCTGAGTTTGTCGGGGCGTAAGATCCGTCATGACGTCACCTGTATATGCAGCCAGCTAACTGTCATTATATACAGTTCGAGAATACTGGCAAGCGCCTTGGCGGCGCGGTAACTTGCCGGATCCTCAAAACAACCTAACCCCCAGGGAATCATGAAAAAAGACCCCCAGTTGGAGCGGGCGCTCGGCATGGATCGCCCGATCACGAGGCGCGACTTCTTGAACGGCGTCGCCATTGGAACGGCCGCGCTGGCCGGAGGACCCCTCCTCGCCGATAGCCCGACAGACCCCACCACCCCCGCGACTCCGACCGCGCCGGTCTCGACCGCGGCCCAAGATGCCCCCGGTTATTACCCACCGCTGCTCACGGGCATGCGCGGCAGTCATCCCGGATCCTTCGAATCCGCCCACGCCTTGCGCGATGGAAAAACCTCTCCCGCGCCCGTCGATACCGGCGAACAATACGACCTCATCGTGGTGGGGGCGGGCATCTCGGGTCTTGCCGCCGCGCATTTTTACCGCGAGCACGCGGGCCGCGCGAGCCGCATCCTCATTCTCGACAATCACGACGACTTCGGCGGCCATGCGAAGCGCAACGAATTCAATCTCGACGGCCATCTCAATCTCTTGAACGGCGGAACGCTGGAAATCGACAGCCCGCGTCCTTACAGCAAGGTTGCGGACGGCTTATTGCGTACCCTCGGAATCCAGGTCGAAAAGCTCATCAAGACCACGCAGCATCTGGACTTCTACGCACAAATGGGACTCACGGAAGGCACCTTTTTCGATCGCGAGACCTTCGGCACCGACAAACTGGTTTTGGGCATGGGCGGATTCCACTCCGATAAATCGGCGTTGGCCCAAGCGGTCTCGCAGGCGCCCCTGTCCGATCGCGCGCGCAAGCAGATCGTGCAGATCGAGACCGCGCGAATCGACTACATGCCCGGCATCTCCTCGGCGGAGAAAAAGCTGCGTCTGTCGCGCATGAGCTATGAAGCTTTCCTGCGCGATGTGGTGCAGGCGGATCCGGCGGTGGCCGCCTATTATCACGCAACCACCATGGGCGAATGGGGTGTGGGCACGGATGCCGTATCCGCGCTCGATTGCTGGGGTTACGGCATGCCGGGTTTCCAGGGCATGAAGCTCGCCAAGGGATCGACAGCGCGCATGGGGCCGACGCCCGCGGGCTACGAGGACACCGGAGGCTCCTACAAGCTGCATTTTCCCGACGGTAACGCCACCATCGCCCGCTTGCTGGTGCGCGACCTCATACCGCTGGCCGTCGGCGGACGCACCCGCCCGGCCAGCGGCGCGGAAGAGATCGTCACGGCGCGCGTCGATTACTCGCAACTCGATCGCGCCGGCGCTCCGGTCAGGCTGCGCTTGAGCAGCACTGTCGTTCGCGCACGTCACCTCGGCGACCCGGGTGCCGCCCGCGACGTGGAAGTGACGTACCTGCGCGGCGGAAACGCCTACACGGCACGCGCCCGCGGTGTGGTACTCGCGTGCTACAACATGATGATCCCCTATCTTTGCCCGGAACTGCCGCCCGCGCAGAAGCAAGCGCTGCACAGCCTGGTGAAGACGCCGCTCGTCTATACGAGCGTGGCGCTTTCCAACTGGCAGGCGTTCGCGGCGCTCAAGCTCTACGGCGTCTATTCACCCGGGAGCTACCACAGCTATTTTTACTTGAACCCTCACGTCACCATCGGCTCCTACCAGAGCACGAAGTCACCGAGCGAGCCGATTCTCGTGCACATGGTGCGCACGCCGTGCAAGCCGGGACTGCCTGAACACGATCAAAATCGCGCCGGCCGTGCCGAGCTGCTCGCGACGCCCTTCGAGACCTTCGAGCGCAACATCCGCGACCAGCTCGGCCGCACGCTCAAGGACGGCGGATTCGATCCGGCGCGCGACATCACCGCGATCACCGTGAATCGATGGCCCCACGGCTATGCGCCGGAATACAACGTGCTGTTCGAGCCCGAGCTTCCCGAGGATCAGCTGCCGCACGTGGTCGGTCGAGCGCCATTCGGCAGGATCACCATCGCCAACTCGGACGCCGGAGGTGCCGCCTATACGGATTCGGCGATCGATCAGGGTCATCGAGCCGTCATGGAGCTGCTGCGGAGCTGACTGGGGCTCATCATCCGCGATCGGCTGTAAAACTTACATGGTCGCTGATGGTGACGCCGAAGTTTTCTTACGATGGGTTAATTTCAGGCGCAAAATTGGGTAATATCGTCGCCGACCAGCGACATTAAGATGCTTTCAGTTGCAATCAACGCGCGAATTTGGCTTCATGTGTGACTGTGTTGCGACGCATTCGAGCCCGACTCAGCGACTGGACTTGTGTGCTAGGACACGCTCGGATGTTCCGAAACGAATGAATTAACAACCCTAGGGGACTATCTATGACATTTTCCACGACACTCAAGGCCTCAGTCGCCGCGGCCTGCCTCATTGCGTTCGCAGGATGCACGGACCTGAAGCCGATCCAGGCTCAGATCGACGATCTCAAGTCGCAAGTGGCGAAGCTGCAGAGCGACACCGCGAAGGCTGAAAGCGATGCGCAGTCCGCTCAGAGCGCGGCTCAGAGCGCCTCCTCCGCCGCTTCCGGCGCGCAGAGCACGGCGAACCAGGCACTGTCGACCGCCCAGCAGAATTCGCAGGCGATCGAGCAGATCAACGAGAAGATCGATCGCATGTTCAAGAAGTCCGTCTCGAAGTAATTCGACCGGTACGTCTTTTGCGAATGAACGCCGCGGTCACTCCGCGGCGTTTTTCTTTGCGCCGTCGGTGGGGCGCGAGTGTTCGGTATCAGTAGCGGATGAGAGCCGAGCCCCAGGTGAACCCGCCGCCAAACGCCTCCAGCAGCAGCAGCTGACCGCGCTTCACGCGGCCGTCGCGAACTCCCGTATCGAGTGCCAACGGCACGGAGGCCGCCGACGTGTTGCCTTGGTCGGCAATGGTCACGATGACGCGTTCCATCGGCAGATCGAGCCGCCTCGCGATGGCCTCGATGATGCGGATATTGGCCTGGTGCGGTATCAGCCAGTCGAGATCACTCTTGGAGAGATGGTTCGCGGACAAGGTTTCCGTGACCAGGTGTCCCAAGGTATTGACCGCGACCTTGTAGACCTCATTCCCCTTCATCTGCACGGCAGCCTTGCCCTCGCGCACGAGATGAAATCCCTTCGAGACGCCGTCGGGATACATGAGAAGGTCCTTGTAGCGGCCGTCCGAATGCAGGCGGGTGCTGATGATTCCAGGCTCATCGGAGGGCTTCAAGATCACCGCGCCGGCGCCGTCGGCGAACAGCACGCAGGTCCCCCGGTCGGTCCAGTCGACGATTCTGGTCAAGGTCTCGGCACCGACCACCAACGCGCATTTGGATTCGCCCAGGCGCACGAACTTGTCGGCGACGCTGAGCGCGTACACGAAGCTGGTGCAGGCAGCTTCCAGGCTGAACGCCGGACAGCCGGTCTGAATCCCCAGACGCTCCTGCAGCAAGGTGCCGACATTCGGAAACACCAGATCGGGTGTCGTGGTCCCCACACAGATCAGATCGATGTCCGCCGCGGCAACTCCGGCAGCCTCCATGGCGCGCCGGGCCGCATGCTCGGCCAGATCGGTGGTGGTCTCGCCTTCGACGACCACGTGCCGCCGCTCGATGCCGGTGCGGCTGCGTATCCACTCATCGCTGGTATCGACCAGCCGCGCGAGATCGGCATTGGTCAATATCTTCTCCGGCAGATAGCTGCCGGTGCCCGCAATACGTGAATACATTTTGACCCTTTATGTTGTCAGGGCGGTGCGCTTAAACGTTGCGCGATCTTTGCCGGCACCCCGTTCCGAGCTTCCAGCACGGCGACCTCGATCGCGCGCTGAAATCCGAATAGGTCAGCGCCCCCGTGGCTCTTGATCACGATCCCGTTCAATCCCACCATCGTGGCGCCATTGTATCGCCTCGGGTCGAGCCGGGTACGCAATGCCTTGAGGCTCGGACCGGCGGCCAGCGCCCCGAGCTTGCGTGTCATGCTGCGGGTGAGCTCCTCGCGCAGGGTGTCGGTGATCAGCCGCGCCGCCCCCTCCATGGTCTTCAGCGCGACGTTGCCCGTGAAGCCGTCGGTGACCACTACGTCCACCTTGTCCGAAAAAATATCGTGCCCCTCGACGAAACCCACGTAATTCACGCCGCTCGCGGCGATCAAGTTATGCGCGCTCTGCACGGTCTCGTTGCCCTTGATCTCCTCCTCGCCGATGTTGAGCAAACCCACCCGAGGCCGTTCATGGGCGCCCTCGAGATCTTGTGCGAGCACCGACCCCATGACGGCGAATTGGCAGAGCTGCTGGGGAGTGCACCAGGCATTCGCACCCAGGTCGAGCATGAAGGTGTGGCCACCGCGCGAGGGAATGAGCGACACGATGGCCGGTCGCTCGACGCCCGGCAGCATCTTGAGCACGAAATGCGCCATCGCCATCAGCGCGCCGGTATTGCCCGCGCTCACACAGGCGATCGCCTCGCTCGTCTTGACGAGATCGAGCGCCCGACGCATGGAGGAATCTTTTTTGCGCCGTAGCGCCTCGCGCGGATGATCGCTCATCTCCACGACCTGCTCGGCGAACAGGCATTCGATGTTTGCCGGCGAGGAGGCGCCCAACCGGCGTACGAGCTCCGACTGCCTGCCGACCAACGTGAAACGAACGCCCGGGAACTCCAAGGCAGCCGCGAGGGCCGCCGGTACGCAAACCGAAGGCCCGCAGTCGCCGCTCATGGCGTCGATGGCAATGTGAAGGGGCGCGGACACGGAATTGCGCGTCTTAAGAAAGCCTCAAGCGGCGCTCGAGCCGCCGCCGTGCAGCTCGCGATCTATTCTTCGGCCCCTTCCGCCTCGACATCCGCCTTGGTCTTCAAGACCTTCTTGCCGCGATAGAAACCATCGCGCGAGATCCGATGCCGGGAGTGGGTTTCGCCGCTCTTCGAGTCGATCGACACGGCCGGAGCCGCGAGCGCGGAGTGCGATCGGTGCATGCCGCGCTTCGACGGAGTCTTTCTGCTTTTTTGAACTGCCATGGGTGCTATGTCCTGTCACGTTTTCTTCAACAACTCTTTGAGCCCGCCGAATGGACGTCGCATCGCGTCCGAATTCTCGGCGCGCTCCGCATCTCCGAAGAGGCTCGGCGCGTTGCCGCAACCTTCCGGCTCATCGCAGGCCGGCACGATCGGCAACGCCAACAACAACTCTTCCTCGGCCAGGTCCCGCAACGAGACCTTGCCCCCTATCGCGCGATAAACCTCGCGCTGCGCGTCCGAGGGATCGGCCGATTCATCCTCCACGAACTCGACCTGACTCCTGCCATTCACCGGCCGGGCGAAACTCTGCATGCAACGCTGACATCGCAATAGCGGCTCGGCGCGCACTTCTATACTCGCACCCGGCCTTCCCGGGCGCGTGTTCGAAAACGCAAATCTGGCGTGAACGACGCCGCGCGTATCCGTGAGCACGTCCTTGAGCCGATCCAAGTCGGCCAGTCCATAGACGCGCTCCAGCACCGCGGCATTCTCGGCCAGCTGTGCGCAATCGACGAGGTCTGGCGGGCCGGCTGCCATGGGCCGCGTATAATAGGGCCCGTCCCAACCCCTGTCAAAACAAGCGCATGGTGCAAGTCGTTGTTTTTGAAGTCTCCGCCTGAGCTAATTTTGGCCTCCACGTCAAGCTATCGGCGCGCGCTGCTGGAGCGCGTGTGCGCCACCTTCCGCTGCGTGCCGCCCGGCATCGACGAGCGGCCGCACGAGGGGGAATCGGCCTGGATGCTCGTGACCCGGCTGGCGCTGGCCAAGGCCCGTGCGGTCGCCGCGCTGAATCCGGATGCCTGGGTGATCGGATCCGACCAGGCCGCCGTGCTCCTGGACGCCTTCCAGCAGCAACGGGTTCTCGGCAAACCCGGCAACGTGGCCGATTGCATCGAACAGCTGAGAAGCTCATCCGGCAAGACGGTTTCCTTCCTCACCGGAGTCGCCGTGGTGCGCGGCTCCTCAGGCACCGAGATGGAGTTCGTCGATACCACCCGGGTCACCTTCCGGACGCTCGATGAGTCGACGATCGAGCGCTATGTCGCTCGGGAATCCCCCCTGGACTGTGCCGGAGGCTTCAAGAGCGAGGGACTCGGCATCGCGCTCTGCGCATCGATCGACAGCGACGACCCCAGTGCGCTCATCGGGCTGCCGTTGATCCAGCTATGCACGGTGTTGCGG
>Ga0187855_10004169_pt1 | contig 10474 bp, 9 predicted proteins | sample June2016WEW_8_10_2_FD_132969 | JGI IMG/M metagenome (GOLD analysis project Ga0187855, IMG submission 132969) | Peatland microbial communities from SPRUCE experiment site at the Marcell Experimental Forest, Minnesota, USA - June2016WEW_8_10 | ecosystem: Environmental > Terrestrial > Soil >... | reverse complement strand
GGAAAGCCCGGTTAACGGCCGGGCCTTCCCTTCGAAGCAGAAAGGAGGATCTCAATGATCAAATTGCTAGTTGAGCTACCACTCATCGGCAAGTTCACGATCATTATCATCTGGCACCGTAAGGGCCGACGGTAATGGTCGAGCGGGATCGGGTGTCGTCTCCCCGTTCCCGCTACTAGCATACTCCAAAATGCCTTCCGTTCCAAGCACTTTCTGATTACTCGATCCGCAGCAGGATACCGGCGCCCGGCGCCAGCCAGTCCATTTCGCCGCCGAACGGTTCTTCCTTGCCCGTGTATGGCGAAATCCGGATCAGTTTGGCATTTTCTTTCAACAGATGCAAATGAAACTGAAAGCTGTTGTTGAGGTCCCGGTTGACGATCATCAGAAATGGGCGTCCCTGGCCGTCTTCAAACTCACCCACCAGGAACCGCCCGGCGGCGGGCGGCCGCACAAAACGCTGCGTCATCTCGATTCCCCGCACCAGCCGGCTGGCGGCCAGCGGCTTGCCCTGCTCCGGCACGTCCGGATAATGAAACACGCCGGTGCTGCGCAGTTTCAAAATCGTGGGAGCCAGCGCGGCGATCTCCAGATTGATGCGCCGCAACCGCTCCCACGTAGCCGTCCGGTTGCCGAACTGATCGATGGCCGCCAAACGGTAGTTGCCAACGTCCGGCGCGAAGTAGGTGAAATACTGAATGCCGCGTCCGCCATAAGCCAGCGTGGCATAAACCTGTAAATGGAACGTGGCGTCGGACGGCTCCATGTAGTTGAAATGCGCATTGGCCAGAATGCAATTCCAGAAAGGCGTTTTTGTCTCGATCGACAGGCGCCGCACGATCTCCAGGTTGGTGTAAAAATAGTCAAGCATCTCGCCGCCCACCAGCGAATAGTTGTCGTAGCTGAGGAAAGGCTGCCCGATAGTATCAACCAGCATGCGGACGTATTTGTCGTAAGTATCGGTTCCCAAACGCTCCGCGCTCACGCGATACGGGAACAGGTTGACGTAGGGCCACATACCCGGCATGGCATCGCGCGCGATCTTCGCCACGCGCGCCAACCCGGGCATCAGCGCCGCGTGCGGCTCGTCACGGAGAAAGAACCCGATGGCCGCTCGGTTGGAACCGATCTGGTGCGCCAGCGTGCCAATCCGGCCGCGGATCTCGCTGTCCGGCGGCAACGCTTGCCAGTCATAGCCGGCGATCCGTGGATCGGAGACGAAGCACGCCAGGCCCGCGTCGCGGATCTTGTCGAGATCTTCGGCGCGGCAAAAGCCGGCAATATTCAGGCCGGCCTCGCGCATCCCGCGCAACTGCGCCGCATCGGAGGGTGCGTCCCCCCAAGCCATGATCGCGAAGCTCTTCGGATCTGGGGGTTCCAGGTTAGGGAATTGCTGCGCAGCCGCCGCGAAAGTCGAAACGACCACGGTCAGGAGCGCCGATCGAATGCGGATCACATTGTCTCCTCGTTCGAAGAATTTACTTTATACCATCGCCGCGACCGCCGGGCGAAGCTTTCTGCTATCTTCGGATTGCCAAGTTACGCGCACGAAGACTAGCGTCATGCCACCGCCCCCATCCGCGCAGCCGCGAAGATTTCATCGCTCGCTGTATTTCCGCGTGATCCTCGGAATCGTGTTAGGCGTGTTGCTGGGCGTGTTTTACCCGCCCGCCGCCGTGGCCATGAAACCCCTGGGCGACGGGTTCATCAAGCTCATCCGGATGATGATCGGTCCCATCATCTTCTTCACCGTATTGGTCGGCATCGCCGGCATCGGCGACATGCGAAAGCTGGGGCGCGTGGGCATCAAGGCGCTGGCGTATTTCGAGGTATTGACTACGGTGGCGCTGCTCATCGGACTGTTGGTGGTCAAGATCGTGCAGCCCGGCGCGGGCATGAATGTCAATCCGGCCACGCTGGACGCCGCCGCGGTCGCGCAATACGCCGCCCAAGGCAGGGGACTTCATACTGTCGATTTCCTGCTGAACATCATCCCCAACACCGTCGCCAGCGCCTTTGCGCAGGGCGATATTCTGCAGGTGCTGCTCGTGGCGATTCTGTTTGGATTGGCGCTGGCCAAGATCCCCCGCAACCGCGCCATCGTGGAAGCCTGCGATAAGATCGCGCACTGGATGTTCAGCGTGGTCGCAATCGTTATGCAAGCCGCGCCGCTCGGCGCATTCGGAGCCATGGCTTTCACCATCGGAAAATATGGCCTCCAAACTCTGCTGCCGCTGCTCAAGCTGCTGGCCTGCGTTTATTTGACCAGCTTCGCCTTCGTCTTCATCGTGCTGGGCGCCATCGCCCGCGCGCACGGCTTCAGCCTGTGGAAGTTCCTCAACTACATCAAGGAGGAGTTGCTGATCGTGCTCAGCACGTCGTCGTCGGAATCGGTGCTGCCGCGCATGATGGTGAAGCTGGAAGAACTCGGCTGCGGCAAATCCGTGGTCGGGCTGGTGATTCCATCGGGCTACTCGTTCAACCTCGACGGTACTTCCATTTACCTGACCATCGCCGCGCTGTTCGTGGCGCAGGCGACCAACGTACACCTGACGGGAGGCCAGGAAGCCGCCCTGCTGCTCATCCTGATGCTGAGTTCCAAAGGCGCGGCGGCGGTGACCGGCGGCGGATTCATCACCCTGGCCGCGACGCTCTCCGCCATCGGGACCGTTCCCGTTGCGGGCCTCACCCTGCTGCTGGGGGTGGACCGTTTCATGTCCGAGATGCGCGCGCTGACCAACCTGGTGGGCAATGGCGTGGCCACCATCGTGGTGGCAAAGTGGGAGAAGGAATTCGACGCCGAGCGCGCCCGCCAGGTGCTCGATGGAGAGTCCGCCGCCGATGCGGAGATACCCTAATCCAGTTCACGTCCTCCGTCATGCCGGTTCACGGTTCGAGCAGCCGAAGCTTCTGAATAGGCTCAAAGTCGCGCCGATTGTTCGTGGCCAGCGGTGCGTCCAGCCCTAGCGCCGTCGCCGCGATCCAAGCGTCTTGCGGACTTAGCGGTCGGCCTGCCGCCAGGGCGCCGGCTCGAAGCATCGCCCACGAAGTACAGAGCGCGTCGTCGACATAAACGACAGCGAAACCTCCGATGAACTGTTCAAGCAGGGTGCGCCGCCGAAAACCCAAACTGCCGCAATCGCGCCCATACGCATCTCCGCGATAGACATGAAGGAGAGAATCAATTCCGAACCGCGCAACGCGTCCACATGGCGCTGGGCAGATGAGTGCCAGTTGAAGATGTAGGAGGCCACGTCGGTATCGACGACGATCTGGCTCATTCGTGTGGCCGCACCGCCCCGGAATCGCGTCGATCCGCCTATATGGCCGCGATGAACCGCTCGGTATCCTCATCGGGCGCCGGGTCCACGTGTTGCAAGAGATCCTCTATAGAAGCTGGCCCCCGGTGCACTACGGTCGGCTTGTGCGGAAACTCGCGAACCGCCTGATCTTCGTCGTTCATCGATGGGCCTCTGAGAACAGTCTATCTCATCCGCGCCGATCCGCTGTGGGACGATGTGAAGCATGCACCTAACCAGAAGAGCGTTCACCCTGGGCGGCGCAGCCCTGGGGGCCCCCTTGCAAGGAACGCTGCGAGCAGCGCCGCAAGTCCCGGCCCAAACGCCCCGCCCGGCGCCCACCATTTGCCTGTTCTCCAAGCATCTGCCCAAGCTGCACTATTCCGAACTCGGTGGCGTCCTCAAAGACCTGGGCTTTGCCGGCTGCGATCTTACAGTGCGCCCGGGCGGGCACGTCGAACCCTCGCTCTCGGCCGCCGACCTGTATCGCGCGGTGGAAGCCATTCGCGCCGAAGGCGTCGAGGTCCCCATGATCACGACAGCGTTCGTGACGGCGGCCGATCCCAACATACACAACGTACTGGCACTCTGCGGCCGCGACCGCATGAAGGTGCCCTATTGGAAGCTGGGCTACTGGAACTACCGGCCGGGCGATAACATCGACAACCGTATTGCCGAAGTGCGCGGCGACGTGACCGGCCTGGTGTCGCTCGCTCGCGCTTACGGCATGGTGGCGGGATTCCACAATCATTCCGGCAACTACGTAGGCGAAGCCGTATGGGATGGCCGCGCCGTGATCGACGGTCAGGACCCCAACTGGATCGGCTATTATTTCGATCCCTGCCACGCCACCGCGGAAGGCGGCGAGGCCGGCTGGAACGTCGCCCTGCGCATGGCCCTGCCACGCATCAAAATGGTGGCGCTCAAGGATTTCTATTGGGAGAAAGTGAATGGCAAGTGGACCATGCGCATGTGTCCCATCGGCGAAGGCATGGTCAACTGGCCGCAGGTGTTCGCATTGCTGGCGTCCGCGCACTTCGCCGGCCCGCTGTCCCTGCATCTGGAATACGAGCCTGCGGACATGGCCGCCATCGCCCGCGATTTGGCCTTCGTCAAGAAGCAAGTGGCCGCTGCCTATCCAAGCTGAGGAAGTTTGCTTGTGGGGCAGGTTGGCAACCTGCAGGCCGATTGTTAATCGGCCTTGTCTATATCATTTATAATCAATGTGTTAGGCTTTGTTCGTCAGATCCACGGCGCCCCTGCCGGCCCAGGTCCGATGCAACCCCCCGGCGCAACAAATGCAACACGATGCAACCTGAACCGCCCGGTCTTCTTGGCGGACTTCGCGGCCCCTTGGCGTCTTGGCGAGAAACCTCCCTGCGCCCGCATGTTACAACGGTCAATATGCCCACCTTCCACGTGGAAACCCCGCCAGCCCCCTATGACGTGGTGGTCGAACGCGGCATCCTGCAACACGCCGCCAAATACGTCCCCCCCAAGGCCGGCAAAGTATTCGTCGTCTCCACCGAGGACGTGTGGCGCCACCAGGGCGCGCGCCTGGAACAAGGCATCGCCGCGATCCCCCACCAACTGCTCTTCCTCCCCGGCGGCGAAGACCAGAAGCGCCTGGCGCACGTCGAGCGCCTAGCCGAGGAGATGGTCCGGCGCGGCGCCGACCGCACCAGCCTGGTGGTCGCGTTCGGCGGTGGCATCGTGACGGACATGGCCGGCTTTCTGGCGGCCATCTTCATGCGCGGCATTCCGGTAGTCGAGATCCCCACCACGCTGTTGGCGCAGGTGGATGCGGCCATCGGCGGCAAGACCGGCGTCAACCTGGAAATCGGCAAGAACCTCATCGGCAGCTTCCACCAGCCGCTGGCCGTACTCATCGATCCGAGCGTGCTCGACACACTGCCCGATCGCGAATACCGCGCGGGCCTGTACGAGATCCTGAAGGCGGGCGTGATTCGCAGTGAGCCGCTCTTCCGGTTCCTCGCCGAGCGAAGCGCCGCCGTGCTGGCGCGCCAACCGGAAGCGGTGGACCGCATCATCGCCGAGTCGGTCGAGATCAAGGCGCAAGTGGTTTCCGCCGACGAGCGGGAAGGGGGCCTGCGGCGCATCTTGAATTTCGGCCACACCTTCGGGCACGCGCTGGAAGCCGAGACCGGCTATACCCGCTTCCTGCATGGCGAGGCCGTGGCGTTCGGCATGCGCGCCGCCGTGTACCTGGCGCAAATGACCGGCCATCTCTCGGCCGAAGACGCCGTGGACATCCTCGAAGCCATCCGGCTCTATGGCCCGGTTCCTTCGCTCGCGGGCATCCCGGCTGAGCGCTTGCTGGCGCGCCTGGTGAGCGACAAGAAGACCATCCAGGGTAGGGTCCACTTCGTGTTGCCCGTGCGTATCGGAGAAGTGCAAGTGGTGTCCGGCATCGGCGACGAACCGGCGCTGGCCGCCATCCAGGCCGCCCTGGCATGAAGGGCACTACGCCGCAGGGCGCGCGCAGCGAGCGGGAGGCAGCCGAGTGGGTGCGCGCTATGTTCGGCCGCGTTGCGCATCGCTACGATCTGGCCAATCATCTGCTGTCATTCAACGTCGATCGCTACTGGCGGGCGCACACGGTGGCGCGTGTGCGGCATGTGCTGGCGCGTCCCGCCACGCGCGTGCTGGACATTTGCTGCGGCACCGGCGATCTGGTGCGCGCGCTCCAACGCGGGCGGCCCGCCGGCACCCCAGTGATGGGCTCCGACTTTTGTCATCCCATGCTGGTGGCCGCGTGTGCGAAGCTCGGGAGCAATCCTTTGTTCGAAGCCGACGCCCTGCGCCTGCCGCTGCCGGACGCTTCGCTCGATCTGATTACGGTGGCATTCGGCTTCCGCAATCTGGCCAATTATGAGGCGGGCCTGCGCGAGATGCGGCGCGTGTTGCGCAGTGGTGGACTGGCGGCCATCCTGGAATTCTCGCAGCCGCCCAATCCATTATTCGGCGCACTATACAGCTTCTATTCGCGGCACGTGCTGCCCGTGATCGGCGGCGCTTTATCGGGATCGCGCGACGCGTACACATACTTGCCGGAGTCGGTGCGCAAGTTTCCCGCGCCGGAGGATCTGGCGGAGATGATGTGCGCCGTGGGCTTCGGCTCCGTAGAGTTCGAAAGGCTCACCGGAGGAATCGTCGCGCTCCATCTGGGATCCGCTCCGTAGTGGGGCAGGCCCGTGGCCTGCAGCGGCCTCTCAGGCCGCTCTTCAGCTACAATCGAAAAGAAGCATGCCTTCTCCCCACAAGCTTCGGTGGGCGAAGCTCCGCATCGTCCTCGTGGCAGTGTCCGCCATTGCCGTGCTATTGGTGCTGGTCTTTTTGCTGAGCGGCGGAACGTGGCTGCAGCCCAAGGTGTACCTCACCACCCACATTCCCGATTCGACGGGACTCGAACCGGGCGCCGATGTCCTGCTGAACGGCGTGAAAATCGGCAGGGTTGCGTCCGTCCAGCTCTCCCGTTCGAAGGATCCCAATCGCGTGGTGGAGGTGCGCCTGAAGATTGAGGCGCAGTTCCTGCCCTATATTCCCGACGACTCCCTAACCACCATCGACAGCGCCAACCTGCTGGGCGACCAGTACATCAACATCGATATGGGGCGAAGCCCGCGAGCCGTCCGGGCCGGCGGCGAATTGCGCTTTCCGCCGCCATCCAACTTCATGCAGAACATCGATCTGCGGCAGTTCGATGCGCAGTTGCGGAAGATCGACCAGATTCTCCAGGACATCCAGGCCGGTAAGGGTCCCCTCGGCGAGTTCGTGGTCAGCGACACGTTATACCAACAGTTTCTCGACGGCGTGGCCAACGTAGAGAAGGAGTTGCACGCCGCCACCGCATCGCAGTCCGATTTGGGACAAGCCTTGTACACCGCCACCATGCACGACAACCTGAGCGCATCGCTACGGCAATTGGATGACCGGCTCGCGCAGTTGCAGGCCAACAGCCTCCTGCGAAACACCACGCAATACGACCAGATCCGCGACCAGCTCGCGCAGGTGCGCCATACGCTGGCCGATCTCAATGCGGGCAAGGGCGCCGGCGGCGAGTGGATCGCCAGTGACAAGGCGTATGTCGCATGGAATCGCCGCGTGGCTGCCTGGATCGAAAATGTGGACACGCTCAACTCCGGCGAGGGCGCCATGGGGCAGATGCTCTCGAACGCGCAGACGTATGAGTCGCTGAACGGCGCGCTCCAGCAACTGCATTCCACCATGAAGGAGTTTCGCGAAGATCCGCGGAAATTCCTGCGGCTCAAGATGTTCTGATCTGGCCGAGCACCTGCTCCAAGGCTTCGCGGCTGGGCAGGCTGCCTTGCGCCATGCGCTGATTGCCGCCGCCGCGTCCACCAGCCTGCGTCAGCGCGGCCTTCAGCGCCTTGCCGGCGTCCACGCCGCTATCGGCCGAAACGGCCAGCAGCAAGGCAGGCGGCTCGTCCAGCGCGGCCACGAAGACGGCTTTCGCTTGCGCCGTGAAGCTCTGCGCGATGGCGCGCAGATCCTCCAGATTGCCGGACGGCTGGCGGCGTAGCACGCGCCGTACGCCGGCTTCGTCCGGCGCCGTGGCGGAGTACAGTTCCCTGCCCTGATATTGCGCCAGATCCGCTTCCAGTTTACGCCGCAGCTTGTCGGCATTGCGGGCCGCCTCGAACTGCGCGGCCACCAATGCGGGTGTCTCGTCGAGCGACCCGGAGACCATCTGCGCCACGCGCGAGAGCGCGTCGAAATCGGCGCGCGCGCGGCCCACGGCCCGTCCGCCGCACAGGAACTCCACGCGCGTCGTATTGCGGATGCGCTCCAGCTTGCGCAGCAGGATCGGCCCGATCTCTCCGGTGCGCGCCACGTGCGTGCCGCCGCAAGCGCTGCGGTCGAGGCCATCGATAGTGACGACGCGCAGCGTGCCGGCGCGCTCGGATGGCTTGCGCAAGTCGCGCGTCTCGGCGGCGTCTTCGAAGGAAGCCGCGAGCGGCCGGTTCTCGAAGACTGCCTCGTTGGCGCGCCGCTCGGCTTCCATCGCCCGCACGGGATCGAGCGCGACCGTTTCCAGGTCGATCGTGGAACTCTCCTGACCCAGGTGGAAGCTGACCGTCGCGATCCCGAACCGCTCCACGAAGACCGCCGAGAGCAGATGTTGTCCGCTGTGCTGCTGCATGTGATCGAAGCGGCGCTCCCAGTCGATGCGGCAGTCCACCTCGTCGGCGTCGACCGGCGCCGCCACCACATGCGCGATGCGCTCGCCTTCGTCTTCCACCTCCACCAGCGGCACGCCCGCGATCGAGCCCGTATCGTGCGGCTGCCCGCCCGACGCCGGATAGAATGCGGTGCGGTCCAGGTAGATGCGGCGCCCATCGGCGGAGCGGTCCGTCACAAGCGCGCGGAACTTACGCAAGTACGAATCAGTGTAGTAGAGTCTGTCTGTCACTCCATTCAGCATAACGCCAGATGGAGGGCGGGCTTGAGCCCGCGCGGGGCTTGAGCCCCGCCGCCGCAGTGCTATACTCCCCAAATGTCGTCCTACCGTTCCCTTGTCCTAACGATCGCCCTAACCGCCGCCGCGTCCGCGCAGCAGCCCAGAATCCTGATCCGCGCCGGCCACGTCCTCAACGTCCGCACTGGTGCGGAGCCGGCCGACCAGACCATCGTCGTCACGGGCGACCGCATCGCCGCCATTGCCGCCACCGCGTCCACCCCCGCCCAACCCGGCGACCGCGAAATCGACCTGCGCTCCATGACCGTGCTCCCCGGCCTGATCGACGTGCACACGCATCTCACCTTCACCAACGACTTCGACCCGTACACCCGCCTCTCCACCGACGCCGTGCGCGAAGCGCTCAACGGCGTCCGCTTCGCCAAGATCACACTGGAGGCGGGGTTCACCACCGTGCGCAACGTCGGCGCATCCGGTTACTCCGACGTAGCTCTGCGCGACTACATCGACGCGGGCCACATCCCGGGACCGCACATGCAGGTGAGCGGACCGCCGCTGAGTATCACCGGCGGCCATTGCGACAACAATTTCCTACCCGCCGAATACCACGCCACCACGGAAGGCGTTGCCGACGGCATCGCCGCCGTCCAGCAGCGCGTGCGCCAGAACATCAAGTATGGCGCCGATCTGATCAAGGTTTGCGCCACCGGCGGCGTGTTGTCGAAGGGCGACGATCCCAAGGCCAGCCAATACAGCCTCGACGAATTGAAGGCTCTGGTGGCCGATGCGCACCGTCTGGGCCGCAAGGTTGCCGCGCACGCTCACGGCGCGGAGGGCATCCTCTTTGCCACCCAAGCGGGCGTCGATTCCATCGAACACGGCACCTACATCGACGAGGACGATATTGCCGCCATGAAGCAGCACGGCACCTGGCTGGTTCCCACGCTCTACCTGATCGATTGGATGCGGGAGAACCCGCGGCTGCCCGCGATGTTCCAGAAGAAGATGACCGACGTCAGCGCCGCCGTGCTAGAAAACCAGCGGAAAGCCGTTGCCGCCGGCGTGAAGGTCGCGCTGGGTACGGACGCCGCCGTTTATCCTCACGGCCAGAACGCGCACGAAGTGGAAGTCTACGTGACCAAGCTCGGCATGACGCCGCTCGCCGCGCTGCAGACCGGGACGATCAACGCGGCCGAACTGATGGGCTGGTCCGACCGCACCGGCGCCCTGGAGCCGGGCAAATGGGCGGACGTGATCGCCGTGGACGGCGACCCCCTCAGCGACGTTCGCACTTTGCAAAAGGTGCGCTTCGTAATGAAATCCGGCACTGTCTACAAGCAGTGAAATGTGTGGGGCAGGCCCCCGGCCTGCAGCGGCCTCTCAGGCCGCGCTAACAAGATAAACAGATCCGTAACAGAATAATGGGTGTATAATTTAATCCATACCAGCCAGGGAGCCCGAACCAAACCCTGGACAAGGAGGTTTTATGCGCGTTCTCCTTTCGGTCCTTCTAGCGTGCGTTCCCAGTTTCGCGGGCACCATCTCCCTGTCAGCCGACTGCAGCGGCGAAGTCACCACGTATACAAGCGACTCCGCGTCGTGCGGGTCCGAGGTCACAGTCGGTGCGTCCGCCGAGGTTGATGTGACGGGACAATACGTAACCGCCAGCGCGTGGTCGCCCGGCAACGGCGGCGCCTCGGCATCGGCGTCGTTT
>Ga0187855_10004168_pt1 | contig 10475 bp, 7 predicted proteins | sample June2016WEW_8_10_2_FD_132969 | JGI IMG/M metagenome (GOLD analysis project Ga0187855, IMG submission 132969) | Peatland microbial communities from SPRUCE experiment site at the Marcell Experimental Forest, Minnesota, USA - June2016WEW_8_10 | ecosystem: Environmental > Terrestrial > Soil >... | reverse complement strand
GCAAAACTCATCGAAGTGATTGCGCGTCATCTGGAGCGCGATGGCGGTCGCATTCGATTTGTCATTCTTCCGGTTGATGATCTGGCACAAAGCGCCAAAGCTCTCGAACAAGGACGCGCCGATCTCGCCGTCATTCGCAGTGATATCGCTATTCCGCAGAACGGTGCGACAGTTGTTATTTTGTACAACGACATTGCCGTCCTCGCCGCACCGGCAGGCTCCACAATCACTAAGGCGTCGGCTCTTCTCAAGAAGCGTGTCGGACTGTTCCCAGCAACGGCCTCGAACGCTACGCTTCTTGATGCAATCCTCGCCGCGTATGGCATCGATCCCGAGACAGTTCAGCATATCATGCTGTCTGGAGACGATTTGGCAACAATTGTATCGCAGAAGGGGGTCGATGCGATACTCACTGTCGGTCCGTTACGCGGCCGCTCGATCGAAATCGCGATGGCCGCCTTGGCGTCTGGAAATCGCGCCCCCGTTTTAATCCCGGTAGATGCCGCAGAGGGCATGGCGGCGAGAGGTCCAGAGTATCAAAAAGCCGACATACCAGCGGGTTTCTTTCGCGGTTCTCCTCCCCAACCCAAGGAGGATGTTGCGACCATTTCGATAGCGGTTCGACTGGAGGCGCGTCAGAACCTCTCGGAGGAAGTTGTGACACGTCTAACCAAGCGCCTCTTCGCCATGCGCCGTTCACTGCAGAGCGAAGTTCCGGTCGCCGCGGCCATGGAAAAACCAGACACCGAGAAGGGCTCCGCCGACGCCGTTCACCCGGGTGCGTCAGCCTATTACGAAAACAACGAAAAAAGCTTTATGGATCAGTATGGCGACTGGCTTTATATCAGCGCCATGGCCTTTAGCGGTTTGGGTTCCGTTATCGCCGCCATGTACGGGCTGACCCGGGCGCGGGCGCGGAAAGCTGCATTGGGGCTTGTCGATCAGTTGATCGAGGTGAAACAGGTCGCGCATGCGACGCAGGAACTGTCCCGCCTTGGCGGATTGGAGACGCAAATCGAAGACCTATCAACAAAGGGCTTGCGCTTCGCGCGCGATAACAATTTCGACGAGGCAGGGCTGGCCGCGCTACGGCTTGCCATTGACGAAGCACGCAGGGCGATCAGCGATCGGCGCAACGAACTCCAAGCAAAGCCATCGCTCGTCACCGATGCTTCGTAGGAGAGATCACCAATATCGACGTGACAATGCCGCCTTAAGCGCTATCCTGTGGCCGCGATTTGATCAGCAGGATTTTGTAGGAAATGTCGAAGAAGCTTGGCACGGCACATCTTTTGACTTTACTGCCACGTAACAAAATTTCGGGTATCCACGCCGATCCCAGCCCCGCCTTGACTTGCGCGAGCAGGGCTTCCGCCGATGCGCTCTCGCAGGCCGGCGAGTCCTGAATGTGGATGCGATGCTTATTCAGCATCGCGGCAATTTGCATGCCATAGGTCGTGCCGGGCGAATAGACCATCACGGAACCGTGGAGTTTGTTATTGGTCAAAGCCACTGCGCGTTTTTGCGCTGGAGCGCTCACCAGCATCAAACGATCCTCGCCGATTTCCTGAATCCGCAAGCCGGGCAGAGCGTCATCACTGCCGAAATGTGGGATCAAGCCCATATCGGCATGCCTGCGCTTGACAGCTTCGACACAACCCGCGATGGAAGCGACGATCAGCGAGTAATTTTCCAACTTGTTTTCGACGAGCCACGGCGAAAGGAAGTTGGCGGCAAGCGTATTGGTCGTGTAAATTCGCAAGGCTTTCTTGAAATGACTGGACGCGCTTAACACCGCGCGGCGGGCGTCGAAGATGTCTTCGCGTAGACGATGGGCGCGGGTCAGAAATTCCTCACCGGCAGGGGTAAGGCTTACGGGACGCGACTCGCGGTAAAACAAAGGAGCGCCCAGCCATTCCTCCAGCTTCTGCACGCGGCGGCTGTAGGCGGATTGCGTCGTGCAACGCGCCTCCGCCGCGCGGGTAAAATTCCGCGTCTGACACAGGGCAAGAAAATCGTCGATCCACTGCAGTTCCATGATGCATAAAATGCATCATACAATCGGAAATGACAATTTGATTCTAAAGGGGAGCAGGATTTATATACTTGAAACTCAATGAAAGCACGGGGGCAACGATGCCTATTCATCAAGGCGCTAGAAAGGGGATTCTGGATTTCAGAGAGCCAGACGCATCTTTTAGCCGGTTGCCGAAGAACGTTCGATTTATCGGCGAAGTGCCGACGGAAACAGATTGTATGCCGCAACCGTCCAACGGCATGTACGAGTTTGAAGTTGTAACGGGAAATGCGGCCTATAGGGAAGGTGAGCGTTTTTATTTAACAGCCGCCCAAGCGGAACGCGTTTATCTGTTAATGCAGCATAGGTAGTCGATCAGCACACGAAGCCAGTCTCCAGCGCGGGTTAGTTTCCCATCGAGAAATGCGACAATCGAAAGAATGCAGCAACGATCTTGATGACGGCGCCGACAAGGCCAGAGCCACCGTAAAAACCGCTCTTGTTAAGCTGGATATAGACATAGGCGGGTTTGTCGGAATGATTTGTCAATTCGCAGACTAAGAAACCTTCACGGGCTCTCACCGACTCGAAGAGTATCGTCGACGCGGCGGCAAATTCTCGCAGTTGCTGTTTGATTGCATTTTTGCCTGCTCCTTTTCCTGATGCCGGCACGGCTTCTCCCTTTTTGGACTTTCTCTGCTCAATGATGGCGGCCTTATAATCGTCGGGATGGCACAGGCTGGTCGGCCGGAGCTTGGAAGCGACATTGATGGTCACCGCGATGACGTTGCCGAGAGCAAAGTCCCGGCTCTCGCCCGGTTCCATCCGTTCGCACCACACCATGGTCCGGCCGGAAAGACACACTATGGCTGGTTTCGAGAAACTCTTGAGCGGATGGGTCCTGTACGCATAGGGCGCGCGCGACCAACTCATGGCAGATGCGTCGCAGGGGACCGAATGAATCACCAAATTTGTCGATGAACAAAGATAAGCTGTCTGCAGAAACTGGAGCGGCGGCGCGCCTTCCTTTTCCAGTTCTGTTAGGTCGATTGTTTCAACAACGTTCCCGGCTCCTGCCGTTAATAATATCTCTCGTTGCTTTGCCAGAGTTTTGATCATGTTGAATTTGACATCGCCGCCACCGCATAAAATGCGCATGAAGGTGTTAAACTCATTCATTATCCACGACCGTTGCGGTATAGGATGGGCGCCCTGGCGAGGAACAGTTTTTGTTCCTGGCCATCGGCAAACAGATCTGCCCGGCCGATCAAAAAAGGACGTGTTCGGACCGAGGGTCACCACAATTCCTTCGCGACCCTCCAGTGGATTGAAATCGCTCTCTCCCTCTTCGAGAAAAAGACGGGTCATATTAAAAAAAGGGTGCCGCATAACAAGAAACAACCTTATGCCAACATTCGCCGGATAACGGACTCTGCGGGGCTGAGGGTGCCCCCATCAGAGGAACTTGGCAATGCCGGTTCCCCAATGCCTTGGCTCCGGGTGTGTTATGGGCGGTTTCCCATTCGCTTTATGCGCCCCAACCTCATCAGACAGAGCGGCGAACGCAACGCGGCACACGCCACGAAGCGGATCTCGAAAAGGCGGCTAAAGGTGTGCAGCGCCATCTTGCCGAGAGCCGCGCGGACCTGTACGCGCCGGGGGTTAGATCGGCCAGGATCGCGGCTCAAACCCTTGAGCCGGCCAATTTCGGCCTGCTATACAACGAGAGCCCGGATGATGTTAAGATTCCTGTCCGGAGTAGGACATGCCGAAAATCATCATTTCATACCGGCGCGATGACTCGCAAGCGATTGCTGGACGCATTCGCGATAAGCTGGCGAACCACTATGGCGCCGAGTCCGTCTTCATGGACATCGACAGCATCCCCTATGGGTTCGATTTCCGCGTGCCCATCCAGGATGCGCTTCGAGATACCGATATTCTGGTCGCGGTGATCGGCCCCAAATGGACGGGCCGCCGCATGTTCTTGTGGACACGAATTCGGGAAAAGAACGACCCCGTCAGGGTCGAGGTGGAGAAGGCGCTCGAACGCGGGATCCCCGTCGTTCCCCTCCTCATCAACGGCGCGTCGATGCCAAAGACGTCCGAGCTTCCCGACAGCCTGAAAAATTTGGCTTATCACAATGCAGCGGGGGTTGATGCGGGCCGGGATTTTCATCAGCACATGGACCGCCTGATCCGCTCCTTGGATCAAATATTGGCAAACCCGCCAAAAGCAAAGGAAGCTGACCCTGTTCCCGAACCTCGGCCAGTCCCAGTGCCACCGAGGCGGCGAGGCACGATTTTCGTAGCCACAGCCATGGTTTGCGCCTTCCTGGCCGGCGGCATGTATCTCTATTTAAAACCATGGATGAAACAGCCACCGCAGCCGCTGGCTATCCCCACGAAGGTCGAGAAACCTGAACCGCCGCCGGTTGTCGCCATTGATACCACCTGCAAGCGAGATCCCACCGCAGCACTCTACGATGATTTCAAACCTCCGAAAGGAGGTTGGGATGAAACCAGCGAGACCTTTTTCTTCAAAGATGGCCGGATGGTGTTGAAGCTCGATGCAAATACCACGCAAGCACAGCTCTACTTGCCGCTCCTGGTCAAGGCCGTCACCATCTGCTCGGAGATCATCTCACCGCCCGAGGTCAAAAGCCAAGATGGCAACGCGACAGGCGGAATCATATTCTGGGCGACAAATAATCGAAACTACTATCTCGCCCAAATATACATCAATGGGTCATATGACATTTGGCGAAGAAGTGCTGGAAGCTGGATTACGGTTGTTCCGCGAACGAAAGCAGACAGCATCCGGCAAGGCCCCAACGCAGTCAATCAGCTCAAAGTCACAACCGGCATCAATGCCACGACGCTTACCATCAATGGCACGAAAATCATCGATTTCCGCGGCCAAACGCCAAACAGGGGCTGGATGACGGGCCTGTATGGACAATCCGAGGAGGCCGCGCCGAACGAGTGGAGATTTTCCAGCATCGCCGTCGTCAAGGATACGCCGGAAAATACGCCGTCCGCGCAGACACTATTTCCATCTAAGGACACAGCTTTCCTCAATTCTTGCAAGGAGAATGCACCAACGGGTTTCTTCGACGATTTCCGGCCACCAGACCCGGGTTGGGGCCAAGTCGGAGATAGTGCCTTTTTCAAGGATGGCCAGATGGTGCTGAAAAATAGGGTTTGGCTCTACGCACCGATGGTCTTCGAGGCCGGTGTTGTTTGTGCAGACATCAAGTCCCCGCCACAGGTGACGAAACCGGACGGCGTTGCCAACGGAGGTGTTATCTTCTGGGCGCTTGACTATAACAATTACTATGAGGCGGGGCTGTATGTGGATGGAACCTATGATGTCTACCGGAAAATTGATCGAAGCTGGAAGCAAATTGTGCCCCGCACGAAGGCTGACGCTATTCACATGGGGGTCAATGCCGTCAACCGAATGAAGATCGCATTCAACAATATCTCGCATTCGGTGACACTGTTCATCAATGATACGAAAGTGGTTGAATTCGAGGGTCAGCCACCCCCGGCCGGCGGTTCGGTAGGTCTCGTTGGCGTACAGGAAGCCGACTCGATTAATGAATGGCATTTCCTGAACATCGCAGTGATGGAAGACAATAGTGCGCCACGCTCCAAGCCGTTGAGTCCCGCAGCCAAGACGGTCGCGAGTGCCTGCGGTTCAGCATCGACCGTGGGATTCGTCGATGCTTTCACGTCTCCCAGTCCGAGCTGGGGCGATTCAACGGCGACGCACTTCTTCAAAGACAATAAGATGATCATCAAGAGTTCGGTGAACAACTCGGCTGCTTGGATCATTCTGCCGAACGTATTCGACTATGCCACCATCTGCTCGGAGATCATCTCACCGCCCGAGGTCAAAAACCTGGAAGGCAACGCATCAGGTGGAATCATTTTCTGGGCGATAGATTATCAGAACCTTTATCTCGCAAAAATCTATATCAATGGAACATATGACGTCTGGCGGCGAATTGCGGGAAACTGGATCATAGTTGTGCCGCGAACCAAAGCGGGCAGCATCCGGCTCGGCCCCAATGCGGTCAATCAGATGAAGGTTACCACGGCCGGCAACAGCGGGTTGCTGTCGATCAATGACAACAAGATCGTGGGTTTCTGGGGGCAATCGCCGCGCAAAGGTGGCGCCATTGGTCTTTACGCGCAATCGGAGAACGACGCGGAAAATGACTGGAAATTTTCGAACATTGCTGTCTTGGAGGACAAGGAATCGCAATCCGGCGACTCCGCAGCAGTGACCGTCGCCAAAGCTTGCAAAGTGGATTCGCGTCTCGCCTTTTTCGATGATTTCAAATCTCCCGACCCCGGTTGGGGCCAGACGAACGAGACGTCTTTCTTCAAGGATGGATATCTGGTGATCAAGGCCAAGCCGCACACCGGAGCTTTCAGAAAATATCTTCCACAGGTTTTCAAATCTGGCACGGTATGCGCCGACGTCGAATTTCCGTCTCAACCCGAACAGGTGGCAGATAAAAGTTCGCCTGGAATCATATTTTGGTCCATTGACGACAAGAATTTCTATGTTTTGTCGCTCCATCTGGACGGGAGTTACGACGTGTATCGCAAGATCGATGGCGAGTGGGACCCCGTGATCACGAGAAGGAAGTCTAGTATCATCCACGTGGGTCAGGATGCGGTCAATCAGATAAAAGTGGTTCTCGACATTGAGTCTGTGACAATCTTCATTAATGGCACCAGACTGACAGACTTTCCTGGTCAATCTCCGGAGACCGGCGGTACTTTTGGCGTCTATGGGGACTCGTTGGAAGCGGAAGAAAATGAGTGGCGGTTCACGAATTTCGCCCTGTTCGATTGACCGCGGGGCTACAGTCTTCGTGAGCCGTTAGGCTGGCTCGCCCCAGTTTCTGACCGGCGATTTTTGGCACTTCAGCCCTAGCGGGGGAGAGGTGCGCCGGTCTCTGCGCGCCATTTTCCAATTTCCATTACATCGAGATGCCACCGAGAGTGGGTTCTCGGTCATGAACTCATAAAGGGGGATTCCCCAATCAGCAGGAGGATGATTCACTCTCCCGATCATGGGGTCGATATGGCACGCGCTATGACAAAAGACCTGAAAACGTCCTCGCCGGAGTCAAACTCGCCTCATTCAGAATCTGGATGCTGTTTAATGAGTCGATGACCGAGTGCGCAAGTGCCAACCTTGCGGTCGCATCTCCCGCGAGAGACGATGCGCCGCCACAAGCGGCCATTTCCGAAATGGCCGGAAACTCTCCGGCCATGCTTGAGCGACAAGGCGATATTCAGACGTCGTAGCTGCCGTCATCGCCAGAGCCGAAGCCGTCCGAGCCATAATCCGAGGCGTCCTGGATGTCGTCCTGATCTTGGTCGGCGTCTTGCTGGTAGTCGGCATTTTGTTGGGCGTCGTCGGCGGCATCCTGCTGCGCGTCTTGGGCGGCGTCCTGCTGGCTCAAGCTCTGACCGTCGCCGTAATAATTGTTGACGATGGTATCGCCGCCGAGACCGCCGCCAAGCCCTGAGCCCACGCCGCCAAAGCCGTTGCCGATGCCAAGCGAATTATTGTGCCCGGAAAAGAGACCGCGAATCGAATCGGCAAGAAGCACACCGCCCGCGACGCCCGCCGCGGTGCCGAGCGCTCCCGTCAAAAACCCGCCCCCAGGGCTTGCACCCTGGCCGCCCCACGGCCCTGGCGCTGCACCGGGCGGAGCGTAGCCTTGCGGGGGCTGTTGCCAGCCACCTTGCGGCGGCGGCGGCGGTTGGTTCCAGCGGCTGCCCGGCGGCGGCGGCGGCGGCGGCGCGCGCGGCGGCGGGGCGCTACCGCCAAACAACGAGCCAAGCCCGCTCAGGAATCCACCGGAACGCGGCCCATTTGCCGCCTGGCTTTCCAGATCCTTGACCTTGCCCTCGAGTTCTTGCAGACGATCGTTGGCGGCGCGCAGCGCCTGGTCCTGGACGAGGACGGTCTGCGCCAAAAAATAGGGCGCGTAAGGCTGCGCCCTGGTTGCGTCCTGGATCAACGCTTCAGCTTCCTGATCGCGCGCAGCATTAGCGGCGCCGCGGATACGGTCGAACAATCCTGTAAGTAACTGACGTTCTTCAGGTGACATAGGATCCTCCCCTTTGGCCGGGGTGCTTCTCCCCAGCGGCGCAAATATAGGGGGTTTTCGGCGCGATCCAAGGGTCACGGCCTTTGATCGCATGCACGGCGCTTGCCGTGGCGGCAGCCGCCCCGTAAGAACTCTGGACTCCGGTAAGGCTTATTTTGACCATGAATGACAAGAAAAACGCCACGCAAACTGCCCGCGCTTCTCTCGCGAAATTGCCGCGCGGTTTTGCCGACCGCGCGCCGACCGAGATCGCCGCGACCGAAAAAATGCTTGGCCTCATCAAGGAAACCTACGAACTCTATGGTTTCGAGGCAGTCGAGACGCCTTTGATCGAGTTCACCGAGGCGCTTGGCAAATTCCTGCCGGATCAGGATCGCCCGAACGAAGGGGTCTTTTCGTTCCGGGACATAGCTGGCGATCCATCGCAACAGCGAGATCGCAATGACGAAAGCTGGCTGTCGCTGCGCTATGATCTCACTGCGCCGCTCGCCCGCTACGTCGCGGAAAATTTCGACAAATTGCCGAAACCCTATCGCAGCTACAGGGCGGGCTACGTATTTCGCAACGAGAAGCCGGGGCCTGGGCGGTTCCGCCAATTCATGCAGTTCGATGCCGACACGGTCGGTGCCGCGAGCGTCGCGGCGGACGCTGAAATGTGCATGATGGCGGCGGATACGCTGGAAAGACTAGGCATCAAGCGCGGCGATTACGTCATCAAGGTCAACAACCGGAAAGTGCTTGATGGCGTGATGGAAGCCATCGGCCTTGGCGGCGAGGAGAATGCGGGGCGCAGGCTGACGGTGCTAAGGGCGATTGATAAGTTCGACCGGCTCGGCGAGGAAGGAGTGCGGGCGCTACTCGGTCCTGGACGGAAGGATGAGAGTGGAGATTTTACCAATGGAGCGGGCCTTCAGGCCGAGCAGATTGATCGAGTCGCAATCGCTTTCCTTAGGAGACATCCGCCTCAAGGTTTTAAGTACGCTAATCAAATTGCGAGTTCCCGTCTGCTCGAAGATATGCAGAGTCTTGGTCCTTCGGACTCGGACGAGGCCCAAAAGGATCGTTTCATCGATAATTCCGGCACAATCACCTTTTGGGAAGCCACCTTTGCGAGCCCTTTCAATAAAGGGTACGACGAACTGAAAGAAATAGTCCGGATTTGCGAAGCTGCTGGCTATGGAACGAAGCGCATACAAATCGACCCCTCCGTGGTGCGTGGCCTTGAATATTACACCGGCCCGGTGTTCGAGGCCGATCTTACCTTCGAGGTAACTGGCGAAGATGGGAAACCCGTCCGCTTCGGCTCGGTCGGCGGGGGAGGGCGTTACGACGGCCTCGTCGGCCGCTTCCGCGGCGAAAATGTCCCGGCGACCGGATTTTCGATCGGCGTGTCGCGGCTCTATTCCGCGCTGAAAGTGGTTGGTTCGCCAATCGTCGCCACGCATACGCAGCGTGGCCCCGTTGTGGTCCTCGTCCTCGACAAGCCCGAGATCGCTCACTACCAAGAATTTGTCGCAAAACTTCGCGCGGAAAATATCAGCGCCGAACTCTACCTTGGACAAGCCGGGATGAACGCGCAGCTCAAATATGCCGACAAACGCGGCTCCATTTGCGCCGTCATCCAGGGCTCGAACGAGCGCAATCATCAAGAAGGCCCGCAGGTGACGATCCGCGATCTTGTGCTCGGCGCCGAACTCGCCCAATCCACCAAGGACCGTGCCGACTATCTCGAACTGCGCGCCAAAGCTCAGTTCAGCGTCCCGGAAGATCAGCTTGTTCACGCGGTGAGGCAAGTCCTGGCCCGCCACGCTTAGGGGTTTTGCTGGAGTACCTCTCCACTTTTGCAAAACATGTCGCGCCACATGCCTCACGTTGCTAAGAGAGGCGGACTTTACTGAGCTTTCCGGGGCAGACCTTTGTCTTTTACCGATCAGCGCGCCGAACGCATCATCGCCCATCTGACCGGGGCCGGATACGCGCGCATAGAGCCGCCTATCCTGCAACCGGCCTCGATCTTTTTCGATTCCGGCGAGGATCTGCGCGCCCAGCTTTATCTCACGAGCGATCTCTCCGGCGCCGACTATTGCCTGAGGCCGGAATATACGATCCCGGTCTTATCCGCTTATCTCGCCACTGCGTCCGCCGGAGCGCGCACCGCCTTCTGCTATTGCGGGCCGGTTTTCCGCTTTCGCCCGGGACATGACAGCGAATTCACGCAAGCAGGCATTGAGAACTTCGGCCGGCCGGACCTAGAGGCGGCGGATGCGGAAATCCTCGCCCTCGCGCTCGATGCCGTCGCGGCCACGATGCGAAAT
>Ga0187855_10004167_pt1 | contig 10475 bp, 21 predicted proteins | sample June2016WEW_8_10_2_FD_132969 | JGI IMG/M metagenome (GOLD analysis project Ga0187855, IMG submission 132969) | Peatland microbial communities from SPRUCE experiment site at the Marcell Experimental Forest, Minnesota, USA - June2016WEW_8_10 | ecosystem: Environmental > Terrestrial > Soil >... | reverse complement strand
TCGGCAGTCCCCTCGGCATTTCGGTCGGCGGCTGAATGGTGCCGGGTGAGAGGATTGAACTCCCGACCAACGGTTTACAAAACCGCTGCTCTACCGCTGAGCTAACCCGGCAAACGCGAGAAATACCGTTGTATCAGTGGGTTTTAGCATTCCATCGAAAAGAGGCAATAGCGCACACAGCGTGAACATCGAATGTGGTCCCGGTACAAATCCCGGTACAATCCTCAAGCCAGCCCCGAGGTATGTTCGTCATTGGTTCCTGGCGAGCGAGGCTAGATATGCAAAACTGCCGTAGCCAGGCGATGAGGTATGCAACGAAATGCAGAGAAACAGCTTGACGAAAGGGTGCGGTTTGTGGTAGGAAAAAAGTGAAGGGTGAATTTTGCCCAATAGCGAAAAGGAGAACGTATCGTGTCCGCTGATGAGTTGCTCGCCGAAATCGCTGCCAAATCGGCAGAGGTGCCGGCTGCGCCGCTCAAGGAGGTACTGGTAGCCCTGATGGGCGATGCCGCGGCGACCTGGAAGCAACTCGCGATGTTTGGCACGGTTCATTCGCTCGGTTTTCATTATCCCCACCGAGTGTTTTCGCTGAGTTGGCGGGACAGTCCCTCGACGAGGTACTTCGATAAACTTGTCGCCGCGATCGAGGCCGGAAAGCTCGACGCCGATTTCCGAAGTCTGATCATCGATTTCGGATACAAGCCGCGCGACCTACCGTCGGCAACAATGGTGCGCCGCCTTCGAGTCGTTACCGGCGAGATTCCCCTGTTCCTGCCCGACCCGACCCGCGGCGTGATTGGCCATGATGGCGGCTGGTATGGGCGGGCCAAGCTTTGGCAGCTCTTGTGGCTTGATGCTTTCGGCATGACAGCGCCGAAAATCTCGAAACTCCTCACGACAAAATCGGAGGAGTATTGGAACGGCTGGCGCGACGCCGGGGCCTCGGAAGGCGAGATCGCCGAATGGCGCGCCCAAGAGAAGCCGCTGCATCGGAATCGGATCTGGCGCATTAGGGCCAAGGCCTACAACGATCTCGTCGCCGTGATCGAACCGCTACTCCAGCCAACGGCTGCGGCGGCATAGACCGCCCTGCTTCTCGAACCGAGACCACCTATTATCGCCAGCCGCCGAAAGGCGGCTTTTTCGTCTGCCCGAGGGACAACCATGAAACATCGCCTCGACAACCCCACCACTGAGTTGATCAAGCAGCGCGCCGCAGCCGAAGGCCGCCGTGCATCTGTTCTGTTTCGCAGCGCCTTATTGGCCGGCCTGCGCAGCACCGTCGCGGCGGCGCCGGCGGACGTCGGCATGCGGTATGTGACGGGCGACCATTATGGCGCGCGCTTGTCACCAATACCGTCAAGGTCAAGGGGCCGCTGGCGGCCGGATACTGTCGAAATCGACGAACCTGAAATCGGCTTGCCGATCGTTCTGTTGCCTAAAGGACTGCACGCGAAGATCGCCATCCTGGCGGAAATGGAAGGCCGTAGTATTCGTGGGATGACCAGCGAGCTAGTGCTCCGCGGGCTCCAGACACGCCGCACCCGGATACCGGCCAACGCCGACCGCACACATGCTTGACGCATCCGGGCTGGCACTTTGGTTGCGCGTCTCCGCCAGTGAGCGCGCGACCGGGATGGCGGAGTTGATCGCCAGCACTGATCTTCGCGTCGTCACGCAGGGCGACGTGTTCTCAGTCGAGCGCGGCCATCATGATCCGGTGACGCGGCTCGAAACCGGCTCGACGCTCCCGCTCATGGCCGCGGCCTTCGCCTGATTGACTATGGCGCGCCACCGCATGGCGCAATCTACACCAATGACTTTTGAAAATGCCGCCACGGCGGCAAGGAAAGGGTAATTATGTCAAACATAGATTACACCATCGCGTCCGCTGACCTTAATGGAGCAAGCTCCATTAAGGGTGGGCGATCCACTAAGGGCAGGCGTACCGAATCCGACATGCTCAAGGTCCGCCGCGCGATTAAAGCGGTATTGGAAGACGAACATCCTCTAACGGCGCGGCAGGTGTTCTATCGCCTCGTTGTAAGAGGCATTATTGAGAAGACAGAGGGCGAATATGATCGAACCGTCATCCGCCTTCTCACTGAGTTGCGCATGGCCTCTATATCGTCGGCCGCCGCGGCGGGTCTAGCTCGTCATCAGGAGACATACGTTCCCTTCGATTGGATCATCGATGAGAGTCGCGAGATTCTCGAAACTCAAACATTCAACAATATCACCGAGGCGCTGGAGCACGCTGCGAAATACTACCGACGCAATGCGCTGCGCGAGTTATCTCCAGATCACATTGAAATCTGGGTCGAGAAAGAGGGTCTGGGTGGTGTCGTTTGGGACGTCGCCAGCGAATACGACGTTCCAGTAGTGCCGACCAAAGGCTTTCAGTCGCTCACCAAGTTGAACGATGCCTTCGAAAGGATTCGCGATGCGCACGAAGCCGGAAAGCGCCATTGCATCCTATATCAGTTCGGCGACCATGACCCCTCCGGAGTGATCATTCCGAAGGTGATCAAAAATCGATTGGTGGAATTCTGCGAGCGCTCCGATTGCCCGATGCCGGTTGTCGAAAGAGCCGCGCTAACTAAGGAGCAGGTCGAGCGGTATCAGCTACAGTCGCTGTCGCATAAGACGAAGCGGGAAGGCAATACCCACGCTAAGGACTTCGAGGGCGACAGCACCGAAATCGAGGCGTTGACCACGCCAATCCTGCGCGACCTGGTGCGCGAGTGCATTGTGCGGCACATCAGCCCCGACCAGCTCGCCGAGTTTCGCGCCGCAGAGGAGATCGAGCGCCAAGAGCTGATCGAGATCGCGAAGCGCCGGTCATCCAGGGTCGGTCTGGTTTGATCCGGCGTATTTCAAAAATGCCGCGCCATTTGCGGCAAGGGAAAGGTTTTTATTGTGTGTGAGATCATCATTTCAGAGCCTGCGCCGGCACCAAAGGTCGACCCGAACGAATTCGAGTGGAGCGAGGACATCATCGCCGTCCACGACCAGGCGGCCATCGCTGTCTATTCCAATCCATCTGATGACATTGTCATTCGCTGGCGCGGTTCTTGGCCAGATGATGATGTCTATGGAATCGTAACGCGTCAAAACTTGGCGCAGTTGATCTCCCGCTTGCAGCAATTCGAGCGCGGGGAGGACTGACGCCATGAGCTACAAGAACCGCGGAGCGAAGCTCCCGCCCTTCACCGCCATCATTCGACACACCACCAAATCGGACGCATGGCAATCCCTCTCTGTGGGCGCTAGGGCCACGTTTTTCGTCCTACAGACCTTCTACAATACCAAATCGCAAGACCCCGTATTCCTGTCGGCCAGAGATGGCGCGAAGGAGTTGAGTTGCCGCAAAGAGAACGTCGGCAGATGGCTCGACGAGCTTGAGCACTACGGGTTCACGGTGAAGGTAAAGGAGGCGCACCGCGCCGGCTTGGGCAAGGGGAGTGCCGCCACTTATCGCCTGACCGATCGTTGGTGCGCCGGTAAGCCGCCAACCTACGACTACGACAAGTGGGACGGCACCCTGTTCGAGCCCAAGCGCAAGGCCAAATCATCTAAGGCCGAGATCGCCCGCCTAAATGAGCTGAAAGAAAGCCGTCGTCCTGTCTCACGGCCCGATACGTCACGTCTCACGGCCCGAGACATAAGAGCAAAGCCGAGAAAGGCGGAAAAGGTGCCCGAACGTATCACGGCCCGAGACATAAGAGACGACCAAGGGTGTATCACGGTGGGGGACATATCTATGTTACCATCTGCTGAGCCTTCCTCTGCGCCATCCAAGCTAGCGGCATAGGAAAGAACATGACCAATAAAATTGACGACACGATTCGATTAGACCTTCGCCTCGATCGCCAGACGTTCGAGTTTCTAAGGGCGCTTGCCGATCGCCGCGGCTCTGGGGTCTGCGGCGTGATCAGGCATGAGTTAAAGAACGCAATCGACCGCTCGCGCCACGCGAAGTGCGCCGACAGGGTCACCATTTAATTGCAACCAGCGCCACTGAGCGCATCGTGAAGCTCGCCTGATCAGTTTCATCATCGATTTGACCGCGACGCGACTGCCGGCGGCCGTCATCACATTTGCAGTCATCAACCAAAAGGAAAGTCACCGCCATGTCTCTACAAATCGGCACTTTCACCAGGGTCGACCCCGCGACCGAAGTCGACCGGAATGTTATTCACCGTTTTCGGCGCGCCTTGAGCGCGGTAGGAATCGGCGAAGCCGACCACGCAAAGATAATCGCGGCCTGCCATGCCGAGGCGCTTTTTCCGCGAACTTTTGCCGGCAGCGAGTTTCACGCTGCGGCATCTGCCGTCGACGCGGTCAGCGCGGCGTCTGCCGTGACCGCGACCAACGAGATGCCCTTGGCTGAAAGAATCGCGGCCGGGGCAGCGAATCCGAAAAAAAAGGAATCAGTCAGATTCGCGTTGGCGCTTTTGAAGCGTCTACAGATTCCGGTCGAGGCGTGCGAGAGTCGCGAGACTTTGGCCGAGGCATTGAAAACAAAGAGCCTCGATGAACGCTTCCAGTGCAAATCCGCCCTCGCATTTGCAAATATTTTGACCTGATGACATTCGGCGCCGCCGCTCGTCCCGACGGCGCCGATGTGAGTGCGGTCGACACGCCCATTTCGACCGCGGCTCCGGGACGGCGGCTGATTCTTGGTCCAGCCGCCGTTCCCGTCTCCTCCCATTCCCACATCACAACGAGGTTTTTCAGATGTTAGGTTATAACCAAGTTCCGACCGTTCAAGGAGCGACAAATATTGTTTGCGCCCTGGCCGGCATCGCCAACAGCGCCGGCTCCGGTGCGGGTGCCAGCGTGACGATCGCGGTGACGCAGACGTTGAGCGATCAGTACAACAATGGCCGCCTTTCAAATTTGCCGAACAGCTACATCGCATTGGTCCTGGCTTCCCAGCCCTGTTTCGCGAACGTCGCCGGCAAGACCAGCACAGGCTTTAACGTAATCCTGACGCCGCCAACCGCCACGGCCACGCTGGCCGCCGGGACCTTCGACGTCCTAGTGATTTCGTGATGGCTACATATCCGGATGATCGCGCCGACGATGTTGTCGGTCGCGTAGCCTTTATCGAAACTATGATCTTCGATTTAGATCGCCTCGCCCACGCCTGCGAGTCGCTGGCTCATAAAAATCGCGGCCATCCCGAACTGTTCGGTTTTTTGCGTCGCATCAGCACCGCTTGCAGAGATGGGCACGATCAACTCGAGATCATTATAGCGTCAGCACCGGCGACGGTCCGCGCCGCAATCAAGCGGTCGCTGACATGACCATTCAGACCCGTTTTCTGACCCAGGTCGCGGCTGCAACGTCGGAAGCCGAAATCGACGCCGTGGTCGACGCGGCCATCAGGGCGGTAGCGCGTCACGCGACCACAGCGCAGATCGCGGCGGCGTGCGCGAATTCGCCGAGCTGCTTTACCAACATTACCTGCATTGCGAGGCCGCCGGCCTCGTCAAATACTCAAAGGAGGGCGGCCGAGCAAATCGCCGAGGCCCAACGGCGAACTGCCGAATGGCAGCGGGCACATCCTACTCGATGAACTCAATCTAGCGATACCTCCCGCGTTTTGCCGGTGCCGGGGTTGCGCTAAGCTCATGTTGGTGGGGCGACCAGGAAAAACTTCGCCAATTGGCGGAGTTTTATGCGTGGCTCTCATGAGGACTGCGGTGCATGAACGCTGTTGAGACCTCCTTGCAAGCGCTGCGATCACGAGTCACGGTGTTAGAGCGCGTCATAAAGCTACTTGCCGACTCCCTGGTTCGACCGCAGCTGTACCTATACAGCTCAGATCGGGGCTTTCGCTATGAAAAGCCGGATGCGCGTCACTTTTGTCTGCTCAAGGGGGTCAGAGTAGTAAGTGCGTTGAACGCCTCGCTAGAGCTTGCTCGCTTGGGCTACACGCAAGAGATCGCCGTCCTGGTGCGAACGCTAGTGGAATGCACAACGCATATCGAATATGTGGTGGACCCCGGTAATAGCGAAGGACATCGGGCCGAAGTTAAGAGATATATCGATGCTTTCTTTGCAGATTTCCGACGACACCCCGAAGCCGAGATCAAAAAAGCGCAGGTCCCGCAAGGCGCGGTTCACGCGGCGATAGGTGGGACGTTGGATCGCATTGCCGAGCAATACGGCGAGGCGGTGGGGCGAATTCCGGCAGCAAACCTATATTCAAAGACGTATCGCATTTTTTCAAACTATGTTCACTGCAAATATCCCGAGATCATGGACCTTTATGGAGGAACGGCTGGACGTTTTCACCTCAGCGGCATGAGCGGGACGGCTAAGGATTGCGAAAACCTGGCAATCTTGGAGTCATTTATCACCACAGCCTCGAACGCCTTCGTGATAATGATTCAAGGTCTCAATCTCCGTAACCTCCTTGAAGGTGATCAAGCGCTAGTTGCTTGGTACAACGAGTGCGTTGGGGGCTAAATTCTCCGGCCGCTAGGCTGACAGCGCGGCAAATTGGGAGGCATGGCCGGGAATGAGGCCATAGAAGAAGCACAGGAAGCGGAGGATCGGGTGGGCGGATTGCAAAGGGTTGGTGTAGTGCTGGCAGTGTTGTGGGCAATCGGTGCCGGGGCTGCGTACAGCGAGGCGGATCATATTCATGCTCAGACCATAGGGCAGCATGGCTTTATGGATGCCGATTGGTACGTTTGCCAATCGTGGGACGTTTTCAAAAGATTTCAAACGCTAATGAAGGAAGATGCCAAAGCCGCCTTCGCACTCGCTGATCGAGATTGCCAAAAGGTCCGGGACGCGGCCGAGGTCATTGTGGAGGACACCAATAATTTGTGGGGCCCCTCTGCAACATGCGTCCGACCTATCGGGCAGCCGGATTGCGGGTGGGTGCTTCCTGGATTTGTAATGGTGGCGCTTTGCAAGGAATTTTATAATGGGGTCGGGGCCCCCATTACATGCGTGCCAAGAGTCGACCGCGACAATCCACAGCGACCTTGGAGTCTGGGCCATTCTGGAAAATAGGCCTAGCGACCTAGCCGCTCACTCGATCCGCATGACTACGCGGGCCGCGCCGTTGTCTCGGCGGTCCCGTGATCCCCATAACCACGCTGACGCTATCGCCTGATCAAGTGGGAACGGTCCCGGACAACTCCAGGTCGCCTGTCTCGGAGCTGCTTCTGCCGCTCGATGTCGCTCCAATTTCGGCGAGCCCCAGAAATGGCCGCTGGTGCGTTAAAATGGGAGTTTTGGCGAAAAAGACCGCCAAGCGTGGGGTTCTGAGGGTAAATTTTTACCCTGTGTTGCAGTAAACCATTAACGATTTCAAGCGTTTAGTGTTTTCTGTGTCAACCTGTACTGTTTACATTCTGTAAAGAATCCTTAAATTCACGCCCTAGGGCGCAGTTCGGGGGCAGGTGGAGAGTGCTATGGCTCAAGCGGTAGCGAGACGCGATGAAGCCACAGGCGGGATCGAGAGGGTGGAGCAGGTCCTCTCCAATCTCGACATCGAAATTTTTGAAGGTCCGGATGGTCGCTACACGGTTTGTAGTACCAAATCGGAGCCTTTGTTTTGCTATGTCCGGAACACACAAGAAGAGCTGGATCAACTTGTCATTGATACATTGACTTCCTATCTCAATAAGTTCTGGGATATTGAAGTTCTTGCCGTGACGCCGGTATCGGAACCGTTAGAGATATCAGGGATTCCAATCGAGGAATTAACGCCACGATCGAGGATTAGGCCAACCTTTAATGTAAAAGATAGCCAGGGACGGCAACGAGAATTTGCCTAGCTTTTAATGCCGTGGGTGAGGATACCAGCGGATCAACTTCCGCACCTCCCACTATTCGGGATCGACTTCATCACCGATGACGGCGATTTCGCGTGGTATAGGGGCGCACGCGGTCGCATGAGAGTCGAAAAAGCTGATCCTCGGGTATTTGTAGTAGATATCAGCGACGCCATTCAGTTGAAGGCAACCGGTATCTTTGCTCCTCGCCGTCCGGGCAAATAATTTAGGATCGACGGTTTATCCTTGGATGAAGTCCCTTCGGCTGGTCGGCAAATCGGGGGCCGGAATACCCTATTCGCGACCCTATTCGCGCCCGCTCGCCTGCTAGTATTTTTTTGCGGGTCGGTACAAGATCAGGTTTGCCGGTCGCGGCGCCCCGCGGTCGGCCTGGATCGAGACCGCCGGACTTCCGGATGTACGGAGACGGCGTGTCTCGATTTCAATGCAGGTCGAATGACCTCCGGAGAGAGTCGCCGGGTTTGTATGAAAATGGTAATTACCTTATCAGTCGCCACTTATCGTGGGAAACTAGCGGGATTTGGGCTTGACATCGGTTTTGACTGATATGATTATGCGACTATCGTCGCTTTTCATACATAAGGAACCGACGTCATGGGCCAAGGCAAGCAGGCCAAAATCCTCACCGACAAGCAGATCAATGCGGTGCTGGGCGAGGTGGCAACCAGGCGCTATCCCAAGCGCGATCGGGTCATGGTGCTGCTATCGATCCGGGCCGGGCTGCGCGCCAAAGAGATCGCCAAAGTGCGTTGGTCGATGGTGACCGACGCCCAAGGCCAAGTGGCCGACGTGCTGCAACTGACCAACGGTGCCAGCAAGGGCAAGAACGGCGGGCGGACGGTGCCGCTGAACAAGGACCTGCGGGCCGCCTTGGAAGCACTGCATGCCGAGCGCAATCCCGAGCCGACCGACTACATCATCGGCAGCGAGCGCGACGTCGGCATGACCGCTGGCGCGGTGCAGGTGTGGTTTCATCGGCTCTATCAGGACTTGGGCTTTGCCGGTGCCAGCTCGCACTCCGGCCGGCGCACGTTCATCACCAACGTCGCGAAGAAGATCGTCACGGCGGGCGGTAGCCTGCGCGACGTCCAAGAGTTGGCCGGACACGCTTCGCTATCAACGACTCAGCGCTATATCCAGGGCGACACCGACGCCAAGCGGCGCGTCGTCGATATGTGATCCGAAATAGCTCGGCGGCCGAAACGTCCGCCAAGCTGAGACTGTCACCCGAGCCCGGCCTAGCGCCGGGCTCTTTCATTTCCCATCGCTGCGAGCCACCGCTCCCCCGCGGAAGCGCCCGGCGACGGCCGCGCCCCGACAGCGTGGCCACAGAGCGGGGCTCGGCCTCCGACAGCGGGCCCCGCTCGCCCTTCACCCACGGTGCCAACCGGTGCCGCAACCCGCCGGCAACGCCGGCTGAAAGGAACTGCAATGTTCACCACCAAAACCAAAGCTGCGCCGACCAGAGAAGAAGCCGCCGCTACATGCCGCGGCCAGGTCGAGGTCGCCGTCCAGACTGCCTTGAACGCGAAGGTTCACCCCGTTGACGTCGCTGACCTGCTCGATGCCGCCGCGACTCGGCTGCGCGTTTCACACAGCATGAGAGCGACCTGAGTCGTCCGGGAAAAAGTCGAAAAAAGGCAAATGGGTGGTGCTCGACGCCGGCCGCGCGCGCCCCCTCGCCCCCCTGCTAGCTGAAAAAATGGGTCCCATCGAATGTTGATGACCAATATCCACGCCGAGATCATCGGCTCGGATCGCTGCGAAGCGGCCGGCATTACTGTCCGCGCCGCGGCTCCGGTGCTGGCCATGTGCCGCAAGCTACTTGCTGCGGGCTATGACCCCGATCGCCCGCTCCACGCCTATCGCGGCGACGTGCTGGCGCTCAAGGTCCGCTCGATCGCGGCGGGTGCCAAGCTGACCGTCGAGGAAAGCCGCTCGCCCCGTTTCGTCCGTTGGAAGCCGTGGGCGCTGGTGGAGGGGTCGCTCAGGATCGCGCGAAACGAGGTGGCAGCTATCAATGCCCCAAAACCCGAACGCCACGCCGCATGAGCACCTATCGCCCGGCATCGTTGGTGGCCGTCAGCCACAGCCGCCCCCGCCGTCGATATTGGCGACTCCGGTTATTTCGCGCCGCGTGCCGCCTCGCGCGCGCCCGTGCGCGAGACCGCTGCAAAGGATAACCGAATGAGACGCCTGTTTTGCCGGCTGCGCCGCGGATCATACCGCCTCACGCAAGACTGGATAATAGCCGCGAGCAAGCTCACTCCGTGGCGGTTGGTGCGCATAGGCGAGCGACCAGGGTTCCGGCAGCCATATCCCGCCACTGTCCACGATGACCCGTGGCCGCAGGCGTTGATGTGGGTATCGCCTAAAGGGCGTCTTTTCGAGATGCACGGCGAATACGGCGAGCACGGCGAGGCGTGATAGGCAGTTGCCTGTTCGGTGCCTGATCGTCGCCTGATCTTTTCCTGATCTTTAAGCGGAAGGTCCCTGTTCTTTTAACCAAGCGGAATTCCCATGAAAACCCAGTTTAAGCCCGGCTCGTCCGGTAATCCGGAGGGCCGTCCCCCGACGACTGAGGAGCGGGTTGCCCTTCTCAAGGAGCGGCTGACACCACGCGCCGAGATCATCTTCAACGGGTACATTCGC
>Ga0187855_10004165_pt1 | contig 10477 bp, 10 predicted proteins | sample June2016WEW_8_10_2_FD_132969 | JGI IMG/M metagenome (GOLD analysis project Ga0187855, IMG submission 132969) | Peatland microbial communities from SPRUCE experiment site at the Marcell Experimental Forest, Minnesota, USA - June2016WEW_8_10 | ecosystem: Environmental > Terrestrial > Soil >... | reverse complement strand
TGGAGCGCCTCGAGTTCATCCTCAACCTCGCGCGCGACCTCGGCGTTAACATCGCCGGCATCGCCATCATCCTCCAGATGCGCGAGCGCATGGAATCCATGAACCACCAGATGCAGGACTTTGTCGATTACGTCCGCACCGAGATGCTCTCCCGCATGCAGCATGTCGCCGATCAGCCCGGCGCCGCCATGGTCCCTCTGCGCCGCCCCGTCGTTGTGCCCACCGACAAGCGCAAATAGAAAAGCGTGCTGCGAAGCAGCACGCTTTCCCCTAAACTCTAAACCCTTAACTCTGCTTCTCAGTGCGGCTGTCGGTACTCGATCTCGTCCTCTCGCAGATAATATTCCGCCGAGCACGCATCGCCGCCGCAGATCATCGACTCCAGCCCCACAAACTGCGCTCGCGTTATCAGCCCCAGCACCCCGCATTTCGGGCACGCAAGCACCGCCACAAAAGGATTCCGCGCGTCGCCCATCGACGCCGCATTCTCCAGCACAAAGAGCGTTCCTGGTTCCATCTGTTCCGGTATCCACTCGTCCAGCATCTGAAGATCTTCCTGCATATCATCCTCCTGGTTTGTGCGGTTGGCTCGCCTGGATCCGGCTCTGGGATTCCGGACCGATAGGTGTGCTCCTGTGATCGCGCGCTGACTTTAGCTTGTCCTCCTCTCACATCCCGGAGCGAAGCTCCGCCTTCAACAGGAATTGCCTGTTGTCTTAGACCTCTCTTGTCGGGAAATCTCTTCGCGCTCGGAAAGCGCTTCTCCGGCTCGCGCCGCGTTCGCCGCGCATCCCGCAGCGGCCTTGCTCGTGCTCGATTCTCGCTCGGGCATCACAGGCGGCGTCTCTACGGTCGCCTCGATCCGGTCCGACGCAAACCCCCGGTTCCTGGCAGCCCGTCAATTGACGCCATTCTCTGTGGCATCCACCGCCCTGTCAATCCCCACTTTTGTGTCGTGTTATCTGCCCAGGTTCATCGCGAGCATCCCCCGCACGTCACTCCCACCGGATCACCTTCGTGTCATCCCGAATTCACAAACGTCCCTGAGCTCTAATTCCTAAACTCTAAACTCTGATTCTCTCGCGCACCGCCGCCTTCGCTGCTTCCGCCACGCGCTCGATTTCCGCCGGCTTCAAATAAGGATGCATGGGCAGGCTCAGCACCCGCTCCGCCGCGCGCTCCGCCATCGGAAAACTCCCGCGCCCCCATCCCATCTCTCGTGCCAGTTCCGCATACACCGGCTGCAAATGCAGCGGCACGGGATAATGTACCGCTGTCGGAATCCCCGCATCGTGCAACGCCGTCTCCACCACCGAGCGATCGTCGACTTCAATCGTGTACTGCGCCCACACGCTGGTCCGCTCCGGCAGCACCTTCGGCGTATGCACCGCGTCCTTCAGCAGCGCGTTGTATCGCCCCGCAATCTCGCCGCGCGCCGTCAGCTCCTCGTCGAAAACCTCGAGCTTCGCCAGCAGCACCGCCGCCTGCAGCGTATCCAGCCGCCCGTTGATCCCGATGCGCGTGTGCCGGTACCGCCCTTCCTGCCCATGATTGCGCAGCTCCCGCATCGCCCGGGTGAGCGCATCGTCATTCGTGAAGCACGCTCCGCCATCGCCATAACACCCCAGCGGCTTCGACGGGAAAAAGCTCGTACACCCAATCGTGCTCAAATTCCCCGAGTGCCTGCCCTTGTACAGCGCGCCAAAACTCTGCGCTGCGTCTTCGATCACCGCCAGCCCGTGCTTGTTCGCAATCGCATTGATCGCATCCATCTCCGCCGTCTGCCCATACAAACTCACCGGCAGAATCGCCTTTGTGCGTGGCGTAATCGCGGCTTCGATTTTCTCCGGATCGAGGTTGTACCCGACCGGCTCAATGTCGACAAATACCGGCCGCGCTCCGGCGAGCGTGATCATCTCTCCCGTCGCAAAAAACGTGAACGGCGTGGTGATCACCTCGTCACGCGCGCCGATCTCCAGCGCCATCAGCGCCATCAACAGCGCATCGGTTCCACTCGCGCAGCCGACGCAGTGCCGAGCGCCCACCCGCGCAGCGAGCCGCTCTTCCAGTTCCGCGACTTCCGGACCCAGAATGAAGCGCTGGTGCTCGAGAACTTTCCGGATGCGCGCATCCACGCGCGGCTGGATGTGCCGGTACTGCGCCGTCAGGTCGACAAATTCCATCACTGCCTATTGTCGCGCAACCACCGGCCCCGTTGTGTCGCCTGGCATCAGCTTCTCAATCTGCTGCTGCGCCTCGCTTCGAAATTCCAGCGGATGCGCTATCTTGTGAAACCCCTCCGAAGTTCCGCCCGTCCCGATCATGGTGATCGATCCGTAACCCAGCACCCGCCCCATTCCCGGCTCGCTCACCTCGATCGTCTCCACCTTATTCAGCAGCATCTCGATCGTCCGTCGGCTCGCCAGGCCTGTCTTGATCACGACCCGCCGCGTCGTCACGGCCATTTCAGTCGCGTTTCGCCGAATGCTCCCCGCCAGAATCACGATGAGCCCGCAAACCAGCAGCGCAGCCCCGCCGTATTCCGCGATGTGCCGGCTCGTAGCCTCCATTTCCGGGTGTGCATACGCGTAGTACAGCAAGTAAACGCCGATCGCCCACAGCACGCACGCTCCGAAAATGTTCCCCAGCATCACGATCCAGTGCAGCCGCGTCGTGTAAACCACCTTTTCCCCGGGAACCAGCGTCTTGTCGATGTAGCTCATGTCCCTCCTCGCTTCCGCCACCGCGCCGCGGACGTTTTGGCGCGTTTCTCATTCGCAGCAAGTGTCCCACATCGACCCGCGGTCGTCATCCTGAGGTCGCGGCTACCCGTTACCTGCTTACCAGCTGCAGGCTGTTGTCTATTGCCGGTTCCATCCGTCCAATCCCTTGCGCTTCACAGATAATAAAAACGCATGCGCGTCACCCTTCTCGCTTTCGGCCTTCTCCGCGATCACCTCCCGAACCCCGCCGGTTCCCTCGAACTCCCTGCCGGCGCCACGGTTCGCGATCTCCTCGAACGCTGCCGCGCACTCACCCCGGCCAATGCGGCCCCATGGTCCTCCATCGCCGTCGCCGTCAACCAGGAATACGTTTCGGCCGCGCATCCTCTCACAGATGGCGACGAAGTCGCCCTGCTTCCGCCCGTCAGCGGCGGCTCAGGAAAGGCGAAACCAGCCGCACAGCTGGCCTCCACTCCCACCATCGCGCTCACCCACTACTCCATCGATCCGTCCGCCATTACCCGCTTTCTCAAGCGCGGCGAAGACGGAGCCGTCGTCCTCTTCGATGGCATCGTCCGCAACAACTCGCGTGGCCGCCGCACCCTCCATCTTTTCTACGAGGCCTATGAAGAAATGGCCCTCGCGCAGATGCACCGCCTCGCCGCTCAGGCCTTCGCCGACTATCCCATCCGCGACCTCGCCATCGTCCATCGCCTCGGCCGCCTCGACATCGGCGAGACCAGCGTCGTCATTGCCGTCTCCTCCGCGCACCGCGCCGCCGCCTTCGACGCTTGCCGCTGGCTCATCGACACCCTCAAGCAAACCGTGCCCATCTGGAAGCAGGAGTTTTTCGAGGACGGAGCCGTCTGGGCACAGGGCGATCCGTTTCCGCCCGCGCTCACTCCTCACTCCGCGAAGCCGCACAAGCCAGCAGCGACTCCGCTCTCGAAAAAGCCCGCACCAAAGAAGGCCAGCCCCAAAACCGTGAAGCCCCGCAAGCTGGAGCGTGCCCGTTGAAATCCCTCCGGCGCCGCTTCGCGATTTTCGCCACGCTGCTCGCCCTTTGCGCGCCCGCAGTCCCTCAGGAACCGCCCAACTCCAACACCCCCACCTATCACGTAAAAGTTCGCCTCGTGAACGTCTTCGTCAACGTCACCGACTCCGCTGGCGCACCCATCGGCGGCCTCAAACAGGACGACTTCAACCTCTCCGAAGACGGCGTGCCCCAAAAAATCTCCTACTTCGAACGCCAGACCGACATGCCGCTCTCCCTCGTCCTCGCCATCGACACCAGCGGCTCCGTTCGCAAAGACCTCGACATCGAAACCCGCGCCGCCCACGACTTCATGCGCGCGCTGCTTCGTCCCGTCGATCGCCTCGACCTCATCGACTTCAACTCCAGCGTGCGCGAAGTGGTCCCCTTCACCGCCGACATCCACCATCTTGACTGGGGACTCAGCAACCTCGACCTTGGTCCTGCTACCGCGCTCTATGACGCCATCTACCTGTCGGCGCAAAACCTCGCCCCGCGCTCCGGCCGCAAAGTTCTGGTCGTCATTTCCGATGGCGGCAACACCGTCAAAGGCGTCGACTACCAGCAGGCGCTCGATCAGGCCATCCGCGACGAAGTTATGGTCTACAGCCTCATCGACCTTCCCATCCTCAACGACGCAGGCCGCGACACGGGCGGCGAACACGCCCTCATCACGCTCTCCCAGGAAACCGGCGGCAAGTTCTACTACGCCGAGTTCGGAGACATCTCCGGCGCCTTTAGAAGAATCTCTGAAGACCTGCGCACCCAGTATTTGATTGGCTATTACCCCGCGCAGCGCCGCAGCCAGACTGACTTCCGCCGCATCCAGGTCACGCTTAAATCGAACCCGTCGTACACCCTGCGCTACCGCCCTGGCTACTACGCCACACCCTCAGCTCCGCTCGATCAGTAGCGCGCGATCCTCGACGGCGTTCCTCACCGCGTCACAATCACTTCGTACAAATTGTCCTTGGCCAGGAAAAACTTGAACCCGGCCCATCCCCTGAACAGCTGCTCGATCCTGCGGTTCGTATATACGCGCAGCACCGGATACGGCTCCGTCTCCTGCATCTCGATCTCCGGCACCGCCGTCAGGTGATACCGGCAGAACGTCGTAAACGGCCCCGTCGGCTTCGAGTGAAAAATCGCCAGCACCTTCCCATCCTTCAGCGTCGCATCCTTCAGATGCGACACCAGCGGCCCAATTAGCCCGTCCGGAATGTAATCGAGCGTCGCCCACAGCAGCACCACATCGAACTGCCGCCCGTGAAAGTTCAGATTCTGCTCAAAAAATCCCGCCTCATCGAAGCGCGGCGGCTCGCCCTCTTCCGCAGGCGGCAGCTGCCATTCGTCCCGCAGCGACTCATGCACCACGTCCGCCATGTACACGCTGTGTCCCATTTCCGTCAGAAAATTGATGTTCTGCGGCGACGTCGGCCCGATGTCCAGCACCCGCAGCCCATTCTCGGCGCGCAGGTGCTTCAGCAGCGCCTCCCAGCCGCTCGAGTGCCGCGGAATCCTCGGTCCTGTCAGCAGCGTCGGCCGTCCGCGGCCCTCGTCCTCGCGTTTTCTGCGGAAAAGATTCACCATCCCCTGCCCTGATCCCTCGTCCTGGATTGTAACGGCCCCTGCGTCTTCCCGCTCCCTGCTGTTTCATCCCCCGTCCGCGATCACTGAATTTCGCCGGCACGCTTTGCTAAGATGTCTTCCGAACCAACGAATCCGGAGCCCGACATCATGAACCGCGGTCCCATTTTTCTTTCCTGCTTGCTCCTCAGCCTTCTCGCTGCTCTCCCCGCCTCAGCCAAAGGCAAAGACAAAGTCGAGCACGGCTCCTTCACCTTCGAAGGCCAGAAGCGAGACTACAGCTATCAGATTCCCTCCGCTGCCGATCCCAACACGCCGCTGCCTGTCGTCGTGGCGCTCCACGATCAGGGTGGCTGGGCAAGCGACGTGGTGGGAAGCTGGAAAGCCCTTGCCTCCCTCCGCGATTTCATCCTGATCGCTCCCGAGTCCCTCCACAACACCATGTGGAACTCCCAGGTCGATGGCCCTCCCTTTCTCCACGCCGTCGTCGATGAGGTGGCCAAGATACATCCCATCGATCGCAGCCGCATCTACCTCTTCGGTTTGCTCGGTGGAGGCGTCTACGCCACGGCTCTGGGCATCTACGATTCGAATTTCTGGGCCGCGACCGCGGTCCACGCCGCCATTTTGGATCCCACCAACTACTCGCTTTTCGCCCACGCTCCGCGCAAGGAGCCCTTCGAGGACTGGGTTGGCGATCAGGATGGCGACCATCCTCTGAGAATGCTGAGCAATGAACATGACGCCTTCGTCAAAGCAGGCTTCCCGTTCGAACTCAAAATCATTCCCAACTCCTCTGGCACGTACTGGAACGTCCAGGACCAGGTGAACGAGGGCTCCTGGAAGTTCTTCAGCCAGTACCATCTCGACACCGTGGCGCCTGCAGCCGCGGCACCCGCAGCCGCTCCCAAATAGCGGTGGCGTCAATTTAAAGGGACCAATCCGGAGCGCGACGCTACTGCGGCTCCGCCTTCGCGGTCGGCTTTTGAAACTTCAGCCGGTACTCCGTCACGATCTTCTGCATCGCTCCGCCCAACGCCGCCAGCGGATCGCTGCCCGCGCGCAGCTTCGCCTCCGGCGCAACCGCTCTGCTCACCCCTGTGCCGGTGGTGATGTAGAACGTCACATCGCCCAGCGTCGGCAGCGGGCTGGTCTCGGTCGGGTCGAAGTGGTTTTGCAGGCTGGTGGCCACCGCGACCGCGTGCAGCGCCGCTGCGCGAATCGAGGGAAATTTTTCGCTTCCGCCGACGTAACCGCCGCCGCTGCTCAGATAGAGGCTCGCCGCACCATCCGCTGAGGCCAGCACGGTCACCGTTCCGCGGTCCACGTGCCAGTCCATCAGCACGATCTGCACCGCGTTGCGCGCGATACTGGGCAGCCGCATTTCCAGCGCGTGCCGGCGCATCTGCGAGTAGAACGCCGGATCCGCCTTGCGCGACCCTGGGCTTCCCGCCGAGCCGGCTTTGCTCGCTGCGGTGTTCTTCTCCATATGTCAAAAGGGTACTCGGAATCGCTTTCTCCCGCTGCGGAGTGCCTCGAGTTTAGAGTTTAGAGTTTGGAGTTTAGGGTTGGGCCCCTACCCCCTCTTTGAAATACAAGTGTGTGAAAACAGGCGGGTTGTTTTGTGTCGATACGGAAGTGTTTGATAAGAGGCAGCCTGTAGCCTGTAGCCTGTAGCCGGTGGCCTGGAGCCCGGAGCTTGGAGCCTGGAGCCTGGAGGTATTCGTGACCTTTCCTCGGTATTTGTCCGTCATCTCCAGGGTGTGCTCGTCCACCGGCCGGATCGAAGAGGAAGAGCCGGCGTCCGGTCCCTGGGGATAGTCCTTGCCGTCGAACTTCACGTTTTTCGTCTCCTGCTGAGCGGGATTGCTGACGATGAAAGAGAGACCGTCGCCCTGGTACGCCTTCACCTGCAGAACATAAGGCGAGTTCATCGTCTCGCGGATGCTCTTCCAGTCCGCCGCGAAGCCAGACCCTCCACCGCTGCGCTGGTAGACATAATCCATGCTGAACGTGGAGCCGCCGGGCTCGAACTCGCGGTAGAGGTCGGTGAGCGTACTGCCGTCCTTCGCAAGCTTCCAGGTGCCTCTGAGGAGCAGCTGGCCATTTTTCCTGCGCTCGACGATCCAGGTGTCGGGCGCTTCAGCCTTCACCGAAAGCGTGGTTCCTACGATGCCCGGCTGATCGGCGCCATCGGTCACGATGGTTTCGGGGGTGCCGGCAAAATTGAAGGAGTACGTGTTGCCGCCCTTGCTCTCAATCTTCATCTCGTCGGGCATTCTGGTCATCGATGGGTCGAGCTTCCACTCGCCGATGAAGGGATTCTCGGCAGCCCATGCCATGCCCACAGCCATGCCGGCAACCACCAGCAACTTCAAAACGCGCTTCAGCACAGATTCCTCCTTCGATGCCGCTGTCGATCCCGGATCTCGCGTGGGCGCGGGTCGGGGAAATGTCCTAAACTCCAAACTCCAGCGCGAAACTCTCTTTGCCGCTGCAAGGAAGTGACGAAAGAGCGCGGGGCGAACTGCGAGCCGGAAAGGAACCGACGCTCCAGCGTGAGCGTGGAGGAGGAGACGAGAAGCGGCATGGCGACAGCACAGGAACCGATGCACGCGACGGAGAGGAGGAGGCGGGGGGACAGCATCGCGCTGATTGGCATGGCCACGGCGGTGGCGGTTGTTCATCTGCTCAGCAACCAGCGCTATGGGTTTCACCGCGACGAGTTGCAGTTTCTGAGCGATGCGCGGCATCTGGACTGGGGTTTTGTGGCGTATCCACCGCTGACGCCGTTCCTGGAGCGGATTCTTCTGGGGATTTTCGGAGTGTCGCTGGAGGGCCTGCGACTCTTCTCGGTGATCGCGCAGGCGGTGGCGCTGGTGGTGACCGGCCTGATGGCGCGGGCATTGGGCGGCGGCCGGCTTGCTCAGGTGACGGCGGTGCTGTGCGTGGCGCTTGCGCCGTTGCCGTTATTCAACGGAACGGAGTTCCAGTACACCAGCTTCGATTTCCTGTGGTGGGTGCTGATTGCTTATTTCGTGATTCGGCTGCTGCGGTCGGAGAATCCACGATGGTGGCTGGCCGTGGGCGCGGTGGCGGGCGTGGGTCTGATGACCAAGTATGCGATTGTGTTCTACCTTGCGGGCGTGCTGGGTGGATTTCTGCTGACGCCGGCGCGGCGGTATCTGGCGAGCTGGTACTTCGTGGCTGCGACCGGCCTCGCCTTTCTGATTTTTCTCCCGAATCTGGTGTGGCTGGCGCACCACGATTTCATCTCCTACACGTTCCTGAAGTCGATCCATGCCCGCGACGTTGCCGAAGGCCGCGCGCGTGGATTCCTGCGCGGGCAATTCTGGCTCTGTACCGATCTGGCGTCGGCGCCGGTGTGGGTCGGCGGGCTGGTGGCGTACTTCCTGAGCCGGCGCTATCGAACGCTGGCGTGGATGTATGCGATCCCGCTGGCGCTCTTCTTTTTCGGGAAGGGGCGGCATTACTACATGGCGGCAGCGTATCCCATGCTGATAGCGATGGGCGCGGTTGCGGGAGAGCGGTGGATGGGGCGGCTGAGCCGGGGTTGGCGGTGGGCCGTGGAAGGGGTTTTCTTTACCGCGCTGGCGGTGTGCGGGCTGTTCATGGCGGCCATCATTCTGCCGCTGGCGCCGAGTGGGCCGCTGATGCGGTTCGCACTGAAGAACAACGGAGACCTGCGCGAGGAGATCGGCTGGCCGGAGATGCTGCAGACGGTCGTGGCCATTCGTGACTCGCTGCCGCCGGACAGCCAGGCGAACGCCGGCATCTTCGTCGGGAATTATGGCGAGGCAGGAGCCGTGGAGATTCTGGGGCCGACGTACGGTCTGCCCGCACCGATCAGCCGGACCAACTCGGCGTGGCTGCGCGGTTATCCGGAGCCGCCGCCCTCAACGCTGATCGTGCTTGGCTTCTCGCAGGAGGGAGCGGACGCTCGCTTTACCGGATGCAGGCTGGCGGGGCATGTGCGGAACGCACTCGGCGTGGAGAATGAGGAGAACCGGGATCATCCAGACATTTTTGTTTGCGGGCCGCCGCGCCTGCCGTGGCCGGAGTTCTGGAAGCAGGCGCGCAACTTTGGCTGAAGCCGCGGCCGTCACTGCCGCAGTTGCGCCAGCCGATGCACGAGCGAGGCGCTGAGCGAGGCCTGGGCCGATTCGTCGAGCTTGTGGCCCGACGAGGTGAGATAGAAAACGTCGATGGCTGCTTCGCCTTCCGTGTCGATCAGCGCCACCTCGATGTTGCAGCCGCAGGAGGCGAGGCTGAGGGCGATCTCGCGCAGCAGCCCGGGCGTATCCTGGGTGACGATCTGCACCAGGGTGCTGTGCGACGACGCTTCGTTGTCGAATTCCAGCCGCGTTTCCACCGTCACCTTCGGCCGCGCCGGCTTCAGCTTCCGCGCTCGCAGCAACTCTTCGACTGAGACCTTGTGCTTCACCGCGTCGCGGATGCTCTCGAGAAAGCGGTCGATCTCCGAGGCGTTGAGCTCGAGCGTGCGGTAGGTATCGGTGAACTGAAAGGTGTCGACGATGATGCCGGCGGCGTTGGAGAAAGCGTCGGCCTTGACGATGTTCATGCCCCATGCCGACAGGACACCAGCCATATCGGCAAACAGGCCGGGGCGGTCGGGGGTGACCAGGGTGATCTCGTTCACCTGGCGCAGAGCGCGGTACGCGAGTTGCACCTTGTCCTCGCGGAGATCCATGGCCATACGGAAATGCGCGGCGATCTGTTCCGGCGCGCGAATGCTGAGATAACGCTGCGGCAAGCCTTCGAGGAAGCTGCGCAGTTCGTCGGTGGGAACCGGCGTCTGGGATGACGCGCCGCCAGGGGTGACAGCGGGGATGAGCGCGACGATGCGGCTGAAGAAGGCGGGGTCGGCGGATGCATGGTAGCGAATCTCATCGACGCTGCGGTCGAGGAAGTTCGACGCGCTCATGTAGAGCTGCCACAGGCTCTCGGCTTTCCATGGCGTGAGCGCTTCGGGCGAGACGGCGCGGATGTCGGCGTAGGTCATCAGGGTGAGCATCTTGAGCTGCGGCTGGGTTGCGACTTTTTCCGCGAAGGCGCGAATGGTTTCCGCGTCGAAGATGTCGCGGCGCATGGC
>Ga0187855_10004163_pt1 | contig 10478 bp, 11 predicted proteins | sample June2016WEW_8_10_2_FD_132969 | JGI IMG/M metagenome (GOLD analysis project Ga0187855, IMG submission 132969) | Peatland microbial communities from SPRUCE experiment site at the Marcell Experimental Forest, Minnesota, USA - June2016WEW_8_10 | ecosystem: Environmental > Terrestrial > Soil >... | reverse complement strand
GGAACCGCCGCGAATCGCAGCATTAACCGCCCCTGCCCAAGACTGCTCATGAGTGCGTAGGGTTTGCGTGGTTGCCAGCGAAGCCCCTGAGAATAAAGGGAAAACACAGGGGCTTGCTGGCAATCACGATTAGCGCCGATCACGCACTAGCAACCGGCCATGACACTTCACACGCAGGAGGTCACAGGTTCGAGTCCTGTCGCGCCCACCATTTGAAATCAATGAGATTCCGTCGACTTGGCTGACCAACTACCTTCCCCGGCGGTCAGGCAAGCAGACGCTAATCTAATAGAACCGGCGGCTTACGGTCCTGACCAAGAAAGGCGGCGAAACTTCCCGCCCAACTGCGCGCGCAAGGTGCGTCAACTAAACCGGCCTGGCACTGCCAAACGCTCAGCGGAGTCCTGGCCGGCGTAACCTATCAAACCGCCGTACTACGCCCCAGCCCCGGCGCTCAATCAATCTGGGAACTCGTCCTGCACCTCAGCGTGTGGATGTCAGTCCCAACCCAGCGTGTCGCGGGCGCCGAGATCCCACTCTGCCACCCGATCAAGACTGGCCCGCCGCGCCCGAACCCTCCGAATCCGGCTGGCACCAAGCGCTCGATCAGCTCACCCAAGCGCGGCGAACCTTGGAATCGGAAGTGCGCAAACTCACCGACGATCGCCTCCGCGAAAAGGTCCTGGGCGAGGTCCCCTATTCGATCTACACCGCGGTGCACTGCGTCGTCCAGAACAACTTGTATCACGCGGGCCAGATCGCGTTGCGGAAGCAGGCGGCTGGATAACCTGGTGGTTCGACTATTGCTGAATAGTCAAATAGACCGCCTGCTGTGTCGAAACTCCCTGGATCTGCGCAGTGAGCAATTGGTCGCCATCCGGCACCTCCGGGACGATCACATTGAATTGATACAGACCGGCTTCCGAGAGTCCCGCGAACAGCACAGTGGCTGGAACATCGCCAATCGCAATAGCGAGTTGATCCGATGCAGGCAGAGGGGCGGCGCCGCTGAACAGCACGCCCGCGAGTACGCCGGGAGTGGTCGGCCCAAAGCCGGTCCCCCAAAGCGAAATCACGTCGCCCGGCATTGCGGGCCGCGTAAGCACGCCGCTTCCCAAGAGTCCACTCTTCCCAGCGATGGTTCCGTCTTCATAAGTGGCCGCCACGTACGAAGTAGCGCCGGAGCTGAACGTGAAGAAACTGGGCGCCCACTGCTCCGCATCCACCTGTCCCAGGCCACTCGGTCCGGCTGCCGTAATGACTTGAACCGTGACCATCCCCGGACCGGCGCCATCGGGGACTTGCGCGTTGATCTGTCCCGGACTAATGTAACTGACAGCCGCCGAATACCCCCCGATCAGCACGGCGACGCCATCGAGCGAAAGGGGCAGTGTATCGCCGATGAAATCCGAAGCCTGCCAGCTCCGCGCGACCGACGACAGGTTCGTCCCAAATATCGAGATCCAGGAACCCGGCGAGATGGTGGCCCGGAAGCTGGCGGCGTCCACCACTCCGCCCGCGGCGACAGCGGGCTGCTTACCTGCGCTCTGCATTCCATAAACGCCAAACGCCAGCGCTGTTTCATAGGCGGGCCTGCCCTGCCAGGGCATGTTCGAGCTCCTGTCAATCGATAAACCCTTCACATTCGGCTGCGCCGTAAGGAGCCATTGAAAGACCGTGTTCCGCAGGTCGGGCGGCGCCGCCACAACCCAGTACTGGACACCGGCCTGCAAGAAAGGCTGTAATGCCGAATTCGCCGAGACAATCCCCATCGCGTTCGGGATGCTGCCCAAGGCATCCGTAAGGTGAATGGTCTCGATCGCCGCGCCGGGTAGCCCCCCATAGTCCGCTGCAATCGCCACGTCGAGGTTGGCTGGACCGGAAGCCTTGACCGGATCGAACTTATACTCCATTCCCAAATCGACCCGCGAAAGGTAACCCGAAGCGGACGGCGTGAACGCGGCAGCCAGGATGAGGCCGCCATCGGCCACCGGGAATCCCCCCAGAACGCCGGCGCCCACCGATGGCCCAGGCAACGCCGTATTGAACGTCTCCGCCGGACCGAACGTACTGGAGAGGGTCTGGCCCCGGCTCTCGATGGGCGCCCATACGAGGGCTGCCATCGCCCCAACCGCGACTGACCAATGCATCGTGCTATCCATTATAGGACGGGGCCGCGCATGATAGACTTTTCCCAATTCGCCAACGGCCAACCCCTGGTGCTGATCGCCGGACCCTGCGTCATCGAAAGCGAAGACCACGTCCACCGCATGGCGCGAGCCATCGGCGACATCGTCGGCCCGTTCGTCTTCAAGGCCTCCTTCGACAAAGCCAACCGCACCAGTCTGAGCGGTTATCGCGGGCCGGGGCTCCGCGAAGGTCTGCGGATCCTGGCAGGCGTCAAGCGTGCAGGCTATTCCATCCTCACCGACATCCACGAGCCCGCCCAGGCCGCGCCAGCCGCCGAGGTGGCCGATATCCTGCAAATCCCCGCTTTCCTCTGTCGCCAGACGGACCTGCTGCTCGAGGCCGGACGCACGGGCCGCATCGTGAACATCAAAAAGGGCCAGTTCGTGGCGCCCCAGGATATCGCGCGCGCCGCCGAAAAGGTCGCCTCCACCGGCAACTCGCAGGTGTTGCTGACCGAGCGCGGCTCGTCGTTCGGCTACAACAACCTGGTGGTGGACATGCGCGGTCTGAAGATCATGCGCGATCTGGGCTGGCCGGTGGTTTTCGACGCCACCCATAGCGTGCAGTTGCCGAGCGGCGGAGGCGCGGCTTCCGGCGGACAGCCGCAGTTCATCGAGCCGTTGGCGCGCGCCGCGGTGGCGGTGGGCATCGACGGGCTGTTCGTGGAAGTGCACGACGCCCCGGAACGGGCGCTATCGGACGGCCCCAACGCCCTGCGCCTTAATCTGCTGCCGGAACTCTGGCGGCGGCTGCGGACGCTGGACGCCCTGGTGAAGTCCGGCTTTCTGCACGTTTAGTCCGCCCCAAGCGTCATACAATAGAAGTGGATTGGAGATCTCTATGCGCAATCGCCGGCAAAGAGGCTTTTCGTTAATCGAGTTGTTGATCGTCATCGCGATCATCCTCATCATCGTCACCGTGGCTTTGCCCAAATTGAACAAAGCCCGCATGTACGCCCAGGAGACGGCTGCTCTCAAGGCGATTCAAACGCTAAACACCGCGCAGGTGCAATACAATTCCACGTTCGGCCGCTTTGCCCAGTCTCTGACCGAACTGGGACCGCCCGCCAGCGGAACGGCGAATGCCTCGGCGGCGGATTTGATCTCCGGCGATTTGGGCGCCGGCGTAAAGCAGGGCTACAACTTCACGCTGACGGGTACGCCCACGGGCTACACCATTTCGGCGGTGCCGGCTGTGTTCAATTCCACCGGCTCGCGTACGTTCTTCTCGGACCAATCGCTGGTCATTCGCGAGAACTACGGCCAGGAGCCGGCCACCGCCAACAGCAAGGAAGTTGGGTCGGTGGCAGCCAAAGCGGGCGACACCACGAAGTAGGCCGGGCGGAGACCGCCATGAGCGGCCGGTCAGTCGCTCTCTTTGCGGTGGTAGGAATTCCCGTCCTCTTCTATTTGGCCGCCCCGTTGGGCGAGCGCTCGGCTTACAAGGCGCGTAGATATGCCCGTGAGACAGCCGCTCTCAAGGCGCTTCAAACCCTCAACACCGCGCAGGTGCAATACAATTCGCAGTTCGGACGATACGCCCGGTCACTCTCTGAACTGGGACCGTCGGCTTCCGGCCTGATTCCGCCGGATCTGGCCGCCGGAAAACGGCAAGGCTACAAATTCACCCTGACGGGAACGCCCGAGAACTACAGCATTCAAGCCGTCCCGACGGTCTTCGGCTCAACAGGCGCGCGCACCTTTCACACCGACCAATCGCTGATCATTCGCGAGAACTACGGCTCGGAGCCGGCCACGGCGAGCAGCAAGGAAGTCGGAAAGTGACGCTGGCGTCGAGGCGCGAGTTGGTCCGCTGGATTTCCGTCGTCGCAGCGGCCGTAGTCGCGATTGTCGGGGTGATTGTCTGGACGGCTGCGGCCAAGCTAAACATGGCCCGCGATTACGCGGAAGAAACATCCGCACGCCTGGTCGCTCACTGAACTGGAACCGTCAGCCTGCGGCCTGATCTCGGCCGATCTGGCTGCCGGCGAAAAGCAGGGCTACAACTTCACGCCGACAGGGACGCCTGTCGGCTACACGATCACGGCTGGGCCATCGGTATTGCCTTCAGCCCGCAGCCGGCTTCGGCCAGCAGCAAGGAAGTTGGATCGGTGGCGAAGCCGTAGCATCGAACCCCCGCGAAAGGATCGCCCCCTCGCCGCGTCGCCCCCTCATAACATCGACGCCTTGTGTCGATGTTGGCGAGCGCAGCTCGCCCGCGTGTTACCTTGACTCTTACGCAATCATGAACATCCTTTTCATCGGCGATATCTTCGCCTCTCCGGGACGCCACATTGTCGCCGATCATCTCCAGGACATCAAGACAACCAACCACATCGACCTCGCCATCGCCAACGCCGAAAACGCGGCCGGCGGTTTCGGAATCACTCCGTCCATCGCTGAAGAGTTGTTTTCCCTGGGCCTGGACGTGCTCACTTCCGGTAATCATATCTGGGACAAGAAGGAGATCCTGGATTACCTGCCGCGCCAGCCCAAGCTTCTGCGTCCCGCCAACTACGCGGACGAAACACCCGGCCGCGGCGTCATCGTGGCGCACAGCCGGCAAGGCATTCCGTGCGCGGTGATCAATCTGCAAGGCCGCACTTACATGCCGGACACCGACTGTCCATTTCGCAAAGCGGACCAGATCCTGCGCGACCTCGACCCATCCGTCAAAGTCCGCTTCGTGGATTTTCACGCCGAAGTAACCAGCGAAAAAATGGCCATGGGCTGGTATCTGGATGGCAGAGTCTCCGCCATGGTGGGCACTCACACGCATGTCCCGACCGCGGACACCCGCATCCTGCCAGGCGGCTCCGCCTATCAAACCGACGTGGGTATGACTGGGCCGTACGACTCGGTGATCGGCGTGAAAAAGGAAGTGATTCTCCAGCGCTTCCTGACCGCTCTCCCGGTCCGCATGGAAGCTGCCAAGGCCTCCGCCGAGTTGCACTCGGTTATCCTGGAAGTAGACGAGAACACCGGCAAGGCTCTTTCCATCCGCCGCCACACTGTCCGGGGAGACTAAGCCGCAAGATCGAATTAAGAAGAACTCGCAAACAATTCATGCAAATATGTTCTGGTTTTTGTCTTGACATGTCTCTGGTTTAGGAGAATACTCGATATAAGCTGTGCCCGATCCTGGGTACCGGCAGCACCAAGAGGGGGACCTCGACATGTCCAAGCAAGCTGTGCGGAAGATCGCAGAAACCTGCGATCAGTTGGCTCTGCCGGGGGCGACCCGGCCGATTACACAAAAACGGATAGCCCTGCGCGCTTTTGAATTGTGGCTGGCCAGGGAATTTCAAAACGGATCGCCGCAGGAAGATTGGCTGCGGGCGCAGCGGGAAGTGACGGGCGCGAGGCGAACCGCCGCCGCCTGACGCAAGCTTCGCGGCGCCCGGGCACAACGGGTTAATAGGGACGCTCAGATAAAAGTAGACTCGCTCTTTGGCCGAATAGTAGCGAATTTCTTATCGAATTCTTACTCGGCTATGGAGCCGCGACGGTGTAGGAGACGCTCTGTACCGCCGACTGAAAACCTTGCCGCGCCGTGACCTTGATCTCGCACTTGCCCGGGCGCGCCACCGCGCTCAGCATTACCGGAATGGCTCCCGAAGAATCGGGCGCCGGAAGATCCGCGTCTTTCACCTCCAGTTCCTCGCCGCCCACGAAAAACTCCGCGCGGACCCGCGGCGCTTCTTGGCTCGACTTGTCCGGATACACCATGAAGTACACCAGAGGCTTCGCGGAGGCCTTCAGCGATCCGTCGAGCACCGGCACCACGTCGCGTCCCTGAAACAGGAACGGATCGTTCGCATCCGCATCCGCGGTCAGCGGGTCCGCCCGCGCCACCACCACCAGGCTGCTCAGTCCGACGCCCTTTTGCGGCGGGCTGTCGAGTTCCACCGTGCTGGCGCTGGCGTGGTTCGCTTCGCGGTCGAACAGCACGCTCTCCACGGTGTAGTGGCCGGCAGGCAGGTTGAAGGCGTGCGTGTAGTCGATCGGCGCGGCCTGGATTCCCGTCAACTGGTCGTCGGGGACCTCGTAGGGAAAGTCCTGGGCGAATTTATCCACGATATTCCCGCTCGCGTCTTTCACCACGGCGAACAGGGCAGCATGCAGCCGGTGCGATTTGCGTGTGGGCTGCGGCGTGGCGGTCAGGCTAGCGCCCGGCAGTTCGAAGACCACGGCGGCCTGTGAACTTGCGCTGCCCGGCCGGAATTGGAACGCAGCCGTACGGAAATCGAAGGCGTGTGGCAAGGGCCGCGCATTCAGCGTCATCAGTCCCGCCATCTCGAACGGCCTCAGAGGCGCCGAGCCACCGAAATCCGGTATGGCGAAGTAGCCGTTGCGGCTGTCCACCTTCGCACCGGCACGCAAGTCGGCGCGCGCCAGCTTTACTTCGATCTTCCGAAAATGCCCGTCGTACTTGTCGGACGAGGGATGATAGTCCGCTTCGTAATGCGCGTCCGCGTCCGCGGCGATCTGTTGGAACGGCTTGCGCAGATCGTTGGTGTTGGCCACCAGGAAGCCGCCCGTGCCCTCGGCCAGCGCGCGCAAGCTCGCCTGCGAATCCGAAGTCCGCACCGCGCCGTGCAGGTAGTCGTCCTGCCGCGACCACTCCGCCAAAACGCCGCCGGAACCGATCGCGGTGGTGTTCTTGTTAGTCGCAGTCGGTTCCCCCGGGGCCACCGAGTTCTGTTGAGAGGCCAGCGTGGCAACGTGCTGCATGGCCATAGAGGAAGCCTGCGCCGTGGAGGTTTGATTGAGGCCGTTGGCGTCGAAGGCATAAAAGCTGAGGTCGGCCAGGTTGGCCTTGTGCAGCATCGCCTCAAACTCTTCCGGTTCGCCGTTGGTGGTGAAGCCCGGACTCAGCAAAAGGACCGTCTTGTGGCCGGGAAAAGTTCCGAGCTGGCGGATCAGCAGTTTGATCTGGTCCATCTGCCGCGCTCCCTCAATGCCGATGAACTGTTCCCGCTGGAGCACCAGGTCCCCGCGCTGGGCGTTGGACGCCGGGCTGTTGTCTACATCCGCTCCTGTAATGGCGGTCATGCTGACCGATCCGGTGGTGGACATGTTGGTCACCCCGCCCCCTTTCCCACCGGGGCTCACAAACCCTACGTACAATTGCAGGTTGGGTGTGGAGTTCAGTACGGCTTCGGCGGCCCGCGTGAAATCCACGCTCGAACCGTTAAAGGCAGTGGTGGCCGCACGCAACAACTCATCGCGGTTGTTGGTGAACGCATGCAGCGGAGTGAGGCGCGAATCGAGATTGAAGACTCCCACGAAGGTGCCGGGGCGCAGCGTCGTCTTGATGAACTCCTGAACGGCCGCTACCGCCCACCTGCGGGTGTTCGGATCGAGCTGGTGAAATACAACGCAGACCAGCTCGACCCCGTGCAGCGGCATCGCCAGGGGACGGACCGGTTCCGTTTCGGATTGCTCCCCACCGGCGAGGGCCTGATCCGGGTGCGCCGGCGGGGCGGGTGCCTCGCCGCCCACCAGCCTGAGGCTGCGGATGTCCTGCCGGACGCCATCTTCGTAGATCTCCACGTCGCCCGGCTTCAGGTTCTTCACCAGCCGGCCTTTCTTATCGCGCACCACCAGGTCGAGCGCGACCTCATTTACGGTGGCATGGATGGTCGGCCCGCTCTCGGCCTGCGGGGCGTTCTGCGCGGCATTCTGCGCAAGCACCGGGCCGGCCATCACACAGCAGAATGCCAAACTGAACTTGATCATTGCCTAAACCTCCGCATGGAGGGCGGACTTTAGTCCGCGAGGGGCTTCAGCCCCGCGTCTCTTCACTCCACCTTACTTTAGCTCAATAACCACCGTCCGGTACGCCTTGCCGCCCGTGTTCACCAATTGCGGCGCATCTTCGCCTTGCGTATGCCAGATCACGTCGCCCGCCTTGCGTTCCTGGATTGTCTTCGCGCCGGTCTTGGGGTCCGTGCGCTCGTAACGGCAATCGTCCAGAAACACGATCACCTGGTCGTGCGCGCGTACTCCCCGCTCGCGCACGGACCCCGGCGCCGCGGTCACCTCCGTCACGTGTACGCGGGCGTTGTCCAGTTTCACCGTGGAAGGCAGCCCGGCCCAAGCCAGGGCCGCGATTCCGCATGCGATTCCCAATAGCAGCCGTTTCATTTCGTCTTCGAGCCTCCTTGGCCTATGATAAGCGCACGAGGCACAGGCTTCAGCGAGGCCCGGGGCCGGGGGCTGGGGACCGGCGGCCGGGTTATGCAAAGTTGTGCTTTTTTGTGCGTGCCGGGCGCGAAACTCTTTTTTGGACAGACGAAACCAATTTTCGATAACACCTGTGGAATCATTGGGTTTGAGGCCATTTTCAGAGGGGTTGGCGGCGAGTGGTGGCATGCGACCGCCGGGCGGCGGGAGTCCGCTGTTGAACGCGAAATGCCGATGGCCGACGCCGTCGAGAGCCGTTGGGGTGAGGTGTCCGGATTGGGTTCGGCTCGGGTTGGCGCGGGTCTGGACATAAGCCTCGTGTTGGACCGGTCGCAACGCCGCCTCGCGAGAGGGGATCTTCCTGCCCGATGTGAGGATAGCACGGGGTCACAGGGGATTCGGCTTACCGATTAGCGTTGAGCGTTTGTTTTCAGGAGGGTGGAAGAGCGCGGCGATGCGTCACCGCCGGTTTCGCTGGTGGTGGCCGTTGAAACGGTGGCCGGCCGGGTGTAATCTCACCATCCATAATGTAAGGCGCAAACTTGACGATGGCACCCCTGTTGACGACCTCCCGAGTCGCTTGGCTGTTGGCCGTGTCCCCAAGAAGCATCCCCTGTGGGCGGAATGCGGCGAGTTGCGGGGCATTAAAATCGGGCGGCAATGGCGTTTCCGTAGCGAAACGGTCCAGCAATGGCTCGCGGAGCAGCACGAGCCTCGCGGAAAAGAATATTCCGTTTTCGATCAAGGTGTTACGGACTAACCCGGCAATAACGGAATCTACGGCAAACAGATTCCGCGATTCTGGCGCATCATGGGCTTTGGCAAAATCGAGCAACGGAGCCAAGGCCAATTTTAAGAGATACAGATCCCTAACACTGTTATAGCGCACGCGTGATCTTTCGCTCCTCTTGACCGTCCGCCAGGGTAAGGGAAGAACCTAAACTTGATTGCGACCCTCGCGTCGAATCCGAACGCGCGCCTTCCCCAGGCCCGAACGACGTACACCTACCAGGGCAACTTCACCACCGTCGTCGATCCGGCGGGCAAATGGAAACAGTACGCCAATGACGCCCTCGGCAACCTGGTGACGGTTTTGGAGCCCGACCCCACGGCGAACCCGGGTCCGCCCGCATCGCCGCCGGCATATCCGGTGACCGCCGCGCCCGCCGGCATGCTGCTGACCAGCTACACCTACGACCAGCTCAACCACCTGACGCAGGTGGCCATGCCGCGCAACACGTCGAACGGCCTTGTGACGCAGAAGCGCACCTTCGCCTACGACCCCACCACCCAACGCCTGACCTCCGCCACCAACCCGGAGAACGGCACGGTGAGCTATACTTATAACGCGGACGGCACCTTGGCCAGCAAGAAAGACGCCAACGGCAACACGGAAACCTACACCTACGACGCCTACCAGCGCCTCACGGGCATCCCCGACCGGCAGCAGACCTTCACCTACGACACCTGCCCCACCACCAACGCCACGGGATGCGTCAGTGCGCCGGGCCAACTGGTGCAGGCCACTTTCGGCAGCGCCGTCGGGCCGGAGAAACTGACCTTCGCCTACAACTACGCCTACACACCCGCGGGAAAGGTGTCCAGCAAGACGCTGGCGATCCTGACGACTGACGGGGTCCACATTTGTTGTCCGGCGTTCAGTTGGATACCGGATTCGGCGTCCTTGACCGCGAGTTATACTTACGACAATCAGGGCGCGTTGACCTCCATGGGATATACGCTTCCGACATATCCTGGCGGCGCCCAGGTTTTCACCTACACGCTGGACGCCCTGGACCGGCCCACCGGCATGACGGATAACATGAACCTCACTTATGCGTCCGGAGCCACTTATAACGCGGCGAACCAGCCGCTCAACGACGGAACGGGGACCCGCACCTACAACAACCTGCTGCAAGTAACCAGCATGACCGGATTGGGGATGAACATGACGTACAACTACTCGTCCAGCCAGAACAACGGGCAGTGATCGGCGTCAACTATTTCTTTGGGTCGACGACAACTATTTCTCCCTATCGATAGGGAGAAATAGTTGTCGTCGACCCAAAGAAATAGTTGACGCCGATCACTGCCCGTTGT
>Ga0187855_10004161_pt1 | contig 10484 bp, 7 predicted proteins | sample June2016WEW_8_10_2_FD_132969 | JGI IMG/M metagenome (GOLD analysis project Ga0187855, IMG submission 132969) | Peatland microbial communities from SPRUCE experiment site at the Marcell Experimental Forest, Minnesota, USA - June2016WEW_8_10 | ecosystem: Environmental > Terrestrial > Soil >... | reverse complement strand
ATGGTCGGGGTGGTGAAGGCGTCTCGCGCCGGCGATCTCGAGCGGGCGCGCAACCTGTTCGACGCCTATCTTCCACTCGCGCGCTATGAACAACAGCCGGGAATAGGCCTCGCGGTGCGCAAACATCTTCTCGCCAGGCGCGGCGCGATCGCCTCGCCTGCGCTGCGCAAGCCCGGCGCGACACTTTCTCCATCCGACATCGCCGACGTCGAGAGCCTCATCGCGCGCCAGACGCGACGGCTGCAGGAGATCGGGTGACCGCGCGCGCCGTCGTCTCAGCAGCGAGCGACGGCCTCGACAATCCGGATCTCGACGCCGCCTTCCCTCAGAATCGTCTGCGATCGCTCGAACGACCCGCCCCAGACCGGATCGTCGAAATCGGGCGCGGGCGCGTCCAGGCAGGCGACGCCGGCGTCGACGATCGCGCGGGCGCAATCGATGCACGGGAAAAAGGTCGTGGTGAGATGGGCGCCGGCCGTCGCCACGCCCCGTCGGGCCGCTTCGAAGATCGCGTGGCGCTCGGCATGCTCCATCCAGACGAATCGTCCGTCGCCTTGATGGCGCTCCTCGAGGTCGCGGACGCCAGCCGGGAACGTGTTGCAGGCCGCGATCTCCGTTCCGTCGCGGGCGACAAGGATAGCGCCGACCCGGCGAACCCGGTTCGGGCTCAGCGAAGACGCGCGCAGAGCCATCCCCATTTTGGCGCCGGGCGCGAGGCGTTGATTCTCCACGTCGCCCTCGAGAGTTTCGCTGTCGTGGAGCTACGAGCGCGTTTGAGACAGCTCGTCTCGACGCTTCGTCAGCAGCTCGAGTTCCGCCTCTTGTTCGGCGATGCGCCGCGACATGAGGTCGTCGTCCGCGGCGCCGGAGTATGAAGCCGATTGCTCGACCAGCTCGCGGAGATTCTCCTTAAGAATTGCGATGCGCTCATCGATGTCGGCGATGTTCAGCAGCGGGTCTGGCATCGGTGGATCTCCTCAGTCATGGTCTCCCGATCGGGGATTGCCCCCGGCGAGGGCTAGCAGGCGGTCAGCCGGCGCAGAAGCACAATGCCCGCCTCCAGGCATCATATTTATCTCTAAACCGTCTCTCGTCATTCTGACAAAGCCGGTTGGAGCACATTCGGCCGGAGGCCCAGTCGAACTCCCTCCAGGTGACCGAAGCGCGGTCGGGCTTCTTACGGCCGCCTGCAGCATGATCCCTTGAGCGGTCACGATCGCGTTACGGTCGCAGGCGATGATTGCCTGCCGAGGCGGAATGAGACAGCTTATCGAGATCCGGCCGGCGGCGAGCTCAGGCCTCCATTCACAGGAACGAAGCGATGGCTTTCAGGACCGTTCTTTTGACCGGATGTCTGTTGGGCTTCAGTCCGGTCCTCGCGGCGGAGCCGGTTCGCATCGGCGTCACCACAATACTCAGCGGACAGTACGCCGACCGCGGACAGAGCGAACAATATGGCGTGGAGCTCGCGCTTCAGCGTATCAATGAGGCCGGCGGAGCGCTGGGAAGGCCGGTGGAGGCATTTTACGGCGACAACGCTGCGGATCCTCAAATCGGGATCGCGGCCACGAAAAGACTCATTGAGGAGCAGCATGTCCCGGTGCTACTGGGCGCGCTGGCGACCCCGGTCACGCACGCGATCATGCCGATCGTGGCGGAGGCGAAGGTGCCTCTCGTCATCGACATTTCAGCGGGTCAGGACTTCGTTGACGCTTCCGGCGTCGGCGGCAACGACTATGCCTTCAAGACGATCCCGTCCGACCGCGACATCGCCATCGCCCTCATGGGCTGGCTCAAGGCTCAGGGCGTCCACAGTGTGGCGATCGTCAGCGACGACAATCCGTTCAACCACGTCAACGCGGTCAGCATGGAGAAGGCCGCGAGCGCGGATGACATCAAAGTTGTCGGCAACGAGACGATCGCCAAGGATACCAAGGACCTTGCCCCGTTGCTCGCGCGGCTCAAGGCGCTCGCGCCGGACCGCGTCGTGACGTTGTTGAGCACTTCAACCGCGTCTTTTTTTCGCGCCTATGAGCAGTCCGGTTGGAGCGTTCCGATCACCGGACGCATCGATTATGCTGCGGCGGCAGCGGCGGTGTCGCCGCAATTTCTCACTTCCGGCGGCCTGGACGGCGCCACCAGCATCACGGTGTTCAACCCCGTGATGGAAAACAACGGGGTGCAGGACTTCGTTCAGGCTTACCGCGCCAAATACGGGGTCATGCCGACCCAGCGCTCATTCTTCGCCTACGAAGCGACCAATCTCGTTGTCGACGCCATCCGTCGGGCGAATTCGGACAAGCCCGAAGACATCGAGCGCGCGCTCAAAACCACCAAGATGCCGTCGCTGCTCGGCGGAACCTATGCGATGGACGACCACAATCATCCCCATACCCCAATGCAGATCGTCGGCGTGCGAGATGGGAAGATGAGTGTCATCGCGCAGGTCGGCGGCTGAAACGGGACTTCTCTTTTGCACTTCGGCGCGCAAGCCCCGGAGATGTCGCCAGGCTAAATATCGGAGCGCGTTGCTCGCCCCCGACCCACCACGGCGCGAAAAATTGCTCTGACAATGCGCTATGTCGGGCTGAACCTTTCGGATATTGGGCGGCTGTTCGGACGGAGGCGGGGGGCGCGGGACGCCGTCTCCGGCGACGAAGTCTCCCGCACGTAGGTCATCGCCGCGAGCACTCCGCTGGCCTCACAAATGACGCCAGCGAGGCGTAGACTCATTTCCACGCCGGCGAGCGCGCCGAGCAGCGTCAATTCGTTGGTGTCGCCCAGGTGTCCGATCCGGAACGCCTTGCCGGCGAGCCGGCCGAGACCCGTGCCGAGCGATATGTCGAAGCGGTCGAGCGCAATCGTGCGGAAACGGTCGGCGTCGCATCCCTTCGGCAACATCACCCCGGTCAATACCGGGGAATGCAAGCGCGGATCGAGGCAGATGGTCTCGAGGCCCCATGCCGCCACGGCGCGCCTGGTCGCCTCGCCATAACGTTGGTGTCGCGCGAAAACGTGCTCAAGGCCTTCCTCGTTGAGCATGTCGATGGCGACATCGAGGCCGTAGAGCAGGTTCGTCGCGGGGGTCGAGGGGAAGAAGCCGTGGGCGTTGGGGGCAATCATCTCCTCCCACGCCCAGAACTGCTTGGCCGTCTCGGCCTTGCGCGCAAACGCAAGCGCTTTTTCGCTGACGGCGTTGAAGCCGAGGCCGGGCGGCAGCATCAGTCCCTTCTGCGAGCCGGAAACGCTGACGTCGACGCCCCATTCATCGTGACGGTAGTCCGCGCAGGCGAGCCCAGAAACAGTGTCGACCAGCAGCAAAGCGGGATGGCCCACTGCGTCGATCGCCTTGCGGACTTCGTCGATCCTCGAAGTCGCCCCCGTTGAAGTCTCGTTGTGCACGACGCAGACCGCTTTGATCGAATGGCCCGCATCCTCGCGCAGCCGGCTCTCGATACGTTGCGGGTCGACGCCACCGCGCCAATCGGAGCCGATGAATTCGGGCCGCAAGCGCAGTCTTGCCGCCATATTCTTCCACAGGGTGGCGAAATGTCCCGTCTCGTACATGAGAACGAAGTCGCCCGGTGAAAATAGATTGGCGAGCGCGGCCTCCCAGGCGCCCGTCCCCGACGTCGGGTAGATGAAGACATGGCTGTCGGTCTTGAAGACGCCCTTGATCTTTGCGAGGACGCGCTGGCCCAATTTCTGAAACTGCGGTCCGCGATGATCGATCACGGGCATGTCCATCGCCCGCAGAATCCGCTCGGGGATCGGGCTCGGCCCGGGAATCTGCAGGAAATGCCGGCCAGCACGCCGCCCTTCGTTGCCGCTCATCTCACGCTTCCTTTGAAGCCCGTTCGGGAGACGACCCTCATCAGGCGCCCGCCGCTCGCCCCTTCTCCCGCGAAGAGCGGCAGAGGGGTCGAGCATCGCATTTTGACTTATTCAGCCCATTGGAGACATTCAATACCGAGCGAAGGGTTAGCCAGATGGCCGGTTCGATTGCCGGGTTGGAGCGCGTGCTGCGCGGGGAGGGCGTCGGCGAAGTCCTGTTCGACGCCTTCGCGCGGGGCCGTTACGCGACCGACGCCTCGTCCTATCAGATAACGCCGCTCGGGGTCGTCATTCCGGGCTCGATCGAAGAGGCGACGCGAGCCCTGAGCGTCGCACGGTCGCGCAACGTTCCCGTTCTGCCGCGAGGAGGAGGAACCTCGCAGAGCGGGCAGACGGTGAATGCGGCGCTGGTCGTTGATTGTTCGAAACGGCTTAGCAAGATCCTGTCGCTCGATACGCAAGGGCGGCGCTGTCGCGTCGAGCCCGGCATCGTACTGGACGAACTCAATCGCCGGCTGAAGCCGAAGGGACTGTGGTTCCCGGTCGACATCTCGACGGCGTCGCGCGCGACGATCGGCGGCATGGCGGGCAACAACTCCTGCGGCGGCCGATCGCTTCGCTATGGCACGATGCGGGACAACGTGCTCTCGATCGACGCCGTTCTCGCCGACGGTTCGCCCGCCCATTTCGGCGAGGTTCAGGCCGACCTCTCCGACCTTGCTGCCGACGACCCGCGGCGGCCGCTATTCCACGACATACTACGGATCGGCGCGCGAGAGGCCGATGAAGTCGCGGCTCGGTTTCCCACCGTGCAGAGGCGGGTCGGCGGCTACAATCTCGACGCGCTGACGCCGCGGGGCAGCCAGTCTGCCGGCAACGTCAATCTCGCTCATCTTCTCGTCGGCTCCGAAGGGACGCTCGCCTTCTCGACGGCGATCGAATTGAAGCTTTCGCCGCTGCTCGGGCGACGCGCGGTCGGGGTCTGCCATTTCGGATCGTTCTTCGAGGCGATGGACGCCGCGCAGCACATCGTTGCGCTGAAGCCGATCGCGGTCGAACTCGTCGATCAAACCATGATCGGGCTCGCGGCCCAAATTCCGATCTTCAAGCCGACACTCTCCGCGTTTCTGCCCGGTGATCCCGAGGCGCTGCTCGTGGTGGAATTCGCCGAGAGCGACGACGAGAACCGCAGGCGGCTCTCCAGTCTGACGCACCTGCTCGGCGATCTCGGCTTCGGGTGGGACCGTCAGGGGAGAAAATGGGGCGGCGTGGTCGAAGTGCTTGATCCGGCGCTGCAGACGTCGATCGCCGAAATGCGCGCGGCGGGCCTGAACATCATGATGTCGATGAAGGACGCACGCAAACCGGTCTCGTTCGTCGAGGATTGCGCGGTCCCGCTGCCGCATCTGGCCGAGTATACGGCCCGGCTGACGGAAGTCTTCGAAAAGCACGGCACGCGCGGCACATGGTACGCGCACGCTTCGGAAGGGTGCTTGCACGTCCGGCCGGTGCTCAATCTGAAACTGGATAAGGACGTCAAGGCGATGCGCGCGATCGCCGAAGAGGCCTTCGCGCTGGTGCGCGCCTACAAGGGCTCGCATTCGGGCGAGCACGGCGACGGCATCGTACGCTCCGAATTTCACGAGAGCATGTTCGGCTCGCGGCTGGTGCGCGCGTTCGAGGAGGTGAAAGACCGCTTCGACCCGAAAGGGCTCTACAATCCTGGCAAAATTGTCCGGGCGCCGCGTTTCGACGACCGGACTAATTTTCGCTTTCATCCGGATTATCGCGTCGTCGAGTTCGAGCCCGCGCTCGACTGGTCCGCCTTTCCCGGCGCCGCCGGCGGAATTTCAGGCGCCGTCGAGATGTGCAACAACAACGGCGAATGCCGGAAGCTTGCCGGCGGCGCGATGTGTCCCTCCTATCGCGTGACCCGCGATGAGCGCGACGTGACGCGAGGCCGCGCGAATACGTTGCGTCTGGCGATATCGGGTCAGCTCGGCCCCGATGCGCTGGCGTCCGACGAAATGGCCGAAACGCTGAAGCTCTGCGTTTCCTGCAAGGCGTGCCGCCGTGAATGCCCGACCGGCGTAGACATGGCGCGCATGAAGATCGAGGTTCTCGCGGCGCGCGCCCGCGGCGGTCGCCTTGGCGCGCGTGAGCGCCTGATCGCCTATTTGCCGCGCTACGCGGGGCTGGCGTCTCGCCTGCATGCTCTCATGAATTTGCGCGATCGGGTTCCCCTTTTTGCGAAATTGTCCGAGCGGCTGCTAGGGTTCGCCGCCGGGCGGAGCTTGCCCTCGTGGCGACCGGATTGCTTCCGTTCCGATGGCGAAGCCCATGGTCCCAAGGCGGGCCCAGAAGTCGCGCTGTTCGCCGATACGTTCAACGCGACATTCGAACCCGAGAAGATCGACGCTGCGTTGCGGGTTCTCGTCGCGGCGGGCTATCGGGTTTATGTCCCGAAAGCCGCCGATGGGCCGATCTGTTGCGGCCGCACTTTCCTCGCGGCCGGATTGGTTGAGCAAGCGCGCTTCGAGGCCTCGCGATCCCTCGCCGTTCTCGCGCCGTTCGCGGAGCGAAACATTCCGATCGTGGGTCTCGAGCCGAGCTGCCTCCTGACGTTCCGCGACGAGGCGATCGTGATGCGGCTGGGCGAGAGCGCCGACAAAGTCGCAGGCTGCGCACTGCTGTTTGAGGAGTTCGTCGCGCGCGAACGAGATGCAGGGCGCTTTAAAATCGAACTCGCGCCGATAGCGGCGAAGGCGCTGTTGCACGGCCATTGCCATCAGAAGAGTTTCGGCGCCATGGCGGCGACGGAAGAAGCGCTTCGCCTGATTCCCGGGCTGGAGGTGCAAACGATCGAGTCCAGTTGCTGCGGCATGGCCGGCGCCTTCGGCTATCAGGCGGAAACCTACGAGATGTCCCTCGCGATGGGCGAGTTGTCCCTGCTTCCCCGCGTGCGCGCGGCGGAGGAGGCGACGCTCATCGTCGCCGATGGTTTTTCCTGCCGCCACCAAATTCGCGATGCAACGAAGCGCGCGGCGATCCACGTCGCAGAGGCGCTCGACCGCGCGCTGGCGGCCGGGAGCTGAGAAGCGGACGATCATTTCCCCTTACGGGGGAGAAGGGGTTCCGTGGACCCGTGACCGATGTTCGTATCCGCTGCGTCAACAAGACCGGTCGAACGAGCGCGGATGACCGTACTCATCACCTCGGCGGGATCAATGCCGACGGGTCGCGATGGAAATTTGACCCACGAGGAGGCGATTGCCGGGATCGAAGACGGCAGATGGAGGTTCTGGACGTTTCGACGCGATTAGGCGATGAGGCCGGTTTGATGCCCTTTCTTTTTTCATACGGCACGCTTCAGCAAGAAGATGTGCAATCGTCGACCTTCGGCAGGAAACTGGCTGGGTGGCCGGACCAATTGGAGAATTTCGAGCAGTCGCTTGTGCTGATCGAAGACGAAGACGTTATCGCCAAAAGCGGCAAGACTCAGCATCCGATCGTCAAATTTACGGGCCTGAGGAGCGACCGGATCGACGGGACCGTGTTCGAGATTACGGATGTCGAGCTTGCTGCCGCGGACGAATATGAGGTCGCCGCGTACAAGCGGATCGCCGTCGTTCTCGCCTCCGGTCTTGATGCCTGGGTTTACGTGGACGCGCGATACGCGCCGGACCGCTGAAAAATGTCAGACGATTGGAATTGCGGGAGCCGGCGGAGAGACCATCCGCAACCGGTCGACTGGCCGCGTACGATCTGGAAGTGTAGCGGCATCAGAATTCCAAGACCGAAGAATGCTATGGCGAACAGAAAGGTCGTGAGCGCCGACACCCCTACGATTCGCTTGGCGAACAGGCTCAGGGCGTCTTCGGGTCTTCGGGCGGGTTGAACGAATGCAAGCACGAAAGCCAGGCCGAGGGCCCAATCCCGACGACACCGCGGTTGAGCGCCTGCCCATGGCCACGGCCGTCTCCTTCTTCTTCAATGAACGGGATTGTGGATCGCGCCGATCAGGAAGCCGGGCCAGTCGCGCTCGAAGAACGGCTGGTAGTCTCGATCGCGACGACGCACGAGCCGAGTAGCGCAAGTGAAAGTCTCACCGTTCAGGCGAACGCGTATCTGTTCAGCGCGGCCTTCTGGTCGCTCGGAAGCAAACCGGAAGTCCTCAAGAGGACCTGTGCGAGCCATAGGCGTGCGATCCCCGTCTGGAGCGCAAAGGGCCCGGGCCCCACGGCTGCCTCCGCCATGCTCGACAAAGAACGCGAGCGCCGCGAGGACGGCTTCGGAGAGGAGCGCCGTCTGCTGCCACTGCAGTGCGCGCAAGGCGCCGGAGGCCCCGTCGTACGCGACGCCCTGCTGCCGGATCGACTTGTTCAGCGCCCGAGCCGAATCGAGAGCCGAACGCACGTCGATCGCATTGCAAAGAATGCCGGCATGATCGCTCATACGGGCCTGAACGTCCTTTCGGATCGCGCTGACGGTCAGAACGCTATCGATCTTCAGGACATCGAGAACGCGTTCGACGGCTTCGCCGACCAGAGCGAAGTCCGTGCGAACCTCCGAACCGGACGCACGCCTCACGGCGATGTGCTCGGCGCAGCGTGTGGCAAAGACCTGTCCCGCATTCAGCGCGGCGCCGCCCGGCCTCGTCACCCCGTGCGTCCCCGCGGCCTCGCCGACTGCGTAGCAGCCACGGAGACTCGTCTCCCCCCATGTGTCGACGGCCAGACCGCCGTTCATATGCTGGTTATTGATCGCAAACTGGAGAGGATCGCGGGTGATGTCGTACCTGTACCGCTTGTAGAGCTCGATCGACAGAGGGTTCATCTGGCGCAGACGGTCCAACGGCGTTTCGAGCAGTGCGCCGCTCTTGCCGAGGTACCCGCGGACGTCGTCATCCAGTTTGTCGAGACTGAATTCCGCGTCTCCGGGCACGGCTAGCGGGTTCCGATTGAAGTCCATGAAGACCTTCCGTCCCGCTTGGGTTTCCCGGAAGACTGCAAGGTCGAGAAGGCTCGAGCCGAAGTCGAGCATGCGGGTCGCGTGGAACGGCCACTGATAGCCCTTGCGGAAGATGTTCGACGCCAGCTCGCACGTAGTCCGGTAATAATCGGCGAGGAAATTCCGCTCGTTCCCTCGCGAGTCGCGCGAGTAGATGTAGGGCATGCACTGGACGTAGGTTCCGGAGAGATTCCAAGGAAATTGATCCCGCGGCGTGCTGATTCCAAATTGGCTTTCCGTTAGGTTGACCGCATCGATCCCGGCCTCCAGCGCCAGGCCGAGCGAGCCGAAACAATGCCGAGGATAGACGCTGTCGCGATAGAGCTCGCCTGGTCCGCCGGTGGCGACGACTAGCGCGCCGCTCAGGAATACGATGAGCCCGAGCGGATTGTCCCTCGTGCGGCGCTTGGGCGAGATCGCCAGCGCGCCGACGCAACCTCGCCCCGCGTTCGATTCGACGAGCACCCGGACGCCGGTCGTCTGATTGAAAATCGGGATGTTGAGCCGGATCGCCTCGTTTGCCAGCACTTGCACCATAAGGCGCGAAGTTCGGGGACCACAGCTCGTCGCGCGCCCGACCTCGTCATGGTCCGTCTGATAACGCAACACCCCGCCGAGTCGGTCTTGGGGTACTGGCAGCCCCATAAACTGTAGCGAGGAGAGCGCCCGTGACGACCCCACTGCTTCCACATAGGCCGTGTCTTCGTCCATCGCGCCGCCTGCGCCCAATGCGTCCGCCATGGCGCGGTAGTCGTCGCCTCGTCCGGCCCCGTTGGCTGTGTGAAGGGTCTGCTTGTCGGAGCCTGAGCAGGCCGACGTTCCCCCAAACGCGCTTTGGGTGGCGATGACAACGTCAACCCCGCGACGTTTCAGTTCGACGGCGGCGCGAAGTCCCGCCGCGCCGCTTCCGAGGACCAAGGCTTCGCATCGGAGCACGGGCAGGGAGGAGCCACGAGCGGCCATGAACTCTTTGGGCGGCTTCTCGGTTGCGAGGCGCGGCATGATGACGTCCGTCAGTCCGTCGAGGATTTCCTGCGGAACGGTCGGGCTCAAGGGCGTTATCCGGAATGGGGTTGACGAGGCGGTCAAAACCGGGTAGGTGTTTTTAGCACGTTCCAATTTTCCTGACAACATGCCTAATTTTTGTTCCATTTTATGTAGGATGATCGGCTAAGTAATTGGAACGATCCAAAATGGGCGCTCATGGCTGACGGCGCGCAAAGGGAGGTCGAAGTTCGCGACGGTCGCGCGACCATCGTCGATGTCGCGCGTCGCGCCGGCGTCTCCAAATCCACAGTGTCGCTGGTGCTCGGCGGAAGCTCGCTCGTCGCGGACTCGACGCGCGAGCGCGTCTCCGACGCGATGACGGAACTCGGCTACATCTATCACCGAGGCGCGGCGACCTTGCGCGGCGCGAAGTCCGGCGTGATCGGCATGGTCATCAACGACCTGTCGAATCCCTTTTACGTCGAACTGGCGATCGGCATCGAGCAGGCTTGCCAGGGCGGCGCCTATATCCCGTTCCTTGCCAACACCGCGGAGAATCCGGTCCGCCAGCAGCAGGTGATCCGGTCGATGCGCGAGCACGGCGCCGCTGGGCTGGTGCTTGCGCCGGCGATCGGTTCGTCGCCTGGCGAGTT
>Ga0187855_10004152_pt1 | contig 10493 bp, 9 predicted proteins | sample June2016WEW_8_10_2_FD_132969 | JGI IMG/M metagenome (GOLD analysis project Ga0187855, IMG submission 132969) | Peatland microbial communities from SPRUCE experiment site at the Marcell Experimental Forest, Minnesota, USA - June2016WEW_8_10 | ecosystem: Environmental > Terrestrial > Soil >... | reverse complement strand
ACGTACGGTAGACCGTGCTGCGGTCCACGCTGGCGTCCAGTTTCTGAGCCTTGCGCAAGAGTTGTGCCGCGTCCAGGTGTTTGCTGGCGGTCTCCATCACGCGCAGGATTGCGCGCCGCTGCTCGGTCATTCTGATTCCGCGCTCCGTGAAATGTGCCTGCAACCGGCCCGGCATTTCCGTTTGTGGCAATGGCATGGTAATCGCTCCTCCGACCTCGCAGCGACGGTCGCAACTGGTCGCAATCAGGCTGCGACGGAATCTTTCTCCGGAACTGGACAGTACCCATCCGTTTGCGGCATCATTCTTAATGTACCTCCAGATGCGACTGAGTTGCAACTAGGGGAGACATGAAGAGCTGCGATTGCGCTTCATCATAAGTTCAGTTGCGACTGCTTTGCAACTGAAGATGACCCCAAAATGATGCGAAGGTTTCCCAAATTATCGCTGCTTTGCCTGTCCCTTCTTCTGGGGCTGCCCGGGGCAAGTTTGGCCGGAGTAGGCGGAAGCATCTCAGGCACGACCAAGGACACGTCGGGTGCCGCAATTGTTCAAGCCGCCGTCAGTGTAGTGGATACCGATACCGGCGTGCGTCAATCTGCCACGACGGACGCTCGCGGCACGTATACCTTTCCCGTCCTCCCCATTGGGAACTATGTGCTCGAAGTGAACCACCCCGGCTTCAAACCTTACCGCCGCACCGCCATCACCCTCGATGCCAATGGCGCGCTCCTGATCAATATTGTGCTGCAGGTAGGGCAGAGAACTGACGCCATCACCGTAAGCGACAACGCGGCTCACGTAGAGACTTCCAGTTCCCAGATGGGGGAAGTCATCGCGGGCTCGACGCTGACCGGCGTACCCCTGAACGGCCGCAGCTATACCGATTTGCTCGCGCTCCAATCCGGCGTCGCCCCGTCTACGTCGATTACTTCCACTACCGTCCAGGATGTCGGAGCCAGTGCCTTCTCTCCGTCGGGAGACTTGAACTCGGGCAACATTTCCATCAACGGCCAGCGGGAGTTCGCCAACAGCTTCATGGTGAACGGCAGCGACGTGGAGGAAGACGTCAACATGGGGACGGCCATTATTCCGAATCTCGACTCCATTGCAGAGTTCCGGATTCTCACCAATAATTTCGATGCGGAATATGGCGAGTATAGCGGCGGCCAAATCCAGGTCATCACGAAGTCGGGCGGCAACGCCTTCCACGGAGACGTATTTGAATTTTTACGCAATACAAATCTGGATGCGCGCAATTACTTCTCTCCCGCCCGCGGCTCGTTTGACCAGAATCAATTTGGCGGAACCTGGGGCGGTCCAGTGCAGCGAAATAAGATTTTCTTTTACTCTGATTATCAAGGCACGCGGCAGACCCAGGGGGTGGCCACAGGATTGATTCCCGTGCCTTCCGCACAAGACCGAACTGGCAACTTGTCGGACTCCGCCAATTCTCTCCATGCGAAGGTCAGCGGTCCCGCTTGGGCCAGCATGCTCTCGCAAAAACTGGGATATCCAGTCTCTGTCGGAGAGTCCTACTATTTTCCCGGTTGCGAAAGCACCGCGGCTTGCGTGCTTGCTGCACTGCAGATCCCCCCCCGTGCGTGGTCCGCTCCCGCCCAGCATCTGCTGCCCTACATTCCAGCGCCCAACCAGCCGGGCAATTTGTTTTCCACCTCCGCTTACAACCAGACCCTGCATGACAACAAAGGTGCAATCCGCTTCGACGGGAATACGCATTGGGGGCGATTCTCAACTTACTATTTTCTGGACAACTTCGCGCAGAACAATCCCTATCCCACAGCGCAGGGTGGGGCGAACGTTCCCGGCTTCAACGCTTTGAATCTGGGCCGCGCCCAGTTGCTCAACCTGGGAAACACCAGCACTTCTAGTGCAACCGCCGTGAACGAATTCCGCTTCAGTTATCTGCGCGACTCCAACGATCTAGGCAGTCCGCAAGGCGGATTAGGTGTGAGCCTCGCGTCCCAAGGCTTCCAGGTTGGCCCCAACACGACCGGCATCGTGCCGCTCTCTCCACAAACCGAGGGTGTGGAGAACGTCGTCTTCGATAACTATTCCATTGGAACCAATACCAATGAATTGATTCAGACGAACAACACTTTCCAGTGGCTCGACAATTTCTCCAAAGTGGTGGGCACACATACAATCAAAATCGGAACCGAATTTCATTTCGATCAGGTCGATACTCACGCCATTGCTCAGTTCAACGGCAGTTTCCTGTTCTTCGGTAGCCAGACGGGATCCGATTTTGCCGATTTCCTGCTCGGCGCTCCCACGCAGTACAACCAAAGCCAACTCCAACCCTTTTACGGACGCAACAAGTATCTGGGTTTTTATGCGCAGGATCGTTGGCGTCTGCGTCCCAACCTCACGCTCAATTATGGTTTGCGTTGGGACCGCATCGAACCCTGGTACGAGAAATATAATCAGCTGGCAGTTCTCGAGCCGGGTAAACAATCCGTGGTTTTTCCCACCGCGCCGGCGGGAATTCTTTTCCCGACCGACCCCGGAGTTCCGCGCACTTTGGCGCCGCCGGGCAATAAGGATTTTGCACCGCGCCTCGGCCTTGTCTACTCACCCAGCGCCCGTGCGGATTCGTTTCTGGGCAAGATCCTGGGAGACCCCGGGCAAACCAGCTTCCGCGCCGGCTTCGGCATGTTTTACACCGCCATCGAAGCGCTTACCATCGGAGTTCTGAGCGCGAACGCGCCCTATGGCACGACTTATACCAGTCCGACTCCGCCGTTGTTTGCCACGCCTTTTGTTTCCGCTTCCACCGGGCAGGGCAGCCAGTATTTTCCGGTGCAACTGGCGCCGCTTAATTCTTCAGCGAGCCATCCTGATCCCAATATTGATTGGTCGCAGTACGAGCCTATCAGCGGGTTGCCAGCTTATCCCACCACGAATCGCATTCCTTACACCGAGGAATATATGTTCTCGGTGGAGCGTCAACTATCATCGAACACCCTGCTCAGTGCCAGTTACGTGGGCACACAAGGTCATCGGCTGCTCGCGCTTGTGGAAGCGAATCCCGGCAATCCCGCGCTCTGCTTGCCATTGATGAATCCGGCAAGCTTGGCCAGCGGACAAACCCCATGCGGACCATTTCTTGAAGGAAATACCTACCTCACGAATTCCGGCCAGACCATCCACGGAACCCGCGGCCCGCTGGGCCCGAACTTCGGCAGCGATTCGAACCAGGCTACGGTCGGCAATTCTAATTACAACGCGCTCGAAGTCACTTTGCGCCATACCAGCGGTCGCTTGGAGATTCTTGGCGGTTACACTTACAGCAAGTCGCTCGACCAAGCTTCGAACCTTGGAGAAGAAATCAACCCTGTCAATCCCGCGCTCAGCAAGGCTTTGTCGGCTTTCGATGTGAAGCACAACTTCGTGGCCAGCTACAACTACCAACTGCCCCTCGACCATCTTTTCGGCGGCAATCGATGGACAGAAGGCTGGGCGCTCTCCGGGATCACCCGCTTCAGCACCGGTTTTCCCGTCACGCTTTACAACTACGGAGATAATTCTTTGCTGGGCACGGAACCGAACGGCGTGAACAACGATGGAGCGGACGAACCGCAGTACACTCTGGGCCCGCTCGGCCTAAACCATAATCCCCGCAACGGACAGCCCTATTTCGATACGAGCCTATTCAGTCTCCAACCGCTCGGGCAGCCGGGCAATGCCAAGCGCCGATTCTTCTACGGGCCAGGAATCGATAACTACGACCTGGCCCTGATCAAGAACCTGCCACTCCTCGAATCGAAGTCTCTTCAATTTCGCTTTGAGGGATTCAACGTCTTCAACCATGCTCAGTTCTACGGACCGGCTTCCGTGAATGGCAACATCAACAGCACGTCATTCGGACAGGTGGTCGGCGCGGCTGCTCCCCGTCTGATGCAGGCTGCAGTGAAGTTCATCTTTTAGGCGCGACGCTTCCGGACCACGATCCGGACGTCCTGCCGTTTTTGCGACTTTCGCCCTTTCCCCGGCATCCAACCGAAGTGCGATAATAGCTAAGCCCTCAACCGGGCATGCACTTATTCGATACAGATCGCCGGGCCCGGCAAGACAGCTCGACGGAGCGTCCGCCGACAGCGCGACGTTACAACGAGGAGAAACTTCAATGGCAGGCAATGGAATCGTCGAAGTCACCGATGCAAACTTCGACCAGGATGTTTTGAAATCAGATACGCCCGTGCTGGTGGATTTCTGGGCAACTTGGTGCGGCCCCTGCCGCGCCCTCGCTCCCATCGTCGACGAGCTCGCCAAGGACTACCAGGGCAAACTCAAGGTCGGCAAAATGGACGTCGACTCCAACAGCTCCACGCCCATGCGTTACAAAGTCACCGGCATCCCCACGCTGCTGGTCTTCAAGGGTGGACAAGTGGTCGAGCAACTCGTGGGTTACCGCCCGAAGGATGCCATCGCGCAGGCGATTGACCGGCACATCGGGTGAGAAGGCTTCTAGCTGCTGGCTTCTAGTGGAGACTTCAAACGCACGCGGACTCTTACGAGTCGCGTGCTTTTTGTTTTCCTGGGATCAGACCGGTAGGACCGCGCCGCGTCGGAGTTGAGCTGAAAGCCACTCACGGCATTTCCGGCATAGTGTACTCGAAGTCGTAAGAGTGCTTTCCGCCATCGATCTTTATCGTGAAGGTGCCCGATATTCCAGCCAGTTGACCGGTGCCCGAGTCTGGCACAACCGTGACGCTCAACTGCGGCGTGCCTCGTGTCAAGGCGCCACTGTGCTGCAGGACGAAGCCGCCTGCGCGGCCCTTCAGCGTTCCCGTCACCGGCTCCATCGCGACGTATCCCCCTGAACCCTTCACCACAGTCGCCGCCAAGGAAAGCATGCATCCTTTGCTGCTCCCCTCCAGATCGCCGTGAAACTGCTTGTCGATCGACATTCTTCCCCAGCCTGCGTCGGCACCGTCTTCGGCCGCTTGCGGCATCAGCTTCACGTCAAACGTTCCACTCGCATGACTGGTCGCAACTTTCTCCTTCGTCGGCGTGGGCTGCGCTACTGCCGGGTTCTGTGCATCCCCATCAGCCGCCAGCATCAGACACAGACAAATTCCCACAATGAATTGAATTCGGGATTGAGGTCGCTGCTGCAAAATGACCTGTCGGCCGTGCTGTGAGCTAGGAGCCAGGAGCCAGAAGCTAGAAGCGTCTTAGTACTTCCTCAGCACCCCAATCACCCGCCCCTGAACTTCCACCGACGCTGCAGGCACGATGATCGGCCTCATGGTCACATTTGAAGGTTGCAGTCGAATGTTTTCACCTTCACGATAAAAGCGCTTCAAAGTCGCATCACTCTGCTCGATCAGCGCGACCACGATGTCGCCGTTGTGAGCCGTCTTCAGCTTCTCCACCAGCACATAGTCTCCGTCGAGGATGGCTTCATCCTGCATGGAATCGCCGCGCACTTCGAGCACGAACACTTCTTTCGAGCGGACGAAGTCGGCGAGCGATATCGTCTCATTGGTCTGCATCGCTTCAATCGGCTGGCCGGCGGCGATGCGCCCCAGCAGCGGCAGAACCAGACCGGTATTCACGCTCATGGCCTGCTTCAGCCGTCCCTTGGGCGGCAGCAGATCGATCGACCGGCTGCGGTTGTAGTCGCGGGTGAGCAGTCCCTTTTTTTCGAGATTGGTAATGTGCTTGTGCACGGTTGCCAGCGAAGTCAACTCGAGCCCGGCGCCGATCTCCTCAAACGATGGAGAGTAGCCATGCTCCGCTACAAAGCGGGAGATGAAGTCATACACTTCGCGCTGTCTGCGTGTAATCGCCATGCCGCCATTGTTGGCGAATATAAAGCGAATGTCAAGAGGAAACCGCCGTCAGCCGTTGGCTGTTTCGCTTTCAGCCGCTGGCAGTTGAAGGTGGGCGCTCATCGCTGAGGATAGAGGCTGACGCACGATCGCGGGAACGGCCGGGACCTTGCCAGGTGGCTTGCGGCGAGTGGGGTCGACCGAGTCAGCTATGGCCGGCTGCAGTAGAGCGACGCTGAGCGACTTGGGTATTGTGATCCGAGCGAGCGCGCCGGCTTGGGCGATTACGGGCTCGGGAGGCACAGCAAGGGCGCGATATTTGGGAACTTCGTTGACCATCTTTCTTTTGCTGCCAGAACTCGAAATTGGCGCGGGGAGAGCGTTCTTGGCGGCGATGTGAAGGATGCGGAGATCATGCGCTGGTGGAAATGGCAGAAGACCTAGCCGCGCAGGGCCGGCGAGCCGCAGGGAACTTCGTTATTAACCTTGATGTGGGTGTAGGTGCGAGCATTTTTGTTGACGGCCATTGAGTTTGAACCTTCCAGGTTTGTGGGTGCGAGATCTGTATCGAAAAAATTCCGGATCGAGTTTGTAAGTTATTGGAATAGAGTGGGTTGGCGTCGCAGAGATCGGGCCGGTTTTCGGCGTCTACCCCGCACTGGCGTGTGGGGCGATGACAGGGGGCTGCGGCGGAGTTCCTGTTGGAACTGCTTGTGGCACGACGGAGGTCGTGACTTCCCCGTCCCCCTAGCTGGGCAAATTGCGGCTCAGGGGCTAATGCCCGCTCTGATCTGGGATTCTTTACTGGGCGCTGCAGCGCCGCTCTTCCGCGGTTGTGCCGGCCGTGCGGCTGGAAGGCGTCGAAATGCGGGCTTAAGATCAATATCCCAAGCGAAATCAAAATCACCAACAGACATCAAGACCGAGCCTAGTGCAGGGATCCTTCGACCGCGCGGGACGGCTGGCTGCGCTCGCCCGCTCCGCTCAGGATGACAGAGGTGGGCTATTGCGAGGATCCAGATCAAGGGCGACGGACAGCAGCATCCGTCCCCCCATGGGTTTGCCGGGCGGACAGCCTAGGCGGTGTCGCATGCCATTCATATGGGCCTTTTGCGGAGCGATCTCATCTAATTAACCGTGGCGTGAGGATGTGATGGGGAGGTTTTCATGGCGCAAGACAGTTTGGTTGCGGTGGGGCGGAGCGGGTCCACGTTGTCGATTGTGTGGGGCGTTCTGCTGGTTATGATGGGGATGGTGGCGATCGGTTCGCCACTTATGGCCGCGGTGGCGGTGAGCGTGATCGTCGCTTGGCTCATTATTTTGGCCGGCGTGATCCACGTCGTGATCGCGTTCCACGCGCATGGGGCGGGGAACATGATCTGGAAGTTGCTGGTCGGGATCGCTTATTTGTGTTTTGGCGGATACATGCTCGTGCATCCGGTGATGGGAGTGGCATCGCTGACGCTGGTGCTGGCGGCGCTGTTTGTGCTGGAAGGAGTCCTCAACCTGGTTTTGTATTTCAAGATGCGTCCGGTGCACGGGTCGAGCTGGTTGCTGGTGGATGGAATCATTACGCTGCTGGTGGGCTTGATGATCTACCTGCAGTGGCCATCGAGTTCGGCGTGGGCGATCGGTGTGCCGGTTGGCGCGAGCTTGATCATCAGCGGGATTACGAGATTGGGGATGACGTTCGCGGTGCGCCGGGCGACGGCAGGCGGGGTGACAACAACGACGAGGTTGGCGGCTTAATCTGGGATGGAACAAAACTGCGATTGGGTTTCGCGTTGTTGTCAGAGCGGGATTGGGACCAGGAGCAAAATCAAAACCGAGGCAACAGACAGGAGTGTCCGTTGCACACGAGCTGGTCGGGCCTTGCCCGGCGGACAGCCGGGGGGGCTGTCTGCACCTGGGTGTCTGTCTCCACAAGGTAATACCGGCTAGCCATCCGAAACTTCTCCCAGACTCGTAACTCTAATAAGGGAGGATAAAGCGGCGGGCGATGCCCGGGGGGAGGGTTATGTCGAGAACTTCGGTACGGTTGTTTGCGATGATGTTGACGGTGCTGGCCGGGGCGGTGGCCTGCCGGGCGGGGAATGGGGCGAGTGTAGTGGTGCCGGGTCCACTGCTCGATGAGTCGCGGGCTACGGCTCCGGGGAAAGAGACGGCGGTGGTGGCAGGGGGATGTTTCTGGGGAATCCAGGCGGTGTTTCAGCATGTGAAAGGCGTGGTGAGCGCGACCTCGGGATATGCGGGCGGGACGGTGAAAAATCCGGATTATGAGGCGGTGAGCAGCGGCCAGACCGGTCATGCGGAGAGCGTGCAGATTGTTTACGATCCCTCGCAAGTTACTTACGGAGAGTTGTTGCGAGTGTTTTTCTCGGTCGCGCTCGATCCCACCGAAGTAAACCGGCAGGGTCCGGACGAAGGCACGCAATACCGCTCGGTGACCTTTTACGGCGACGACCAGCAGAAGCACATTGCCGAGGCCTACATCGCGCAACTCAACCAGGCAAAGGTCTTTCGGAAAGCGATTGCGACGCAGGTGGTGCCGCTGCAGGCGTTTTATCCGGCCGAGGGGTATCACCAGAATTATGCGACGCTGCATCCGAATGATCCGTACATTGTTTACAACGATGCGCCGAAGGTGTCGAATTTGCGGCGGGAGTTTCCGGAGTTGTACACCGGGAAGTAGGGAAGCGCGCCAAGGGCGCGAGTGATTCGCCCGCAAAAGCGCGTGCGATTCGCGCGGCGCGCCCGGATCCATCGCGAAACAAAACGCGTCTCGCTCAGGATGACAATTTTTGGGGAGGGGAGTCATGTTTGATTCGGGTCGCGGGGATGGGGAAATCAATTTAGGACGGAGATTGTTTCTGTCAGGCCTGGCAGCTGCGGCCGGAGGGGTGGCCCTGTTTTCGTTGCGCAGACCACACGTGATCGCGGAGGCGGCGAAGACCGAGCCGGCGGAAGTGACGATCGTGCAATTCTCCGACGCGGGGAAGCGGCTGGCGACGGTGAAGGTGCCGCGAGTGGTGAAGTCGGAAGAGGAGTGGAGGAAGCAGCTGCCCGAGGGAGTGTTTGAGATTACGCGGCATGCGGACACGGAACTGGCATTCACTGGAAAGCTTTTGAATGTGCATGACGCGGGAGTATTTCGCTGCATTTGCTGTGACAACGCGCTGTTCAGTTCAGCGACGAAGTTTGATTCCGGCACTGGCTGGCCGAGTTTCTGGCAGCCGATTGCAAAAGAAAATGTGCGGGAGATCTCCGACAGAGGCATCGGCATGGAGCGGACTGCAGTTTCGTGCACCCAGTGCGACGCGCACCTGGGCCACGTATTCGACGATGGTCCAAAACCGACGGGGCTGCGGTACTGCATGAACTCGGCGTCGCTGCGTTTTGCCAAAGCGGTCTGATGGCGAAATCGCTCCTTCAAGAAGAGTGTCGGCAAATTCCGGAATATCCTTAGACACGGGCGTAACGCGCCAGGTGCTGACGGCCATTAGGGATCGTCTGCGCACGGCCCTACGCTTTGAACATGGACCCCAGTCTGGAGTTCGGCCCGCTCAATCCGGCGCAACCGGAAGGCGCCGGCGAGTGTGCGAAGAGCAATAAAATGAGCGGTTCAGCGAAACCGTGGAAGCCAACGTGGCGCAGCGACGGCTGCTGAAGGGGCGCGAGGATTTGCCGGAAACGCTTCCAACGATTTCACCAGTTCTGCAATCGCTGCTCGAGGAGTTGAATCTCCCTGCGGACAAGCTGGACATGCCGCGCGTAGCGGAGCTGATTTGCCGGGACGAGTCCCTGGCGGCGCACTGCTTGCGCATGGCAAATTCTCCGCTGTGCGGTCGCGGCCGGTCCACCGACTCAATTCGTGCGGCCATCCGGACAATCGGAATCGCGCGGGTGGGTGACAGTGCACTCTGGTGCACGCTGATGCGGATTGGAGAGACGCAACGGGGCCTTGATCCGGTTATTTTCTAGGAGCACTCGCTGGGCTGCGCCATTTTGAGCCGGAAGCTGGCGCGCAGCGCGGGGTTTCGAAAATCCGGACAGGGCCTATCTCCCCGGATTGCTGCATGACATCGGCGACAATCGTGAGTTTTATGCTTGTGCCCTGAGAGATGAAGCGCGCTGGAGGAGGCAGCCCGCGAACACGTCTTCGCCGGGGAAGTGGTTCAGCGCCTAGAGGAATCGTGGCGAGTCTCTCCTTCTGAGGGACGGCTGGTCTTCTCGTCGGATGACGCTTTGGTCCGGGCTGTGTTGGGAAGAGAGCGGAAGGGTTTTCGTATCGTACTCAGAAGTCTGGCCGCGCAAGAGCGCCACTTCCAGTTGGCGCGAGGGCAATCGATCCATTCTTCGCCACCCGGGAGACGCAGAAGCATCCGGCGATCGCATTCCCAACCGGACTGCGGCTCAGGCTCGGAGGTGGACATTTCACCACCAAACGTTACCCGGTAAAGTATTCCCAGAGTTGCTGCCCGGCCGCAGTGACTGTGCTCACGGGCTGAAACTCATCCGCAACAGACTCGTTCCGTACGGTCCTGGTACTTAATTAATTCTCGCCACGCGGTTCTCGATCCATAATTGAGGCGCACCAAAAGAGATAACCTCATTCATGTACTGAATCGGCCTATCATTCCTGAACAATCTGTAGGAGGTAGGAAGATGGCAGCGAATCAAGTAGTGCTTTACTT
>Ga0187855_10004149_pt1 | contig 10498 bp, 7 predicted proteins | sample June2016WEW_8_10_2_FD_132969 | JGI IMG/M metagenome (GOLD analysis project Ga0187855, IMG submission 132969) | Peatland microbial communities from SPRUCE experiment site at the Marcell Experimental Forest, Minnesota, USA - June2016WEW_8_10 | ecosystem: Environmental > Terrestrial > Soil >... | reverse complement strand
GGCGTCCACGCCGTACAGCAGCGGGATCGACAGCCGGGTCTTCAGCGCGGCCCGCTGGTAGCGGTCCACCAGGTTGGTCCAGGCTTCCAGGCTGTTGCCTTCCTTGGGGTCGGAATCGCCGCCACTCAGCAGCGATCCGAGATGGTATTTATCGATGTCGGAATCCGCTTTGAGGAACATCTGGTCGGGCTGCGTCATCTGCCCGATCTTTTCGTCGAGCGTCATTTTCGCGAGCAGGGCATTGGCCTGCGGGTCGAAGGAAGAAAAAGTCTTGGGCTGGGATGCACCAGTGCCGATCAGGCAAGCCAGCGTGGCGACGCACACAAAGGCGGCGAAACGGAGTTTTACCATAAGAGAAAATCATACCATCATGTCTGATGATTCTACGGGATGGGTGGGGCAGGCGCTTTCGCCTGCCAACGGCGAACTAAAGTTCACCACTGCGATTCATTCGCTGCGCAGCACCGTCATCGGATCCACCGCGCCTGCCTTCCGGGCAGGAACGTAGCACGCGGCCAAGCCGATCCCCGCGAGCAACACCGCCGCGATGAAAAACGCCAGCGCATCGATGGCCTTAACCCAGTACAGCACGCTTTTCAAGACACGCGTGAGCAGAAGAGACGCTCCTACGCCGAGCACCAAACCGCTGGCGATCAATACAACCCCGCGCCGCAGAACCAGGGTGATAACATCGTTCGCCGTCGCGCCGATCGCCAACCGAATCCCGAATTCCCTCACGCTTTGTTTCACTACGTACGCGATCAGCCCGTACATCCCGATAGATGCCAGCACGAGGCCGAGTCCCGCGAACCAGCCCAGACCGATGGCGCTCAGACGCTCCCGATACCCCTGCTCATCCAAGTCGTTTTCGAGCGTCCCCACATACGTGATCGGCTGGCCTGGGCTGATTTCCCAGACCGCTCTCTCGATAGTTGTAGCCATGTCGAGGGGCGGGCCGGCGGTCTTTACCACGAAGCCGATGGCGCCTGGCGGATCCTGCATGAATTGGCAGTAGATCGTCGGCGCAAAATTCTCGGAAAGCATCGGGCGCACATCGCCTGCTATACCCACAACGGTGAGCCAGCGATCCGGCGGTTGTCCATCGATTCGCACCCGCCTGCCGATCGCGTCCGCGCCGGCGAACAGCTTGCGAGCGAGTCCCGCGCTCAGGATCGCCACGTTTGTCGAGTCAGCGCGATCCTGCGAGGCGAATGTGCGCCCCGCAATTAAGGGGATGTCCAACGCGCCGAAGAACTCGCCGCTCACCAGATTGGCGCCGGCCTTGACCGCATCCGTCGGGTCGACGTCCGCTCCCTCCGCAAAAACCGCGCTCCGGCCGAAACCACCGCCGCCCGGTATATTGTAAGCTGCCGCCGCCGCCCGCACGCCCTGAAGCCCCTGAACCCGGTCGAGCACGTCCTGATAGAACCGAACCAGACGCTGCGGCGGCGTGTTTCGTCCGGTAGGCGTACGGAACGTGAGCACATGATCCGCGCGAAAACCCATGTCGTGATATAGCGCGTACACACTGCGCATCGTCAACCCCGCTCCTGTCAGAAGAAGCACCGACACCGCCAATTCGCCGACCACGATCGCATCCAGAAAACGCTTGTGCGCGACGCCTGGCGAAGAGGCGCGCGCGCCGAGGTTCGCAGTAGACGAACGAACTGCCGGGGCGAGCCCGAATAACAGTACGGTCGCCAGCGAGGCCACGGTTGAAAAGAGCAACACGGGCGCGCTGACCGTGATCTCCTCGACGCCCGGCAGCGGGATCGGCAATTTCATAGGCAGCAGCGTACGTGCCAGCGGAACCAGGACCAGCGCAGTAGCCACGCCGGCCGCTTCCGCCAAAAGCGCCAGCACCAGGCTTTCGACCAGCAACTGACGGACGATCTGGCGTCGCGTCGCGCCCAGCGCTGCGCGTATGGCCATCTCCCTTTCGCGTTCGGTCGCGCGCGCCAGCAGCAGACTCGCCACGTTCGCGCACGCGATCAGGAGCAGGAAGCCGACGGACGCGAGGAGCACGCCCAGCGTCGGACGGAAGAAGCGTGAATACTGCTCCCGCACGCTCACCACTCGCGCCCCGCGATTCTTGTTCGTCGCAGGGAAGTGGGTCTCCAGCCGGCTGGCGATAGCGTCGAACTCCGCCTGAGCTTCCGTCCGGCTCGCGCCCTGCCGCAATAAGCCCACGCCCATCAGCGGACGCGACTGCCGATCGTTCGGCCTTATCTCGAGCGGCGTCCACAGGGCGAACTCGCGTATATAAAAGAAGAACTGCGGCGGCAGCACGCCCAGGACGGTATACTTGCCGTCACCCAGCATTATTTGGCGGCCCACGATGGAGCGGTCGCCGCCATACTGCGTCTGCCATAATCCGTAGCCGAGGACGACGACGTCGCTGGGATCGCCAGTCGCGAATGTTCGGCCGAGGAGAGGTCGCACGCCGACAGTTGTGAAGAATCCGGGCGTGACGCGGCCGCCAATGACCTCGGTGGGACTCGCGCCTTCCCTGATCGAGTAAAACCCGAAGGTCAGCCCATCCAGACGTTCGAGGGTGCGAGTCTGCCGCTGCCAAGCCACGAGATCCGCTGGAGGGACGGTGGCAATGGGAAGACCGAGTTCGGCGCCAGGATCCCGCCGCGACGTGCGATCGAATTCCCACAGAAGCATCAGGTGCTTGGCGTTGGAGTAGGGCAGGGGACTGAGCAACACCCCGTATGCAAAGCTGAAAACAACCGTGGCCGCGGCGATCCCCAGCGCCAGCGTAGTGGCCGCCAGCAATGAGAATCCGGGGCGGCGGGCGAGGGTTCGAAAGGCGGTCCGCATATCTTGCATTAGACACGTTGTGGCCCCGCCGGGTTCCTCTCTAGGGACTGGGGGCTAGGAGCTGGGGGCTAGGGATGGGCATGGGAGGCGCCTGTGGCCGCCTACCCCGGCGCCCGGCACTCGCTAAAATGAAAAGGTGACAGGTCACGAGATCCCGACAGCCCCGGGGCGACCCGAGATCGAAATCTGTCGGGTAGGGTCCACATGTCGACGAACTTATGCGGCAGAAACATAATGCAATATGCGGAGGCTAGGAACACAATGATAAAGTATGCGGCACCTTTGCTGTTGGCATGCGGTTTGCACGCTCAGAGCGATTCCATCTCTATCAACGGGACGGAACTGAGAATTGGAATGCCCAAGTCCGATGTTCTAGCCTCGCTTGCGGAGCGAGGTGACCTGGTTAAGCTGAAGGGAATTGACGACGCATGGTGTGTCAGGTTCAAGGATGATCTCCCCAGAAAGTCTGGCTGTGGGAATTTCATTCAATTTGGCCGGGATAAGCTTGTGGTTGTGTCGAGAGCAATGGGGTCGGCGAACGGAGAGGATGCTGCCGCTATGATTGCTGCACTATACTCGACGCTGGACGGCTTGGCGAAATCTGGAAAAAATGTTCTAGCCTTCAGTACCAAGGAAGTCGAAGCGGATGACCACATTCGACTCCGTATCATATCGTTCTTTGGCGGCACGAAAAAGTACACCTTCACGACTCAGCAGCCAGTAGGCTCACAATCCGCAAGCAGTTCGTCGGTTGATCTAACCGAGTCTTTCGCGTTGCCGTCGGATCGAAGGGAGTAAGTCTTTCCACCCAGGCCGGAGAGAAGGCAAGCGTGACAACATCACACCAGAAGGGCAAGGCGCTCGAAATGGCCGTATATGCCCTGGAGTCCGCAATCCTGCGGCAATTGCCCGGTTACAACGAGAACACGTTTCACATCGCAGGCAACAAGATCATCAGCATCGGCGGAGTTCACCATGAAATCGATATTTGGGTAAACGTCGATCGAGGGAGCGGGTACAGTGCAAATTTCATTTTTGAATGCAAGAACCGGGCAGTCAAGGTAAACAAAAACGATATTGTCGTTTTCGGCGAGAAGATTAGGGCGACGCAAGCGCAGATAGGCTTCCTCGTCGCCCGATCCTTTACACGCGATGCCGAGGCCCAGGCATCCACTGAGCCACGAATCCAACTGTTGCGCGTTCGTGAACTGCCCGTCGACGAGGTGCCGGTGCCGATCCAGCGCTTCCACGGCATTGCGGAGGTGGAAGGGTCCCGCCAAAGCGAGTGCCGCGTCATATGCGGCTCTGAGCAGGGGAGCCTGACCGGCGTCGATTTGGGCACGGCACATTTCACCATTGACGGTGAAGAACAGGACCTGGGTGCCTATCTGAAGGACTGGATCAACGAAGAAATAAGCAAGCGACAAAAAACCTTTCGATCCGAATCGGTAGCCGAGGGGGTTTATCCGTTGGCGTTTGACGCATCGAGAGTCTTCTCCGACAGGGAGGTAGCGGTTAATCACGATCATGTCGCACAAATGGCGTTATCGGGCAAACTTGAGATGCGCGTCGTGCATGGAACCATCGTGTCACGCTTCGATGTGGCGACCCGCGGCCGGATCTTTCAGTGCTTGGTCCAATTCCCGAACGGAGCCAGCGTCACGATGCATCAGTGGGCGGTTCTCCCAAAATGAACTTTAATGAATGTTTTCAAATGCCGCCCGAGGTCCTGTTCCACCGGTATTTTCAGAGCCACGCTTGGCAAGTTCGCCGTGGCGAGGATGGAGGACTACTCGATCCGTACCGGGGCAAACACGCCTTAGTGGGGTTGAACCCGCCACAATTAGGACCGCTGTTGGAGGCGATCCAAAAAGTAGCGAATGAGGAGCTAAACAGTGCGCGACATCAACACCCGACGCACCCTCCGTTTCATTGTGATTACATCGACTGCGAAAAAAGTATAAATGCTCTCGCCTTTCGCCACGGGGGCTATTCGTTCATTGGAATAACCGTCCCGCTCGTCTACAAGCTGTGGGACCTGAGCAGTCGGCTAGGCCGTGCGGAAGTCGTTGGGCAGCCGTCCGGCGGGCGGCTGGCGGCCGAGGAATGGTGCGAAGCGCTTCGGGTGGTGTTTTTCCGAATTACGTTCCTTTTCGTCGCTCTGCACGAGTGGACGCATCATGTTCATGGGAACGTACCTGAAGGGCCGGTGGCGTTCAGTGAGACCCTGGACCATGGCGAGACTGCAAGCCTAGTAAGGCAGGTCTGGGAAGTCGACGCAGACTGCTACGCGGCCTATCACGTTGCGGCTGGCTTGTTCAACGGGGGCTGGGCATCAACCGTGCTCGAGCTGGATCAAGTGACCGCGAGCATTCAGGACGAACTGCTCTTCTCCTGTTTTGTCGTTGGTACTGGAGCCGTCATGTTTCCTCTCTCCTCCGGCGCCGCATTTGACAGGGCGAAGATGTATCAGAATACGCATCCGCCACAGGCTGCCAGGATGCACTTCCTCATGTGCCAAGCAGTTCGCTGGCGCGAACAGCATCTGTCCAAGCGCGGGGCATGGATGCCAGTCGACCGATTCCAGACGCTCATGCACAGTGTTGCGGAAGCTGCCTTCGAAGCAAACCCTCTCGCCTGGGACGAACAAACCACGTTTCTTTCATCTGAAGACGGTATCGCTTACATGAGGACGCTCGACGAATGCCTCGCAGCTTATAAGGGATCCCTACGGTGAAGTTCGGCCCGCGTTAAATCCTTCGCCGCGCCCAGTCCGGCCCCCCTGGGCTTCTCCAGGCCCCTCACGATCTCTGATTCCCGCAACCGGCCAATACGCAAGGCGGAGCATCCGGTAAGCGAGCCCCGGGCGAACCCGATTATAGGACGCCGCTGTCCGCGGCGGGCTCGGAGCCACACAACCGCCCGCCCACCGCTACAATGAAAACGTGACAGGTCACGAGATCCGACAGCGCTTCCTCGATTTCTTCGCCGCGCGCGGCCACCACGTCGTGCGCAGTTCCTCGCTGGTCCCGGCCAACGACCCCACGTTGCTGTTCACCAACGCCGGCATGAACCAGTTCAAGGATACTTTCCTGGGCCTGGAGAAGCGCGACTACACGCGCGCCACCACGGCGCAGAAATGCGTCCGCGCGGGCGGCAAGCACAACGACCTGGAAAACGTGGGCCACACCCGCCGCCACCTCACGTTCTTCGAGATGCTGGGCAATTTTTCGTTCGGCGACTACTTCAAAGCTGAAGCCATCGAGTTCGCCTGGGAGCTGGTCACTAAAGACTTCGCCCTGCCCAAGGATCGGCTCTACGTAACCGTTTTCCGTGAGGACGACGAGGCCGAGCGTCTCTGGCAGAAGGTCGCGGGCGTGCCCAAGGATCGCATCTTCCGTTGCGACGAAAAGGACAATTTCTGGCAGATGGGTGACACCGGTCCTTGCGGCCCGTGTTCCGAGATCTTTTATGACATGGGGCCGGAGGCGGCCGATCCAGGCCACGAGCACGAGGTCTTTCCCAACACCACCGACGACCGTTACGTCGAAATCTGGAACCTGGTCTTCATGCAGTACGACCGCGCCACGAACGGCGTCCTTACGCCGTTGCCGCGGCCTTCCATCGATACGGGCATGGGATTGGACCGTACCACGGCTGTGCTGCAAGGCAAGCTGTCGGTTTACGATACGGACTTGATCCATCCTATCATCGCGCGCGCCGCGGACCTGTTCGGCGTATCCTACGGCGCCGACGCGCGCGTCGATACGGCCCTGCGCATCGCGGCCGACCATTGCCGCTCCACTACTTTTCTGATTCACGACGGCGTGGTGCCCTCCAACGATGGCCGCGGCTACGTGTTGCGCAAAATCATGCGCCGCGCCATGCGCCACGTGCGCATGATCGGCGTGGAGGAAGCATTCCTCTACAAGCTCACCGGCACGGTGGCCGAGTTGATGAAGCCCGCCTATCCCGAGCTGATGGAAAGCGTGCAGCGCGTGGCCCGCATCGTGAAGGACGAAGAGCATCGCTACGCCACCACGTTCCTGGTGGCCGAGCGAGTCTTCAACGAAGAAGTGAAATCGTTGGCGGATCACCGGATTCCGGGCGCGCTTTCCTTCAAGCTTTACGACACCTTCGGCCTGGCGCTGGATGAACAGGAAGACATGGCCCGCGACCGTGGTTTGGCCATCGACCGCGAAGGATTCGATCGCGAGATGGAGCGCCAGCGTGAACGTGCGCGGGCAAGCTGGAAAGGGGCGGAGAAGGGAAGTGTGCCGCCGGCGTATCAGGAGTTGGCCGCCGAGGGGCGCACCAAATTCCTGGGCTATGACGAGTTGGCCGCCACCTCGCGCGTGAAGGGCCTGGTGGTGGAGCGCGAGCTGCGCGACGAAATCGGCCCCGGCGTCACGGCCGAGCTGGTCCTGGACCAGACGCCCTTCTACGCTGAAACGGGTGGCCAGGTGGGCGATCGCGGCAGCCTGTTTGCGCTGACCGGGGAAAAAGTCGCGGACGTCGAGACCGCGTATCCGGCTCTGCCCGGCTTGACTGTGCATCGCATCGTTTCCCACGCGCCCATCCATGTCGGCGATGAACTGCGCGCGGAAGTTGCCGTGCCGCTGCGCCTCTCCACCATGCGCAATCACACCGCCACGCACCTGCTGCACGCGGCGTTGCGCCAGGTGCTGGGCCCGCATGTCAAGCAAGCCGGCAGCGTGGTCGAGCCGCCGCGCCTGCGCTTCGATTTCACGCACTACGCGGCGATGGACAAAGCCGAGATCGAGGAAGTCGAACGGCTGGTGAACGAGCAGATCTTGCGCAACAGCGGCGTCGAAACCAAAGTGCTGCCGCTCGAACAGGCCGTCGCCACCGGCGCTATGGCTTTGTTCGGCGAAAAATATGGCGACCAAGTGCGCGTCGTATGCGTACCGGATTTCAGCAAGGAGCTCTGTGGCGGCACGCACGTCCAGCGCACCGGCGACATCGGTGTTTTCAAAATAGTCTACGAAGGCAGCATCTCGGCGGGCGTGCGCCGCATCGAAGCCATCACAGGCGAAGCCGCGGTGCGCCAGTATCAGGAGGCATCCGAAACCTTGCATCGCCTCTCGGAGCTGTTGCGTGCCACCGAGCCCGAACTGGTCGAGCACGTAGAAAAGATGCTTGCCCGCGAAAAAGCATCGGAACACGAGAAAAAGCAGCTTCGCAGCAAGCTGGCGCAATCCGCGGCCGGAGATCTGGAGAGCCGCGCGCGCACGGTGAATGGCGCCCGCGTCCTGGCGGCCGATGCCGGCGGCATGGATCGCCAGCAGATGCGCGAGCTGGCCGACGCCCTGCGCAACAAGTGGAAAAGCGCGGTCGTGGTCCTGGCGTCCGTCGACGATTCCGCGGTCTCCATCGTTTCCGCCGTCACGAAGGATCTCACCGCCAAGGTGCATGCCGGCAAGCTGGCCGCGTCGCTGGCGCAAGCCGTGGGCGGCAAGGGCGGCGGCCGTCCCGATATGGCCGAAGGCGGTGGCAAGGATGCCGCGGCCCTGCCCGCCGCGCTCGACCGCATTTACGCCGAAATCGAGAGCAAACTGTGAACGAGTTCGACGTCGTCGTAGTCGGCGCCGGCCCCACCGGTTTGGCCTGCGGAATCGAGCTCCAGCGGCGCGGCATCCGCACCCTGCTGATCGAAAAGGGTTGCGTGGTGAACTCCATCTATCACTACCCGACCAACATGGTCTTCTTCACCACGCCGGAGTTGCTGGAAATCGGTGACATCCCCATGACCAGCCTCAACGAGAAGCCCAACCGGCATGAGGCCTTGAAATACTATCGCCGCGTCGCCGATCACTTCAAGCTGAATATCCACGACTATGAACGTGTGGAAAACATCGCCGGTGAGGATGGCGCGTTTCTGGTGTCTACCACCGACCGCTTGGGCTGCCACCATACATACAACGCACGCAAGATAGTGTTGGCGACCGGGTACTATGATGTTCCAAACCTGTTAGACGTCCCCGGCGAGGAACTTAGTAAGGTTCATCACTATTACAAGGAACCCCACCCGTACTATAACCACGACGTCGCGGTGGTTGGCGCCAAGAACTCAGCCGCAATTGCCGCTCTTGAGCTATATTGGACCGGCGCCAGAGTTACACTCATACACCGTGGCGCGGGCATTTCCGAGAAAGTAAAGTACTGGATCAAACCAAACATAGAAAATCGCATAAAGTGCGGAGAGATCCAGGCGCATTTTTATTCACAGGTTGTGGAAATCCGTCCTGACTCCATCCTTGTATCCACGCCACAGGGTGAGATCGTGCTCCGAAACGACTTCGTCTTTGCCCTGATCGGCTACAGCCCGGATCTCAACTTCTTGAATTCCCTAGGCATAACGCTCGAACCCGAGACCCGGCGGCCGCACACCGATCCGCAAACGCTGGAAAGCCAGCGATCGGGTATTTACCTGGCAGGCGTGATTGTCGCGGGTATGCACACCAACGAAATCTTCATTGAAAACGGCCGGTTCCACGGCAGGCAAATCGCGGAAGCCATCGCACAAAAGCTTTCCACATGAAACGGAAGGGCTGCGAGTTTCACTATCTCAGTGGATCGTAAAACTAGCTTGAAACCAGTAGCCAGGTTTGCGAATCTAACTCCTTGAAGGGGGGCCCCATCCATGTTCAACACAATGCTTAACGCTTTGCTAGGCTGTACTCACCGCAGGACAACTTTCCCGATTACGCCCGCGCGGAAATCCGGTTTCTCGCCGGTGTCCGGCGGCGCGCGCCGCGGTACTTATGTCGTATGTCTGGATTGCGGTAAGGAATTCGGCTACGATTGGGCCGAGATGCGCATCGGAGATGCAGTCGCCGCGCCTGTAACGGCGTCAGCTTCATTATCTGCCGCATCTGTCGCAAACCGCTAATCCGGCTGCCGCACCCGCCACGAAAAGAACTTAGTCACATTCTCCGCCGCGAGCTGCAGGAAACTCTTGTCCAGGTACGAGCGGATAGATACATAGCACTGGTCGCAAGTGTTGTGCGCCGTGAACTCGCGCGCCATCCGCCCCCGCTCCTCCAGTGGATATTGAACGAATTGCATGGAGCACGGCTGTAACATGCCGTTGCTCGTCACCACCAGAAATCGCAGGCCGGCCTTGCAACCGGGCGTGCAGCCATCGCCAAAGTAGCGCCGCGTCGCCTCGAGCGTGCTGGTGGTGTTGACGATCCAGTTGGTGTCGTCGCGCATCAACTCCACCAGGTCCAGGCCGCGGTTCATTTGACGAAGCTGTTCCGGCGTGTTTAGGAAGTAGTCGCGGCATCCGGTGCGCTTCGGCGAGTAGGCACTGTAGCAAAGGTTGACGCCCCATTCCCGCGCCTTGCCGGCGATGGCGGCAATCTCGCCCACGTTGGCGCTGGTGATGCAACTGTTCAATACGATATCGTCATGCCCCAAACGCGCCAGCCGCGGCACGATCTCGCTGAGATGCCGGTAGAGGCCCGTATGCAGGCGGAAATCGTCGTGCCGCTCATCGGGGAAATCCAGGCTCACAGAAAACTGGTCCACGCCCGCCGCGCGCAGCTCCAGGTAGCGCTCCTCGGTCATCAGCGACCAGTTCGATACCAGGATGGTATAAGGCAGGCCATCGCCGGACTTGATGTGGCGCACGATCTCCACCAGGTCG
>Ga0187855_10004148_pt1 | contig 10501 bp, 9 predicted proteins | sample June2016WEW_8_10_2_FD_132969 | JGI IMG/M metagenome (GOLD analysis project Ga0187855, IMG submission 132969) | Peatland microbial communities from SPRUCE experiment site at the Marcell Experimental Forest, Minnesota, USA - June2016WEW_8_10 | ecosystem: Environmental > Terrestrial > Soil >... | reverse complement strand
TGCCGTCGGCCATGGTCAGCACAAGCAGCCCGTGAGCATCGCGCGGGTTCGATTGCAGAACGCCCTGCGCCATCTCGCGGGCCTGCTCATTGACGCTCATAAACGCGTCATTGCGATTCTCGGAAGGCTTCCCGTCGACACCGCCTAAAAACTTTGAATCATCGAGGAAAAAAGCGGAGGTGAAAACACCCTTGTCGTTGAACTCCTCGTACAGGTAACTGGCCGCTTCGGCGACTTTGCCCAGCGGATCGCCCGGCTGCATTTTCTCATACGACAGAAACTCTTCGCGGGCGCCCCTGAAATTCAGCCTGTAGAGTTCGTTGAATCCGTTGTCGAGCATGGCGGGGGACATCGCGGCAGGTTCGGCAACCCTGGCCGTCGCTGGCGCACCCTCTAAACGCGGGCACAAAAGGGCGCACAGTGCGAGAACCGCAGCCGTGCAGGAAATCCATATCCGTCGTTCCATTTATCTATAACTCGCTAAGCCTGATGAGCCGCCGCGTGAGTCGGCTTCCGCGCAATACCGGATCACCTGATTATACTATCTGAGGATAGCTACCTTGCCGGGGTTGCCTCATGGAGCGTTCCTATAAGTTATTCATAAAAAATTGCGTAATCTGCTCGAAGAGCTGAATGCGTGCTGGGCGGTCCCCCATGGAGTGGCCGCGTCCTGGAAAGATCGCCAAATCAGCGGGATACTTGCCATTCTGAATCATCTCGTTGATGACCTCGGAAGTGTTGGAAAAGTGTACATTGTCATCCCCGGTACCATGGGCGAGCATCAGCTTGCCCACTAGATGGCCTGTCTGGTTCGAAGGGGATGATTCCTGATAGCCGGCCGGATTCTCCTGCGGACGCCCCATATAACGCTCGGTGTAAATCGTGTCGTAAAGGCGCCAATCACTTACCGGCGCAACCGAAACTCCCGCCTTAAAAACTTCGGGTGCGTCGAACAGCGCCTCGAGCGTCATGTATCCGCCATAGCTCCAGCCCCAAATACCGATACGCGTCCCGTCGACATAGGGAAGCGATTTCAAGTAACGCACTCCCGCCAGTTGGTCTTCGAGCTCGACTTTTCCCAAGCGGTGATAGATGGGGGTCTCGAATGCGTGGCCGCGGTTGTAGGATCCACGATTGTCGAGCGAAAAAATGACGAAGCCCTTCTCGGCCATGGCCTCGAGCCAAAGGAAATTCGAGCCGCCCCATTCATCCTTGACCGACTGCACCTGAGGGCCACCGTAGACATCGATCAAAACCGGATACTTGTGGGAGGTATCAAAGTGCGGCGGCTTAATCGTCAAACCATAGAGCTTGGTACCGTCATCGGCCGCGACGTCTACAAATTCCACGGGGGACAACCCATAGGCGCGCAGTTCCGCCACTTCATTTTCGTTGATAACCCCGGCGCGGGTTCCGTCGGAACGGTATAAATCCTGCCGCGGGGGCGTCATCGCGTTCGAGTATTGGTCCACAAATCCCCCCTCGTCAGGCGAGAGGATGACCTCGTGCGTGCCCGGCTGTTTGGTGATGCGTGCGATACTTTTGTCGGCAAGCGAAAGGCGGTAGAGCTGCGTCTGCCGTGCGTCATCCTTGTTCGAAAGGAAGTAAATATAGCCGTGGGCTTCGTCCACGGCGGGATGGCTCGCGGCCCCCGGCCCAAAACCACTGGTTCCCGTGATGCCCCAATCGCCGCTGGTCAGTTGATCGAGTTGTTTGCCGGCAAGGTCGTAGAGATAGTAATGACGGAATCCACTGCGCTCGCTTGACCACAGAAATCGCTTTCCGTCCGAGAAAAAATAGAGGTCGTCGCTGATATTCACCCAGTATTTGTCCGACTCGGTAAGAATCGTGCCCCGCGAACCGCCCCCCAAGTCGACCACGAGCAGGTCCAGACGATTCTGCGCACGATTGAGGCGTTGGATTGCCAGGTGGCGGCTGTCACGCAGCCAGTCGACGCGCGGCAGGTAGACGTCGGCATCGGCGCCTGTGTCCATCCATGTCGTTTCGCCGCCCGACACCTGTATGACACCCACACGCACGATCGGATTGGCCTCGCCTGCCTGCGGAAACCGCGTGTATTCAAGCGCCCCCACCGGCGAGCTCATGTCCACGATCGGATAGCGCGTCACCGGACGCTCGTCCATTTCGTAGTACGCAATTCTGGAAGAGTCCGGGGACCACCAATAGGCTGTCGTGCAATCGAGCTCCTCCGGATACACCCAGTCCAGCTGGCCCTTGAGGACGTCCTGGCTTCCTCCGGCCGTCAACGGTCTCAACTCGCCCCTTGCCAGGTTCACCACCCAAAGATTCGCGTCACGCACAAAGCTGATCCACTTGCCGTCGGGTGAAAATTTCGCATCCTCCAGGTCGGTCCCGCCGTGGACGATCTGTCTTGAAACCATGGTCTTCAGATCGAGCAGAACCAGATTCGTGCTGCCGATGAACAGAAGGGCGTCGCCACCAGGAGACCAAAGATAATTTTCCGGCTGAATCCGCCCCAAGCCGGTCGCCTGCACGGCCTGCGCTTTTTCCGGCTGCGTCAGGGCCGCAAGTGTTTCCGCTTTCACCAGCACCTTGCGTTCGCCTGTCGAAGCATCCATCGTCCACAGCTCGCTGCCGCCGGGACTCTCCCGCTCGCCGCCCTCCAGATAAGAAATCCGTTTACCGTCTGGGGTCCACTCAATCCCCGACGTAAGGTTCCCGCTCAAGCTGGGCGCACCGTAGATTCGTTCAACCGTCAGAGATTTCGCCCCACCGCCCTGCCCCCCAGCAGCCGCAGCTCCCAGCGCGATCAACAGCACCAAGCCACCCAGCTGCAACGCAAGTAGCCCCCAGCACCGCCGCATGCAGATCTCCTTAGGCCCTCTCTGCCAGAGACTCTTTCAACCCGCGCGAGGACATTTTGCCTCCGTCGCACTCCCGTTAGGGGTCCAACCGAAGCAGCCCGCAGCGGCAGCTCTCAGAAGCCAGTAGCGAGGTCGCGCAAGGCCCCGGCGGGGGCGGCAGGCGACCGGTGCTAGCGCCTTTCCGTCGAAGGCGTGGCCGTCGGAGCAACGCCGGAGACAGAGGTGTTCCGGCGCTGCCGGTGAACCAGGAGCGCGCCGACTGCAACGGCCACCGATAGCGCCCAAAGCGAACCATCTCGCAGCATCGTTTTCGGCCCGAGTTGCTCGCTCGGACCAAAGCAGCCGCAGTTGATCGACAGCCCCAACGCATAGGTGCGCACCATCAGCGTGAAGAATCCCGTAAGCAAAAGCGTGGTAACAATCGAGGAGGCCCTCAGCGCAATTCCGGTCAACAGCCACAGCCCCAGAAACAGCTCAAACGGAGGCAGAAAATGCGCCACTCGAATCACGTGCGCCGGCGGCAGCAATTGGTAGGAATCCACCTGCATCGCGAACATCGACAGCGAGGTTTTTATCGAGCCAACCGACCACGGTACGGCGATCTGCGGCTTCAGCTTTGCGTGCGCGGCCACCAGGAAAACAGACGCAAGAGCCAGTCTCCCTATAAGCAAAACAATGGGCCCCCACCGTCTGGAGGATTCGGTAGACGCCGAGATGGGCTCCGCCGCTTCGCTCATGCTATTGGGTTAGCAGCTGATCGAAGAACTGCTTCAGTACCGTCCAGGAAACCACGCCCTGGCCCGCCGGGAATTTCTGCCCCTTGTAGAAGATCCGGAAGGTTGGTGTTGCTTCGACGGGAACTTGCTTTCCGAGTGCTTTGTCCTGTTCGATGTATGCGTCAAAGGGACATGAATGGCTTGCCGGCGCAACGCCCATTTCACATCCCGCCATGAGCTTCTGGACCCGCCGGAGATCGCCGGCAGATAACGCCGCCGCCATGTACTTCTCGATGTTGCCTGACTCTCCCCAGGCATTCTGATTATCGTAAAGGGCCGCCTCGGCCTCGGAAAATTTCCCGATCGACGCCGCGGCATTGGCCCAGCGCGCTGCTTGATAGCCGTATTTGTGCATCGTTAGCGGAAAATCACGGTGCAGGATATAAACCTTTCCTGCCGCCACATAGTCGCTGATCATGGGACGCAAAGTGTATTCGTAGAAGCCCCCGCACGAAGGGCATTGGTAGTCACCAAATACCTCGAGGGTAATCGGCGCGCTCTTTGAACCATAGGTCTTCACCGGCGCGACAATGGTTTCCACGGCCTTGGCGGGCCCTGCCGCGGCATCCGAGGCTTGAACGCCCGCCGGCTGAATAACTCCGAGCGCCAGCATCAAGAAAGAGGCCCAAAGCCCTGCCTGCGCCCGGCCGGTCCAGCGGGAGTGCACAGTTTCCCTGCCAGGCACGCCACACTCAGACCAAGAACGCGTCTCTATCCTCAAATTTCCAGCCTCCTGACTCTTAGACGGACCAATGGCCGTTATTGTAGCGCGAAATATCCCTGGAGCAGCCGATCTTGCTTGAAATTGCCTGCAATCTTGCAAAGGCCGTGCCTAGAATGCATTCAATTGAATGGATTGGATATAACCACGATTCACTGAGACCCGACAAGAAGGTTTCCGCCCCGGATCATCGAACGAGAAGCGATCTACATAACAACCTATACAACTGAATATAATGGTCTTACATATAAGTTGACAACGATACACTCAATAGCTATGATAAGGGAGTTTTCTAGATTTTAAGTCCCGTTGAGCATCAGTCGGGAGGAGCCGATTACATGAGCAAGATTATCGGAATTGACCTCGGCACTACCAATTCGGTGGTCGCCGTAATGCAGGGTGGCGAGCCGGTGGTTATACCTAACCAGGAAGGGGCCAGGACCACCCCGTCGGTGGTGGGCATCACCAAGAGCGGAGAGCGGCTTGTAGGCCAAGTAGCCAAACGTCAAGCGATTACGAATCCCGAAAACACCGTCTATTCGATCAAGCGCTTCATGGGCCGGCGGTATGACGAGGTGACGCAAGAAGCTACGCGCGTTCCCTACAAGCTCGTGAAGGGACCGCACGACGATGCCCGCGTCGAGATCTCGGGCAAAACCTACAGCCCGCCGGAAGTATCCGCCATGATTCTTCAGAAGCTCAAGGCGGCGGCCGAGGATTTCCTGGGCGAGAAGGTCACCAAGGCGGTGATCACGGTCCCGGCGTATTTCAATGACAGCCAGCGCCAGGCCACCAAGCAGGCCGGTGAAATCGCCGGACTGGAGGTGCAGCGCATCATCAACGAGCCCACCGCGGCGGCTCTCGCCTACGGGTTGGACAAGAAGAAAGACGAAACCATCGCGGTCTACGACCTGGGCGGCGGCACCTTCGATATTTCGATCCTCGAAGTGGGCGAAGGCGTCGTGGAGGTGAAATCGACCAACGGCGACACGCACCTTGGCGGCGACGACATCGACCAGAAGATCGTCGAGTGGATGGTGGCGGAATTCAAGCGCGATCAGGGGCTCGATGTCAGCAAGGACCGCATGGCCATTCAGCGGCTGAAAGAAGCCGCTGAAAAAGCCAAGATCGAACTTTCGCAGCTTCAGGAAACAGAGATCAATCTACCTTTCCTGACGGCGGATGCCTCGGGTCCGAAGCACATGCAGTTGAAACTGACCCGTTCCAAGCTCGAGCAGCTCATGGAGGATTTGCTTCAGCGAACCGTGGGCCCGGTGAAGCAGGCGCTAAGCGACGCCGGTCTTACGCCGGACAAAATCGACGAAGTGGTGCTGGTGGGCGGCTCGACGCGCATTCCGCGTGTCGTCGACATCGTGAAGAACCTCTTCAACGGGAAAGAGCCGCACAAGGGAGTCAATCCCGACGAAGTCGTGGCAGTCGGCGCGGCGATTCAGGGCGGCGTGCTGGGCGGCGAAGTCAAGGACATCCTACTGCTTGACGTTACTCCGCTCTCGTTGGGCGTGGAAACGCTCGGCGGCGTGATGACCGTGCTGATCCCGCGCAATACCACGATTCCGACGCGCAAGTCGGAAGTGTTTTCGACTGCGGCCGACAATCAGACCTCCGTCGAGATTCACGTGCTGCAGGGAGAGCGGCCGGTCGCTAGTGGCAACCGCTCCCTCGGGAAATTCCACCTGATTGGAATCCCCTCGGCTCCGCGCGGCATGCCGCAGGTCGAGGTGACCTTCGATATCGACGCGAACGGCATCTTGAACGTCTCGGCCAAGGACACCGCGACCAACAAGGAGCAGAAGATCACAATTACCGCTTCGACCGGACTCAGCAAGGAAGAAGCCGAGCGCATGAAGAAGGAAGCAGACACGCATTCGGCCGAAGACAAGGCCCGGCTGGGTGAAGTGGAAGCGCGCAACCGGCTGGACAACCTGATGTATCAGACCGAGAAGCTCATCAAGGAAAATCGTGAAAAACTGGCCGAGCCGGATGTCAAGGCGACCGAGGAGGCGATCGAAGAAGCTCGGCGCGCTTTGAGCGAAGGTGGTATCGACAAGATGAACGCGGCCGTTGAGGGCTTGACCAAGGCTTCGCACCGCGTCGCCGAGTCGCTCTATAAGGCGCAGCAGAGCACACCGGGGGCGGCCGGCGGCGGGGCGCCTGGCGGTCAAGGCAACGGCGGGCCTTCGGGTGCCGCGGGTCATGGGCCGGGCCAGAGCGACGTCGTGGACGCCGAATTCGTGGACGTCGACGAATCGAAAAAGCCGAACTAAACTGCAGGGTGATCTCGCCTTCGGTGTGTGAGGCACCGAAGGCAGGTCGCCAGCCCGCCATTTCAGGAGAGCAATTTGACGATGAACGGCATACAGCGCAGCAGTCCGCCTCAAGCGGTGCAGAAAATACGAGAGGGCGTGTTCCTGGTGCAAGTAGGCATCTCCGGAAGCCCCAGCGCCGACTGGCGCAGGCTTTTCTACGACGGGCAGCAGGAAGTTACCGCGGATTTTCCGCCCCGCTCGGTCGAAATTTCCGGCAACTTTCTGCGCTTTAAGTCCGACCCGTCGACCGTCGAGCAAAAGATTCGCGTGTTGGACCTCTGGATGGAGCGGGCTAGCCGGAAGGTAGCTGCCATGGGCGGACGAACCGAAGGCCAGCGGGAGAAAAAAGAGGAGCTCGAGCGCGAAGCCCTGGAAATCGCCGAATGGAACAGCCGGTGGGCGAAGCTCTAGAGAATTTCTGAGCCGGCCGCAAAAGCGCGGCGCTTCGAGCGTTCGAGATTTGAAGTGCCAAGATGGCGACTACGACCAAACAAGATTACTACGAGCTTCTGGGAGTTTCGCGCAAGGCCTCGGCCAAGGACATTCGCGCGGCCTATCGCAAACTCGCGCGCAAATTCCATCCAGACCTCAATCCCGGCGACAAATCCGCGGAGGAGAAGTTCAAGCAGGTCCAGGAGGCCTACGAGGTTCTCTCGGATACGAAAAAGCGCCAGACGTATGATCAGTTTGGCTTCAACGTGCCGGGCCCGGGCGGCGCGCCCCCCTCTGGAGCAGGCTACGGCGGCGCGGCACCCCAAGACATCCATTTTGATTTTGGAGGATTTGATTTCGGCGGTAACGCGGGAGGCCCGCAGGGCGGAGGAACAAGCTTTCGCGATCTATTCAGTCAATTTTTCCGCGGGGCCAACGCCGCCCAGGATGGGCAGCAACATGAGCCCGGCACTGATCTGGAATACCAGATCGACATCACCTTTGCCGAAGCCATGCACGGCACGGTAAAGAAAATCAGCTTTACGAGGCTGGACGTATGCAACGTGTGTCACGGCACGGGCGCCGCTCCGGGCGATGAAAAGGTGTGCCCCACCTGCGGCGGTTCGGGGCAAGTGACGCAGGTGAGCGGCAAGATGCGCTTCCAGATCACCTGCTCGCGCTGCGGGGGAACCGGCAAGCTCCGCACCATGTGCCGCAACTGCGGGGGCGAAGGACGCCTGCCGAAAGTGGAAACGCTCGACGTGCGCATCCCGCCGGGCGCGCAGACCGGGTCGCGGGTGCGCGTTCCGGGACGGGGCAATGTGGGGTTGCACGGAGGTCCCCAGGGCGACCTCTACATCATTCTGAGGGTCGAGCCGCATCCGTTTTTCGAGCGGCGCGGCGATGATTTGTATACGGTGGTGCCGGTCACGGTTCCCGAGGCGTCGCTCGGTGCCAAGGTCGAAGTGCCCACCATTGATGGCCGAGCCCAGGTGCGCATCCCACCGGGCACCGGAAGCGGCAAAAAGCTGCGCCTGCGCGAAAAGGGAGCGCCGTCGATTCGCCAGCCGGGCAAGCGGGGTGACCAGATCGTGGAAGTGCAGATCGTGGTTCCGAAACCGGAAGACGAGCGCATACGCAACTTGATGAAAGAGCTCAGCAAGGTCGAACCAGAAGACCCGCGCCAGGGAATTTTTGCCCGCGCGGCTTTGTAGGATCGTTCGGGTCACATGGCCCGCGCGAAGCGAGGGAGACGCCGATGACGCCACGCCCCAGAAAAAAAGCCAGAGCGGGCTACATGATCAGCGCCGTCGCCGAACTCTACAAGCTGCATCCGCAAACGCTGCGCCTCTACGAGCGCGTGGGGCTGCTCAAGCCCTCGCGCTCGCAAGGGAACACGCGGCTCTATACCGATTCCGATCTGGAGCGGCTGGAAGTAATCCTGAACCTCACCCGCGAACTCGGCGTGAACCTCGCTGGCATCGAAATCATCCTCAACATGCGCGACAAAATGGCGGAGATGCAATCGCAGATGGAAGCCTTCATTAAGTTTGTTCGCACCGAGGTCGCCCGAAACTTCAACGCCCCTGACCCGCGTGCTGCCCGCAACGCCATCATCCGGGCCGTTCCTCGCCACCCGATTCGCGTCGAGAAATCGACGAGCCGTTAACCGCCGCGGCTCGGATATGCGCACGCTCCTCACCATGGCCGGTTGGCACTTCGGGGAGGCCGGCTACGGGCCCGGCGGCGCGTTCCCGTGTCAACCCCGAACCCGGATTGTCTTGTCCCCCCCATCCGACCGAGCGCAACTGCCAACGCTGCTGCGGGACTGCGCCAGACCTGCGTGGTTGAGCTGGCCGCGGGGAAAGGTGATCCACAGGTGGGGCGTACATGAGCTTGCGCTGGCACCGCGCCGCGCTTATCCTTGCGCCATGGCCCGACCAGATTGTCCGTTGTGTGAAGGCAGCGGATGGAAGGTTGTCGAGAGAGAAGATGAGGGCGCGCAAGCGCTGGCCACGGCGGAAACTGCGAGGCCCGGAGCCACTGCGGGCGAGCCTAGGATCGTGTGGGCGGTGCCTTGCGACTGCACTGCCAGCGACCGCACCGAACGCGCGCTGGCAAGGGCTCGCGTGCCGGGGCGCTACCGGCATTGCGACTTCGAGAACTTCGAGACCGACAACGACATCGAGCAGGTTTCGCGTGAACAGCTGGACGCATGGAACCGCAGTTTGACGCAGGCGAAGCTGGTAGTGCAACGGTTCGCCGAGGAATTCCCGGTCGGCTCCGACAACGGCCTTCTGCTGATGGGATCCTGCGGCGCGGGCAAGACTCACCTCGCCATCGCCGCGCTCAAGCACGCGGTCCTTGGCGGGCATGGCGGCCTTTTCTACGACTACCGCGAGCTCCTGAAGGAGATTCAGGACAGCTACAATCCGGTGAACCAGTCGACCGAGATGAGCATACTCGAGCCGGTGCTGAACGCCGAGATTCTCGTTCTGGACGACGTGGGCTCGAGCAAGCCCTCGCCCTGGGCGCTGGAAACGGTGGGCCACGTGCTCAATACGCGCTACAACGATAAGCGCACCACCATCCTCACGACCAACTTTCTTGATTCCGACGCTGCTCCGAATTTGTCCGCGCAGCCCGCCCCTTCTCGTTCCGTGGGAATGCGCACCCCTGCAATCGAAGACACCCTCACCGAGCGCGTCGGCAAGCGGATTCGCTCCCGCCTCTATGAGATGTGCCGCACGGTCGAGATTTCCGCCCCCGATTACCGCAAAGAGATCCGCAATATCAGCCGCTTCCGCGCCTAGCCGCGCCCTTGGATGGGGGCTTGGGGGGCCAGGAACTTCGCATAGCCGACTCCATCTCATTGGTATTCAATCGAGTAACAGGAGATTCGCAATAAAGGAGATTCGCATTTGCATTGGGGGGGTATCATAGGGGATAATCTTGCAGTTATATGAAGGCAAGTAGCAAACTCCGTAAGATCTCCGACCTGGCGCTGGGCCATCGGCGGCAGGGACTGGTAAAGCTGTTGCCCCCGGCGGAGGAAATCTTGCGCGGATCCCTGCTGAAGCGCTATGTGACCTGTGGCAATCCCAACTGCAAATGCGCCCACGGAGAACGGCACGGCCCGATCTGGTATCTGACCGTGACCCTGGGGCCGGGTCACACCACGGGCGGCATTATCTCCGCTGAAAAGGTGGAGGAAGTGCGCCGCTGGATCGCAAACTACCAAGCGTTCAAAGAAACATTGGAGAAGATCTCCGAAATCAACCGCGAACTGCTGCGCCGTCGCGAAGCGCTCTAAAGAGTCGCCATGAGCGAATCACGAGCTGCCTTCCATGCCTCCCTGGATGTGGGATTAGGCGGCGTGCTCCTCGCCAATATGCTGGC
>Ga0187855_10004144_pt1 | contig 10509 bp, 10 predicted proteins | sample June2016WEW_8_10_2_FD_132969 | JGI IMG/M metagenome (GOLD analysis project Ga0187855, IMG submission 132969) | Peatland microbial communities from SPRUCE experiment site at the Marcell Experimental Forest, Minnesota, USA - June2016WEW_8_10 | ecosystem: Environmental > Terrestrial > Soil >... | reverse complement strand
TTAAGAACGAACTGTTTTTTGATCCCCCCACCGGTTCGTTTAGCGAAATAGATTACATCAGGAGATTCGATGTCATCCCATGAGGCAGTGGGCACGGACTTCGTCAGTATTGTTGTTGCTGACGGAACTCGCATACACACCCAGCTCTTAGCTGATGCTCTGCGCAATGATCGCGGCCTGCAGGTTGTGGCCGCGGCTTCGAATTCCGAAGAACTGTTGGCTGCCATCAACCGCGTGCCGATTGACGTTGTGGTCATCAGTCACAATTTGGATAACCAATCTGGCCATGGCACGCAGGTGTTGCGGGAGATGCGTGCGCTTCGGCCCCAGATCAAAGGCGTCATTTTGCTGGATTCCTCCAGCCCACAGGAAGTGCTGGAGTGCTTTCGCGCCGGCGCCCGAGGCATTTTTTCCAAGCAAGAGCGGCTGGAGACGCTCTGCAAGTGCATCCGCGCGGTACATGAAGGACAGATCTGGGCGCGCAGCGAAGACCTGGATCAGGCGCTGGAAGCCTTTGCCAGCGCTCCGCTGGTGCGCACCACCAACCACAAAGGAGTCGAGCTGCTTTCTGCGCGCGAGCGCCAAGTCATACAGCACGTGGCCGGCGGGATGTCCAATCGCGAGATTGCCAGCGCCCTCGAGCTCAGCCCGCACACGGTCAAGAACTATCTATTCCGTATTTTCGACAAACTAGGCGTGTCGAGCCGCACCGAGTTGCTCTACCTCACCATGAACAACTCGCAAACCCAGTCTCCCGACCACGGCAACGAAGACAGCCAGCCCTTCTCTGCCGTCATCAAAGCCGCCGAGGCCGGCGACCCCTGTGCCCAGCTTCGGCTGGCGGAGCATTTTTCACAGATCAAAGATCTCCACGACAATCCGGAAGGAGAAAAAATGGGCTTGCAACCCACTTCGGTTTCCGCCTACATGTGGTATCTGCTGGCGGAAAAGAAGGCAGCCGGGATGCTTAAACAAATCGAGGAAGGCAAGGAAAAGATCCGCAAGACAATGTCTCCTCAACAACTCGCGGGGGCCGAAAACCGAGCTGCCGAATGGTTGAGGACGACCAAGAAATCTTCTGTTTTCGCGGGCGGCGCTGAGGTACAGACTGAGGAACTGCGGAAAGGCTTTGCCGCCCGATAGAGCGCGCTCGCGGGTCATGCATGCGACAGGACTTACACGAACATGACCTGATCGTCGGACTTGGGACTGTTTTTGCCAATCCCTAACGCGCCCAGCTCAAACCATCTTGAATGAAGATCCCTTACTTCGATTCCAGCCTCTTGCGGATGCGACGCAGTTCCATAAAGCAAAGTGCCGTTGTAGCGCACAGCACGCATCCAAACGAGATCATAAAAATCATCGGGCGCGGGCTCCTTCCCCGCCTACTAATGTATCAGGCAGTTGCGACAGCAGATATACCGTTGTGGGTACGCTGGACCCTGCCGTGCAGGCACAGTCGCGGCGGACCACTGCCTGTCTTCAATCTTGAGGCTATCAACACCCTGAGGTCGATTCACCTTTGCACTATGAAACCGAACAACCGTGATTGTTGTCTCGTGCTGGTTCGGGCAGGATCACTGAATGGAACTGGCTACGGTCGAGAATACGTTGTTCGCATTGCTGCCGACCAACTGAATCGTACCAATCACTATCACCAGGATTACGGCGAGCATGACCGCATATTCGGCGATGTCTTGACCTTCGTCGTCCTGCCAGCAGAGTTGGCGTAGAAGATGGCCCATTTCTCGCACCTCCGTCATATCGCAGCGATTTTACACCCGTTGTCAAATGCGATCCGTAGAATTCCGATCGAAACAGGACGGCGAAATCGGGGACGCTGCAAGGGCGTGGTCGGGCGGTCCAGCGCGAGGGCAAACGCAGGCGGCCAGAGAAAAGCATGACCGCCCCGCTAATGCTCACCGTCTTTGCCACCTACGGTGCTGGAATCATGGCTTGCGCAATATTGGAGTACGCGCTTTCGCCCTCGGGATCCACGGCTGTGGTCGCGTAGCAGTACGTGGTACCGTCGGTGACGTTATTGTCGGTAAAAGTGGTGGTAGAAGCCGGCGTGGAACCAATGTTGGAGTAAGCGCCACAGGCGTTCGACTCGAAGACCGCCCGATAGACGTTATAGCTGGTAACGCCCTCCGTAACGCTGGCAGTCCACGACAAGGCAACGGTATGCACCGGCGCCGCCGTCCCCGTGCCGGTCAGATTGGCCGAAGTGGGTGAGTTGGAAGCATTGCTGGCAAACGAAGCTGTTGCCGAGGCCGCACCCGTAGCAGCGGGCGTGAATGTCACTGTAAAGGAAACAGGCTGGCTCGTGGTAACGGTCACCGGAAATGAGAGACCGGTAACGGAAAACTCCGCCGGGTTTGTGCCGCCCAGGTTCACCGAAGAAACTACCACCGTACCACCGGTGGCCGTTAACGTCCCGGTTTGCGTGCCACTCGTCCCGACTACCACGTTGCCTACATTGATTGGAGTGGTCACACCCAACGTGGTCTGCGTCCCGCTCACCGCCGATCCGGCCAGCGGCACGTTCAAATTTGAGTTCGAAGCATTCGATGTGATGGAGACATTCCCGGTGAAGTTCCCGGCCGCTTGCGGCGCGAACGTCACACTGAAAGACGTGCCCTGCCCCGGTATCAGCGTCACCGGCAGCGTGATTCCAGAAACGCTGAATCCGGTCCCGCTTGGGGTCACCTGAGTTATCTGCGCATTCGAACCACCCGTGTTGGTCACGGTCTCGGTTTGAGTCGAATTCTGGCCTACTTGTACGTTCGTGAACGTGAGACTGGCGGGGCTGGGTGTCAAAGTTGCAGGAGTTACGCCGTCTCCAGATAATCCAATGTCAACCGACGTCGACGACCCGCTGACGGTCAGCGCCAGACTGCCGCTGCTGACGCCAGCAACCGTTGGCGCGAAGTTGACCCCGAAGGTCGAAGCCTGATTCGGGGCCAGGGTCAGCGGCAAGTTCAATCCGGAATAGCTGAAGCCGGCACCCGAGATGTTCGCCACCGTAATGGTCAGAGATTCGCCGCCGGTGTTTTTCAAAGTCTCGGTTTGGGACGAACTGTAGCCCAACAGCACATTGCCGAAGGCGAAGCTGGTGGGGTTCGTGGTCAGGGCTCCCACCGCAACTCCCGTGCCGGAAAGCCCGACATTCAACGTACCGACGCTACTGCTGAAAGCAACGTTGCCACTGGCGCTGCCCGTACTCGCGGGAGCAAAAACGACGCTGAAGTTAGCGCCTTGTCCAGCCGCCAGCGTCAAGGGCACATTTAGGCCGCTGACGCTGAAACCGCTCCCGCTGGCCGTCACCTGTGTGATCGTGACGCTTGATCCACCCGTATTGGTGACCGAGCCGCCTTGGGACTGATTGGTTCCAACCTGCACGTTCCCGAAGCTGATGCTGACCGGAGAAGGTGTAAGCTGGCCTGCCCCTTGGGTTTGCGGCTTCGAGCTGAGTCCCTGGCAGCCTAGAAGGCTGGCCAGACCGGCCACGATAAGCATCGCGTTCCAACGGTTTCTTAGATGATTCATATAAATTAGAATTTTCTGATTGAAAGACCAGTGTGCCGAAAAATACGGCCCACGGTAAGATTCCAGAAGTACATTTCCAGACCTGACAATAGGCCAGCCTGCGCCGTGAATCCTTCACTTTAAGAGTGGTACGTCAGATTATTACGTCAGTCTGAACTTGCGGGGTGGTGTCCTACTTTGTGTTTTTTCACCACGGAGACACAGAGTCACGGAGAAAACCTTGAACCTGCAGAAACAAGAAGGGAAGGTCTTGGCAAGCACTGGGTCTCTGTGTGCCGGAGCCTGGCCTGAGCTTAGCCGAAGGGTGACTCCGTGGTGGAAGCTGAATTTAGGACACCAGCAACGTGCGGGACAACTGGAAGGGAAAGCCCACACGATGCTAGAATTGCGTACCGCAAACTGTTGCAGGGAGACGGTAGGGCGCTTAACTCAGCGGTAGAGTGCCATCCTCACACGGTGGAAGTCGTAGGTTCAAATCCTACAGCGCCCACCATTCGCTCATCGGTATTTTGGGAAATTGGCGGGCACCCGCCTAGCCGCACCCCGGTAGTTCCTCTCACGTCACGTTTCTGCCCGCCTTTGAAATGCTAAGATTCCGGGCATGCCTTCGCGCAGCAAAGTCCAGAAAGTGACGCATGCATCAGGAAAGTCCGCGACAGGAAAAGCTCGCCCCCACAAGAGCGATGCGCACGGCGCGGCCGAACTGGTCATCATTACTGGCATGAGCGGGTCGGGGAAGGCTTCAGCGCTCAAGGCCTTTGAAGATCTTGGCTACTACTGCGTCGACAATTTGCCGGTGGAGTTGATTCCGCGCTTTGCCGAACTGGCGTTGCAGTCGGGCGAAATACCGCGCACTGCCCTCGTCGTGGATGTGCGCGAGGGTCTGCAACTGGAGAAGTTGCCGGCGATTCTGAAGTCGGTGAAGCGGATCATCCCCACGCGGGTCATTTTTTTGGAGGCGAGCGACGCCGCGTTACTGAGGCGCTTCAGCGAAACGCGCCGGCCGCATCCGCTGGGAACCGGCACGACGGTGCGGGCATCGCTCGGAGCCGAACGCCGCCATCTCCGGGCCATTCGCAAGATTGCCGACCTGGTCATTGATACGTCCAAGTTCAATGTCCATGAACTGCGGGCGCATTTGACCGACCGCTTCAAGCAGCAGTCTGGAAGCGCGCAGACAATTCTGGTTTCTTGTGTAAGCTTCGGATACAAACATGGTTTGCCGGACGACGCCGACCTGGTCTTCGATGTGCGCTTTCTGCCTAATCCTCATTTCGTGCCCGAGTTTCGCGCGCTCACAGGACGGCATCCGCAGGTTGCCAAATACATCCGGTCGTTTCCGCAAACGCAGGAATTCATCAACCGCATCTCGGAACTGCTGGTCTACCTGCTGCCGCACTACATTCGCGAGGGCAAGAGCTACCTGACCATCAGCTTCGGATGCACGGGCGGACAGCATCGCTCGGTGATGATTGCCGAAGATGTCAGCAAGCGATTGCTGAAAGCAGGCTACAAAGTCAAAGTTGTGCACCGGGACAGCCCCAGATAGGTCCAAGGCGGGTGCCTTGTCGCAGACGGGAGAAGCGCGGCTTGCCCGGGCCAGTCTGGGGAATCCCATGTAGAATTGGCGTTACCACGCATGGCAACCTCCACATTGGCGGGCGCAAAGGCAAATAAGGCAACGAGTACGAGTGCGGCAATACCGGCAAATCCCCGCCCCCTTCGTCCCATCGCCCGGCTGTTGCGCTACGTTGTCCCTTACTGGTGGCAATTCCTCGCATCCGTGGCGCTGATGGCTATGGTGGGGCTGTTGGATGCCGGGCGGGTTCTGCTCATCGGCCCGATCTTTGACCGTGTTTTGAATCCCAGTTCCCAGGGCAAAACCATTCCGCTGTTCCGCTTCCCGGGCAGCGAACGTTTTCTTAACCTGCAGCAGTTGGTTCCGTCGCACTTCCAGAATCCCTGGACCGTGGTGGCCTTTGCGCTCGTGACCGCCACGGTGTTAAAGGGGATCTTCGACTACATTGGAACCTACCTCGTCAACTACGCAGGTTTTGGAATGATCACCGACCTGCGCGACGATCTGTATAACGACATCCTGCGAAGTTCGGCGGCGTTTTTCACCCGGCACACGACCGGCACCCTGCTTTCGACCATCGTCAACGACATCGAAAGAGTGCAATTCGCCATGTCTTCGGTATTGGCGGAATTCCTGCAACAGTTTTTCACCTTCGTGTTTACCGCCGCGGTGGTGGTTTTGTTGGGAGGAAAGCTGGCCTGGGTCCTGCTGCTGTTCGTTCCCGTGATTTTGTACTCGTCGAAAAAAATCGGCCGCCAGGTGCGCACCACGACCCGTGGCGGCCAGGACAAACTGGCTGAGATTCAGAACATTCTGCACGAAACCATTACCGGCAACCGCATTGTCAAAGCATTTGGCATGGAGAACTGGGAAGTGGAGCGTTTTCGCGCCGCCGCGCGAAGGCTGTTCCGCGCGAACCTGCGACTGGTGGCGGCATTCGCCATCAGTTCTCCGTTGATGGATATCCTGGGCTCGATTGCGATCGCAATGCTGCTGCTGATGGGCCGGGACCAGATCAACCACCACGTTTTTACGGCGGGAACATTTCTGGCTTTCATTGTGGCGGTCTTCAAGTTGTATGACCCGGTGCGCAAGTTCGCGCAGTTCAATAACAATTTCCAGCAGGCCGTGGGAGCCTCCTCGGAAATTTTCCGCTTCATGGATATGGAAGACGAAGTCCGCGAAAAGCCGGGAGCCAAGCGCATGGGGAAATTTGCGCGGGGCATCCGCTTTGCAGATGTGTCTTTCTCCTATGCGAACGCAGAAGATTCGCCCGTGGTCTTGCACGATATCAATCTGGAAGTGAAAGCCGGAGAGGTCTTGGCAGTAGTCGGATCGAGCGGGGCCGGCAAGAGCACGCTGGTGCACCTGATCCCACGATTCTTTGACGTCAGCGGCGGCCGGATACTCATCGACGACAACGATGTGCGCGAGATGACGCTGGAATCGCTGCGCTCGCAGATCGGAATTGTCACCCAGGACACCGTGCTATTCAACGATACGGTGCGCAACAATATCGCCTATGGCCAGCCCCATGTATCGCCCAAGAAGGTGGAAGAAGCGGCGCGGGCGGCCCGAGCGCACGAATTCATTCGCGCGCTTCCCGAAGGCTACAACACCATGATCGGCGAGCGCGGGCTGCGGCTTTCGGGCGGAGAGCGGCAGCGCATCGCCATTGCCCGCGCCATCCTGAAAAATGCACCCATTCTGATTCTGGATGAGGCGACGTCGGCCTTGGACAGCGAGTCCGAATCTCTGGTGCAATCGGCACTGCAAAATTTGATGACTGGGCGTACTGTGTTTGTGATCGCGCACCGGCTCTCGACGGTGCGCCGCGCCGATCGTATTGTAGTGCTCGAAAACGGCACCATCAGCGACATTGGCGCGCATGAAGAGCTGATGCAAAAGCTGGGCACCTACCGGCGCCTTTACGAATTGCAGTTCGCGGAAACGTAAAAAAGAAGGTTTCAAAGTTTCAGAGTTTCAAGGTTTCAAGGTGGAAAACCGGCGGTTCATCCGATGCGCTGCAATCTTGCGCGCCTTACCTTGAAACTCTGCAACCTCGAGATCTGAAATTTATGACACTTCGCTCCATGACCGGATTCGCGCAGGTTAAAGGGCAGGTCAATGCCCAGCTCGCTTTTGCACTCTCACTGAAATCAGTCAATCATCGTTTCCTCGATCTTCATTTCCGCCTCCCCTCCGATACCGACGCACTGGAGATGAAACTGCGCCGAATTCTGAAAGAAAAAATGGCGCGTGGCCATGTGGAAGTTATCCTGAACCTGGATCGCTCCGGCACCAACGGCGTCGCGCTGAACCGGCAACTGATTGCCGGCTACGTCCAGGCCTTCCGCGCCGCAGCCGACGAATTTGAGGTTGAGGGCGAACCCGACCTCAACGTCGTGCTGAGGATGCCGGGCGCCTTGGATTCGGGCGCCGAGAAATCCGGAGACGAATTGGACGCGGCGGTGATGGCGCGAGTGGAAGAAGCGCTTTCAAAACTCAATGAGATGCGGGAACAAGAAGGCCGCAGCATCAGCGCCGAGTTGCGCGCGCGTATGGCAAATCTGGAAAAAGCCGCGGTCGGAGTCGACGCGCATCGCGGCACGATTCTGCTCAGCTATTCCGAACGCCTGCGGGCGCGCATGCAGGAGTTGCTCGGCGCACAAGTCGACAAAGAGCGCATCCTGCAGGAAGTGGCAGTGCTGGTCGACCGCAGCGACATCCAGGAAGAACTGGTCCGGTTGAATGCGCACGTGGAGCATTTTATCGATTTGCTCGACCAGGGCGGCGAAGTGGGTAAGAAGATGGATTTTCTTCTGCAGGAAATGAACCGCGAGGCCAATACCTTGCTTTCCAAGACATCCGGCCTGGCGGGCGGCGCCTTGAAAATCACCGAGATGGGGCTGCTGATGAAGTCGGAAATCGAGAAGGCGCGGGAGCAGGTGCAAAACCTGGAATGACCATCGTCTATATCATTTCCGCGCCCTCGGGTTCGGGTAAATCCACCTTGGTGAACGAACTGTTCAAGATGGTTCGTAACCTGGACTTCTCCATCTCCTACACCACGCGGTCGCCGCGGGGTAGCGAGAAAAATGGCAAGGAATATTTCTTCGTCTCCAGGGAAGAATTTGAAGCCATGATCGCGGCGGACGAGTTTCTGGAGCACGCCGACGTTTTTGGCAACTACTATGGAACCGCGCGACGCTTTCTGCGCGAGGCCGAGTCCCGTGGCCGCGATCTGCTGCTCGATATCGACGTGCAAGGCGCCAGCCAGGTCAAGCAGAGAATCCCCGACGCGGTTAGCATCTTTATTCTTCCGCCGGACCGGGAGAAACTGGAATGGCGATTACGCAACCGGGGCCTCGATTCGGATGCGGTAATCCGTCGCCGGCTGGACACGGCCCGTCGAGAGATTGAGAATTACTCGAAATACGACTATATATTAGTGAACAACTTGCTCGAGCAATCGGCCGACCAGTTAAAGGGGATCGTGGTGGCGGAGCGGTTGCTGCGCAGCGGAGTTGAACTTTCCAGTGAAGAAGCGCGGCGAGTGCAAGCGGCACAAGCTTGCCGGTTGGAAGCGTCACGTGAGCGGGTGCAGCCGATTCTGGCTTCGTTTCAACCGCAAGCGGTCAAGGGTAACTAAAGTTACGGGGGAGAGAGAGTATGAAGCTGGTAGAAGGGTTCGACAGCAACTATCGCTACATTCTGGTGGCGGCACGGCGTGCGCGGCAACTGCAAGGCGGCGCGCCGCCCGTGATCGATACCGGTTCGCGCAAGCCCTGCCGCATTGCACAGGATGAAATCAAGGCGGGCAAGGTGAAATGGCTGATTCCGGAAGTTCCGAAACTGCCGGTCGTGGCCGCAGCCGAGTCGCTAAATAAGGTGTTCGCGGAAGACGCCTAGACAGTTTCCGGCCGGCAACGGGGCGGTCCTTAAACCATGGCCGTGTTCTTGTTTTTATGAAGATTGCACTGGGTGTGACGGGCGGAATTGCAGTTTATAAAGCGGCGGAGATCGTACGTCTTCTGCAAGACCGCGGCATTCGTGTGCAAGTCGTGATGACGCGCGCCGCGCAGGAGTTCGTGCGTCCGCTCACGTTCGCCGCGCTCTCCGGAGAAAAGGTTATTACCGACCTCTTCGGCTCCGACGAATCGCAGGCGAATGTCGAGTCGGCGATCGAGCACATTGCGATCGCGCAGGCGATCGACGCGCTGCTGGTCGCGCCGGCGACCGCCGATGTGCTGGCGCGCTTCGCGCAGGGAATTGCAAACGACTTTCTGAGTACTCTTTACCTGGCAACCACCGCTCCTGTGGTAGTGGCTCCAGCGATGAACGTCAACATGTGGAATCACGCCGCCACGAAGGCGAATCTCGAAATCCTGCGCCAGCGTGGCGTTCGCGTCGTCGAACCCGGCCAGGGCTATCTCGCCTGCGGCATGACCGGCGCGGGTCGACTGGCGGAGAATGAAACCATTGTGGCGGCAGTCATGGAGGCCCTTGGCGCCGTGCAGGATCTGGCCGGCGAAACCGTTCTGGTGACGGCCGGACCGACGCGGGAAAAAATCGATCCGGTAAGATATTTGACGAACCGGTCGAGCGGGCGCATGGGCTATGCCATTGCGGAAGTCGCGCTTCGCCGTGGAGCACGCGTCCTGCTGGTGAGCGGCCCGACGGTGATTGCCGCTCCGGGCGCGGCCGAGTTGACGCCGGTAGAAACAGCGGAGGAGATGCTGACCGCGGTTTTAAAATTGCTGCCTCAGAGCACAGTGGTGATCAAAACCGCGGCCGTGGCCGACTTCCGGCCAAAGGCTGCGTCGGGACAGAAGATCAAGCGTAAGGGCGAGATGACTTTGGAACTGGAGCCGACTGCGGATATTCTGGCAGAGGTCGCGCGGCAGAAGACTGCGCAAATCGTCGTGGGCTTTGCCGCCGAGACGGAGAACGTACTCGAAAACGCGCGCAAGAAACTGGCCGCAAAATCACTAGACGCTATCGTAGTGAATGACGTTTCGCACGAAGGTGTGGGTTTTGATTCCGACCGTAACGCGGTCACGATCATTTCGCAGAGCGAGGTGGTTGAGGTTCCTGAAACCTCGAAGTGGGAAGTGGCGCACCGCGTGCTCGACCAGGTCGTGAAGCTGCGCAAGCGCGCGGCGATCCACATCTAGTACGGTTACGTAGGGATGGCCGCCCTCGGCCGTCCCGTTCGAAAGAACTCACCGCCGTTTCTCATCTTGCAATCCTGCAATTTGTTATCCTTATCCGCAATGCCCCACGTCCTCGATCCTGAACTCCGCCGCGCCCTTGCCGTGCGCATCCGCTACTACAACGAAATGGGCATCTATGATTTTTACCGCCGCCCGTCGTCGGCG
>Ga0187855_10004143_pt1 | contig 10509 bp, 10 predicted proteins | sample June2016WEW_8_10_2_FD_132969 | JGI IMG/M metagenome (GOLD analysis project Ga0187855, IMG submission 132969) | Peatland microbial communities from SPRUCE experiment site at the Marcell Experimental Forest, Minnesota, USA - June2016WEW_8_10 | ecosystem: Environmental > Terrestrial > Soil >... | reverse complement strand
TCATCGGCCGAGAGGCACTGTTGCGTAGAGGCAGATCCTGATCAGACCAATTGCGCGCCCTCCGGTGCGCGCCTAGGAAGTCTGTGCTTTTCTCTTGACTTTGACTTACATAGATGTGGCCGACTCGGAAATAACCCCCGTTTTCCCGTTTTGGGGTTACTTCCTTTCGGATCAACCTCCCGGAACTCGGCAATTCGACGAGTCTCTTTAGATTGTGATCCAGCCGACAACGGGATACAGGTTCGTCGCCAAGGAGGAGCAAAGTTTGTTGCTATGCAGGCTGGTTTGGTTTGGATGGTTTGTGGTCTTCGATGAGAACACTGAAATGGAAAGCCTTGAAGGTTGGTTTTTGGGACGCCGGTCTACTGCTGCAGGTCAACTTCTCGAATATCGCGACGCGGTTCTCTCCTTCGTTCGTGCCGAGCCACTCACGGTAACTGTGAATCGCCTCCTTCATCGGCGGCAATTGGCCAAGGTTGAGTGGTAGGTTCTCGACAGAGAAGAACGCCGTGATAATCCGCATACTGCTCCTCACATCTGCTCGCGCAACGTCCATTGCGGCGCGGCGGTTGAATTGGCTGGCGCCGATTGATCAGTTATCGAAACGATGAGTTGTTTGACCGTGCGGTGCCGTACGGCTTGAATCACAACTTCAGGAACAAAATGCTGGCGAAAGGCTCTACATACGAATTTGCAAAGTTTCTCACCCGCGTCCCCATTTGCCTTGACCGCCTCCAGCGCCTGTGAATCGTCGAGGCCCAACTGCCGTAGCAGTCGATCCCATTCTGCGATTTCGGGCAAATCCGATTGGAAGAAACCCTGATTCCGACCAGCCCAACCCTTCAATTTGAAGTGTTCCGCGTTCTGCCGATACATTCGTCGTCCTCTGCAAGCCATTCTTTGTTATGGCCGCCTTCCTGAATGTGATTTGAAACACTCTGCCGTTTCATTCGCGGTTACTTATGTGTTCTTAATCTGGTCGCTCAGCCGTAGGACTGCCATCCTCGACTCACCTGTTGGTGATTGCTGGTAGTCGTGGTCCACTCGGCGGTCAACGTCCGGTCAAGGGTCGATCACTCGAAACGCCGCGAATGCCGTTCGGATGGCTGACTCAGCCAGATCAAGTCCCAATAGCGGTTTACTGAAGTTGCAGGCAGCAGGCATACGGAACGGCAGTGCGCAGCGCCGAGGGTATGCGCTAAGCTTTCTCCAATGTCCACCGTGATCGCTCGCTTGATCGCTTATTTGTTTGCAGGCGTCCTTCACGCCGTCGGACCGCTGCTGCTCCTCATTGCCATCGTTTCATCGATCCCCAAGGTGGAATTCGTTCGAAATAGTGTTGTCTCGGACGGAACAATCATTGCCCTCCAGCCGATGTATTCGAGGCGATTCTCGAAAGAGGTCTACAAACCTGTGGTCCGCTTCGCCGACGGCTACGGCCAGACCCGTCTCTTCGTTGCCGATTCCCGTTCGGGCATAGATCCCTTGAAGCCCGGCGACTCTGTCCGCGTGCTCTACCTCAGGAACCACCCCGAAACTGCTCGCATCGACACAATCGCGCAGCTCTGGATGCCACAATTGATCCTCGCTTTCATCGGTGTCGTCTTCGTCGTATTCTCCGTGCGCATTCTGATCAGACGCAAGAATCTCAGCCGGTAATCGCCGCCGAATCGGACTACTCCTGGGTTGTGGCCAACCCTTCTTTTACCGATCGGTTAAGTGTGTGTGGGCGGTCACTCGCTCGCAGCCCTAATTTCTGAGGAATTGACATGGTACTCGTTCTTTGCGGGCTACAAAAACTTGAGCCGCACCATCCTCTGTACCTACTCCAATCGCCGTTGTGTTGTGGTTTTGTCCCTTAACCTCGACCCCCAAAAACCATGCTCGTGGCAGCTGCACTATTTCCAGCACTCACTTTTTTGTGCATTGATGCCGCGATTGGATGTTTCCGGATAGCTGGAACAATCGAAGCTGTGCAAATTACAGTAGAACGATGCGAGTTGTCGGATTTCGCAGATCAATGTTCGCGGCTGAACGGGAACGACCCAGAGTGACACCGATTCAATCGCAGGGCTCGCTGTCTCCCATCTATCTGATCCACGATTTGGCAGGACACATCGACTGCTATCGCGATCTGGCAAGCGCCCTCGGCCCGGATCAGCCGGTCTATGCATTGCGCTTCTTAAGCGATCCTCAAGCTTTCCAAAGTCTCGAGAAGCTGGCTAATTCCTACCTGACTGACTTACGGGCGTTCGATCCGACTGGCCCCTACATTCTCGGCGGTTTCTCATTTGGTGGCGCTGTTGCCTTTGAGATGGCGCGTCAACTCGAAGAGATAGGTAAAGAGGTTCCTCTTGTCGTGATGATCGATGCTTGGATTGGGGTGGCTGACCGCAAGCTCCGCTCACGCGATCAGCTTTCCATTCTTTGGGAGAAGACGAAGGAACAGGGCATTCCTTTCTTGGCCAGCAAGGTCCGCAATAAATTTGTCTCGTCGGCACAAAAAACGCTGCATCTGTTTTTGAATCTCGCCGGAAGGATTTGGCGTGGGCTCCATCTCGAGCCTCCTTCGAGAGTTCGCCTGGCCCTGCTCGAGAAGGCGAATCTCCGGCTTCTCCGGGCCTATGAGCCGCGCGTCTACCGCGGTCCAGTTCTTCTGGCGGCATGCTCCCGCAAGTTGGACTTCCTCCGCAAACGAGACGATCATTTTTTTGGCTGGGAGGTTCTGGCCGGACAGCAGTTCGAGATTTGTGCCGTCGACGCGGAACACATGTCCATCATGGAGGAGCCGGCCATTCGCGAAGTTGCACAGCGAATACAGGAAAAGCTCACGGCTCCTGAGGTGTCGTTGGGACCAATCGCGCTCCAGGGCGAAGGGAGGGAGAGCACGAACCTAAACTGATCTTCGCCGGTCCCTCGCCTCGGGTGTTGATCAGAAAGTAATCTCCGCATGGGGGGTCATTCGACCGGAACTTCGATTAGGCCGCCGACTTGCCGGTACAAGGCGTCTCGCGGGCCGGTGCTTGAACCCGGTCTCGTTACCGCAATTCGGCATGCGGTTGCGCGGCTCTGGCATCGATCGTCACAGAACCGTCGCTTAGGCCAGAGCTTTTGGCGGTCAGCCGGATCAGGCCCGCCTGTCTCGACGCGCGAATTACGACGAGCGCGCGTCCCTGATAGAGCTTGCGCCGATTCCCGTGATAGGAATCTGCGTCCTGTCCATCACCGTTTCCCACGGCCGCGATCACGCCGGGCCCGCTAATCTCGAACTGAACCTCCTGCTCCTCGTCCAGATCGGGGCGGCCATTCGCATCCACCGCCTCGACTGTCGCGAACGAAAGATCCTGGCCATCTGCTTGGAGCCCCACGCGATCCGCCGTCACACGAAGCTTGACCGCTTTTTCCGCTGTCGTGAGGACGCTCTCCGCAACAACGCGATCGCTGTGCAGGCCCACCGCCTTCAGCGTGCCCGGCGCGTACGGCACCGAGAACACCGCTTTGAACTCCTGCTCGCGGCCCGTCGGCTTTTCGCCGATGAGCTTGTCATTCAAGAACAGTCGCACCTTTTCAGTGCCGGAATAAACCTCCACTTCGAGCGCCTTGCCTTCCTCTCCAGGCCACGTCCAAGAGGGAAGTGTGGGATAGGTAGCCCACATGATCGCAATGATCTTTTTGCCCTCCGGCTCGGGCAGTCGGACGGTGGCATAAACGCGATCGCCTCCGTTCCAGACGATGTCGCGATAGTATGACTGAGGCTTTCGGAAGCCGGTCAGATCGAGATCGCCGCAGACCGCTGCGTGCCATGGATAAGGATGGAAGAAGAGTTCCATCATGGCTTTCGCGTTTGGATCGGAGTTGTTCTTGGCCATATCGGCCATCACGTCCTTTCCGTTGGCCATTCCCGTGAACATCTGATCGATCATGGCCGTGCCCGACATCATCCCTTCCATTCCCTTCGCCATTTTTGCCTGTTGCGGGGTGCCGTATTGCCACGCACCTATTCCCGATTCGCCCAGATAGTCCATGGCAGTCCATGTGAGATCGCCCAGGACATAGGGATTGTCGTGGGAGACCTGCCACAGCGGAAAGGCTTTCGCGGGCCACGACTCGGTGGTGAGCATCATGCGTGTGGGCAACTGCTCATGATCCTTCTGGTATGTGGGAAGGAGGTTGTAGTTGTAGCCGGTAATGTCCAGTTGCGAGAACACGGCCTGCGCAGTGGGCTTGGTCGTTGTGCCGGGAAACGCCAAGGTGAGGGGGCGCGTGTCGTCGAGCGCTCGCACCTGGTCGATAAGTTGTTTGCCGAGAGCGGCGCCCCGATCCACTTCCAGTTCCGGAATCTCGTTACCGATTCCCCAGATCACGATCGATGGATGATTCCGGTCCCTCAGCACCATCGACGAAATGTCCTGTTTCCACCATCCGTCAAAGTCGCTGCCGTAGTCGAACTTAACCTTGTGCGCCTGCCATACGTCGAACGGTTCATCAAGAACCAGCAGGCCGAGACGATCGCACGCGTCCAGGAACGCGGACGACGGCGGGTTGTGCGCCGTGCGGACGGCATTCATGCCTGCGGCCTTTAGCAGTTCCACCCTGCGCTCCTCGGCGCGATCAAATGCGGCGGCGCCGAGAGGCCCGTTGTCGTGATGAACGCTGCCCCCGGTCAGCTTCACGGGATTGCCATTCAGCAACAGCCCGTTTTCTGCCGACCACTGCAGCGATCGGATGCCAAAGGTGGTGGTCACCTGGTCGATGGGTTTGCCCTTTTTCCGAATCGTAGAGACGGCGCGGTACAGCGTGGGCGACTCCGGCGACCAGAGCGCGGGATTTGCCAACACGATTTCCTGAGCTGCTTCGTCTTCTCCGCCCGGAGCGACGCTCAACTTTGACTGCGCGCTGCCAATTTTGCTGTTCGTTTTGTCGAGCAGCGTAGTCTCCAGGGTCACTCCCACGACGGCCGATGATTCATTTGCCACCTGCGTATGAATGGAGACCTTCGCTGACCTGCCCGTCGCCTCCGTCGTGGTAATGAAAACTCCCCAATGTGCTATGTGCGTGCGATCAGTTACGAGGATGCGAACGTGCCTGTAGATACCCGAGCCGCTATACCAACGACTGTTCGGTTGCGCCGAGTTGTCCACACGCACCGCCAGCACGTTTGCGCCTGAGAATTTCAATTCGGGCGTAAGGTCGAAAGTGAACGCCGTGTAGCCGTAAGGATGCGTGCCCAGCTTGTGTCCATTGAGGTACACGGTGGCGTCGCGGCATACGCCATCGAACTCAATGCTAACGACTTTCTTTTTCCAATCGTCAGGCGCACGGAATGTTTTGCGGTACCAGCCGATACCCCCGGGGAAGAAGCCTCCGCCCGCGCCGCTCGGATTGTCCTTGTCGGGCTTGCTCTCTATGCTCCAGTCGTGCGGCAGATCTACTGACCGCCAAGACGCATCCGCAAACGAAGGTGCCTCCGCGCCGCTGGGGTCGCCAAGAAAGAACTTCCACCCGGCGTCGGCAGCGAACTCCCTTGAGCGTGGGTTAGAGTTTGCAGCACTCCTCGAAACAGGAACGAAGCACGCAAGGAGTACGGTGAAAAGGATCGGTCTGAGATACGAGAGTTTCATGAGGACCTCTTACTGGTGTGGACCTTGCCGAAATTCTCTCACCTCAGGCATTTCATCATTCGTTTTCAGTGTTCCGGTCGAATTGTGGACTACTCTTCCCTTTGACGATTGTTCGCCTAAGATTAGGCATCTCCATTTTCCCAATCCATTCCGGAGGACAGTAGGATGAATTTCCGTTTTTTCCAATCCACAATCGACGTCAAGAGCGAAAATTCAACGGAGAAATGGGGAGATCGTGATGGAAGGCGGACAGACAACATTTGAGGTGAAGATTAGGTGGATGCGAATTCTGATCGGCGGATTTCTCGCCGAGGCAGTTTTGATCCTGCTGTTGATTCCCGTGTCGATGAAGTGGGGACAACCACCACTTCTATACCTGGCACCGGCAGGATCCTTGGTGCTGTGTTTCCTATTTGGGTTCTGGGTAGGACGCGGGGTGAAGTCGAGGTTCATATTGCACGGTCTCCTTGTGGGCGCGGTGGCAGCGGCGATCTATCTGGCGCTTACCCGTCTTGGGCCGGAGCCTTGGGCCTACGTCGTGGCACACGCGTTGAAGTTGATCGGCGGGGCGAGTGGGGCATGGGTGGCGGGGCGCGGTCGACGATGACGCCGGAACAACTCGCTACAACGTGCGCTCCGTGTTGACCAAGTTGTAATTCAACGGTAGGGGGGTTATCCAACCAGAACTCGAAAGAGTAAGCACAGATGAGTTGCATTCTTTCAACGTCAATGCGCGGAATGCAATCGGCCGAGATGATAGCTGAGGCCGGTATTCCAGTTCATCTCGTCGAGTCCTGGGTTGCCTGGCACGACGAAGCCGTTGGATTGGTGGAAGAAGCCAAAAGCAGTGCGGAAGTCGATCCGATCATTCAGGCGGAATTGGACGCCGACATTCTGATCCAGGGCAAAGTCCTGGTACGAGGCGTACTGGGAGAACGCCTTCTTGGTGTAAGCCGTCATGCCTGCCTTGATGCCATAGAAGGGCTTGACACGTGCGTGGTCGAACCAGATCAAGCGAGCGCCGAGGGGCAGGATCCCGATGCCGGGGATGGTTTCATACGATTGCGAAAGCCGATCCCCCCAAATATCGGTTTTGCTGGGCTGGCGGAGGATGATCATTGGCAGAAACTCCGCGGAATAATCTACGTCAGCGCCCATGACCCTGCCCCACGAATGCCGGTCGTATTCGATGACCCCGAGGTTGAGGTAGCTATACCAGTCGTCGGAGAAGAGGTGAATGTGGCCAAAAGAGTTCAGGCTTTCGAAGACGACCTCGGTTTCGACTGGACGGCGAGGCGCAGTTTGGGACGGTAATACGATCTCCGATCCGAGGCGCGGGATCCAGACCACGCCGGCGGAGATCCGCCCAAAGTAATCGGGTATGCCAGCGAGATGATAGGGGACGGCTCCCTGGCTGAGCGGAGTGATGGGGTCGAAGTTGCTGTGCTGCATGCCGCCCTCGACACGGAATGCGGTGTGAAGGCCGATGGGAGTGTCGATGCCCCCACCGAGGAATTCGGCAAAAGACGCGATGGTGCCCGTATTGCCGTTCTTGAAGCCGGTATTGGCGGTGCTGAACCAGGTGCCGTTCAGGGCGCCTTCGCCGGCCAGGGCCTCAACGTAGAATCGCTCACGGTGAAACGTCCCCCCGTACTGCCCACCGCTCATGATGAAGAAGGCGTGCTGTGGGTCGCCGAGATTGTTTCCGCGATACAGAGAATAGTCGAGCTTGATGCGCAGATGATGCCATTCCGGAAAGGCAACGCCGGCATACATCCCGTTCAGTGGCTGGTGGAAACCGGGGACTCCATTGAACGAGTTGGAGAGCCAGGTGTATCCGGCGTAGATCTGGAATGGCGGAGGCCACTTTGGGGGGTCGACCGCATCGATGGAAGGGCAGGCTAACGCAAGAAGCAGTAAATAGCATTTCCTATTGGTCATCCGAGACCGACTCTCCATCGGCTATTGCGCGGGTTGGGGAGGTACGACAGCCCAGCCTCCGTTAGTGCCTTTGACTAGCGTAACAGTAGCTGACTGGATGGATGTGTCAGCAGCGATCTTGGGAAAGGTCCTCATCGATTCGGGGGTGCGGGCCCAGTCGGGGATGCCTTCAACCTCATAGCGGTAATTGACGGTGTATTGCGTGGGGTTGGAGGGGTCGTTGGGGGTAGCCTTGTCGATGGCAGTGACGTTGAAGTGACCGAAACAGAAGTTGCCGTAACCTGGCTGGTTTGGATCGGGAGTCCAGGCGGGTCGTCCCTTGTCGGAGAGGTCGTAATTATTGACCTGTTTTGAGCCGACGAGAAAGCGCTTCTTTTCCGCGGACCCACGAATGAGAAGGCTGGCATCGGTGAGGGCGTTGTAGTCGCGGATCTTCTCGTCTTTGGAGGGGTCGGCCTGAGCAGGCAGCTTTATTGGTTCGGGCCACACGCATTCGTGTCGTCCGGCGAAAGACTTGTTGATCGCGGATTTGAATTCCGCCTGATCGACTTGTTTCTGGCAACCGATTGCATATGCGAAGAGCCCGGTTAACGCGAGCGTCAGGGCGATTCTTTCACGCATCCCAATTCACCTCAAATATTTGGATGCGCGGAAAGGGGTTGAAACGATTGAGCCTTGATGTGGATTCAAAAAAGTGAAATGATCCGCCCGGTTTTGTCGTTTCGGAGTCACTTCAGTATAGCGGGCGACCACACTCGGAACCGAGAATTGATCTCGAGATTCAACTCGTCACGTTGGTTCAACTGCTCTTGTATGGCTGAGATCGTGGCGCAGCGATCAGAGGAGGTGAGGCACCAGGGCAGCGGTCCGATGAGCATAGGTGGCATACGTCTCGCCGAACTGGGAGCGCATCCACTGTTCCTCAATGCGTAGCTTGATCCAGAACACGAGGAAGATGAGAACGAAAGCGATGAACCCGCGCACTTGGGAGAGGGCAATCGCGGTGCCGAGGAACCCGGTCAGAATGCCGGTGTAGATGGGGTGACGGACCACGGCATAGGGGCCGCTCGTGATCAGCTCGTGGTCCTGCTTAATCGTGACGGAGCGGCTCCAGTTGCGGCCGAGGTGCTCGCGCGCCCACACGGCGAAGAGGAGGCCGGTGATCATCAAAGCAGCTCCCAGCCAGAAGGGCCAAAATCCAACCGGCCAAAGCTGGAGGTAAAGCCCGCGCAGCGGGATGCGAGTTGTCGAAAGGAGGACGATCGCAATTAGGAAAACGAAGACGCGGAGAATGCGCGAAGCGACCGGCTCGAGGCGCTGGGTGGTCTTGGTATTGAAGGCTTTGATCTGCCAGTAGAGAAGGAAGGCGATCCAGACCACGGGAAAGAAAGATTCGTAGAACCAGAGCACAAGACCTCCGGGCGCTAAGAATACTACGTGGGCGGCCCGGCGGAGTTCCAGGACACGCGACATTTCGCGGCCCTATTGCCGATCAACCGCGCATCCGGTCACTTTACTCCCGGCTGGGGTCTATCCGGAAGTGATCCGATTTTGGGGCAGCTTCCGAGGTGGGGGTGACACATCCGAAGTAGCCGGAAACTCGGCAGCGACGGAATATCGACTGTGAACTGTAGCGATGAGAAGACCGCCGAAATAATTCCTGCGCCTGTGGAGGTGAAGAACTAGACTGAGCCCTTATGAAAAAGCGAAGGCCCAATCTTGTGTTTGTGGCTGGTGTCGTTGCACCATTCGCAGCGATCCTCCTCTACGGACTGGTCTATGGGCTGATGACGTCGTTGAGCCGTGACGTCGAAAGGGACTGGGATTTCCGGCTCTTCATTGCGGCGGTGGCAATGACGGTGCCAAGCATATTGACATTTGTCCTGGCCCTTCGCCAATTCAGGCAGCATAAGCTATCCATGTTGTCCATAGTCGGACTGGTCCTAGCGGCTCTAACCCTGGGCCTGGTGGCCAAACCTGCGCATGACGGAATAGTCCGTTCGAGGCAGGAAAGGAATATGGCACTGCACGACGTGGCCGCGCCCCAGTTCGAAACCAGGGATATCGCGGGAAAGGTTCAACGACTCAGCGACCAGAAAGGCAAGATTGTGCTGATCAACCTTTGGGCCACGTGGTGCGCACCTTGCCGGATCGAAATGCCGAAGCTTGATCAACTCTACAAAGAACGCAAAGAACGCGGACTTGTCGTCTTTGGCCTCTCTGCCGAAGATGCCGAAACGCAGGGGAAGTTCCTTGCCAAGGTTCCTGTCAGCTATCCATTGCTTACGATGACCGAGGGAGTTCCGAACTTCTATCGTGATGTTGCGCGTTACCCGGCTTTGTTCTTGGTGGATCGCGATGGCCAGCTACAGCCCTTGTCGGGACCGAGGGAATCGTTCACGAGCGTTGAGGCCGCTGTGGATAAACTTCTAGAGATGCCGTCGCATTAGGACTCAGTTGCCCCTTTTCGTTGCTTGTTGCTCTCGGAGTAGTTTGGGGCGGTTGGTGGCGCATCCGGAAGTGACCTGGTTTTGGAGCAGCTTCCGAGTTGCAGTCACTTTGCTCCTCCGATCCCCCCAAGACGATTTCAGATGCCTGCGGCGACTGCGGCGGCCAGATCTTTCAGCTGTTGTTCGTTCGCCGGAGTCATGCTGATGCTGAAGTGGACATTCCCCTTCAGCACAAAAAGGTCATGGTTGCTGTCAAGCGCCCTGTCGCTGCTGGCGTGAGACTTGACCCAGTATGCCGAGTCCCCGATCGAAGGTTTGCCCTTGGAATCGTCGGCTGTGATGGCATATGTGTCGAAGTCCTGCTTGGCTTTCGCAGGCGATGCCTCTGTGTAAACCGTAAGTTCGATCCGCACGATTCCGCCGTGTTCTACGATGTACGAACAACTCCAACCCCAAGCGCCGCCGTACATCGGAGGTGCTTTTCGTGCCTGGGGATT
>Ga0187855_10004142_pt1 | contig 10511 bp, 8 predicted proteins | sample June2016WEW_8_10_2_FD_132969 | JGI IMG/M metagenome (GOLD analysis project Ga0187855, IMG submission 132969) | Peatland microbial communities from SPRUCE experiment site at the Marcell Experimental Forest, Minnesota, USA - June2016WEW_8_10 | ecosystem: Environmental > Terrestrial > Soil >... | reverse complement strand
GACGGTATCGTCTGGGCCCAGCAGGTACGTTACGCGCGTCTGGGGCGGCTCCGCGGCGCCAGCCGGCTGCGCGGTCACGCCAGCCGCGGGTTGTTGCGCGACGGCTGGCACACATGCCACCCACAGAGCCAAGGCGACGCCGACGGGAATTGCGGCGCGCTTCATTGGTTGTTCTCCTGGAGCGTAGCCGCCTGCGGCTCGTCCGGGACTTGGCCTCTAGTGGTCTCCACGAGCTGGCGGAGCTGGTGCATCTCCATCTTCAATTGGCGGACGGCGCCCTCCAGCTTTTCCATGCGTGGCGCCGCCGTGGCGCCGGGCTCTCCATTGCCATTCGGCAGCTTACACAACGCCGCCCGGGCAAACTCGGAAACGCTGCGCGCGCATTCCATGAGAGAGAGATCCTTGAGGCGCTCGTATTCGTCTTCCGAGAGACGGAAACTCACCATCCGCGTACGTGTTTTGAACACGGAAACCTCCTTCCTTTCAGGTGTATCTGACGATTTCCGGCGGTTGTCGCCGGCGATGATGGGGGAACTTGAACTTACTGGCGGCTGACGGTGGTCACCTGACGTGTGGCCCAGTCGCCCGCACTGCCTGCCGGCCTTACCGACTGGCGCGGGATGGCGACGGCGAGGGAGCGCTGCAGAAGGGTGATAGAAACGATCAACCGCTCGGAACCGTCGACTTCGGCGAGGATTCCGGTGACGCTGCGAAGGGGGCCTTCTTCAATCGTCACGGTCTGCCCGGCCTTCAAGAAAGGCCAAGGCTGCGCCAGGAGCCCCGATTTGACAATTGCCTGCACCGCGGCGATTTCATCCTCATCCACCGGAATAGGCGTCTTACCGAGTCCCACGATGCGGACCACGCCAGGAATCAACAGCGCGGGTAAGCGGTGGCCGATGTCCAGGCGGCAGAAAACATATCCGGAGAAAAGGGGCAGATCTACGTCCTGCATCCGATCCGACCATTTGCGCCGGCTGCGGAACAATGGCAGGAACTCGGTATATCCGCGGAGTGCGAGGCCGGCCGCGACCGCCTTCTCGCAACGGGATGCGACTTGCAGCGCATACCAGGGAAACACGGACGGTGTCTGACTTAACATTTGGTTAACAATCCGAGAGTCTGGAGGAGGCGCGCGAGCTACCGCCCCTTGAGTCCCAGAGCATGAACTTGTATCAGCACGAACGGAACGGGTAATAAGTGACTGTAAAGGGTGTGACAACATTTGTCAACATGATGCGAACCATTTTCCACGTCAGAAAAGTCCGGTACTGGTAGGCCTATCGTTCCTCCAAAACTCCTAGTAGCCACCCAGTACCAGGGTAGTACTCCGCGGCTTGACAGGGCGGCCACAAATGGATTTCGCACCTGAAATTACCTGAATACGGGAGACGAACCGCGGGTATCGTACCAACTGGGATATATTGATGTAAGGCTGGGTAGTAAGTCTAAGAATCCAGAATAAACAATTTTGAGAGGAACACATTGCAGACCGCAATCCTGACGTGTAAGAACCCAACCGCGGTGCAGGAATACTGCCAGAAGAAATTCGAAGGAATGGACGTCTGGTATTACTCAGTTGCGGCGCGGAATGAGAAATGCATCAAGTACTACCTGGCCGCCAGCAAAGAGAACCAGAAGTATGTGAGGATTGCGTACCTCCAGGCGTTCAAGACGCCGTTCCCGGAGCAGGAGGCCAACCGCACTCTGAAGTCGCTCGAAGACGAACCGCAGATCTCGTCGTCGGAGTGGCTGGAGAAGGCGGAGGACAAGGTGGCCTCGGCCGATGCAACGATCGCCAAGCTCGAGATCTGGAAGGAGAAGCAGAAATACCAGGAAGGGCCGGACTTCTTCCTGCGCATGCAAACCCTGGTGGCGGAGTTTGACCCCAGACTTTGCGATCCCAGGGGGTTCAAGACCGAATCCGAGGCGCGGCGGGTAGCGCAGCTTACGGGGAAGACTTCCAAGTCAGCCAAAGAAGTCAGCGCCGAATTTGACGGGATCATCGGCTTTAAGCAGAGCGCGGGCGTCACCTTCGAGGCGAGCAGCGACAGGTGGGGCGAGATCGCAGGGAGGCTCGATGAGGAGGAGTTCAAAGCGGGGATTTGGGGGAAGGGATCGGCGCAGGCCAAGATGGAACACCTTGGTTTCAGCACCGAGATACAAGCCGCCATCGCCATCGGAGCCCATCTGAAAGTGGAGGGCGACTGCACCTGGAAAAAGGGGGACTACGGGCTGAACCTGCAGGGCGGCTGCAAGCTGTTCGCCGGGGCCAAGGGCTCGTTTTCGGCGGTGCTGAGCGCAAAGGCTCGCGAAGGACTCAATGCTTCGATCAGCGCGGGCGCGTTCGCGGGCTTCGAAGCTTCGGTGCATGGGAGCTGCGCCTTCCAATACGACGGCGACGACCTGTACCGGGTGGATGCGTCCGCCGGCATTACTTTCGGAGTAGGAGCGACCTTCGAGGCTTCTCTTAGCGCCAATATCTTCGGACCTACGGTAATCACAGTGGGTGGGTCCGTGACGGTGGGCTTGGGAACCTCGACTTCAGTGACAACGTCGGTCAATTTTTCCGGAATATACCTGGCGGGCCGGGCGGAATTCACTAAGTTGATCTACCTTCCTACAATTATGAGAGGATACTCCCCCGAGCTGATGACGCAGGACAGGAAGAATCTTCACTACCTTGAGAAGTGCCTGGCACGCATCGACAAGGACAAGCAGAGCCTGATCGAAGCCATGGAGGGTTACGAGAAAACGCCGGAGGATAGCCGGACGTTGCTGCGCAAGATGGACCTCTGAGTTTAGGAACCGGAGCGACGAGGGTACCCCTGCGAGCGGGACTTAAAAGTCCCGCCGGCACGCTGAAGCGTGCGCCACGCGCCCCATGGATCAGGTGGATAGGGTCTCGACGGCGTCCAGAAGCTCGTCTGCTTTCCCGGCGCCCAATAGCACGGCCCGGGCCCGCGGCTGAAGCTCCAGACTGCCTTCGCCGAAAATTGCCGTGAGACTGACATAGGTATAGATGTCCCGTTCGGTCTCGAAGCCGTAGGTGCGGGCCTGTTTGGCGGCGCGCTCCACGAAGGCATACAGCAACTGCCCCGGTGCGCGTTCCGGCAGATCCGGCAGCAACTGGAGGATGGCGGCCATCATGCGCCGATGGAACTGCTCGCGGCAGGCATCCTCCAATACGCTGAACTGTTCGGCGCGAATCGTCAGCACGTCAGACTCCGGCTTCCAGCCCCACATCCCGCGTCAGCCACCAGTGCACCGCGGCGAACTCGGTCTTACTCGAAGAGGCCACGCTGACTGCCAGCGGCGCGCCCACCGTTTGTTTGGCCAGCAGGACGGTCTCGCCGAATTCGACGATGCGAGTCATGGCGCTGGAGAACCAGATCAACTGCATGCCGTTGTCCTCGACGACCTGATTGAACTTCCGCATGGCGCCTGCCACCGGCTGCCGGTTCGAGAGCATAAACTTCATGGGCTTCGGCTCGTAGCGGGTGTTGACGTAGGGCATATAGCAGAGCAACTCGGTGAGAGAGCCGCTCACGACGGTCAGGCCCGCGACGTCGAGGTCGCCGAAATCTCCGCCAAAGACGGAGTAGCTGGTTCCGATTTGGAGTTCGTCCGGCTCCTGCCCGACGAGGAAGACATCCAGGTAGGGATCCTCGCGGGAAACGGCGAACAGCTCATACCCGGGAGGAAGCGAGCCGGTGGTGGCCTCGAAGATCTCCCGCAGGGCCGGCGCCGTGGGATCGACCGGACCGAAGTCCAGGCCGCCCACGCCGTTTCCGAAGCGGCGCAGAAAGGCGCGATGAATGCCGCTGAAACGGGTTCTGGCCAAGGTTTCCAGATCCGTTAGCCCGGCCTCCGTGCAGGGACGAATTGCGTCCAGCACGGCGGGCTGCAAGGTGCGGATATACTCGATTGCGCGATCGATAGTGGTGTCGTTGGCATCCGCCATAACTGGCTCTCCTTGATCCATTAAAAACCGAAATTGGGCGGCATTCCGTTGGGGTCCGGAAGGCCGCCGGCCGGGTAGGCATCGGAACGGGCCGCGCCTCCGGCTTCGCATAACATCTCGCCAAGGTACCGGCGGCAATTATTGCAGGAGGCCTGCAACTGCCCATCGGTGCGTACGCCCTGAGGCGCGCCGACCCACATTTCAGCCATCGAACTGACACTCAAGCCCAGATGTAAGGCATGCGTCAGGAGCTTGGAAGCGGCGCAACTCCCAAATGTGCCCCCAACCGGATTGAGGGCAGGCGCAACAGGATAAACGCGGGATCCGCGTGTGGCGCTGTGAATGGTGTTGGTCGGGTTCAAGCCGGGCGACCAATAGGTATTGGGACGCGCGGAGTTGGCGCCTAACAGGGTAAAGACTCCGGAGATAGCCCGCAACCGCACCGGGTTACCGGCTGAATCCACGCCTCGCAGCACGCCGAACATTCTTCCGCGAGCGGCGCCGCCAACGAGGGCCAGCACCGAAAAATTGATTCGAGACCCGCCGAACGAGCGCAGCCAGGCCCAGTTTCGCGCGTTGGCCCAGGCGTTGACTGCCAGATTCGCGGCGTTCCTCTTGGCGTTTGCGGTGCCGACAAAGGCATTGTAGCGCTGGGTCCAAACCTGGACGCAACTGCGAATCTGGTTTCTGAGCGCCAACATATCGCCCACGGCTTGATTCGCGGCGATATTGGGATCGATGGAGTGGTATACGATGCCCAGTTGCGCCGCGGAGCACAGCGGGCAAGCGCCGCCGTGGTGGTGCGGATCGTTGGGTGCGGCGGTGGCCAACGCCTGACCGGTTCCAGCCAACAACAGGGTTCCAGCATGTCCCGCGACCGGCCAGTTTGCGCCGGGGCCTGCCAGCCACCCGGCCCCGGGCGCGCCAGGCTGCTGGTTGGCGGCCTCGTGCGCACAGGCCACCTGTGCCTGCGGCCCGATGGCGGCGGCCGCGGCCACGGGCGGATTTACAGCCGGCAGCCACGAGACCTGGGAACAATTGGGCACACAGTCGACATCCACAGTGGCAACAACCGGCGTGCCATGCAGGGTATAAGTCACTTGAAATTGAGCCACGACGGGTCCTACTATGGCAGGGCTGGTGGCCACGGCTTCCGCCTGCGTGTTGGCATTGTTGCCGGGGAGCACGCCGCCTGGAAAGCGGGCGTTCAGAGGATTGATCGCCTGCCAGGCGTAGACTCCGGCATTGCCGTGGGTGCAGGCTGCCGGAACGCCAACGGCGTTCAGCGCGGTGACCGCGGGCCCAGCCGCGGCCACACCCCACGCGGGTACGCCGGCATATTGCTTCAATAACTGCGGATTGGGAGGGGCCGCGGCGGCTTGCGTAATGGTCACGGCGACGATGTGGCATTCTATCTGCGCGCGCGCTACAGCTATGCCCACCGTGTAAGTTACTTCGACATCCGTGGTTCCGCCGGGCGCGCCGATGGTTTCGAGCGTGGCGTTGGCATTGTTGCCGGGGTTCGCGCCACCCTGAAACTGCACGGTGAGGGCTGCCGCGCCGCCGTGCGCCAGGAGTTGCCAGGCGAATGTACCTGCACCGCCAGGCGTGCCGACGGCTAGGAGGGCCTGTGTGGCAGCCGCAATTCCGGCGCCGGGTAAAGCCATCAGGACCTCGGGCGCGGGCTGAATCTGCACGGAGATCACCCGGACGCGCACAGTAGCCTGGACGACGCGGTTAAACAAGGTGTAAGACACCGTCACGTTGGTGGTTCCGGCGGCCACGGTATCGAGAGTGACAGGAGTAACGTTGCCCGGATTTCCCGTGGCTGGGAAGTCGACTTCGACGCCGGCGTTCTGGATGGCCCAAGCCAGGGTACCGGCACCCACCACTTGGGGCACCGGATTGGCGTTCAACTGAAAAGTGTTGGCCGGCGCGCCGGCCGCATGGCAGACCACTTCGTAGTCCGGCGCCTCCTGGATGGCGACGCTGACTACGTGGACGTTTACCGTGGCGGTCGCGGTCACTCCGGCAGCCGTATAGCTGACGGTAACTAAGGTGGTCCCGGCGGCCACCGTCAGAGCGTTCACTGTGGCAAGATTCCCGGCATTGGCCAGACCGCCCGCGAAGCTGGCTACGCCGGTGTTGGCCACTACCCAGGCGTAAGTTCCGCCTCCTGGGGTGCCCTGCGCGTTGAGCGTCGCGGAGTTGGCGACGGCGCCCACAGCGTGCATGGCGACGGCGGTGTCGGGAGCTTCCACGATGGTGACCTGGACTACGGTCACGGGAACGGTGGCAGTGACGCCGACGTTCAGCAATGTGTATTGCACATCCACCTGGGTGACGCCGGAGGCCACGGTCTGCACGTTGATCTGGGCCTGGTCGCCGGGATTCAGGCCGCCAGGAAAATCCACGATGGCATTGTTCTGAATCTGCCACTGATAGACGCCATTGGCCGGCACGCCATTGGCGGTAAGTGGGAGCAGATTGGGAAGAGCGGGCGCCGTATGGCAAACCACTCCGATGGGCGGCACCTGCACGATTTGCACCTGCACCACGCGGACCCTGGCGCCGGCCAGGGCGGTCTGGCCCTGATAGACGTACGAGACCAGCAATTGCTCGCTACCGGCCTGGAGAGCCGTCAGCGTCAGGGTGGCCGCATGAATAGGACCCGCAATGGCGACGACGCCCTGGGGGTTGAGGATACGCCAGGTTAAGAGCCCTCCGTCGGGCGGCGAGATATTGATCGCGTGCACCTGGAGAATGCCGTTACCGGGCGGCGGAAGGGCTATGGCGATCTGGGGCGCCTCCTGAATCGCGACCGTAACCGGGACGTTGGAGCATCCCACAACCACCGACGGACAAGAGGGCGGGAATTGCTGCAGTTGTTTCTTGATACCCAGAACCAGGTCGCGGATGCCTGGCGCGGGGTTCGATTTGCCCGGAAGCGGTGGCGCGTCCGGCGGCAAATCGATCGGGCGGGGGCGCACAATATCCCGCGGGGGAAGTGGCTTTTCTGCCATTGAAGGCCGTTGGTGTCATGTTAGCGCATCCCCGGAGAATGGCGGTTGCGCCGCGGCGCGAATCCTCCTATATTACGGAGCACGCCATGACTACTTCTTTTCCGCGATCGCCCCTGTCCCTTTGGCTGGCGGAATACGGTCCCTATGAACCCAGTGAACCGCTCGCAGGTGACGCCACGGTGGATGTGGCCATCGTGGGTGGCGGCTTCACCGGCATCGCCACCGCGCATACGTTGCTGAAAGAACAGCCATCCCTGCGCGTGGCCGTGCTGGAGCACGAAACCGTAGGCTATGGCGCGAGCGGGCGGAACGGCTCGTTCTCCATGACGGTAGTGGGGCTAGGCATCGGGCCGACCGCGATGCTGAAGGGCAAGACCTTTGTGCGCGATGCGCACGCGTATATGGAACGGGCCGTGGATGGGCTCGAATCGCTGATCCGAGACAACCTGTTGCAATGCGATTACATCCGTCCGGGGTTTCTGCGCATGGCGACCACGCCGGGTTACGTGAAGCGCATCCGGCACGACATCGACCTGGCGCACCAGTTAGGCATAGAGGGCATCGAGTGGCTGGATCGGGATGCGGCGCGCGCCAAAGTCGATTCGGAGCTGTACCTGGGCGCCTGGTGGGAACCGCGGCTGGGGCTGATCAATCCGGCCAAACTGGTGCGCGAGGAGAAGCGGCTGGCTGTCGCGCGGGGGGCGCAAGTCTACGAACACACGCCCGTGGTGGAAATCCGGCGTGGCACTAAGTTCAGTCTACGGACGCCCGGCGGTACGCTGACTGCTGAGAAAATGGTGCTGGCCACCAACGCCTACTCACACCTGATTCCGGAATTAAGAAGCAAACAGGCGCCTGCCTGGACTTATATGATTGCCACGGAGCCCCTCAGCGACCGGCACTTCGCCCAGATCCGGTGGCAGGAGCGTAACGGCGTGGAGGATGCGCGCAACCTGATCCACTATTACCGCATTACGCCGGACAACCGGCTGGCGATGGGCGGCGGGCCGGTGGGACTCAGCTCCGGCGGAAACATGGATGCGGATTCGAGCGAACCGGCCTGGCGGCATTTGGAGGAACATACGCGGCTGCTCTTCCCCGCCCTGAAGGATGTGAAGATTACGCATCGCTGGGGCGGCCCGTTTTCGGTGACGCTGGATCTTACGCCGGCGCTGGGCTACCTGGGCGACCCGCGGGCGGTATACAGCCTGGGCTGCATGGGACACGGCGTTTCGACCACACATCAGAACGCGATCACGCTGACGGATTTGCTGCTGGAGCGGAAGACTGAGAACACGGCCTGTCCGTTCGTGAACCGGCGCGTGATCCCGTGGCCGCCGGAGCCGTTGCGCAGCGCCGCGGCGCACGCGATACGGGGGTATTTGCGGCTGGAGGATTGGGCTTATGAGCGCGGGATGGGGCGGCAGAGCGCGTCTGGAGGCCCGCCGCAGGCGTAGGCTCCCGCCGTACAAGTGTGCGGAGCGGACCCGCCGAATGAGATAATGTCGTCGTGAATCGGCTCCTCCTCGTTCCTTTGCTTGCGTCGGCCCTGTGCGCCGGTGAGATCACGACAGGAGCCATGCTGGGCAAGCATTACGATCAGCGGGCCTTCTACGTCCGCAGTGGCACCAGCGACAACTGGCAGAAGACTTACAGCAACCCCGCTTATAAGCACGAGGCGCAAGGCAAGCTGATGAACATCCGGCTGGCGAATGCGCTGTTTCTCGACGAGTGGATGCACGAGCGGCCGTTCGACCCCGAATTCAATACAGACGCCGTGATCCAGGCTTTGGATTTCTACAAGAGTCACGGCGTGCTGATGATCAATGTCAGCCTGCAGGGCGCGCACGCCGGATACGACAAGGCAGTCAACGGCATCGATCGGGAGAACGCCTATCGGCTGGGTCCCGGCAGGGGCGCTTATGTCAGCGCGTTCCAGCCGGACGGTTCGCTGAAGCGCGATTGGCTGGCACGTCTGGAGCGCCTGCTGCGGGCCGCGGACCAGCGCGGCATGTTTGTGAACCTGATGTATTTCTATCATGGGCAGGACGAGCAGTTCCGGTCCACAGACGCGATTCACGCGGCCGCCGTGAACATCACCGACTGGCTGATCGCGCACGATTTCCGCAACGTGATCGTGGATGTAGCCAACGAATACGATCTGCCGGGCCCGCAGTGGGACTTCAAGGGCTATATTCCGCAAAACATTATTCCGCTGATCGACGACGTGCGGGAGCGTTTCAAACATGCCGGCTACGTGCTGCCCATCGGCACTTCGAGCGATGGGCGCATGCGGTATCCGCAGTCGCTGCAGGGCCAGGTGGATGTGTTGCTGATCCACGGCAACGGCCGCGAGCCGCAAGAGAAGGCCCGCCGGGTGGCCGAGCTAAAGGACGCCGACCGTCCGGTGCTGATGACCGAGGACGACAACGGGAAGGCCACCACGCTGGAGCACCTGGCGAGCGAGCTGGCAAGCTGCGACATCTTCTTCCACCGCGCCGAAGGCTGGGGATACGCGCCATGGATTCAGGCCCAGCGGTTTCCATTCCGGTATTTGCCTGGCGCGGCCGCGGAAGTGCGCGACGATATGCCGGAGAAAGAGCGCGACATGGCCTATTTCCACGCGGTGCTGGACCACATCGCGTCGCTGACCCTGCGCCGTCCGCCAACGGAGGTGGGTCCGTGAACGTGCGTGTGGCGGAGCTTAGCGGATTGCGGGAGTTCCGCTTTAAGGAAGCTACGCTGGGCGATCCTGGTCCCGGGGAAGTGCAGGTGCGCATCGACGCGGTGGGAATTTGCGGCTCGGATCTGCACTCTTACGCCGAGGGGGCCGTGGGCGATACGCCGTGTCAATATCCGATGGTGTTGGGGCACGAGCCGGCCGGCACGGTGGCGAGGGTGGGCGCAGGCGTCACCGGCTGGACCGCCGGGGACCGCGCGGCGTTCGAGCCGGCAATCTACTGTTACCACTGCGAATTCTGCGGCACCGGCCACCACAATGTGTGCGCCAATCTGCGTTTCATGAGCATGCCGGGCGATCCCGGATTCTTTCGCGACTACGCGAATATTCCGGCGCACAATTTGATCGGGATCCCGCCGGGCTTGAGCCTGCGGGACGCCACCATGATCGAGCCGCTGGCGGTGGTGTTGCATTCCATGCAATTCGCGGCACTGCGGCACACGGAGACGGCGGCGGTGTTCGGCGCGGGACCGATCGGGCTGATGACGGTGATCTGCCTGAAGCTGGCGGGCGCGGGGCGGGTCTGGGCGATTGAGCCGGTGGCGGCGCGGCGCGAACTGGCGCGGCAGGCGGGCGCGGATGCGGTGCTGGACCCTTCCGCGATCGACCCGTCGCGCGAGATTTCGCGGGACACGGGCGGGCGCGGCGTGGATGTAGCGATCGACTGCGCTGCGACTGGCGGATCGACGAACCACTGCCTGCGCGCGGCGCGCAATGCCGGGCGAGTGGTGGTGACTGGCATTCCGGTGGAGAGGGAAGTGCCGCTGGAATTCTCGCCGATGCG